>Ga0302286_10000078_pt1 | contig 82781 bp, 39 predicted proteins | sample III_Fen_E2_3_FD_198765 | JGI IMG/M metagenome (GOLD analysis project Ga0302286, IMG submission 198765) | Peat permafrost microbial communities from Stordalen Mire near Abisko, Sweden - III_Fen_E2_3 | ecosystem: Environmental > Terrestrial > Soil > Wetlands > Permafrost | place: Sweden: Abisko...
CATTGCCCGAAAATTATGATTTCTGGCAAGGTAAAAAATTCAAATCGTCACGCAACTATTTTGCTCTAATAATGCTTATAGAAAAGGGTTTCAGAGAATCGTTAATGATTTTAAGTGGACACTAGTGTAAGCTATCAGAAATTAACAATAAACCTGTAGCAATTTTGTTATTTGAGTTACCTGAATATGTACCTAAAATTAAAAAAACAGCATTTATTCACTTTTAAATAGTGGGAACAACATAATGTCTTGTTTTATTATTCTCAACATACTACTTTTTTCTTTGCCCTCTTCCTCTCCCGGTTGCAAACGGAAGAGGAAAATAGTACAAAGTGTTAATGACGGTTTAATTTAAAAAAAGAAAATTTATTTAATTCCTGTTCCTTATCTTGTTTTATTAATTCTTACTCTAAAACATTTTCCAATGTTTCTTACATTTCAGGCAAGCTCTCTGTAGGGGCGAAAGTTATCGGAATGAGGGTTGAAGATCATTCATTTAAAAATTACTTGTCACTTTTTATTTCCTACAGCATAACCATTGTGGTTAATTTGCTTCAACAAAGTATTTTCATATTTCATATTACAACTTTCGACACTATTTTTCAAACACGACTTCATTATGAAACAGGAATTTTCAAACCCGTATCATTTTACTGTAAATCCGAATTCTGACAATGAATCATTAAATATTCATCCGATACATGTTCATTTAACCTTCACTACGCCTCCACTTCCCATTCACTACGCATTCTGAGGTATTGCGGTGATATTGCGGTGGTATTACGGTATTATTGCGGTATTAATGCGGTGTAATATTAGAGCGCAATATCTCCGCAAAAGTTCCGTAAAACAAGCATAACATGTTCTTATTTTTTGTAAAGGTTAATTGAATGGGTAGTAAATGCGTAGTGTAGGTATGATTGAAAGGAATGGAATAAAGAAACTGAATTTTATAGAAGTACATACATGTAATAAAAAAAATTCCTGTTGATTAATAAATACGACATTATATTTCTCCAATTACTTATCACCATTTACAATAATAATATTATCGCTTGATTTATTAGTAAGTCATACTTTTATTCTCAATATTAAAAGTATGAAAACAAGGATACATTAGTTCAAATTGCACCGTGTAATATTTTATATTACACAAATGTGTAGTATTAAAATTATAATAAAATTAATTAATTATTTTAACAACAATCTTGGTAAATCTCATTTTAATAATCGTTAATTTGTATATATATTGATAATTTATTACATATTTATTTATTTTATTTACATGTTTCACACTTTTTCAAAGAGCTAACCAAATCTATTATTTTGACAAATACTTCCACTTTATTTTTTCGTTTAATTTCGACCACCAGTATATCTCTTCAGACCGGTTCTAATTTCATATTGGTTTTAAGTGTCGGTTCTTCATTAGCAGGCCGTATGTTTCATTCTACCAATGAGAGAATTAAAAGACTTTCAAATGCAAAACTTTTCAAACGTTTACTAATTTCACCTCAACCCGAAGTTTATCCTGCAATATTTTCCTGTTACAAATAAAGCCTGAACCTGTATTTAAGTTTAATATAGAAACAGGCTTCTGTTGATGTTTCCAGACATTCAATACATTTAGTTCAATGAATTCACCATTCTTTTTATCTAAAAATCAACAAACAAAATTATATGAAAACAAAATTACCTATTGTTATTATAATGTTCATCCTTTTAGCACACCCGGTTTCAGGATATGGACAGGTTCCCAATTTAAGAACAGTTTCTAACTTTATACTCTTTACTTCGGACGGAGCGCTGACTAATACCGGTGAAACTGTGGCAGGTGGTGGAAGTATCGGGACAAACATAGGAGGTATAACCGGATTCAGCATTAATACGGTTAAACACAGTCAGGATAGAGAGACTGCTCAATGTTCGCAGGATTTATTGGACTTGTTTACTGAAATTGATCTTATTCCTACCATGAGAGCGATAGGGGATGTTGATCTACCTTTACGTGGCACCTACACACCGGGAGTATACACTGTAGGATGTGCTGTAACCCTTGGTAAAACCCTGACGTTGGATGCCCAGAATAATCCGGATGCGTTGTTTATATTTAAAGTGACCGGAGCGTTTTCGTCGGCTGCAGGAGATAGAATTCTTTTAATAAATGGGGCTTTAGCAAAAAATGTCTATTTTAATATAGATGGTGCGATTAGCTTTGGTGCAGCAGCTTTAATGAAAGGAACATTTATTTCAAAATCGGGTGCTATTGCCTTTGCAACAGAGGCGACTTTGGAAGGAAGGGCACTAACCATTAATGGTGCTGTTTCATTGAATCACAATCTCGTGATGAATGTTTTTACACAAGTACCATTTTACACATTGACTCAACCTAACATTTCTCATACAACAGGAAGCCTAAGCATTATAAATCCTAAAGCGAATAAAATGACCTACAGCATTGATGGTAAAAATTATTCAAATACGACAGGTCTATTTACGTTGATGGCACCGGGTAATTATATGGTCACTGCCAAAGACTCACTTGGATGTATCTCTGCAGGATCATCGATAAAGATCATCCCATATATTAATTTAGGAATCAATTCTGAATTTGCGATATTTACCACAACAGGTGATATATTAAATACGGGTGAGTTAACCCAGGTAACCGGGAATGTCGGGAATATGACCGGTGCAATCAATATTGGGAAAGGCAAAGTTTGTGGCCAAATTCATTCAGGAAACACGATATCCGGAAGCGCATCGTTGGATTTAATTGATTTAAACAACAATTTAACAAACAATGCTTCCGATTCAACCCTGAGCACTACCTTTGGATACGGTCAAGTGTTATATCCCCGTGTATACTCGTTGGGGGCTGCATTAGTATTGACAGGTGAGTTAACCCTGGATGCTCAGGGTGATCCCAATGCCCTTTTTATTTTTAAAATCGGAGGTGCCTATAAAACAGCTCCAAATTCGAAAATTATTCTGAAGAATGGAGCATCAATGTGTAACATTTACTGGCAGGTGGTGGGAGCAATTACCATAGAAGAGAACTCTGATTTCAGGGGAAATATTGTTTGTACCGGTGCTATTATATTAGAAGATAATTCATCATTGCATGGAAGGGCACTTTCAATTGCAGGAGCAATTACATTATTTAACAATGTAAAAATAAATATTTTACCCAGCCCATCCGTCACCGTTATTCAACCAACAAATAAAATCAATACCGGAACAATTACAGTTACTGCACCTGTAGGTACGGACCTTACATACAGCATTGAAAATACCGGACACGTTTTCGTAACGAATACTGATGGTAAGTTTACCAATCTAACTCAGGGCACCTATATTGTTACAGCGCGAAACATGGAATGCAGCAGTTGTCCGGGAGCTACCGTGATAATAGGGCAACCGACCTGGACAGGTTCGGTAAGCAATGTGTGGAATAATCCATACAACTGGAGTCCGGCTTCTGTACCGACGGCTGATCAGGACATCATTATTCCGAATGTGCAGATAAATCCGGAAATCAATCTCATGAAGGGGTTGACTGCTATTTGCAATAATCTGACTATCGAACAAGGTGTTGTTTTTACGATATACCCGGGAAATGAATTAACGGTGATAGGATCAATTACCAACAATGCGGGGACCTCCGGATTGGTTATCAAAGCCAGTCCGATTGATGGAATTTCGAACGGTACTCTTATATTTAATAATTCACAGAAGGATTCCGTACCGGCTACTGTAGAAATGTATTCGAAAGCTTCGTGGGATAAAACGCAGGGTTCGGGGAGCGTCTATAAATGGCAGTATTTCGGGATACCGGTTCGTTCGGTAATAGCTAATCCCACATTCGCAGGCTCCTATGTCCGCAAATCGTATGAATCGGGCAATACCTCTGCTACCCGCTGGGTTCAGTTGCAAAACGATTCCATGCTTACTTCATTTACAGGGTATGAAATAGTTCAGGAAAAACCCACCATTTACACCTTTACCGGTATATTGGAAAATCAAGATTTTACAAAGAAATTTTCTTATACCGACGGAGCTACTTATAAAGGTCAGCATCTGATTGTGAATCCCTATACGGCTGCTATTAATATCAGCGAACTCAAATTTGGTTCTTCTATGGAAGCATCTGTATATTTCTATAATACAGGATCCCTGAATGACTGGAAAAACAGTAGTGCATTACAAATTGACTCGTCAGGAACAAATCCAGGACAATATATGGTTTCAACAGTCAATCTGGCAGGGGAAGCGTTGGGGCTTCCGTCACAAATACCATCCATGCAGGCATTCCTGATAAAAGCGACTACCAATTCACCTGAAGCAACCCTGGATATACCTTATCAATCGATCATCCAGAAAAACGAGGTTAAGCAAACTGCTCCGGGAATTAAGGAAGCAACTTCTCTGAGGAAAGACATCTATACCCGGATTGATGTCAAAGGCTCCCGTTTTGCCGATCGTATGTGGATATTCACAGTACCAACATGTAGTCATAATTTCGACAACGGATGGGATGGACGGAAATACAGGGGATCAACACTCACCCCTCAACTCTTTGTCATGGAGGAAGACGACAACTATCAGATTGATGCGGTAGACGACATCAACAATTCCTATTTGGGGTTTATCACAGGTGAAGATACAGGGTATAAACTTACTTTTACACATTCAAATATGGAATTACTAAATTCCAGAATCTATCTGGAAGATATGGTAGAGAATAAAGTAGTTGAAATTACCAAAAGCGGTACGAACTATACGTTTCAAGCTTATCAATCGGATCCCGTAAAACGTTTTAAAATTATAACAAACCCATTAATCACTGTTTCGGAAATCACAGAATTACAATTAAACCTGTTTTCTTCAGAGCAAACCATCTACATTCAAAATTCCACGAATCTGAAAGGTAGAGTAAAAGTGTATGACATGACCGGGCGATGCAGGCAGACATCGAACTTTTCTGTCGAAGACATTACAGTTTTAAAAACCAATTTACCTGCAGGGGCATATATTATTCAGACCCGTTTGACATCAGGGAAAGAACAAAAGCAACAGATTTTGATTTAACACATCTCGAGAGGTACGATTTTTTAAAATAAGCACAAAGATCGCAGATAGTTAACAAACATCGTTTCATTAGTTTTGTTTATAATTATTATATTTGTATTTTTGGATCCAACTAATATATTATAGCATGAAAAAAGGATTTACTCTATTCATCGGCTGCCTGATAACGGGTTGCCTGTTTGCCGGAAAATCAAATCCATATAAACCCGACTTTGCAGTGCCTCACAGGATGGGGGATTATAAGTTAGTCTGGAACGACGAATTTAACATCAACGGAAAACCGGACAGTAAGGTATGGAACTATGAAAACGGATTGCAGAGAAATCATGAACTTCAATGGTATAAAAAAGAAAATGCCAGCTGCAAGGGTGGTACACTTTGCATTGAAGGTCGTCGGGAAATGTTCGCCAATCCACGATTTGAAAAAGGAAGCAACGATTGGAAGAAAAACCGTGATATTATCAATTATACGTCCTCCAGCATCAATACAGAAGGGACTCATTCCTGGCTGTATGGAAGGTTTGAAATCAGGGCCCGGATTCCTGCAGTAAAAGGTTCATGGCCTGCTATCTGGACGTTAGGAGTGGATCAACCATGGCCTTCGAAGGGAGAAATCGATATGATGGAATTTTATCAGATTAACGGCACACCCTCAATACTGGCAAATGCAGCCTGGGGCACCGGTAGACAGTATGTTGCAAAATGGGATGGATCCAATCTGGCACTGACCCATTTCACCGACAAAGATAAACACTGGGCGGATAAGTTTCATATCTGGCGAATGGACTGGGATAAGGATTTTATCCGATTGTACCTGGATGATGAACTGTTGAATGAAATCGATCTTTCAAAGACAATCAATCCGGATGGGTTCAACCCCTTTCATCAGGCTCACTATATTTTACTAAATCTGGCTTTAGGAGGAGACAACGGAGGAGATCCATCGCAAACAGCTTTTCCGATTGTATATCAGATCGATTATGTGAGGGTGTATCAGAAGTAATTTCCTGGACACTCCCCTATTCTATTATTAGAAATGTGATAAAATGATCCAAACGAGGATGGCTTTTTTATATTTCTGAATACGATTATTTGGAAAGAAGAAATTCTTTAACAAAAAAAAAATACGTTTTTTAATTATGTTATTAAAGATACTCACAGAAATCATCCAACAAGATGCATCCAACAAGGATAAATTTCCGGATTTATTTCAGGAGAAAGAGATTGCTTCAAGAACCACCCTGGTGAATGAAGGAGATGTGTCCAATTACATGTACTTTGTCAAAAAAGGATGTCTCCGGTTATGGTTCAATAACGAAGGCAAGGACATTACTTTTCAGTTTTTCTTCGAACATCATGCCGTATCTTCCTTCGAGAGTTTCCTGGAAAGAAAACCAAGCCTGTTTACCCTGGAGAGCATTGAACCAGCAACAGTGGTTTTAATAAGCAGGTATAGTTTTGACCTGTTATTAAGTCAGTATCCGGAGTTAAAAGACATATTCCAAAAAATGCTGATCCGACGCATGGCTGACTATGCAAATCTATTTCTTTCGCGGATAAAAAACAATCCACAGAAACGGTATGAGGAATTATTGCAGGATAATCCGGAGATACTGCAACGTGTCGCCCAGCATTATATAGCCTCATACCTGGGTATTACACCTATCTCATTAAGCAGGATAAGAAACAGAAAATAAAGCTCATTTCTTATCAATTGTTATCGTTCGATGATACTATTCAGGCTACTTTTGCATAAAAAAAGAGAAGAATATGATTTTCAGAAACAATACCCTCCCCCGGTTCATCAACGTAAACACCGGCAACTGCAAAGCCTGTTGGAAATGCATGGAAATTTGTCAGAATATGGTTTTTGGCAAGATTGATTTCCTTGGCCACAGGCATATAAAAGTAAGTAATCCGGAAAACTGTACCGGTTGTTTGAAATGTGTGAAGTCATGTTCGTATGGTGCTATAACAAAAATTTAAAGAAAGCACAACATGGAAAATCCAAAACCAACCATCATATTTACTATTAACAGCATGTTATTATTGTGTGGAATTGTGACTGCCTTCTCTGGATTGACCATCATGCTTCACTACCACATGGGCCATCCGGACACTATAAGTTCAACAGATATATTCTGGGGGTTCTGTTATTCCGACTGGTCGTGGCTACATAAAGCATCTGCCCTGGTGGTAATTTTGCTGCTGGCGTACCACATCCTGTTACACTGGAAATGGTACAAAAACGTCCTGCATAAAAAATTATTGTCAAAAAACAGACAAGTGCTATTACTTTCTATTATTTTCATCATTGCATTTCTGACCGGATTTATACCGTGGCTTCTTCAATTTAGTCATGCCACTGCTATAACACGGAGACTTATACTTGAAATACATGATAAAACCGGGATTGTATTGATTATATTTCTTGTTTTACACGTACGCAAGAGGTTTAAATGGTTTAAAAACACGTATGTAAAGATGAGATCCCGGCATGAAAGTTACTGAACAGCATATGGAATAAGCTCTTGAATTCAGAACCCGAAATCGAGCACAAAGCGTATTCCTGTTTTGTCTATACCGGGATGATTGAGATAAGTGAGTCTCCACACATAATCAATCCGGAGTATTTTAAAGATATTCTCCAGCCCGATACCGACTTCCATATACGGGTCTTTCCCCATACGGTAAGAACCTGTCGGGAATTGAAACAGTCCATTACTGAGAGTCGGATCATTTTTGTCACTTAAACTTCCGTACATTCCACGGAATGAGACGATCTCTCTCAGTTTCAGATATTGAATCAACGGGATTCTGTTCATGATGAAGCCACTTAAATTATAATTCAAATCCCATGAAACGTATTGATCATTAATAAATTCCAGTGCATTCAGAGTAGAATAGGTATCATACTGGACAATATACGAAAGATTTGCATTTGGAATGATTAATAGTGGGAATGGTGATTTTGTCCATACTTTTCCTGCACGAACGATGACATTAGCATTCCCAAATTCAGAGAACCAGAATCTTTTCTGAAAACTGAGTTCGGTATGACTAAAATTATATGTTGAACCCAGTACGTTTTTCAGTGCCATTGTATGCGAAAAATTAAAAACCGGGGCACTACGTGTAATTGAATGTCTTTTACTAATGGTTTGATAAATTTTCTCACCGGGTGCATACCGCAGCCTCAATTCAGCTTCCCCGGATGAAAGCGAACTCAATTCAGTGAGGGAGGTATTGTCGATGAATGGCAGGAAAGGTGTAGCAAATTCCGTACGATACCTGAGATCAATTCCTACAGACAATTGAGAGTAATATTCTTTATTATAACTCAGCTCTGTTTTACGTTGATATGTAATTTTATCATCCGGCAGCCTTTTAAAGGAGAGCAACACATTATCTGCCGATGTGTAATAATGTTGCCCCAACCTGTTTATATCGTAACTATAGGATAGGCTTAGAGAATGAACCGGAAACTCGTTAGCCTGCTTTTTCTTCTTATCAAATGAATATTCCAGTCCGGCAAGATATTTTAGTTTTCCATCCTTAAAGCCATAGCCCAAATATCCTTTACCAAACAGGTGGTCATTCAATCGGGCGGTGGTGTAACCTCCGATACGGAGCCTAACCCCTTCAGCGGTGTTTGAACTCAGGGTAGAATAAATAGGTCCGAGGGTGACTTTATTGTTCGCAGGATTTGTTTCAAAATACCCTGTTACCAACGTAGAAAATACTTTTTCGTAGAAAGAATAGATCGGATCTTTACGAAGGCGGTCAAGCATGCCCGCAACCGATTTTCCATCTCTGCCGGTTGAATCAGGGTGTATCGAAGTCCAAAAGCTATCCGGTTGTGAGTTTGCATTTGGAGCAATTATCCTGTTTGAATTCGCTTTTAAAATCGCTTTATCGGCAGGAATATTAAAAGTATGTTGTGAATAGGCATTCGTACGACGCGCATATATACCGTTCGCAAATGATAGAATAGAGAATTCCACATCAACATCATCTTGCATTAGCAGCCGGGTTCCATCTGGCAAACGATTGAATTCCTGCGTAATATTCATTTCCTGAATAAAATTCAGGTTGATATCTTTTGGAAAGTCGAGCTTTATTTTCTTAACGAAACAGGTCGAATCGAGGGTAATGAATAAATGTCCGGTAAATCCGGGTGATTGTGATGAAAAAGGTACGAATCCCAGGTCGACACATTTATCAACACCAATATACAGGGTATCCATCAAATAGTATTTATAAAAATTTGTAGCTCCTTTTGACAGGGGGCTCACGAAAGGCCTGAGAAATATAGTTATATTATCGTCAAAAATATCAACATCTTTAAACACCTCTTTCAGGACCTGATCAACGCTTTCTTCGGGAAGCATATCCTCCACACCCGAATTTCTTTTTGCTATCACTACTCGCTTCTCTATGCGTGGGGATTTTTGGTAAGCATAGTTTTCTACAATTTCCTTGCTGGATACAGGAAGAATTGGTTTACCGGATAATCGGGAAGTATCGATATAATTTTTCAGAAAACCGTACCTGTGAAGTAATTTTTTATTTTTCTCTGCTCTGAAATTATTTAAAGCAATATCAATTTTCTCATTATGCTGATAGGAATAATAATCTTTGTTGAATGGATTGTTTTTGCCTTTAGACTCGATGACTTTCGTAATAAAATCATAAGCCGGATTTCCTTTCTTATTGTATTTTCTCTTTTTAGATCTGACTATCACCTCCGACATTTTATAGGAAGCAGGTGCCAGTTGCAACTTTAAATTCGTATTTTTACCGGCTTTGAGAAGTATTGATTTTTCGATATATCCGATAGAACTTGCATAAATCTTTTTTGTCGAATTAGGTACACTTAACGAGAATTTTCCGGAATTGTCAGTCATGGTCCCAATAGTGGTTCCCTTCAAAGAAATGGAAATAAATGGCAAGGGCACGCCGCTTATTGAATCGGTTACTATCCCATTTATTTTACTTTGAGCATTTGCATCCATAAAAATGCAATTGATGAATAAAAAGAGTAGAATAAAAGAATAAACAATATTCCTTGGCATAGTTGGGTAAAGTGTAAATTACAGGTATATAAAATTCAATGGTAATAATTCATCATTTATTGTACAAATATAATCATTCTACATAACAATCTGCTCCTCCCCGATATCAGAATAAAGTATATTTTTGACTCACATCATTCACTTAGACTAAAAAAAAATACAATAAGTATTTAAAATTCCGAACGAGACTATCCAAATTGTACCTATTCATCCGTATTATAAAAAAAATAAAACAACAATTTCAAAATATTTAAAAAAAATCAACGACAATAAGTGTTCACGCTTTCAAACTATTAACGCAGATATTCAAAAAAAACTCCTGAAAGATTACAAATTATTTTTCAAAGCTATTGTAGAAATGAAAATTTGCCTTATCTTTGCACCGCATTAGAAAACAATGCATGACAAATACAACCCTGGTTCGGTAGTTCAGTTGGTTAGAATGCCGCCCTGTCACGGCGGAGGTCGCGGGTTCGAGTCCCGTCCGTACCGCAAAAAAGCAATTCAGAAATGAGTTGCTTTTTTCGTTTTTAGGCCCTCTCTTACATTTTACATAAAAAGTGTATACACCTAAAGATTCATTGCACCATCCCTTGATGAATCAGGCATCTTAGAAGCCTATCTTTTATGTTTCTGTTTCGCAGGCAATGATGTCACTTTCAAAAATAAATATAAAAAAAAACTAATTTTCGTTTTGAAGCTAAGCTTAAAACTCACTTATGTGTTCATATTCAGTCAAGGTTAAATCGATACATGTAATTGAAACACGGGGATAGTTTCTTTTAATATTAATTCATAGTCCCTTTTTTAAGCTATTTAGTTTTTACGAATATTTTCAATTTCACCTATTTTACTGATTAGTTGATAATTATGATTTGGGATAAGCACTATCAACATTATTAACAGTCTTTGTCTATCTTTTAAAATCTAATGTTATCAAATTAATCTTTAATAGTTTATGCTTTTGTATCATTGGCCTACTTTCATTAGTGGCAAAATGAATAAGTCTGAAAATTTTGTTTCTTTTTTTTATTATATATGAAAGATTGCTATCTTTGTGTAAAGTACAGATTAAAAAATTACCTTGAATACATATTCATATACAGGCTTATTGTTCTGAGAAAGTTCAACTAGCCATGAGAAAAACACACAAAAAATGAGAAATAAATTACTTGTTGCAATACTTCTGCTAACAACTTTTTCATTACACTCTACCAATGTTAAATTCTACAGCATCAACTCTTTGTACGGGATTTCAATGCGAGAGACAAATTCTGTTTGTAAAGATAAAAACGGATTTATCTGGACTTCTTCTAAAACCGGTATTTTAAGGCTTGCAGGTGATGACTACCACATTTACAAATTACCATATGAGAATACAGATATAATTTCGGTTAGACTTGTTTATACTAAATCAGGTTTATTAGCTTATACGAATAATGGTCAGCTATTTCTTTATAACTCAATTAACGATCAATTTGATCTATTGATTAGCATGTCCAAAGTGTTAAATAATACATATCTGTCAGTAAACAGTATACTCTTGGATAATTCAGGATATTATTGGATTGCCAGTTCATTTGGATTATATCGGTTTAAGAAAGGCCATCTTACACTTATTCAATATTCCGGGACTACCGGTTACCTGGCCTGGTATAATTCCAACCAAATGTTTATGGACAGACAGGATGGTATCTGGTTATTAGACAAACAAAGCTTGAAGAGGAAATGTATTTTCAGATACAGTCAAAAATTCAACTTAAATGTATCCAGGTTTCATTATGATGCAAAATTAAAAAAACTTTGGATAGGAACAGTTTCGAGCGGATTGTTTTATTATGATATAAACAGGAATAGTATGTCAAGGGTGCCAACAAATATCATTCCTAAACAACCAATTTTGGCTATAGACGCAAATTCCGATTCCACTGTTTTGGTAGGAATTGATGGACAGGGGATTTGGAAATTGAACAGAAATGCATCCAAAGTTTTGGAAGTGTACAAAGAAGATATAAATGATCCATCCTCGTTAAGGGGCAATGGAGTTTATGACATCTTTAACGACCAAAACAAACGTATATGGGTCTGTACTTATAGTGGTGGTATTTCGTTTTTTGATCTAACCTCCCCAATGATAGGGCAATTAACACATACGATAAATAATCAGAACTCTTTAGCGAATAATAATGTCAATAAAATTATACAGGACAAAAGAGGAAATATCTGGTTTGCTACCGATAATGGCCTCAGCTATAAAGAGTCCGGGACCGGAAAATGGAAAACATTTTATCAAAACCAACAGGGTCAGGCAGCAGTATTTATCACATTATGCGAGGACGACCAGGGACGAATATGGGCTGGCACTTATTCGTCCGGCATTTATATCTTTGATGAGCGAACCGTTCGTGAAATAGCACATTATTCAAAGGAAACAACCGGATTTTCTCTAGAAAATAATTTTGTATCCGACATTTTTAAAGACAGTCAGGGGGATCTCTGGATAGGAAGTGTCCAGGGGAATATGATTTGCTATCTTTCAAAAGAAAAAAAATTCAGGAGTTACTCTTCACAATCAATTTACGCTTTTAATGAATTGTCACCCAACAAAATTCTTTTGGCTTGTACTTATGGATTACGTCTTTTGGATAAACGAAGCGGAGTAGTCAAATCAATACAGGATGGCTATCTGGTTCAGGATGTACTCACTGTAAAAGATGAGATCTGGATTTGTACCAGCGGCGAAGGTTTGATCAGGTATAATCATAAAACTCATGAAATAAAAAAATTCACTACAGCATCCGGATTACCATCTAATTACATAAATAGTATAATGTATGAAGACGGTTTTTTATGGCTGGGAACAGAAAGTGGTTTGTGTAGATTGGAACCCAAAAGCATGGGTATTTTTACCTATAATACGATATATCCATTATCCCGTGTATCGTTTAATCGGGGCTCAAAATGCAAGCTTAACGATGGGCAATTAATTTTTGGAACAAGCAATGGTGCTGTTCTTTTTTCACCAAAATCATTAAAAGAAGTTCAATTAAAGGGAGTAATCTTTTTTCAAAATTTAACTTTGGCTGGCCGTTCTTTCCGTGGAAGTCTGAAAGCACCTTTGGATAGTCTGCAAGATCTATCGTTGAAATACAATCAGAACACCCTGCAACTAGAACTTTTAAGTATTGGAAATGTCTCAGGTGCTAAATTCTCATGGAAATTAAATGGTCTGGATAATTATTGGAGTCAGCCTTCCGGAAACCGTTTTGTACAATATTCGAATATTCCAAATGGGAAATACAAATTAAAAATCAGGTTATATGACAGTTCTCTTTCTCATTTAATATCTGAACGCACGTTGTCTGTAAATATCGTTCCTCCTTTTTGGAGCGCATGGTGGTTCGAATTTTTAGTACTGGCATTTATTTTGGGCATTCTCTATTTGTCATTTAATTATTATATTGAACGGCTCAAACAACAACATACAGAAGAAAAAATCCGTTTCTTTACGAATACCACTCATGACATCAGGACTTCTCTAACATTAATTAACGCTCCAATTGAGGAATTGACAAAAGAAATAAACCTGTCTGAAATTGGGCGGTATTATCTTTCGCTGGTAACAGAACAGGCAAAACGTCTTTCAGCAGTTGTAACTCAATTGATGGATTTTCAGAAGGTAGATATTAGAAAAGAACAGTTAACCATTAGAACGGTAGATATTGTTAGTTTTGTCCAAAATCATTTGTTGATGTATGAATCCTTTGCAAAAAGCAAACAGATAGATTTACTTTTTGTCTCAGATCAGGATTTTTATCAAACAGCTATCGATGAAACAATGATGGAGAAGATTATTGGTAATCTGATCACGAATGCAATTAAGTACTCGCACCCGCAGACTCTGGTTCATATCAGTCTGAAATGCGACCCGGAAAGTTGGTCACTGGAAGTTAAAGATAATGGCATAGGAATTAGTAATAAGGCCAAACGTCAACTTTTCAAAGAATTTTACAGAGGTGAAAATGCCATTAATTCTAAAATCGTAGGCTCCGGTATTGGCTTACTTTTAGTCAAAAATTATGTGGAATTGCATGACGGTGATATTAGTTATATTAGTCAGGAAAACATCGGTTCTACTTTTAAATTTGTTATTCCTTTTAAAGAGGCTAACGAAGATAATATTATGTTAAACTCCGAGACAAAAGAACCATTACTAATTGATTTTAAAGATATTAAATCACATCCACCTCTTCAATTGGAAGAATTTAAAAAACAGGGAATGCGTATATTAATTGTTGAAGATAACGATGATCTTCGAAATTTCATGCAATATCCACTTCAAGCTGATTTTGAAGTTTTGTTAGCGGAAGATGGTATCGATGCCTGGAGCATTATACAAAAAAAGATGCCTGATCTTGTTGTTTCAGATGTAATGATGCCGAATATGGATGGCTTTGAACTTTGTAGATTGATGAAATCAACATATGAGACTTCCCATATTCCATTTATATTGCTTACCTCACTTTCTGGAAAAGCAGAACAATTACATGGTTTAGGATTAGGTGCAGATGATTATCTCACAAAGCCTTTCGATATGACTCTTTTATCTCAACGCATAAAGTCGATAATCCGGAATCGGGAAGCGGTCAAAGAGAAAGCTTTGAAATTAATCAAAGGGTCAGTAAATGACAACGTACAAATTTTGAGCAACGAGCATAATGACAAATTTGTAAAGAAAATGTTGGAAGTTGTACGTGAGAATATTGCAAATATAGAATTTGGGAAGGATGAATTTGCGTCTTCAATGAATGTAAGTTCATCATTGCTATATAAAAAGGTTAAGTCGCTTACTGATCAGTCACCAACAGATTTCATCAAACTGGTTCGGTTGGATTATGCCTTGGAGCTGTTGCAAAGTCATAAACATACTGTTACCGATGTAAGCGAGCTCTGTGGTTTTGGGTCTATCGGGTATTTTAGTACCGTCTTTAAAAAGCATTTTGGAAAATCTCCCACAGAAATATAAGAAAAAGCAAGATTATCTTAAGAGTTGATAGCAAGATGAACATTAATCATTTAAAAGGTATTGAAGTTTCGGCTCTTTTTAAATTTAACTCGGTTTAATTCTAAATTTTATTCTGAATTTAAAATCTATATTTATTTAAAAAGTTTCACCCCAATAAATATATTTATCAAACAAAATTTTCGACTTAAAGTAAGGGGTGATTTACTGATTCATTCAAAATGATAATATTAATTGGATTCTATCCTTTTGAATATAAAATATTTTCTTTTTAATGATACATGCATTGATCGTCTGTATTTGTCAAAACAAATTGGAATATTTAATATACGCATGTTAGACAACACAGGTTGGTTTTCATCATTTATTTCTAAAAATTAAATCAATTTGAAAATTGAGAATATTGAGAATATCAACCAGAATATATCGAATTTATTTTAAGCTCCTTTTTTGTTTGATTTCTTTCTGTTACTACCTTTTTTGTATGGTACATAAGGAATTTAAAAATTAATGCTGAATAATCAACAGTTTCAAACGAACTGAAAAATAACACTTTACAGACATGCAAACATATCATTAACAAATTACGATTTTATGTCGTTTAGTTAGTGATTTTGATGAGAGACACCCTAAGTGTCCGTCAGCTGACGGGTTATGTTTTTATGCCTTTGTGGCTATTCTTTTCTTGCCACAAATGGAACATCCCGAATGCAGGGAGACACTAAGTCGCAAATTTTCAATATATTATTTACTAACTAAGCGGCATTGAATTCCGATTACTTATATCCAATATCTTTTTACTTCAGAGAATATAAAATTCAATCTATCCTCACTTTCTGACAGACTATCCCTACTGATTTAATGTGTGTACTGTTGTCACATTCAATTTTATCAAAAAAAAATCCTTCATTTATGCTGAAAAATTCTTACAGTCTTGATTTTAATAAAATCCAGACTGATCAAAAAGAGATAGGTATCAAATCTTTGTAATTCATTAACCAGATCAATAATAATCCCATCAAAGAACATTCTGAACAAGTCATTACTTTCTGTTACGGAATTATTCTTTGTTTGTTTCCAATAATTGGATTTACACTGACCCAAACTTCTGCCGGATTTTAATTGCCGGTATTCTATATATGCAATAAAGATATAGTATTAATGTAGTAAATAAAAGTACTATTTTAAATTCTTTTGACCAGTGTCTTTCTTTTTAAAGGGTTCATTTTTTTGGGGAAAAGGCATAAAAACATAAGTAAAAGGATTCTCGAATGGGAGTAACATATGACATTCATGGTTTAAAAAACTAAATGATCAGGTAATTTGGTCCTGATTAGTTTAATTTTGATAAAACAGCGAGCTGCTTGGTATACTATCTTTATGATTATCATAACTATATCCTCAAACTGAATTATTGAATTTATTTTTTTGGCTTAAAAACAAGATTTTTCCATCTGCACTTTTTTATTTATTTCTGAAAAAGTAAATTTACCAAATATCAGGACTTTTCCATCAGATCGCAATGTATCATCTGTTGTGCATTATAATTGGAAGTATAACCCTATTTCAATTCAGAAGTATACCAAAGCGTATAGCTACTATAATACATAGTAGAAAAGTTTAACTAAACATGTAGAGTCTTCAGAAGTAACGGAACTTGTTTTTTTGAGGAAACAGGTTACATTGGGGATAAAGAAATTACTAATTTTTTCTATTTTAAAATTGCAGTGAAGTAAATAATTGAATTTGAGATATTCTGTTTTGGGTTTTTAGAAGGAGATTTGGTTTGATTTAATTTAATAATATTCAGATCTGAATATTTATAATTTTATTTCAATACATTTTCAAAGGATTCAGAAAAGTTTAGTTGACTCATAATTTGGTTGTTAGGAATTTTCTTGTGTGAGGGGTTGATTTGTATATCTAAAATCGAAAACGAAATATCTTAATTTTAAAGTCAGAAAGAAAATTCATGTATACTTTTGGTTTATTAATATGAAACAAAAGTATCGCATAGATCAGGGTAACTTATATAATGACAGGTTCATTTTATATTTTTAGATTTATCCGTTGTATCGATATTGTTGGTAAAAAAAGATTTTGTTAGTTAACAATTTGTGTTGTTTTAATGTAAAAAGATTGGAGTGAATTAATTTTTACTTCAATCTTCACATTAAATAATAAAACCAGGATGTTTAAAATTTGAAATTACAGAGATTCACTGATTAAAAAAAACATATTATTAGTACATTAACAAAGGGAATTAAAATAGTCCTTTGAAACAAAATTATTAAATGAAAAAGAAAATTACTGTTATTCTTATTGGCTTAACCACTTTATTTTTCCCATTGATGGTAATTGCTCAAACTCCCTCTTTTAGAACATTTATGAATCCGGTAATTCCGGGAGATCATTCTGACTGTACCCTTACGAAAGTTGGAGACAATTTTTATACTACCGGTTCTTCATTTAATCCTACACCAGTTATTTATCATTCTACAGATTTAATTCACTGGGAAGCTATTGCTCAACCGGTTTCCGCCGGTTGGTCTTTATACGGAGATGCTGCAGGCGCCGGTTGCTGGGGTGGACAGATCGTTTTCTACAATAATAAGTATTGGGATTTTTTCTCAAGAGCAAATACCATGTATTTTGTAACCGCAAATAAACCAGAAGGGCCATGGAGTGAGCCAGTGAGCATCAATAACCCCACCCAGCTCCCGTATGGTCTGGGTTATGACAACTCGGTTTTCATAGATGATAATGGGAAATGGTATTTGGTAGTCAAAAATGGTCAGTCAAACAGTGGAATTGTAGAATTGAATGAAACAGGCCAACCAACAGGCACAGTTTATGATTTAAGCTGGTTGAATCCTGAAAGCACAAACCATCCCTATAGCTGGGCTGAAGGACCGGTTATGTGGAAACATAACGGATTTTATTATTATTCATTTGCCAGGGATGTATCCGGAGGGCAAAAAGTAATGCGAAGTAAAACGTTAACTGATGAGAAGTCATCCTGGACCATTCCGGTGGATCTGTTTAATGAAAAAGATCCCTATAAATCTAAATCAATTTTCTTTGGCCCCAATCATAGTTCTTCGGTTGTAGAGTTAAACGATGGAACAAACTGGCTTATTCATCCTGTGTGGTCGAGAGCCAACAATAACGAATGGTATGGACAGGGGCGTCAGGGATTGGCAAATCAGGTTAGATATGATGCGGATAATAATGTCGTTGCCGATTATCCGGTTAACATTTTGAAAAATGCACCAATATTACCTTCCAGTGGAATTTCGTGGATGGTTCCTAAGTCTGACTTCTTTACTACAGAAAAGCTTCATCCGGAATGGTCTTTTCTAGGATTTACTCCGGCTTCACAATTCACACTTTCTGAAAGACCAGGTTGGTTACGATTGATCCCTAAAAGCCAGACAAAAGCGAATACAGTTATAAAGACTGATCCTGAGCACAACTATTCTTTGATAACACGTATTGATTTCAACCCAAAATCAGCATCAGATCAGGCAGGTTTGAGGCTTATGAACGGGCAAGAAAGTTTATTCGCAAAGATTTACAGCACATTAAACAGGAAATCAGAAAAAATTATCTGCTTCAGTTATGAGAAAATACAATATTCAGTAGCCAATACTTCACCGGAAAATGTTGTTTGGCTAAAATTAGAAAGAAACAACCATGAACTCAATGGCTATTACAGTACTGATGGTTTTAAATGGATTGTTGTAGGAAAAAAAATTAATGTGGCAGATCTTGATCGATTCACTTACAATTATAATGGATGGTGTGGTAACCGACAGGGATTATATGTTCAGGGATCAAATTATGCCGATTTTGATCTTTATATATATAGGGATGCGTATTCTCCGATCCTTGCCGAATGCCCTGCCAATCAAAAAGGAACAATTAAAACAGCATTATCTAACGGCATTAATATGTTAGATGAGATTCATAATGACGATTGGGCATTGTATGCCGGAGTAGAATTCGGGAATAAAAAATACGACAAAGTTTCAGATAAAATTTCGATCTCAGCTTCATGTGTCAGTAAAGGTGGTAAGGTGGAAATCTGGCTTGACTCAATAGGTACCGGCAAAAAAATTGCTACGTGTAACATTGATAATACCGGTAGTTTATTGAATATAAAAACATTTACTGCTAAAACAGTCGCTACCACCGGAAGACATGATGTCTATCTGAGCTTTGTAGGAGTAAAAGGTGAAAATTTATTTTGTTTAAAGGATTTTGTTTTTACTCCCCTTTAAAGGTCGTATCTCTGTTTTTAAACAGCCAATGTCAATATTCTTATTTTATTGATTTTATCAATCAACAATTTAATGTTTAACAGGATGTTCTATTAAAGATAAATTTGGTTTATGATTAGAATCACCCATTGCTGTTTTTTAACATATTATTGAATAAAATCACTTCTTTATCTTGAATTAGAAATGAAATATCTAATCTTGAAAATTGAAACTAAATAAGCAGCCTATATTTGCCATCTGATAACACTAATTAATATTTATTATTTATCCTTTTGGATATACTTTTAAAATAACCGAAAAAAATAATTATTGTAATTATTCTGACTTTTTTCATTTTGGGCAACTAAAAGCAAAAAGTTTTTTTTATCGGATTCCTGATACTTAGTCTTTTGCCAAATTAAAAGTTGGAAGAATTAAATTAACCTTAAAATAATCATGTTATGAAGAATATAATGGATGACAGTTGATTACATCATATTGTTTGTGGAATAATCGGCATTTAAATAAAAATTTATTTATTGCCGGTTGAAAAAAATAATTTCATTTCAATATAATAAGTTAATCAAAAATATAAATGGAAAACATACACAAGATTTTATTGTTCGAGTTTTTAATCTCGGCAAAAAAGAAATTGAAACTGACAAGTATGTTACTCCTGACATTGCTTTTCCTGAGCTCTTCTCTTGTAGCTCAAAATAAAAGTATGATCAGAGGGTTGGTTGTCGATGAAACAAATCAACCTTTAGTCGGGGCAACAGTTATAATTAAAAATGTTAAAAATAGTGGTGTAATAACTGATGTAAACGGTCGGTTTACATTAAATATTCCGGAAAGTAAAAATACACTTGTGATTTCTTATATCGGCTATAAGACGCAAGAAGTAAATCTTACAGACAACCGTAACATTACAGTTAAGCTTGTCGACAATAGCCTCAATATGAGTGAGGTAGTCGTTGTTGGTTACGGGAGTCAGAAAAAAGAGAGTGTTGTAGGTGCTATATCACAAGCCAAAGGTGAAGTCTTAGAAAAAACAGGGGGTGTATCAAGTTTAGGTGCTGCATTAACAGGAAACCTGGCAGGTGTCATTACAGTTGCATCAACAGGTTCACCTGGCCAGGAAGACCCTAAAATTTATATTCGAGGGTTGAGCACATGGAACAATAGTGACCCGTTAATTTTGGTGGATGGTATTGAACGTCCTATGAATAGTGTGGATATTGGATCAGTTGAATCGATATCTGTTTTAAAAGATGCATCTGCAACAGCTGTATTTGGTGTGAAAGGTGCTAATGGAGTAGTCATGATTACTACTAAACGCGGAAAGGAAGGCAAGGCTGTCATTCGTATCACGGCGAATGCGACAATGAAAGTACCTTCAATTCTGGCTGGCAAAATGGATTCATATGATGCGCTAGGAGTTCGTAATAATGCTATAGAGAATGAATTGGGGCTTTTTCCAACTGCATGGGCCCAATATCAACCACAATCAACACGAGATTTATATCGTAATCAGACTACTGACTTGCAAAGAGAAACATATCCAAATGTCGATTGGGCAAATACATTGGTCAAGAAATCTGCCATGTCTTATAATACCAGTTTGAATATTTCAGGAGGTACTTCTTCTGTAAAATACTTCACAGCGGTTGACTTTTTATCAGAAGGTGACATTTTAAATAAGATTGATAATGGAAAAACATATTCTCCCGGATATGGATTTCAGCGAATTAATGTTCGTAATAATCTGGATATAAACCTGACCAAAACCACTATCCTGACGGCAAATCTGGCAGGTTCTTACGGAGTAAGGCAAGATGCATATGGTCAGGATGATTGGGAATACCGTATCTGGCAAGCAATTTACAGCTCTGCACCGAATAATTTTTTACCTCGCTATTCTGACGGTTCATGGGGATATTATAAACCAGACGCAGTCGGATCTATTAACTCGACGAATACATTAGGAAACAACGGAGTTCGAAAAACTACAACAACCCGAATTAACACTGATTTTACCCTGAAACAGGATTTGAGTATGATCTTAAAGGGATTGAAAGCAATGGGGACACTTTCATATGATAATACATTTTCACACAGAGGTGGTATTTATGATGATGGGAATGTTCAGGAAACATATGTCGATCCGTTAACAGGTCAAATATCTAATAGTAAATATTTAGGGTTGAATCAATTTGACTGGATAGCACCCCGTTGGAGGACTATTCAGGATGGAGTTGATCAGAATGATAATACTAAATTGGATGACTGGATGAACAAACAGACATACCGTAAAACGTATTATAAATTGCAATTGGATTGGAGCAGACAATTTGGAAAACATGAAATTACAGCGATGGGATTATTTAGTCGTGATCAATATGCAACGGGGAGTGAATTCATTCGATTACGCGAGGATTGGGTATCCCGTGTTACATATAATTACGCTTCTAAATATTTTGCTGAATTCAATGGTGCCTACAACGGTTCTGAAAAGTTTGGACCTAATAATAGATTTGCGTTCTTCCCTTCCGGTGCAATTGGTTGGATGGTCAGCGAAGAACCTTTTATGAAAAAACTTGAATTTCTGGATATGCTTAAATTAAAAGCCAGTTACGGGGAGGTCGGTGATGACAGCGGACTAAGTTGGTTACGTTGGCTTTATATGACACAATGGACATATGGAAACGTATCTAATTTGGGTTCAAATCCGGGAGATAAAAGTCCAACTGCTTATACCTGGTGGACAGAATCAAAAATCGGGAATCCGGAACTCCGATGGGAAAAAGTGGCAAAGCAAAATTATGGGGTTGATTTCTCATTCTTGCACGGGTTGCTATCAGGTTCTGTAAATTATTTTAACGATTATCGCACTGACATTCTATTACAAGGTGCTAACCGTGCAGTTCCTTCATATTTTGGAGGTACACCTGCTACTGCAAATTTAGGTCGGGTTCGCACAACAGGGTATGAGTTAGAATTACATGCTAACAAAGCTATCTCTAAAGATTTTCGGGTATTTGCGGATTTTAGTATGACACATTCCAAAGATAAAATTCTTGAATCTGATGATCCGCTTCTAAAAGATGCTTATTTGAAACAAGCCGGAAAACAAATTGGTCAGACTTATTCAGGGATCAGCAATGGCTATTATAACAACTGGGATCAGGTTTACGGCAGTACCAAATTGAACACTGCGGATGGGAATAAACTACCGGGTTACTATAATCTGGTGGATTATAATGGTGATGGAGTAATTGACACCAAAGATAATGTACCTTACGGATATCCGGAACGTCCACAAAATACTTATAATGCCAAAATAGGTTTTAACTGGAAACACTTCGATATGTTTGTGCAGTTTTATGGCGTAAACAATGCAACCCGGTATGTAAATTTAACGAGTTTATCTGCTAAATTTGACAGGGTATATACTCAGGGATCTTTCTGGACAAAGGAGAATATGAATTCAGATGTGCCTTATCCAAGATGGAATGCCACCCTGAATAATTCAGGAACCCAGTTTTTATATGATGCCTCTTATTTACGGTTGAAGAATATGGAAATTGCTTATACTTTTGATCAATCTTTGACAAAGAGTCTTGGTTTAAGTTCACTTCGTGTTTATTTAAATGGCGACAATTTATTTATGTGGACCAATATGCCGGATGATCGTGAAGTAAATAATGGTTCTAATTCAGCATATCCTACTGTCAGGCGTATAAACATGGGTCTAAATATAACTTTATAATAACAGACACGATGAAAAAATATAAATATAAATTTTTAAGTGGTATTGCCTTATCAGCCATAATAGGACTGACCGCTTGTACCGATTTTTTGAATCAAGCTCCTGAAGCAAGTATTTCATCAACAGATGCATTTATAAACTTTTCAAACTTTCAGGGCTTTACAGAAGAATTGTATAGTACAGTACCTGACTTTACAGGCTACAATTGGGCTTCTGCCTGGCAATGTGGAGATGAAATGGTATATGATGATAACGGACCTCGTATGGGCGTTCAGTTAGACATTGGGAACTCGTGGGGTTGGAGCTTTTGGACAAGCTGGATGGATAATGCAACTGTCGTTACAAATCCAACATCAACTTTTAGTAAAGGTTTGTGGCCAAATTGTTGGTATGGAATTCGGAAAGCTAATTTAGGATTACAAAATCTGGATAATCTTAAAAATGCGACTCAAGAGGAAAAAGATCTGATCAAAGGTCAGTTGTTATTTTTCAGGGGCTGGTTTCATTTTGAATTGATGAGTTATTTCGGAGGACTTCCTTACATCAATAAGGCATTATCTTCAACAGAAAAACTAACATTGCCACGTTTGAGTTATCAGGCTACAGCAGACAGCGTTGCCAGAGATTTTAGAGCTGCTGCCGATCTTTTACCTGCTAACTGGGATAATACTATTGCCGGTAAAGCTACTTTAGGCAAGAATCAGCTGCGAATTACCAAAATGGCAGCATTGGGGTATTTAGGTAAAAACTATTTGTATGCAGCTAGTCCTTTGATGAATAAGCAATCGACAGGTAGTGCAACCTTTAATGTAGATTATTGCAAGAAAGCTGCCGCCGCTTTTGCAGAACTATTAACTGTGATTGATAAAGGTCAAGATGGTTGTTGGATTAAAATGCAACCCTGGTCAAATTATAGCTATAATTTCTATACAGATGGAAAAACCGGAATACCCGGATACCCGGAAGCTATCTTCCAATGTCCTGTTTATGATTCGTGGTTTAAAGGCTGTCCTTGGGGACCAAGTTCTGTTTTTGGCGATAATACGATCGGTGGTGGTTATGCTTCACCAAATGCCAGATATGTGCAAAACTACGGTATGGCAAACGGATTACCTATTGACGATCCGGATTCAGGTTATGATCCGGCTGATCCATGGGCGAATCGTGATCCACGTTTTTATAATGATATATATAAGGATGGAGATAAGGAAATTAAAGGTTCGGCACCTGCTGACAAGGAAAAATTCCGATATGCTTCATTATATAACGGAGGAGCCAGCCGCAGAGACAATGGTTGTGGTCGTACCGGTTATTTACTAAAAAAACTGACTCCCTTAACCGCTAATAACGTCGATAACTTTCCAAGTAATTTTATGCATATTTCGTATATGCGCTTAGCAGATATTTACCTGATGTATTCAGAAGCGGTATTACAGGGATATGGCTCTGCTACCAGCAGTTTCCCGGGGTATATTACGGCTGAAGCGTCATTTAATAAAGTCCGTACACGTTGCGGTGCAGGAGCCGTTGATGCAAAGTATGTAAATGACAAATCGTTGTTTATGGGAGAGATTGTTCGTGAGCGTGCTGTGGAACTTGGCTTTGAAGATAACTACAGATATATCGATTTACGTCGTTGGTTATTGGCATCTACTTTAAAATATCGTGAAAAAACAGCGATTGATTTTGACCGGGGAACGAATGGAAAACCAATTAATATGAAAGAGAGGGTAATATTGACCCGTCAATTCTCAGACAGAGACTATTGGTTGCCATTGAAAATAAATGATGTAACTCTGTATCCATCATTTGGTCAGAATCCGGGATATTAAGCATATTTTTTAAAACTTAAAAAGGAAAATAATGAAACTTATAAGAATAGGAATGGTTTTATGCGGAATGTTCTTCGGTTCCTTTGCGGGAGCTTCAGGACAAACAATTGCCGATCTGAAAAATGCGATAACCTCCGGGAAAGATTCTTTGGTACATGTGGCTTATGGAACCGTTGCAAAGAAAGATTTGTTCGGTACAATTTCCACCCTGAATCCATCAGAATATCTGGACAAGAATTATGGAGATTATTCACTTGAGGATCCAAGTGCATTTATTGGAGGTAGTAATCTCTGGAGCTTAGGTGCTTCATTAATATTGATAGATGGCGTGCCCCGCTCTTCAGCGGATGTTATTTCTACCGAGATTGATCAAATTTCGTTTTTGAAAGGCGCAAATGCAGTTGTTCTATATGGTAGCCGTGCAGCAAACGGAGTAATTTTGATAACCACGAAACGTGGTATAATCGGGGATACCAAGACGAAAATACGTGTAAATGGAGGGATCAATGTGCCTAAGTCGTTGCCTGATTTTTTAGGATCAGCAGACTATATGACTTATTACAATCAAGCAAGTCTGAATGATGGGTTAGCAGCCCCATACAGTGATGCCACAATTGCCAGCTATGCATCGCATTCAAATCAATATCGTTATCCGGACTTAAATTATTATTCGTCAGATTACTTGAAGAAGATGTCTAACTATTATTCTACGAATGCTGAATTTACAGGAGGTAATCAACGTGCACGTTTTTATGCGGTAATAGGTCTCCAAAGCCAAAATTCATTGTTGAACTTTGGGGAAGGCAAAAAAGATAAGAGTACACGTTTGAATGTTCGTGGTAATATTGATTTGAAATTAAATGATGTTGTCAGTACGTATGTGAATGTGTCTACTGTGTTTAACGACAGCAGATCACCGAATGGAGATTATTGGGGGAATGCAGCTACCTTGCAGCCAAACCGTTTTGCACCACTTATCCCAATCGGTTTGATTACGGGAGGTGCGACCAGTGCTTTAAATTTAGCAAATGCCAGCCGAAATGTAATAAACGGGAATTATATTCTGGGGGGGTCTCAGCAATACCTGACCAATCCGATTGCCGATGTATATGCTGCTGGAAATACAACTACCACCAGCCGCCAATTTCAGTACACCGGCGGGGTTGATTTTGATCTCAAGAACGCATTGAAAGGTTTATCGTTACATACCCAGCTAAGTATTGATTATTCGAATTCTTATGTAAATTCGGTTAACAATACATATGCTGTTTACAGCCCAACCTGGAGTACAGCAGGTGCAGATTCAATAACTGATTTAACTAAATACAACACTGATGCACATCCCGGAATTCAAAATCTGGGTGGTACCTTCAATGATCAGGTAATTGATTTCAATATGCATTTAGATTATTTAAACACCTTTCATGAAAAGCACAATGTATCAGCGATATTGGTTGCATCTGCTACCCGTCGCCGTATGACACGTGATTTTCAAAACAGGACGAATGCAAATTTAGGTTTACAACTGGCTTATAATTACGATCATAAATACTTTGCTGACTTTAGTGGAGCTATTGTCAATTCTACGAAATTACCGGTTGCAACCCGTGTGGCTTTCTCGCCTACAGTAAGTTTGGGATGGTTGTTAAGTGGAGAAGATTTCTTAAAAGGTTCAAATATCGTTGATCGGTTGAAATTAACAGGTTCAGCAGGCATAGTAAACACTGATATTGATATAAATGATTATTATTTGTACAATGAAGTTTATGTTCCTACAGCTTATTTTGGATGGTATGATGGGTCTTCAAATCAGGCCTCTTCAATATCACGTCCTGCGAATAATAATTTAACTTATGCTAAGAGAAAAGAATTTAATCTTGGACTTGAAGGTTCTTTGTTCAACAAAGTGTTAGATTTTCAGGCAAGTGCATTCTCTATTACAAAGGATGGTTTACCTGTACAGCGTTATTCACTGTATCCAAGTTACTTCTATACAAGTTATCCTGCATCTTCTTTTGTTCCATATGTGAACTATGAGGCAAACCGGTACCAGGGATTTGATTTCCAACTAAATGTGCATAAAAAGGTGGGGGAAGTTAATCTAATAATCGGGATTGCAGGAACTTATGTTGCAACAAAAGCACTTAAACGTGATGAGTTGTATGCCGATTCATATCGAAATCGTGTAGGTCAACCAACAGATGCAATTTTTGGTTTACAGAGTGAAGGTTTCTTTACCAGCCAGGATGATATTAATAATCATGCAGCTCAAAAATTTGGAGTAGTTAAGCCAGGCGATATTAAGTATAAAGATCAAAACGGAGATGGCTATATTGACGACAGGGATGAAGTAAAGATTGGTCAATGGAACAGTCCGTTTAGCGGTGGTATGAATCTTTCCGCTCAATGGAAAGGATTTACACTCTTTGTCTTAGGGAATGTACAGGTTGGTGGCACGGGTATAAAAAATAATAGTTATTACTGGGTATATGGTGCTAGCAAATATTCTGCAGTTGTTCGTGACAGTTGGACTGAAGCAACAAAGAACACGGCAACTTATCCCCGTCTGACGACCCTGAGTGGTGACAACAATTTCCGATCTTCTGATTTCTGGACTTACAGCACTGATAGAATTAATCTTTCAAAAGTACAGTTAACTTATTCTATACCAAAAGAAGTTCTGAAGAATTTCTTCGTAAAAGGTCTGGATATTTATGGCAGTGGATCTAATCTTCTGACGATTGCCAAGAATAGGGATATTATGGAACTTAACGTCGGGTCTGCCCCACAAACACGTTTTTACAATATTGGCATCAAGGCCGAATTTTAAGTGAATCATTAAAACAAAAAAAGAATATGAAAAATAAATTAATCATATTGGCAATATCGGTCATGATTTTTAGTGGTTGTAAGGATTTGTTGTCTCCTGCCGATCAAAATGACCGTTCATTGGATGTTATATACAATAATGCTCCATTTGCGGAAGGTCTTTTAATGAATGGATACGTACGTTTACCTTCGGGAGACTACACATTCAATGACATTGCAACGGACAATGCTGTATCAAACGACGGCGGCAACAATTATCTTTTGATGGCAACCGGCAAGTGGTCATCCATGAATAATCCGATGGAAAAATGGGCTAGTGCTTTTTCTGCCATTCAATACCTGAATATGACATTGGAGCAAACAGACAAGGTAAACTGGGCTACTACAGGACTTTATACAAAAGAGATGTTTAATGACCGGACAAAAGGAGAAGCATATGGATTGAGAGCACTTTTCATGTATTACTTATTACAGGCACATGGAGGTTGGACAAATGATGGAAAACTACTAGGAGTACCTATTATTACAAAATCGTTGAACACAAATTCAGATGTTAATTTACCACGGAATACTTTTGCAGAATGTCTGACTCAGATTTATACTGATTTAAGCTTGGCTGAGGGTTATTTACCTCTTGATTTTGAGGATATTACCACAACCAGTCAGCTTCCGAATAAATATGCGAGTAAAACTACTGTCTCAGATTACAACCGTGTGTTTGGTGCATTTGACCGTGGACGATTAACTGCACGTATTATAAAAGCTGTAAGGGCTCAAGTGTCTTTATTGGCTGCAAGCCCTGCATTTAGTCAGGGGAGTGCAGTTACATGGGCTAAAGCAGCCGATGATGCAGCCGCAGTTCTTGATATCAATGGAACCGGCGGGATCTCTGCTTTGGCAACAAATGGTGCAAAATGGTATGCATCTTCGGAGAAAGCAGAAATCGACGGATTGACACAAGGTGTAAATCCTAAAGAAATTCTTTGGAGAACAAATGTAAACTCATCCAACAATTTTGAAACGGACAATTATCCTCCTACCCTTTATGGAAAAGGACGTGTCAATCCAACACAAAATCTGGTAGATGCTTTTCCGGGAGTAAATGGTTACCCTATTACAGACGTCACGAACAGTAAATATAATGCGAAAAGTCCATATGCGGGACGTGACCCTCGTTTAAGCTTATATATAGCTGTGAATGGGAGTAAAATGGGACCAAGCTCTTCAGTTGTTTCGACGGAAGTAGGTAAAACAAATGATGGATTAAATGCAATATCCACTTCGACCCGGACAGGTTATTATTTACGTAAATTACTTCGGGAAGATGTAAATCTTAGCCCATCGACCACTACCTCTCAAAAGCATTACGTATCGCGCATCCGCTATACTGAGATATTCTTAGCATATGCTGAAGCTGCAAATGAGGCCTGGGGACCTGATGGAACTGGATCGCATGCGTATTCTGCACGTAATGTTATTGCTGCTATACGAAAGAGGGCCGGAATAACTCAACCGGATAAATATCTGGCAACTATTACCACCACAGAAGAAATGAAAAACCTGATTCATAATGAACGGAGACTGGAGTTATGTTTTGAAGGTTCACGTTTCTGGGATTTACGCCGTTGGAAACTGGATCTTACTGAAGCAGCAAAGGGAATGCAAATAACCGGAACAAATTATGTAGTGGTGCCAGTTGAAAACAGAGTATATAAAGATTATATGTATTATGGTCCGATACCTAATCTCGAAGTATTGAAGTTTAATAATTTAGTTCAAAACAAAGGGTGGTAATCATTACAAATAAAACAATAATAGAGATGAAAAAATTAATATTTATATCATTAAGTGCATTGTTGATGTTTGCTTCGTGCAAAAATGAGGATAACACTTTTCCTGATTATACATACACAACAGTTTACTTTCCATATCAATCACCTGTAAGGACGATTATACTTGGTACGGATTATGTTTACGATAATTCGATTGACACTCTTCATCAGTGCATAATATATGCTACTATGGGAGGCGTTTACAGCAACAAGACCAATCGCACCCTGGATGTAGTTGTAGATAATTCGCTTTGCAATAAGCTGACATACGAGACATCCACCGGTGCATCGGTGCTCCCCATGCCTTCCAGTTATTACACACTTGCATCTTCGCAAATTGTAATTCCGTCAGGTTCACAAATGGGTGGACTAAAAGTCCAACTGACAGATGCTTTTTTTGCTGATCCTCTAGCCGTTAAGAATACTTACGTTATTCCTTTGAGAATAACAAAAGTAGCTAATGCGGATTCTATTCTTAGCGGAGTTTCAAATGTTACCAGCCCGAATCGTTTTGTATTGACAGATTGGGCAACTTTACCTAAGGATTACATTCTTTTTGCAGTTAAATACAAAAACAGGTGGGATGCTACCTATCTGCGTAGAGGAATTGAGGTGGGCAAAGGCAACGGTGGTGCAACTGCAAGTGATACTACCATTCTTTACCATCAAAAAAATGTAGAATCAGATCAGACAGTGCTAAGTGCAACCAGCCTATCGATGACGCAGCTTTTAATTCCTCTAAACGGGAAAAATAAAGGGAATGTAGATGTACCATTTAGTTTGCTAATGACTTTTGATGGAAGTGGGAACTGTAATATTTCTAATCCGGCATCTGCTTCGTATACAATCACTGGTAGTGGTAAATATGTGAAGAAAGGTGATAAATGGGGAGGCATTAAACGCGATGTATTGTACCTCAAATACCAGGTTAATTTTGGCACAACAACTCATTCTATGACAGACACTTTAGTAATGAGAGACCGGGTTGAAAAGTTAGAAACATTTAATCCTTATTACAATAATTAATTAGATTATAAAGAAAGGTTTATGTCGGATTGGTGAAGTTTATGACTGAACTGATCCGACTTTAACTATTAATACGGCAAAGTGCTTCACATTTTTCAAATTTATTATTCGAAAAAATGGGTAATGAATATGCTATTAGATTGTGTTTATAAATTAATGACAGGTGGAGTTTAACATTTAACGGTTTAACATTACAAAAAATCCTATTAAACCATGTCGTAATTTTTCACTCCGACATAGTTAATGAGCATTGTTGTAAAGATTAAAGAAATACCATCAATTCAAAATGAAAAAAAACTTAGAATATTCAGCTAAGTCAATCCGATTTATTAAATATATTATTCTGATTGGATTCATTTTCCTTTCAACTTTTCATGTTCCGGCAAATAATCAGGATAATCAGAAAAAAGAAAAAGAAAGTAAAGCCGGCGCCTTTGATTCAGGGAAGTATAGAAATGTATTTCTTGAATTTGGATATCAGAAGAGTGATATTGAGAACAAAGTAGCAAAAGCCTATTATGATCTTTTTGAAGGTCCGGACAAAATTTATTTTGAGGTAGGTGATTCAATGGCCTATATCACAGATCTGAAAAATAATGATGCCCGTACAGAAGGACTCTCCTATGGTTTAATGGTGGCAGTACAGTTGAACAAAAAAGATGTTTTTGATCGGATTTGGAGATGGACTAATAAATATTTACAGCATCATGGTGGTGCCGGCGATTCATATTTTGCCTGGAGTATAGAGCCACACACATTGAAACACAATTCAGAAGGTTCAGCTTCTGATGGCGAACTCTATTTTATAACTGATCTTTTATTCGCTTCCAACCGTTGGGGTAACAACACGGGAATCAACTACTACGGCGAAGCAAGAAAAATTCTGGATGCCATGTGGAGCAAAGATGGTACAGAGGGAGTAAGAAACCTTATAAATGTTGAGCATAAACTGATAACATTTACTCCCGGGAACGGCGGATACAACTGGACGGATCCTTCATATAACTTACCGGCCTTTTTTGAAATCTGGGCTGAATATGCAAAAGACGGGAAAGAACAATTTTATCGCGATTGTGCCGATTCGGCCAGGTTATACCTTCACCGGGCATGCCATCCTGTAACTGCACTTAATGCTGATTATACTGAATTTGATGGAAAACCACATTCAACCCCTTGGATGCCGGCTGCCTTCAGGTATGATTCATGGCGGGTACCCATGAATATCGCCATGGATTTTGCCTGGTTTGCCAAAGATACAGTATGGCAGGAAGAATACGGTAACCGGATTCAACGCTTTTTGTCAGAGAAGGGAATAGATACCTTTGAGGATCAGTTTAATGTGAATGGTAGTCGTCCTGAGTTTATTCTTCAGGCAGGACGATTTAAGAAACTGCGCCATTCATTAGGACTGGTTTCAACTGCTGCAACGACATCTATTATGGGCGCTCAAACCAAAAGCAGGAAGTTTGTAGATGCCTTGTGGAATGCTAAACTCGAACCTTATGAGGATGGATATTTTGACCCCTACTATGATGGATTATTGTATTTGTTCAGCCTTATGCACTTAAGCGGAAATTATCAAATAATTACACCTAAAACTCCTTAATGTGACTTTTTGAAATATTTGTATTTGGTACTTCCGACTTAAAATAACTGCTAATATCTGCTATTGGTTTAAATAACCTCATAAAAACTGAGTAAGCTCCCATTTATAAGTCCGTTTTCCAAACAACAGAGATTCTATAAACCAATAAAATCATGATCTTACTGGTAAACAGTATATTCAGGACTATAATAATACGTGCCATTAATGATTAAAACGATCAAACAACTAATCATCTGACTAACAATCTAATGAATACAGGCTTTCAAAAAGAAAAAGAAAAGAAAATAAAGGTCAGGCAATCTGAGATTATATTTTAATTTACATATTCCTTTTTTAATTCAGATCATAACATTCGTTTTTTATGAAAATTCATACCAGTTTGCGTACTTTTCTAATTACACTTATTTTGCTTATAACTGTGAGGTTAAATTCAGATGCCCAGAATATGCCTTTAAGTGTAAAAAATATTTTTTTTGAGAAGCAAAAACAAAACTTAAAGGACACAATAAGTAAACGTATAGGTGCTGAATCTCCTTTTATTGTTGGATACAACTATAATCCTGTCACAAATAGTGAGAGTAATCATCCATATTTTAAAGAGAACAAATGGACAAAAGGCTCATTAGTTTATCAAGGTCTGGTTTATAACCTAGAAGGTTTTAAATATGATATTGAAATTGATAAACTTATTTATCTCAGCTATGGGCATGATAATACTATGAATGGTGTTGCCCTGGATGAAAATTTTATTGGAGAATTCAGCATTTTAAACTCTACATTCAGATATTATAGAAACTTAAAAAACGAAGCCGGAAGAAAGTTAAAAACAGGGTATTACGAAGTCGTTTATGATGGAAAATTAAAATTCTTAGTTCGAAGCGAGAAATCAAAAACTATGAATGACTACAGCAGTTTAACTGACTTATTTTTACTTAAGAATGAAACATTGATAGGCATTAGTAGTATGAGAAAATTAGTAAGTGAATTAAAAGACAAGGAAAAAACCATTAAAGAGTTTATTAAGAATAATTCATTAACATTGAACAAATCAGATTACTCATCAGCATCTAGAGTTTTGAAGTTTTACGAAAATCTATAATAAAATGAAGTTATCCTTGCATACCATACTAATTATTTGCTTTTTTCCGCTTTTTGCTTCTGCCCAAACGGTTAATAATAAAACAGAAGATTATGCATTAAAAGTGAGTTATGATTCAACTTCTTTTCTGAATTTTATTAATAATATCGAAAAAGAACATTCCATTAAATTCTATTTTAAAGAGCCCTGGTTAAATAAATTGATCGTAAAACAAACACAAACTCCAACTAAACTATCCCAGGTCTTATATGATACTTTCAAGGGCACTGACTTAAATTATTTAATTGATGGATCAAATATTATAATTACGAATAACTATAAAATCAATACCTCGCTGCCAAAAGAATTCTTCAGTATAGAAAATAATCCGGTTTACAGGGCTCCCGATTCGAGTGATCTAAAATACACTTTTTTCAACGAAGAAAAAACTAAAGAACCAAATTTGAATGATAAAATAGTTTATATTGGTAATTCGGCAAACAGATCAACAGGGAATAAAATAGTGTTGTCCGGAATCGTTCGGAATGAAGAGAATGGTGAGCCAATACTTGGTGCTCAGATATACATAAAAAACAAGGATCTGGGAACTGTTACTGATGCTTATGGTCATTATGTAATAACTTTACCGATAGGGAGTAATGAGATTATATTTAAGTATTTTGGCAGAAAAGAAAGTAAAATACCCATTATAGTGTACAAAAACGGGACTTTAAATGTCAACATGAAAGGAAATCTTGTTCAGTTGAAAGAAGTCGTTGTAACCGGCGATAAAGAAAATAAGGTTAAAAATCTAAGTATGGGCATGTTGCGGATGAATATTGAAGAGTTAAAATTATTACCTTCTTCAATGGGAGAAGTTGATATTATTAAATCTGCACTCTTGCTCCCCGGCGTACAAACAGTAGGAGAAGGATCTTCAGGTTTTAATGTCAGAGGAGGTAGTGCCGATCAGAATTTAATACTTTTTGATGAAGCACCTATTTTTAATAGTTCCCATTTATTTGGCTTTTTTTCAATATTCAATTCTGAAATCGTCAAAGATTTTGAACTCTACAAATGTGGAATACCGGCACGGTATGGCGGAAGAGTTTCATCAGTTTTTGATATAACAGCAAAACAAGGTAACCTTGAAAAATTTTGTGTAAGTGGAGGGATAAGCCCCATTACAGCTAAAGTAACAGTTGAAGGACCAATTATTAAAGAAAAGCTGTCATTTGTTGTTGGTGTTAGAAGTACTTATTCAAATTGGGTTCTTGAGAAATTAAATAAACCGGAATACAGGAATAGCAAAGCAGATTTCTATGATATCAGTGCCAAAATTTCATATGACATAGATCCGAACAATTTCTTAAGTTTTACAGCCTATCAATCAAAAGATTACTTTAAATTGAATTCGGATACTGCTTATCAGTATAATAATCAGTGCGCAAGGTTTCTTTTTAAGCACAGTTTCAATCCAAAAATGTATGGCAAAATATCTGCCATCTATTCGAATTATTTATATAATATTTCGAGCAACAATTTTCCTGAAACTTCATTTAATTTGAAATATAACATTGGGTATAAATCTTTAAAAACTGATTTCTATTATTCCCCAAATTCAAAACACACCTTAAATTTTGGTTCTGAATTAATCAAATACGACCTTACCCCGGGTAGTTTTACACCTCTATCTTCAGCCTCAGATATTATTGAGGTAAATTTACCCAAGCAACGAGGCATAGAATCCGGATTATTCATAAACGATGAATTTGAGATAAACAACAGGTTAACAATTTCAGCAGGTCTGAGATATGCATTATTCTTTGCTCTCGGACCTGGCAAAGTGTATAAATACAATCCTGATATATCGCGTACTACTGATAGTAGAATTGATTCTACCAGTTATTCTTCAAACGAAATTATTAAGACATATGGAGGTCCTGAAATGAGGTTATCAGCCCGTTATAAAATTGGATCAGACAACTCCGTGAAGCTAAGTTATAGCCGTATACATCAGTTTCTTCATATGCTTACCAATACAACTGCTATTTCACCGACAGATGTCTGGACCATAAGTGATACGAACATTAAACCTTTAGTTGGAGATCAGGTAGCTATAGGTTACTATCAGAATTTAGTATCTAATACAGTGGAAACTTCTGCTGAGATTTACTACAAAGGAACTAAAAATAACCTGGATTACAAAGGTGGTACCGAACTTCTGCTCAATCGGAATCTGGATGTTGATTTGCTGTCCGGTGTTGGAAGGGCGTATGGTATCGAATTTCTGATAAAGAAAAAAAGTGGCATTGTTAATGGCTGGATTTCATATACCTATTCCAAATCAGAGCTTAAAGTAAACGGAAAACTTACGGATGAGAAAATCAATAACGGTCAATTTTATCCTTCTGATTACGATAAACCACATGACCTGAATCTTGTTGTGAATTATAAATACTCAAGAAGAATTTCTATAACAAATGTCTTCACATACAGTACCGGCAGACCAATTACATACCCTGTAGCCAGATATGATTACAGAGGAACTGAGGTCATGCATTATTCAAACCGGAATGAATACAGAATTCCGGATTATATGAGATGGGATTTTTCTTTAAACGTAGACGGAAGTCTTAAAGCCCATAAACTGGGACATGGTTCGTGGTCATTTGGTATTTATAATTTGTTAGGAAGAGATAATGCTTATTCGGTGTTTTTTAAATCCACTTCAAGAGGTATAAAGGGATATCAACTCTCGATTTTTGCACAACCGATACCAAATATTACATACAATTTTAAATTTTAAATACGAGAAAGAATGAGTAGACGAAAAAATTTCAGTGTAATCGTTTTGTCGATATTCATGGTTGGATGTGTATCACCCTATTATCCAAATATTACAAAATATGAAAACCTGTTTGTTGTCGATGGACAATTGACTAATCTGACAGGACCTTATGAAGTTAAACTTTCTAGAACTTTTAAATATGATGGAAGTGTTGGATCAAAAGTGACAGGAGATCCCGTTACCGGTGCTCAGGTTAAAATTATTGATAATACAGGCCTGCAGGTTCTGTTAAAAGAAATAAAAAGTGGAATCTATAGTACTGTCGATACTGTTTTTCGCGGTGTTCCGGGGAATAGTTATAAGATACAGATTAAAACGAATGATGAGGTTTTTGAATCTGATTTCGTGACACTAAAAGCACCTGCTCCAATTGATAAACTTTATTGGGAATATAAACCACAAGACAATGATGGACCAAAACGGGTTCAATTGCTGATTGACACCCATGATCCGACAAACAATACACGCTATTATGCCTGGGATTTTGATGAAACCTGGAAATTCAAAGTTCCTCTTGACGTTCCGGCTAAACCTGAGTGGAAAACATGTTATAAGTACAATACTTCTACTTTTTTTAATATCGGTACAACTATAGAAAGGAATAGTGATATAATGAACAGACATTTATTGCAGTCGATTAATGAAAGTTCCAATCGATTATACTATCGGTATACAATATTAGCGAAACAATATTCATTTACGGAGCAAACCTATGAATATTTTAAAGATTTAATTAAGCTGAATCAAAATCAAGGGACTTTATTTGATGTTACACCCTATTCATTAGTTGGCAATGTTAAAAACCTAAAAAATACAGATATACCTGTTCTCGGATATTTTGTAGTTGCAGGTGCTTCACAGAAAAGAATTTTTATTGACAGAACTGATCTACCCCTGGAATTTAGTCCAACTGATGGGTTTAGCGATTGCTCCTCAAGAATCGTAAGAGTGCCGGCAAGTCTAACCGATTTTCGTCAGGATCATTTAGTCGATTCACTGATGGGTGCCGGATATACAATATATGAACAGTTTAGCGTGCCAATAGATGAATACACTCCGGGTTGGCAATTATCATTGGCAAAACCTCTATGTTTCAATTGTACGCTTACAGGCGAAAGTAAGATACCTGATTTTTGGACAGAGAAGAAATAACTATTAAATGTATGAATATGGTTTTGAAAAAATATTTTTTTATTGCTTTCTTACTTTCAATAAAGATGATTGCGATTTGCCAGACTCAGTCTGATTTAAAACTAATAACCCGTGCAGATGATTACAAAATACAGGAGAGGGTATTGTTAAATTTGGATCAGGACCTTTATCTTGTCGGTGAACAAATTAATTTTTGTGCATTAACGTTTGATGCCGCATTGCAAATTCCCATAAATTTTAGTTCTATCTTATATGTCGAATTGTTCAATCAGGATAATATTGTGATTGGTTCAAAAAAAATCCAATTAATACATGGAGAATGTATAAACAATTTAATGGTACCTCGTAAACTCGAGACAGGATATTATTATATAAGAGCTTACACTAATTACATGAATAATTTTGGGACGGGAGTATTTTTTACAAAAAGAATAAAAATTATAAATCCATTTTACAGGATAAAATATCAGGATAAAACTTATGATACCCGGGATAAAATAAAATTAGACGTTTCAGCTGAGGGTGGAAAAACAATATATGATGTTGAAAATAAATTAGCTTTTAATGTGTCTGCTTTCTATGACAGTATTCATGCAACATTATATAAAAACGATTCGGTTATAGCAAGAGTTAATACCCAAAACGGGTATGGCATTTTCAACTTCATTCCTACCAGTAACAGCAAGTACAGAGTTGAAGCCACCTCATTAAAAAACGGTAAAGCAGTTGTTAAATTAAATGATATTGTCCAATCAGGTGTAATTTGTAAACTCGACAGTGTAAGAGAAAACAATGCTTATTTAAAAATAATTTCAAAGAACTATGACAAATTTCCAATTTCAGTATTTGTAGAGAACAATACAATTTTATATGAGTATTCTTACCCAATTAGTAAACCCGAAGCATTCATAAAAATCAAACTTCCGCAGGGTTTAAATAAAATCGTTTTAAGAGACAGCAATCAGAAGGAAGTCTCAGAACGTCTTATCTATATTAAGCCGAAAGTCAAAATTGAAATTACGGCTAATCTGGATAAAACGAAAACACGTCAAGGTGATTCCGTAATTTTACACATTAAATCCAATCTTAATGATAGCATTCATTATGTAGTTGCACTCAATTTGGGGAACCGGAATACTTCACCGGTATTAAAAGAGCTTATTGAATCAACTTTATATTCAACTTCCGTGACATCTTTTACAGATGCTGTTTCATTCAATGAGCTCCAAGAGATTTATAATGATTCTGTATTTGTTAATGACTATTTACTGAAATTTAAGATTCCGGAGACTACAAAAACCAGGCTAAATTATTTACCGGAGATATCACAAGACATTGTGACGGGAAGTGTCAGAAAAAAAAGTGACCAATCATTAGCAGTCAACAAAAAAATCTATCTGTCTTTTGTTGATTCAATTTGTTGGATCAATCGTTGTGAAACAGATGATTCAGGAAGATTTGTTGCTACTCTGCCAATAGACTATCAGGGCAATAATTTAATCATTACAGCAATTGACACAACAGACAATTATATGTTGAAATTAGATAATGAATTCTATCCTGAATTTTTAAAAGTGGTCAAGGAAAACTACTATCCCGATTCATCCCTAAAAGACATTATCGAATCACGAATGATTAATCTTCAAGTGAATGATGCTTATTCTGAGCTTCATACAAGCACAAAACCACCCCGTCCGACACTAAGATTTTACGGCTATCCTGACTCAGACTATAAATTCAAAAAATATTTAGTACCAAACCTTGAAGAATTTATCTCCGAGATAGTGGGTAAAGCCATAATAGCAAAAAAAGGGAAGAAAGTCGAAATTAAATTATTTAACAAGACAGAGAAGAATAGCATTATTGGTGATCATCCGCTCATAATTTTTGATGGAATACCATTGTTTGATACAGATAATATAACATCTATTCCGGCTGAAAAATTAGAATCTATAAGAATTGTTTCCAGTAAATTCTTTTTTGGAACAGAGACTTTTGATGGTATTGTCGATATTACTTCAAATTCTAAGGCATTTGATTTGGTTGATATGGATAAAAATTCATCAAGATTTCAATTTAGCCCTGTAATCACAACAAATGAGAAATGCCGGCATGATAATTTCCGGATACCGAATTACAGATCAACTATTTATTTTAATACAATAAATTCCGCAACAGGGATCGAAGATATTGTAATACCATTACCGCAAAATGCAGGAAATTATTCACTCTCAGTAATTGGGTATACAAAGGCAGGTGAATGCGGAAGTATTTCAAGACCAAATATATTAACGATTAATCACTAAACAAACCTTATTCTGTTTAGTGAATCAATTTTTTGATAATCATATTTAATCATCACAATTACTTTTTTTAGTTTTAAAAAAAATAAAAATCTTTTTTTTGTGTGACCACACGGATTAAACAGTACCTTTTATTCAAATATTAAAAAGATCTATCTATTTCTTGTCAAATTAAGCTCCTAAATGAATCGTATTATTATGGTAGATTTCTAATAATTGAATATCGTGTGCAATCTATTTGTCTCTGAAGGTAATAGTAAATATGTTATATTATTGAAAAGTTAAAATAACGTTTTGTAATTATTTTCATTAATTTGGTCCGTTTTACTTTAACATTGGATTATTGGGGGTAGAACTCTAAATTCCCCTTTAACATCCGATCAACGATCTATGATTCTTCCTCGAAAACAAAGCGAATGGATGACGATAGCTGCGGTAGGAGGATTAATAAAAGTGGTTTTAATGATACTATTTTAAAGTTTTCAGCATACTCCCTCCCTACCTGTGAAACCCCATACAAATGTTTGATTCAAAGCATACAAATAGAGACATGATTGACATGCCGTTGTAAATTTCTCAAGTCTTTAAAGATAATCACATTATCTGGAATACGGATTCGGACGTTTTTCGGATAAAGATATGATTAAAAATCACTATCCCATTAATACTTCGAATCAAAAGGACTATATAACTGAATAAAATTCATCATTCTCAGATTCAAACGTCAACTATACTTTTGGATCCTTGTTTGCAGGGTTAGATCTTATCATTCGTTCTGCTATTAGTATTCAATTGGTCTTAGAACGGTTTTGGATTGGTTTTGGATTGGTTTTGGTAACAATAATCCACTCATTTATTCGCTATTTATATGCCATATACCTATAAAGGTATATGGCATATAAATGGCGAATAAATGAATATTAATTGACTGATATATCGGAATAGCTTCGGATCCAAAACCGATTCAAAACCGATTCAAAAGCATTCAGAGTCTGATATGTATTCGTAATACAAATATAAGAAATAAAGTATGAGGATGCACTTTTAGTCAAAAATAAATCAGGTGAATCAAAAGAAAATAAAAAATATTTTTTTTGCATTCGCCATTTCGGGAAATCATATTATTGATTTATATCAAAGAGCATTAAAAGAGAGATAAACGTCATTTAATCAGGATTTCAGTCCATCAGAATCAATAATATCTATTTTTTGAAATTAATTATCTATTAATAACAATAAAGGGAAAAACTCTAAAATATATTTGTAGCGTGTTTCAATTCAGGAACGCATAAAATTTAATTATATGAAAAAAACATTAATTACTCTATTGACAGTAGCAAGCTGTCTGTTCGCGAATTCAGCGAACGAAACGTTAAATGTTTACAAACTATCAACTGCTCCAAAAGTTGATGGTGTTGTTACCGATTGGGGTTCGAATTGGATTAATTTGTCAAAAACTGATGTGACGAGTACAACTACGGGCTGCACTGGTCAATTTCAGATCGGTTACACAAATGACAGCTTGTATATAGCTGTAAAAATACAAGATGCAACTAAGTTTACTTATGACTCAGGAGTAGATTCATATTGGAGGGATTGTGTTGAAGCATTTATCCGTCTGGATACTGTAACCTATCGTGGTATAAATGGAAAAGATCAATACCGGATGCAACGTGTTCCTGATGCAAAAGCAGCATTTGACCCTTCAACATTTACACATGATGTCGTATCTGTAGATAGTCCAACCGGTTATACTCAGGAATGGGCAATTGGCTGGACGGATATTGCTGCAAGAGATACTGTCGATATTTCGGCCGGTATTGATGCATTACCTATTCAATATATCAGATTCGATATTAAGGCTGCAGATAATACGACCGGAACCGGAGATGCAGCTGGAAGAACACAACAAATATTTTGGAGTACAGATACCGATAATGAATATCCCGATATGACAAACATGGGTACTTTGCATCTAATGGGTGCTGCGAGTGGAGTTTCAAATGTTGCAGCCAATTCATCTGCAGTCTATTACAGCAGTAGTAAAGATGCGCTGACAGTATTGAATTACATGGGTGAAGTGAGTATTTATAATGTTGTAGGAAAATTAGTTCTTCAAACCAACCTGAATTCTTACAACGAATCGATTAATCTTAGCTCGCTTAATAAAGGAGTTTACCTGGTAAGCGGAAACGGTTTATCAACTAAATTTATCAAATAAAAATTAAGTGCTATTTTAATGATTAAATCTAACCAGGTAGTTGGAGCAATAAAATATTATATTTTCTAATTTGTAAAATCAGACCTCTCCCCCTGCCCTCTCCAAAGGAGATAGTAATAGAGCTGATAAGTCAAGAAGTTTTATTGAGAATAATAAAACAATAATTATTTCCAATTGCTTATTTTGGTATTCAGCATGTGTTTTTCTGAAATTTATTTTGGAGAATGCATGCTGATTTTTTATATATTTAGAGTCTGAATTGTATGTTTGTATGATTAGAGTTTACTATCTGTTTCGTTTCAATGTACTTTTATTTTTTTGAGTCGATGTAAGTTTCAACGTAGATTTATGGTGTTTGGACTAATGTTGTGCTACACGACAGACTACAACTATTCAATGGCGATTCGTTAAATTCACATAGTTCCTGAGAGTGTACGATCGTTTGAAAAAACAAACTACAGTTCAAATGAAATAAAAACTGTCGGAACCCTTTGTGAGTCTCAAAAGCAGATTCACAAACATTATCCAACCAAATAACGGAACAATCGTTTGAAAAATACCTAATTTTTAAAAAACCGAATCTAAAATTATAAGTGTTCTTTGGATTTTATAGTTAATTTTGATAGATCTTAGATTTATGATATTGAGTAACAAAATCATAAAATAGCAGAAGTATTAAAATACAACTTTTTGTGTGGAAAAATAACGCCATAAACATAAAATCAAAAAAATCATGAGAACATTTATTGCCTTAGTTGTAGCATTTATTGCATTTAGCTATCCGGCCAATTCGCAAAACAGGGTAACACCGGCACCAATTGGTTACGACATTGTCCGGGAAGGTATTTCCCACGGAAAAATTGATACCATTACTTACTTTTCGAAAACAGTAGGAAATAAACGCAAGGCGCTAATATATACACCTCCCGGTTTTTCGAAAGGAAAAACATATCCGGTACTTTACTTATTACACGGCATTGGTGGTGACGAAAAGGAATGGCTTAACGGTGGGCAGCCACAGGTTATTCTGGATAACCTGTATGCAGAAAACAAACTTATGCCCATGATTGTAGTCATGCCTAACGGCAGAGCAATGAAAGATGACCGTGCTACAGGGAATATTATGGCAGCTGATAAAGTACAGGCTTTTGCAACTTTCGAAAAGGATTTACTGAATGATTTAATTCCTTATATCGAGAAGAATTATCCTGCAATTAAAGATAGCGAACATCGTGCTATAGCAGGACTCTCTATGGGTGGGGGGCAATCATTGAACTTTGGTCTTGGAAATCTTGATAAATTTGCATGGGTTGGTGGATTTTCATCAGCGCCTAATACTAAAATACCTCAGGAATTAATGCCAAAACCTGAAGATGCTAAAGCAAAACTAAAATTGCTTTGGATTTCGTGTGGTGATAAAGATGGGTTAATGAATTTCAGTAAGCGTACACACGAGTATATGAAAGCCAATGGAGTTCCTCATATATTCTACGTAGATCATGGTTATCATGATTTTAAGGTTTGGAAGAACAGCTTATTTATGTATTCTCAACTCCTCTTCAAGCCCGTTGATGTGACATCATTCGATAAAATAAGCAATGTAGGCCGACCCTCTGAAACCAATGTACGGTCAGCCAACTATCCACAAATTTTACCCGATGGTCATGCTGTTTTTCGTATGAAAGCTCCTGAAGCTCAAAAGGTACAACTTGACCTGGGTAAAAAATATGATATGGTGAAAAATAATGAAGGCATATGGGAAGTAACCACCGATTCGTTAAGCGAAGGAATTCATTATTATTCACTTATCATTGATGGCGTTTCCGTTGCCGATCCATCCAGTGAAACGTTCTATGGTATGGGACGAATGGCCAGTGGTATTGAAGTGCCTTTCAGAGGCGATAGCTATTACGAAGAAAAAGATGTTCCTCACGGTGATATCCGTATAAAACGCTATTATTCAAACGTAACAAATACATGGCGTACTTTTTACATGTATACTCCTCCGGGATACGACGAAAATTTCAGTACAAAATTTCCGGTATTATATATTTTGCATGGTGGTGGTGAAGATCAACGTGGTTGGGCAACTCAGGGTAAAACCGACTTGATTCTTGACAATCTGATTGCCGCAAAAAAAGCTGTTCCTATGATTCTGATTATGGTCGACGGGAACTTTCCATTAAATGGTTTTGGCGAGGAATCGTTAAGAGTGTTTGAAAAAGAGTTGAAGCAAAGCATTATTCCATTTGTAGAGAAGAATTACCGTGTAAAAACCGAAGCACAATATCGTGCTCTTGCCGGATTGTCTATGGGTGGTATTCAAACTCTTTATGCCGGAGTTAGAAACACAGACATGTTTTCGTACCTGGGCGTATTCAGTTCAGGCTGGTTTGCTACACAAAAAGAACTTACTGATCCTCAATATGAATATTGGAAAAAGAATGCCGATAAGATTAATAGTAATTTAAAGACATTCTGGATTTCGCAGGGTGGAAAAGAAGACATTGCATGGCAAAATTGCCAGTTAATGCGTTCGAAACTAGATGAAATGAAAATTAATTACACTTACAGTGAATATCCCGGAGGACATAGCTGGCCGGTATGGAGAAATAACATCTTCAATTTTGCTCAGATATTGTTTAAATAAGAATGTGATTCTAATCGATCCGAAAAAAACAACCGGACTGTGTCTGTAGTATTTATCAAATTTTTAGCAGACAATTTAGAAAACAAAAATACGCCAATTATTATTTTCCCGGTTAAAATTTAGAAAATGAAAATATCACAAAGCTGTTTCTGGATATTTATTTTGTGCATGTATCAACCCTTGCAACTATTGCGTGCCCAAGAAGACAGCACCTTTAAATTATGGTATGAAAATCCTGCAAAACAATGGGTAGAGGCGCTTCCCGTTGGCAATGGACGTATAGGTGCCATGGTTTATGGGAATCCGAATAACGAAGTAATTCAGCTTAATGAAAATACACTTTGGGCAGGTCAGCCATACCGGAATGATAAAGTGGGGGCAAAAGAGGCTTTGGTTGATGTAAGAAAATTAATTTTCGATGGTAAATACAAAGATGCTTTGGATCTAACAAACCAAAAAATGTTTGGGGGACCAAATGGAATGTCATATCAGACGGTTGGGAACCTTAGACTCAAGTTTCCGGGACATGAGAGTTATACCAACTACTCGCGTGAACTTGATCTTGAAAAAGCGTTGGTATCCAGTCACTATCAGGTTAAAGATATAAATTACAGTACCAATGTATTTTCTTCGTTTCCCGATCAGGTTATTATAGCTCGCATATCAGCCGATAAGCCTGGTTCAATAAACTTTTCGGCAACTATGGATCGTCCATCCAAAATAAAAATTACGAATCAGGGGAACAACGAACTCGTTTTATCAGGGGTATCCGGTGACCAGGAGGGAATAAAAGGAGCTGTTCAATTCGAAGCCAAAATAAAAATAATAACTGCCGGAGGTTCGGTTACTTCAAACGATAGTACGCTGAATGTGTGCAATGCCGATATTGCCACAATTTACATTTCTATTGCCACCAATTTTAACAACTATAATAACATCAGTGGTAATGCCTCAGAAAGAGAAAATACTTACCTCCGAAAGGCTCTGAAAAAGAATTACGAGCAAGTCTTAACAGATCATATAGCCGATTATCAGAGTTATTTCAAGAGAGTAACCCTCGATCTGGGAGTAACAGATGCAGTAAAACAACCCACCGATGTTCGTCTCGAACGATTTGCCAAAGGCAACGATCCACAATTAGTATCCTTATATTTTCAATTCGGCCGCTATTTGCTGATTTCTTCGTCAAGACCCGGAGGACAACCAGCCAATCTTCAAGGAATATGGAACGAACAATTAAATCCGGCCTGGGACAGTAAATATACAGTAAACATAAATACTGAAATGAACTACTGGCCTTCGGAGGTTACCAACCTGACTGAAATGAATGAACCGCTGATCCGAATGGTACGTGAACTTGCTGAAACCGGTAAAAAGACTGCCATGGACATGTATGGAGCACGGGGTTGGGTTTTACATCATAATACCGACATCTGGCGAATCAATGGTCCTGTGGATGGTGCTTATTGGGGTATGTGGCCAATGGGAGGCGCATGGCTTTCACAACATTTATTTGAAAAATATGCTTACAATGGAGATAAAGAATATCTGAAATCGATTTATCCGGTTATTAAAGGAGCTGCCTTATTCTTTATTGATTTTCTGACAGAAGAACCTCAGAACAAATGGCTCGTGGTCAGTCCGGCAGTTTCACCTGAAAATGAACCGGTTGGACATAACGGATCAACAATGTCTGCTGGAACAACTATGGACAATCAATTGGTTTTTGATATTTTTTCAATTACTGTAAAAACAGCCGAATTACTTAAAACCGATAAAGAGTTCGTGGTTAGACTAAAAGAAAAATTAAAACGGCTACCACCAATGCAGATTGGGCAATGGGGACAATTGCAGGAATGGATGTACGATTGGGATAACCCAAAAGACAATCATCGTCATGTTTCACATTTATATGGATTATTCCCATCGAATCAAATTTCTCCATACCGTAATCCGGATTTATTTTCTGCAGCAAAAACGACTCTTCTTGCTCGTGGAGATGAATCAACCGGTTGGTCCATGGGATGGAAAGTAAATTTTTGGGCTCGTCTATTAGATGGTGATCATGCGTATAAACTCATCACCGACCAGTTAACGCCCTCAATTCAGCCTAACGGCAGGCAAAAGGGTGGAACATATCCAAATCTTTTCGATGCCCACCCACCTTTCCAGATCGATGGTAACTTTGGCTGTACATCCGGGATTGCCGAAATGTTGTTGCAAAGCCACGATGGAGCAGTTCACCTGCTACCTGCATTGCCGTCTTCATGGAAGAAAGGAAGTGTAAAAGGATTGAAAGCAAGGGGAGGTTTTGAAGTTGATATTCAATGGGAAAATAACGAATTATCCAACACTGTAATAAAGTGTACAATTGCCGGTAATTGCCGGTTACGTTCATATTACCCGCTAAGAGGCAAAGGGTTAAAGTTTGCAAAAGGAGAAAATAAAAATCCGTTTTATTCCGGTGCAGAAATAAAAACTCCTTTGAATCATTCAATAAAAGTACAACCGTCGCTAATCCTTAAAAAAGTATATGAATATGATTTGGTATTAAAAAAAGGAGATGTGATTTTCCTTACAAAAAAATAAATTCAGATTCACGGTAATAAATACAACATATTAAAAATGAATTTTTGATTTCCAATATTGACAATTAGAACGGCATCTATAAATAAAACCGGTTTATCGGATAGCAAGTCGTGTTAACTGAGCAGTTAGTTCTGTTCCATTCCTGAGTCGTTGGAGATAACAGGAAACAACATTAGTTTCAATCACAATAAAAAAATAAAAAATAAAAAAGAGTCTGGAAGATTTCGAATTGTTTGAAAGATTGAAAGGATAAATCCAGTACTCCTTTTTATATTCCGATCAAAGATGGAATCGTAACATGGAATCGACTCAATAGTTGTCTGATTTGGCTTAAATAATAATCGACCAATGGCAAATATTGAAAACGAAGAAAGCATATCGGTTTTACCATTCATAACTGGTTTACAAACAGCAATATTTGCCAATATCAATCTAAAATATGGAAACTAAATACAGAATAGTACCTCTCATAACAAATCTCCTATTCACTTTTATATCTTTTGTTTCTTTTATTGTAGCCTGTTACAGTCTGACTTATTTTACTACATTTTCAATATCACTGACTTTTTTATTTCTGTCTATTACAATGTTTTTAATAATGATTTGCGGGCAGCAAATTAATCACATAAAAATTTATAACGATAAATTAGTTTTCAAACAGATACCCGGACTAAACCATCATGAATATGCTTTCAGTGACATTATAGGATATAAGGCTGAGATTTTAAAAAACAAAAATGGAGATTGCCCTAAACTATTAATAAAAACAAGTTCAGAGAAGGTTATCGAAATTAATGGTTTTCTAATATCAAATATCAAAGAAATAGAATTGAAAATAAAAAAAATAGTTCGATATGATAATTCAATCAAAGAACCGTATCTCAATTTAAAAGATAAGCTATTTATTTTATTAACTATATTTTTTATAATGTGTTTCATTTGCTTTCTATTTAGTTTGCTTTAGAAAATAAATTTATTTCTATAATTAACATTTGATTTTTTACAGCTTAACGGATTAAAATAACTATTATCAATTTTATTATTTTTACATATATGAACCTGTTTTTGAAAAAACTTTTTGTATTACTTTGCTTTACAAGCACACTTGCATTGCATTCACAACTCACAGGTATCAACACTTTTGGACAAACAACCATGTGTAATCCTGTAAACTTAAGTTATAGGTTTTGTCTTGACGCACCCTCGAGACGAGAGGCAGCCGATCCTACCATGGTTACCTTTAAAAGTGAATACTATTTGTTTGCGTCAAAATCCGGTGGATATTTTCATTCTACTGATTTAATACATTGGGAACTGATAACAACTAAAGATCTTCCGTTGGAAGATTATGCGCCGACTGTCGTAGTAAAAGAAGACACCTTATATTTTATGGCATCCAAGGAAGCTCCTGTTACCATCTACAAAACAGCAAATCCAACATCCGGAAAATGGCAGATCGCTAACTCTTCGTTTCCCATTGGAATGATCGATCCTGATTTATTTGTCGACGATGACGGACGTCTTTATTTTTATTATGGTTGCTCTAACATGAATCCACTTCATGCTGTAGAACTGGATACCAAAACATTAAATCCCGTCGGTAAGTCCGTTGAAGTTTTTAATAGTGATAAGATAAATTTTGGATGGGAACGTCCGGGAGATTATAACAATAAAAATGTTCGACCATGGATTGAAGGCTCTTGGATGACAAAACACGATGGAAAATATTACCTTCAGTATGCCGGTCCGGGCACTGAATACAAAAGTTATTGTGATGGAGTGTATGTCTCAGAAAAACCTCTTGGTCCTTTTAAATTAGCCGTTAACAATCCTGTTTCAGCTAAACCTGAAGGTTTCATTGCCGGAGCCGGACACAGCAGTACTTTTCAGGATAAATATGGTAATTACTGGCATGTATCCACTATGACCATTTCACAAAAACACATGTTCGAACGTCGTTTGGGATTATTTCCAACTTTTTTTGATAAAGATGGTGAAATGCATGTTTACACGGGCTTTGGTGATTTTCCATTTAAAGTTCCTACAAAAAAGATTTCAAATCCGGAGGAATTGTTTCCTCAATGGATGTTACTATCGTACAATAAACCAGTCGAAGTTTCCTCCGAGTTGCCTGATTATCCTAAAAGGTATGCCACCAATGAAGATATACGTACATTCTGGAGTGCCCGAACGGGAAATAAAGGTGAATGGATAAGCATTGATTTGCAGAAAGAATGCTCGGTTAATGCAATTCAGATTAATTACGCCGAAAACGAAACGAAGCTGTTTGGTCGTGACCCCGGCATTTACTACCAGTATTTGCTCCAATACTCTTCAGATAATAAAACATGGAAAACGTTGGCAGATAAAACACATAATGAAACCGATGTACCACATGATTATATCGAATTAAAAACACCCGTCAAAGCACGTTATATAAAACTTGTAAATTATAAAATACCGGGCGGTACGTTTGCTCTTGCCGGTCTGCGCGTTTTTGGGAATGGAGGCGGTAAAAGTCCTTCTGAAGCGATGAATCTATGTTTAAAACGTTCTGATACCGATCGGTGTATCGTGGATTTAAACTGGAATAAATCACAGGGAGCAATTGGTTACAATATCAGATATGGTTCTCAGAAAGATAAATTGTATAACAATTATCAGGTATTCGGGGTTGACTCATTGACAATACGAAATTTAAATGCACTTCAAAAGTATTATTTTGCTGTTGATACTTTTAATGAAAATGGAATTACTACAGGTACAAATATCATCGAGGTTAATTAGTAGAATCATGTAATAGTCTGACTATTATTTATTTATTCTATATTTTAAAAATACCGGAACTTACAAAACATCATATTCTTTTAAATACTTAAAAATGTTTGAATTATGAAGAGGAAAGCACAACTTCTTGTTTTATTATTTCTTGTTTTATTCGGAGTTAATCAATACTCATTAGCCGATTACCCGATTGTCTCACATCGATATCTGGCTGACCCGGGAGCACTGGTTCATAACGGTAGGGTTTATCTATACTGCTCGAACGATGATGATAATCCCGGCGATGATAAAGGAGGATATAGCATGAGGTCAATAGTTTGTGTGTCGAGTAGTGATTTAAAAAACTGGACCGATCATGGAGTTGTGTTTGAAGTACCAAGAGATGCTTCCTGGGCAGGTAAGAGCTGGGCACCTTCGCCAGCCGAACGTGATGGGAAAATCTTTCTATATTTCGGAAATGGCGGAAATGGCATTGGCGTAGCTGTTGCTGATAATCCATTAGGTCCATTTAAGGATCCTATCGGGAAAAAACTTGTAGATACAAGCACGCCCGGAGTTATGCCAGCTCAAAACATGTGGCTTTTCGACCCAATGACTTTTATCGATGATGACGGACAAGCTTATATGTATTTTGGCGGAAATGGCGACAATAATGTTCGTGTCATTAAACTTAACCGCGATATGATCAGTGTGGACGGTCCTGCCATCCAATTATCGGCACTTAATTTCTTTGAGGCATCGTGGATGCACAAAAATAATGGCATCTACTATTTTTCATACTCGTCAAATCCACGTGCAAAAATGCGTATTGATTATATGAAAAGTACAAGTCCGACATCGGGCTTTACGTATGGTGGTAGTATTTCTCTACAACCGCCAGAAAATGACAATAATAATCATCAGGCAATTTTCAAGTTTAAAGGCAACTGGTATGAGGCATATCATAACCGTATAGTGGCCAGACAAGCTAAAATTCCTGCAACTTTTAAACGAAATCTATGCGTCGATCAGTTTAAACACAACACAGATGGGACTATTGAACTGATGGTAAATACTGTTGATGGGTTAGTCCAGCTATCCTATGTTAATCCATTCGAGCGTGTTGAGGCAGAAACTATGAATGCTCAAACCGGCATAAGCACCGAAACGTGTAAGGCCGGAGGTCTGAATGTCTGCAACATAGAAAATGGTGATTGGATCAAAATAAAAGGAGTTGATTTCGGCAAAAAAGGAGCAAAAAGATTTAGTGCCGGTGTAGCAGGAATAGTCGATAATTGTCAGATAGAGATTCGGCTGGGTACTCTGTCAGGGAAACTTATTGGAAGTTGCAAAGTAATACCTACCGGAGGCTTACAAACCTGGAAAAGTGTTTCCTGTAAAGTAGAAAAGGTTACAGGTATTCAAGATATTTACATTAAGTTTATCGGTAAAGGAGAAAAAATGTTTAATTTTGACTGGTGGAAATTCAGTGTCCATTAAAGTAAACAGTTTGTTTTAATACAATCATTAGAAAAAATCCACCAGGGGTTAGATGTCCATGGGAATATTCAAAAAAGCACATTTTTATTTAGTTTTCCGAGACCCTTTGAAATTAAAAAATATTATGAATAAAAAAGCACTGATAAGTTTAGTTCTGGTATGCCTTTTCTCACTAACCGGGATTTGTATGCAACCCGGAGTTTTGGCTTCAATTCCATCGGAAATAGAAAATCCCGAGTTACTCGGCATAAATAAAGAACCATACCATGCCACATTAATGCCTTATGCCAACTTGCAGGAAGCCTTGCTGGCAAATCGTCATGCGTCTTCGTTTTGTCGTAGCCTGAACGGGTCATGGAAATTTAATTGGGTACCGTCACCTGAAAAACGTCCGGCTGATTTTTACAAATCCGATTTTGATATATCAGCATGGAAGGAAATCCCAGTCCCTTCAAATTGGGAAGTACAAGGATATGGAACGCCTTTTTACCGTAATCTGGGTTATACCATAAAAAAAGATTTTCCACATGTGATGAGTGAGCCTGAAAAATGGTTCACATCTTTTATAGAACGAAACCCTGTTGGAAGTTACCGTAGGGATTTTGAAGTTCCTGCCGAATGGATTGGCCGCCGCAATTTCATTACTTTCGATGGTGTTGATTGTGCTTTCTTTTTGTGGGTAAACGGAAAAAAAGTAGGTTTTAGCGTAAACAGCCGTAATGCTGCCGATTTTGATCTTACCAACTACCTGAAACCCGGCAAAAATATGATAGCTGTTGAAGTATATCAATACAGTTCGGGGACCTGGTTGGAAGATCAGGACATGTGGCGTTTACATGGGATTTTTCGTAATGTAACGCTTTGGAGTGCACCACAAATACACATTCGTGATTTTTTTATAAAAACGGATTTGGATAAGGATTATAAAGATGCAACCTTGGATGTTTCAGCTAAAATTAAAAATTATGGTGATAAAACATCTAAAGCCCGAACATTCACAGCAACAATTTATGATAAAGATGGAAAGGAAATAGCCAAAGGCAGAGCCACCGGCACATTGCTCAAAGCTAATCAGGAAGAGGCATTGAACGTGAGAATTCAGGTAAGCAACCCGTTGAAATGGACTGCTGAAACACCGAATCTGTATACCGTTGTTTTAACGAACTCCGAAGGTGAAATTATTTCTTCAAAAGTGGGTTTTCGTAAAATAGAAATCAAAGGTCGCATTTTTATGGTAAATGGAGTACCTATTAAATTGAAAGGGGTTAACCGTCACGAACATTGGTCGGATGTTGGACATGCAATAACTGAGAAACAGATGATTAAAGACCTTGAAGTTATAAAACAAGGAAATTGCAACCATATACGGACCTCCCATTATTCGAATGATCCTCGTTGGTACGAATTGTGTGACGAATATGGCATCTGGCTGGTTGCTGAAGCTAACTGCGAATCACATGGGTATGACGGACGATTTGACGAGGAACCCACAATGAAAGCCGCAATTATTGATCGGAATGTGGCCAATGTAGAAAATTTCAAGAATCACGCATCAGTGATTATTTGGTCGCTTGGAAACGAATGCGGAGGAGTAGGATCTAATTTTGTAGCAGCGATGAATACCATCAAAACTCTTGATCCTACCCGATTTGTCCATTACGAACGTTTTGGAACCGGGAAAAGAAATCCTTCCGATTTGGATGGCAGAATGTATGGTACCGCCGAAGATTACGCCAACATGGCTCGAAATAAGGATTTGACCAAGCCTTTATATATCTGTGAATTTGTACATGCCATGTTTAATTCGATGGGGTCGCTAGACGAATATTCAAAGGTATTTGACAACAACCCAGAGATTTTAGGTGGTGCGATATGGGAATATCAGGATCAGGCTTTATGGAATAAGCGCGACCCCAAACATCCGATTTTAGCTTATGGCGGTGGCTTTGGGGAGGCACCGAATGACCATTATTTTATTCACAAGGGGGTGGTTTCTTTCGACCGTTCTACGGAGGGGATACAGGTTAAACCACATTATCCTGAAATGAAAAGAGCGTTTCAATGGATCGATACCGAATTAATAGATCCCGCTGCAGGAACAATTATAATCAAGAATAAATATCAATTTATTTCCTTAGATAATTTCGATGCATCATGGTCTCTGACTGAAGATGGAAAGGAAATAGATAAAGGAATACTGAAATTCCGTCAAATAAATCCCCGAGGTATTGGTTGGGCAAATATCCCCTATAAAATCGAGCATCCTAAAGCAGGAGCTGAGTATTTTGTACGTGTTTCATACACACTGAAAGAAAGTACAATATGGGCAGAAAAAGGATTTGAATTGGCAGCTACGCAATTCAAACTACCGGTTAATACTCCGCCAGTTGTTGAAACAAAAGGAACACAACCAGTTAAAATGGTTCAGAATAGAGAATACGTAACTGTTCATGGACAAGATTTCACCGTAAAATTTGATAAGGCGACAGGCTTTATGAATCAGTTGATTAAAAACGGAATTAATCTTTTAACTGCCGATGGTTCTCCTAAATTACATTTATGGCGTGCAGCACACCGGAATGATGATGAATGGGCAAATAATCAATGGGAAAAATTCGGGGTTAATACACTCCGGTACTATTTGGTCGATTTTAAAGTTGAAGTTATTGATAACACTTCGGTGAAGGTTACTTCAACAACCAAGGCTGATGGGAAAGAAGGCTTTGGAGTGTATCATACAGCCACCTATCTCGTAAAAGGCGATGGCTCCATACAAGTTGACAATCAGGTTCAATTTGTTGGCTTCCGGATCAATCTGGCCCGGATTGGTGTGCGGATGTTGCTCGATAAGAGACTTGATCGCATGACTTTCTTTGGCCGTGGTCCATTTGAGAATTATTCCGATCGTAAAAGTTCGGCTGAAGTAGGCATTTATGAATTGGGCGTAAACGAACAATACGAATACGAAAAACCAATGGAACGGGGTAACCACGAAGAAGTAAGATGGGCAAAACTAAGCGGAAAAGAAATTCCTTCGCTGATGATCCAATCTGATGAAAAACTGATGCAAGTTGCGGCTCTTCCTCATACTGATGAACAAATGTTTCCGGTAGAATATAAAATTGATCTTCCTGCCAGCACTTCCACTGTATTTTGTGTTTCAACAAAAACGTTAGGTGTTGGTTCAGCCAGTTGTGGGCCTAGACCACTTGAAAAATTTCAGGTGTTTGCAGAACCGACATCATTTTCGTACACTATTAAATTGCAGTAATCGAACAATTTGTTAATGAGCTAATTATTATACACCTAAAAAGAATACCGATAGTAAAAGGTATGGGTTAGCCATTAGTATAAGACCGATTACATAAAAATTAAAAGAAAATCACCGTGAAATATGTTAGCCTTTTTTTAGCCAGTATTGTCTTTTTCAGCACGTACTTACCTGCGCAGTCATCTGTACCGGTCTCCGGATTTAAAAGCATTGCTGCCTTCGACCCTAACTTTCATATATACATTTGTTTCGGCCAATCGAATATGGAAGGGAATGCTACTATTGCAGCCTATGACAAGACAGGAGTCAATAGCCGTTTTCAGGTAATGACGGTATCTCCGGATGATTTTCAACATCTGGGAAGGTCGGTGGGAAACTGGTATACAGCAACGCCACCCTTGTGCCGCTGGGACACAGGACTAACTCCTGCTGATTATTTTGGCCGTTCATTGGTTGATAGTCTTCCCGACAGTGTGAAGATAGGTGTAATAGTTGTTGCCATGGGTGGTAGCGGCATTGACGCATTTGACAAAGATAATTACACAGAGTATTTCAATAATGCCGATGCATGGCAGAAAAGTTTAATGAACATCTATGGTGGCAATCCCTACGCCAAAATCATAGAAATGGCTAAGATTGCACAACAAAATGGTGTAATTAAAGGGATATTATTGCATCAGGGCGAATCAAACAACATGCAATCCGATTGGCCTTTGAAAGTAAAAAAAATATATAATAATATTCTGGAAGATTTGAATATTGAGTCTAATTCCATTCCTCTGCTTGCAGGCGAAATGCTTCATCAGGATCAAGGTGGAATTTGTTGGGGCATGAACAGTATTATTGCCACACTGCCGTATTATATTCCTAATTCGTTTGCTATTTCTTCCGTAGGTTGCACTGGCAATGGCATTGATGGTTTTCATTTCTCGACAGTAGGCACCCGTGAGTTGGGGAAACGTTATGGGCTTCAAATGCTGTCGATTTCAAAAACATATACAACTAAAGAAGGGCAGACAGTGGATCATTTGATAATTGACAGTACCAATTTCACATTGCTCACAGGAACAACTAAAAGAATTCCTCTAACCGCCGTTTTTGTCGATGGACATACGCTGGACATTCGAAATAATGCAAGCTACGAAATCAGCAATCCCGAAGCAATACGGATAACAAACGGATTTATTGAAACCTTGAAAGATGGTGCATCAATAATAACCGCAAGTTACAAAGGTACACTTGGGGAACAAAAACAAGTCGTATTTAATGTTAATGCAACTTCTTTTCCGTTAACTAATCAGTTGTTTAATCCTAATATTTTTGCCACCGGCTCTTTCGACGAAACTACACATACCCTGAAAACAGGACAGTGGGGATTTGGCGGTTGGCAATATGGAGGCATAGATTTGTCCGGTTATAATTATTTATATGCCAGATTAGGGAGTATAAACAATGCGGATGTTGAGTTCAAGCTTTTCGATGGAAACAGTTACTGGGGGTCGTCAACCTCATCTAAATTCGGAACTAACCGCGAAATAACAGTAAATCTAAAGAGTGCGAAGAAAGCAGATGGTACACCACTTGACCCAAGCCATATCTATATCGCCGGTTTCTGGTCGAATGGGAATGCTCCTTTCATCATTGATAAAGTATTTCTTTCAAATGACTTTACAGGCATTGAAAATATTTTTGACCATTCTTCAGAAGCCGAATTAGTTGATGTTTATTCAGCAATAGGACTAAGGATTCGTTCGAAACTAAAAAGAGAACAATCAACAACAGGGCTCTCTAACGGAGTGTATATTGTTGGAGGAAAGAAAATTATTGTAACTAACAATTAGACAATTTAGAAATGAAAAAAAACGGAAGTAAAAAAAGCATTTTCATCTTAATATTTTTTATTACAATGATTTATGGAACAGTATGTTATGCTGACAATCCAATCATTCAAACAAAATATACCGCCGATCCTGCACCCATGGTTTATAACGATACGGTATTTCTTTATACAGGGCATGATGAAGACGATGCCACTGGTTTTAAAATGCAAAACTGGCTACTGTATACTTCCACGGATATGGTGAATTGGACCGACCATGGAGTTGTAGCATCGATGAAAGATTTTAAATGGGTAAATGTTGATAATGGGGCCTGGGCACCACAATGTATCCGGCGAAATAACAAGTTTTACATGTACTGTCCGATGCCTAACGGTGTTGGAATTGGCGTGCTGGTTTCCGACAGTCCTTACGGACCTTTCAAAGACCCAATTGGAAAGGCGTTGATTAAGAACGGACCGCAAGATATTGACCCTACCATACTGATAGACGATGATGGTCAGGCTTATCTTTACTGGGGAAATCCGGAATTATGGTTTGTAAAGTTGAATGAAGATATGATTTCATGTTCGGGTGAGCCTAAAAGAATGCCGGAATTTGTAAAAATAAAAGGGGAGAAAGACCCTTTTCACTATCAGGAAGGACCATGGGTTTGGAAACGCAACGGTCTATATTATTTGGCTTATGCTTCAACATGTTGCCCCGAAGGCATTGGCTATGCAATGGGCAAGTCTCCAACCGGTCCATGGGAATATAAAGGGATGATTATGGAAGGCGACCAGCGTTCAAGCGGAAACCATCCGGGTATTATTGATTATAAAGGTAAGTCCTACGTGTTTGGGTTCAATTACGCCATCCTGAAACAAACTATGTCGAAGCATTACGAGAGACGTTCTATTTGTGTCGAACAACTAACCTACAATGCCGATGGTTCTATTCAGTTGCTGCCTTTCTGGTCAACAACAGGTGTTAAACAACTTGGTACCGTGAACCCTTATAATCGCACCGAAGCAGAAACAATGGCATATAGCGAAGGACTTAAAACAGATGTGGTTACTGAATGGGAACGGAATGTACCCTGGGACAAAGGAAAAAAGATAGCTGACAGATTTTTTGTTTCTACTATTCACAATGGAGATTATATCAAGGTGCAAGGTGTCGATTTTTCAAAAGGAGCAACATCGGTTGATATTTGTGTTGCCTCTTTGTATGGTGGAAAAATTGAGATCCGTACCGACACCATTGATGGATCAATACTGGGAACAGTCAATGTAAATACCTCCGGTGAAGGGGATGTCTGGAAAACAGTCAATACTCAGGTGAAAAGTATTAAAGGGGTTCACGATTTATACTTTGTTTTCAAAGGTAAAAAAGATCTGTTTAACTTTGACTGGTGGAAATTCAATACTAAATAAAAGACTTTATATATTTAACAATCTACAAATTGTAGAGTAATTCGGAATAAATTAAAAACACATAATTTTAATGAAAGTAACACATAACTTTAAATTTACAACCATTCTTGTCCTCTTCATTTCATTGAGTTTATCGGGAATCGGTCACTTAACTGCTCAAACAGTTTGGCTCGATCAGTTAGACCTTAGCACTGCTACTCAAGGGTACGGTATTCCAATGAAAAATAAATCAATAGATGGCAAGACCCTCACAATAGCCGGTCTAACTTTCGAAAGAGGATTTGGAAGTCATTCTGAGAGTTCGTTAACTATTTTGCTGGAAGGGAAAGCTACTTTGTTTACAGCTCAGGTCGGTATCGATGATGAGGTAATAGGCCAGAAACCTGCAGCCGAATTCATTGTTTATGGTGATAACAAAAAATTATGGTCAAGCGGAGTAATGCATTTAGGTGATGCTGCCAAACCCTGTTCAGTTAAGCTTGATGGAATTAAGAAACTTGAATTGGTAGTAACTGATGGAGGTAATGGAAATTATTACGATCATGTTGATTGGGTAGATGCATCGTTTAAAACAACCGGAGTTAATACTTTTAAAACGTACAGTCCGGTGGCAACTGAACCATACATCCTCACTCCTACTCCCCGTCCAGAGCCAAAAATTACCGGAGCAAAAGTTTTTGGTGTGCGTCCGGGTTCGCCTTTTCAATATCTTGTAACAGCAACAGGTGACAGACCGATGACATTTTCTGCTTCCAAATTACCAAAAGGATTAAAGATCAACACTCAGACCGGTCTTATCACTGGTAAACTTTCAAAGGTCGGAACATATATTGTTACACTGCAAGCTACAAATATAAAAGGCAAATTTCAGAAGAAACTGCGTGTTGAATGTGGTGACCGTATTGCTCTTACCCCGCCGATGGGTTGGAACAGCTGGAACTGTTTCGCCAATGAAGTTTCGGCAGATAAGGTGAAACGTGCAGCCGATGCAATGGTAAAAAGCGGACTTATCAACCATGGCTGGACATACATCAATATTGATGATTTCTGGGAAAACAACCGCGATTCCAAAGATCAGTCTATACGTGGCAAGTTTCGTGACGAGGCTGGTAACATTGTTCCGAACTCTCGTTTTTCAGATATGAAAGGACTTGCTGATTATGTACATGGTCTTGGTTTAAAAATCGGACTTTATTCTAGCCCAGGTCCATGGACCTGTGGCGGTTGTGCCGGAAGCTACAGTTATGAAAAAAAAGATGCAGAAAGTTATGCAAAATGGGGGTTCGATTATTTGAAATACGATTGGTGCAGTTATGGCAATGTTATCAATGGATTGCCAAACAACGACCCATCTAAAGTATCTTCTTTGTCGTACAATGGTGGTAATGAATTGAATTCTGCAATTAAACCATTTAAGGAAATGGGCGAATATCTTCGTCAACAACCCCGCGACATTGTATTTAGTGTATGTCAGTACGGTATGTCGGATGTATGGAAGTGGGGCGGTTCGGTTGGAGGTAATTTATGGCGTACAACCAATGATATTACAGACACATGGGTAAGCGTTAAAAATATAGCACTGGATCAGGATAAATCAGCTGCATACGCAAAACCCGGCAATTGGAACGACCCGGATATGCTCGTGGTAGGTACAGTCGGTTGGGGTAACCCGCACAAGAGCAAGCTTAAACCTGATGAGCAGTATCTCCACATCAGTCTCTGGAGCCTCTTCTCAGCACCTCTATTAATTGGTTGTGATATGGAAAAACTCGATGACTTCACCTTAAATTTGCTGACTAACGATGAAGTTATAGATATCAATCAAGACCCACTCGGCAAGCAGGCTACCTGTATTCAGACAATCGGCGATTTGCGTATTTACGTTAAAGAATTGGAGGATGGTAGCCGGGCAGTTGGCTTCTGTAACTTTGGGACCGAAATTATTGATTTTTCATATAATGATTTTGAAAAACTTGGCATTAACGGACGTTTTAAAGTACGCGACCTTTGGAGACAGAAGGAAATTAGCAATATCGAAACCAAAACAAGTCAACTAGCTCTTAAGGTTCCTGTTCACGGTGTTCTACTTTATAAATTCACTTCGGTGAAATGAAATTTTCATTAAAAAATAAACTTATATAAATAAAAATGAAATACAAAATGTGGAATAAATTAGCTGTCATTGTCGCTATTCTAGTTTTATTGCCTTTTGTGAATAAGGCACAAAACCCGATTATTCAAACCAATTACACGGCTGATCCGGCACCTATGGTACACAACGGTACTGTGTATCTTTATACTTCACACGATGAGGATAATACGGTAAAGAACTTTTTTACAATGAATGATTGGAGATGTTATTCGTCCACTGACATGGTGAACTGGACTGACCATGGTTCGATTCTGTCGTACAAGGTTTTTGAATGGTCGCGTGGCGATGCTTGGGCTGGCCAGTGCATATACCGAAACGGCAAGTTCTATTATTATTTGCCGGTAAATCAAAAAAACGGTGGAAATGCCATAGGAGTTGCAGTATCTGACAGTCCGACAGGGCCTTTTAAAGATGCACTTGGTAAACCATTGCTGACAGGCTATGGCTATATCGATCCAACTGTGTATATCGACGATGACGGTCAAGCCTATTTATATTGGGGAAATCCTAACCTCTGGCACGTGAAGCTTAATGAAGATATGGTTTCTTATAATCAAGAGCTTGGCATTGTAAAGGAAGATTTAAATGCTGAAAATTTTGGATATCGCGCAAAGAAAATTGATAATCGGACAGCATCTTATGAAGAAGGCCCTTGGTTGTTTAAACGTAACAGTTTGTATTACTTGTTGTATCCTGCTGGTGGCGTTCCTGAGCATTTGGCGTATTCGACAGCAAAAAGTATTACAGGTCCATGGAGTTATGGTGATACCATTATGCATGTTATAAAAGAAGGCGGAGCATTTACCAACCATCCTGGTTATATCGAATTTAAAGGAAAAAACTATCTCTTCTATCACAATGCAGCCTTACTCGGTGGCGGTGGATTTAAACGCTCCGTTTGTATTGAGCCGCTTACATTTAAGGATGATGGCTCTATTCCATTAATCGCTTCAACCAAAGGGGGAGTAAAAGAAAGTGCCGCTAACTTGAATCCATTCGTAAGAGTTGAATCTGAAACCATTGCATGGGAAGAAGGAATTAAAACTGCTAATGGCAACACTGGCATTTATGTTACCAACATTAGTAATGGTGACTACATTAAAGTTCGTAGTGTGGATTTTGGCACGGGAGCAAAAACTTTTCAGGCAAGCGTAGCAGCTTCTTCGTCTAAAGGGAAAATAGAAATACGTGTTGATGGTAGAACAGGGAACTTGTTAGGGAATCTAGAAGTAAAAAATACAGGTGGAGATAAAACATGGAAAACTTTATCCTGTAAGGTGAATAAAGTGAAAGGAGTTCATGATATTTACTTTGTATTCAAAGGTGGAGAGGGTAACCTGTTTAATTTTGACTGGTGGAAATTTAATTACTAATAGATAATTAACTCAAAAAACACTATTGAGATGAAGAAATATTTAGTTTTAGTTCTGATTGCAATGACCTTTTGTGGTGTTTGCCGCACCGAAAATCCGATTATTCAAACACATTTTGGTCCTGATCCGGCACCAATGGTCTACAATGGAACTCTTTATGCGTATGTTGGCGACGACATTCCGGGTTATGACTTTTACTACATGACCAAATGGCATGTGCTATCCACTACCGATATGGTTAACTGGACCGACCATGGCAGTCCCATTTCATTGGAATCCTTCAAATGGGCGCGCGATCGTGCCTGGGCTGCTCAGTGTATCGAACGTAACGGAAAATTTTATTGGTACGTCTGTGCTCAGAGTGATAAAAATGATATGGCTGTTGGCGTTGCTGTCTCTGATTCCCCAACAGGGCCGTTCAAAGATGCACTTGGGAAGCCTTTGATTATTAATGGAAGTTGGTCTAATATTGATCCAACAGTATGGATTGACGATGACGGACAGGCTTACCTTTATTGGGGAAACAGCAGTTTGTTTTACGTAAAGCTGAACAAAGACATGATTTCTTATTCAGGTGATATTGTTACTGTCCCGATTTCTGTCGAATCTTTCGGTGGTGTAAGGGGAAACAAAAGTATTGATAATCCCAACAAAGACATGTATGTTGAAGGACCTTGGTTTTACAAGCGTAACAATCTTTATTATATGATGTATGCCGGAATGGGGAAAGGGGGAGAAAGTCTTTCTTATTCAACAAGTAATGGTCCTACCGGCCCATGGAAATATCAGGGGAAGATTATGGAGAACCAAAAAACCAACTCGTTTACCAATCATGGTGGAATAATTGATTACAAAGATAACTCTTATGTTTTCTATCACACCGGATTGCTACCAGGTGGAGGAAGCTATGGCCGAGCTGCATGTGTTGAGCAATTTACGTACAATCATGACGGTACTATCCCTTCTGTTTCCATATCCAGGGAAGGTCCTAAACCTATTGGTGAAATCAATCCATACAAGCGAGTTGAAGCAGAAACAATGGCCTGGTCGCAAAAATGTTCCATATCTCAGAATAAAAAGAATGGTGTATATGTTTCAAGCACTCGTTTGAAAGGCTATACAAAAGTACGCGAGGTGAATTTTGGGAACCAATCGCCTAAATCATTCTCAGCCTCATTGGCTGCGGGAGTTGATGGTGGTGTTTTGGAAGTTCGTTTGGACAGTGTTACAGGTTCAATTATATCATCCATTCAATTGCCTCGCACAGGAGGATGGGAGGAATTCAAAACATTTACTACGCAACTAAAGCATGAAGTGGCTGGAAATCATGATGTTTACTTTTGTTTTAATGGACAAAATATCACTGCCGGACGCGAATTATTCAACTTTGACTGGTGGAAATTTCAACAATGAAAAATAAATAAAAAATGTTACAGATAAAAGGTTTTAATTTAGCCTTAGCTTTCGTTTTCGTTGGAGTTCTATCGGGCAGTTCAATTGTTAAAAGTGCTTCACCAGCGAGTGAAGTGCTTGCTCACTGGAGTTTCGAGCAAATAAAACATCTCAAGATTGATTCAGTATCAACCTCTATAGTAGGTCAGCCTCTAAGTGGGGACAACCGAGGTCCAATCGAACCACAGCCCTATGTTTTCGATGAGTCGGGTAATGGAAATTTCCTTCAGGCACATGGAATTAAGCCATCGCTAAATGTGTTTTCAGCAGAAGTACCGATATCACAGGTTGATGGAAAACCTAATACCCGATCACTTACTTTGAAAAACGGTGAGTATGTAGTGACGTTTGATCGCCCATTGGCTTATTACGACATGCAGAAAAGTTGGACGATAGAGGCAAGTTTGAAATGCAATTTACTAGGAACCGAACAGGTTTATCTTTGTAAAGAAGGAGCGAAAGGCCAGTTGGCAGGTGATATGTCTATTGGTTTTGACAATATGTATAAAAAATACTTTGTTGAGTTAATGTGTGCTGACGGTATACCTCGTCGTATTGTAGCAGGAGATGTGGTAGAAGCAGGTAAGTGGTATGATGTTCGTGCCCAAGCCAATTATGATTCAAAGAATGGACAGACTCAACTTCGCTTTGAAGTGAAACCTTCCGGACATGCAAACTTTGGTAGATACACATCCATTAACTTCAAAGGCTCTGCCCTGCGAAGCGATGCCGGAATGTGGGTGATCGGGCGTGGATTTCCGGGAGGCTTTCCCAACAGTCTTCAGGTGCTCGATGGTGCAATTGACGAGGTAAAGATTTCAGGAGAAGCACTGCCACGTGTAGCAGGACAAAACCCACTTTTCACAGACTACTTTACTGCCGATCCGGCCATATCAGTCATTGGGAACACGGTTTATGCCTATGTAGGTCAAGATAAAGCCACTGTAGGAGGATGGTTCAACATGCCTGATTGGCTTTGCTACTCAACTACTGATATGAAGAACTGGACTGCTCATGGTCCTGTTTTGGCAGCAAAAGATTTTGTTAATGCGAATAGCGGGTCAGCATGGGCGGCACAGGTGGTGGAAAAAGATGGTAAATATTACTACTATGTTACTCTCGACTGCAAGGAAGGACACTTCATTACAGTGGCTGTAAGTGATTGCCCTACCGGTCCTTTCAAGGAAGCTCTTCCTGGTAAGCCCCTCATAACCGATAGAATGACAACTGATTCACACAGACCGAATGCCGATATTGATCCTACAATTTTTATCGACGACGATGGTACTCCCTGGATGGCTTGGGGTAATGGCGACTGCTACCTGGTCAAATTAAAGCGTAACATGGTTGAAATTGATGGACAAATAACAAAAGTGCCATTCAGAAATTATTCGGAAGGTCCATGGCTGTTTAAGAGAGGTAATCTCTATTACAACGTTTATGCAGCTGATGCTCCGGGCGTTCAAGCAGAGCAAATTGGGTACTCTACCGCCAATAAAATCACAGGACCCTGGACATATGGTGGTTTAATTACCAGTTCTGCAAAACACGGCTTCACCATTCATCCGTCGGTTATTGAGTTTAAAAAAAACTGGTACTTTTTCTACCACGATGGGGCCTACCCCTTAAATGGAACTCCTGGCGGTGATTGCAGACGTCAGGTTTGTGTTGAATACCTTTATTTTAACCCTGACGGAAGCATTAGACCAATCACTTTGACAACAGAAGGAGTAAGTGTGCCAGCAAAAAAACAGCTGATATATCCGGTATATTGATAAAATATATGCTTTTGCTACTATGTATGTTTTTTCTTACATTGCGTTAAATTTTATATATGAATAAAACATTGTATCATTTTAAAATAAGACATTATAAATGAAAAATATTAAATAAAAAAATAGATATGAAATTGAAACAACTGCTACTTCTTGTCTGCTGTATAATCAGTGTTACCAATGTTTTCACGCAGTCAAAAAGAGACTATCATTCGTGGGCAACAACACCGCCCTTAGGTTGGAATAGTTGGGATTGCTTTGGAACCACTGTAACCGAACAACAAATCAAAGAACAGGCCGATGCAATGGCGAAACATCTTTTACCAAGTGGATACAAATACCTAACAGTAGATATCCAATGGTATGAACCTGAGGCAAAGGGACATGCTTATGATCCAAAAGCAGTTCTCACCATGGATGGGTATGGTCGCTTAACCCCGGGGCTAAAAAAGTTTCCCTCAGCTGTAGATGATAAAGGGTTTAAACCGCTTGCCGATTATGTGCATTCAAAAGGACTTAAATTTGGAATCCATATCATGCGTGGTATTCCTCGCCAGGCTGTTGAAAAAAACACTCCTGTTTTTGGTACAACAGTTAAGGCTCAGGATATTGCTTTAACTAATTCCGTGTGCCCATGGAACCCTGACATGTACGGCATTGATGCCACCAAACCCGAAGGGCAGGCTTACTATTATTCAATTATCCAAATGTATGCTGATTGGGGAATAGATTTCATAAAGTGCGACGACATTTCGCGTCCTTACGACGATGTTCAAAAAGCAGAAATTGAAGCGCTCCGCAATGCAATAGACAAAACTGGTCGACCTATTTTATTAAGTTTATCGCCGGGAGCAACACCAGTAAAAATGGGGGAACATGTTATGAATCATGCCAATATGTGGCGCATTACCGACGATTTTTGGGATAGATGGGGATTGTTACTAGCTATGTTCGAGCGTATGGATGCCTGGACTCCATACCGTGGTCCTGGGCACTTTCCTGATGCTGATATGCTCCCGATTGGTATTGTTGAATTCAAACGCCCGACCAACTTCACCAAAAATGAACAATATACGCTTATGAGTATGTGGGCAATTGGCCGTTCACCGCTTATTTTCGGAGGCGATATGACCAAACTTGATGATTTCACAAAAGAAATACTTATTAACCCTGAAATGTTGAAAGTAAACCAGCAAAGCACAAACAATCATCAGGTAATGCGTGATAAAAACCTGATTGTATGGACTGCTGATGTGCCTAACAGCAAAGTTAAATATGTTGCACTTTTTAATGCACAAAGTAATGGTGATAATATTGATTTCAAAAATGCTGATTATGCAAGCCCTCTAATTGCCGGTAAGGGTAGTTCTCAAAAAATTGAGGTGTCGGTGAAAGACGCAAAGAAGCTAGTCTTATTCGTTAAAGATGGTGGCAATGGTTCCGATTGGGATCATGTAGTGTGGGTCAATCCTGTACTTCATGGGCCAAAAGGAGACCTTAAACTTACCGATTTGAAATGGCTCAGCGCTAGCGCAGGTTGGGGTGAAGCTCGTGTGAACCGGACATGCGATAACAAGCCGATTGTTATAGACGATATAGCTGTTGAGGGTATTGGGACTCATGCTGAATCAATTATAATTTATGAACTGCCTGCCGGTTACGACACCTTTACGGCAACCGGAGTTGTTACCCAGGATAAGGGTTCTGTTATTTTTGGTGTCCTGGTAAGCAAAGGTGCAATTGATCTGCCAGAAACAGCGAATGTGAAAGTGAATTTTAAAGATATAGGTATAAAAGGTTCAGTCAAAGTCCGCGATTTATGGAGACACAAAGAGCTTGGACAATTTAAAGGCAGTTTTAACAGAGAATTACCTCAACATGGAGCAGGACTATATCGTTTAACTCCAACAAAATAAATATATTTATGAAAAAAAACAATTTAATGCTATTGTTGCTGTTGGCTCTTACCACAGGTATACAGGCACAATCCTATCAAAAAACAAATATGGGTGTCAAAACTCAAATCAACTCTACTAATGTTGAAATACAGTTCTACGGACCAGCCCTGGTGAGAGTCTTGAAATCACCAGTTGGAAAAGCCTTTTCCAAAGAAAGTTTAACAGTAGTAAAAAAGCCGCAAGCCACAAAATTCACAGTCAATCAACAAGGCAATGTGGTTTTGTTGAAAAGCGATAAATTAAAAGTTGAGGTTGATGTAAAATCCGGGAAAATATCTTATTCTACTCTAGCCGGAGAAAAACTTCTAAGCGAGAAAGAATCAGGTTCAACGTTTACGGATTTCGATGATGCCGGATCAAAAACCTACACCATAAACCAGTCGTTTATACTTGAAAAAGACGAGGCTATTTATGGCTTAGGTCAGCAACAACGAGGTAAGTTGTCTCTGCGTAACGCAAAATTCAATATGGTGCAAGGCAACACCGATGACTATGTTCCTTTCTTAGTTTCAACTAAGGGATATGGCTTATTTTGGGATAATTATTCCCCTACTGTTTTTGAAGATAAACCTGAAAGCACTTCATTTAAATCGGAAGTTGGCGATTGTATTGATTACTATTTTATGTTTGGTGGAAATATCGATGGTTCAATTGGAGGCATGCGCAACCTTACCGGACAGGCTCCAATGTTTCCATTATGGACTTTTGGTTACTGGCAAAGTAAAGAACGCTACAAGAGTCAAAACGAACTGGTGGGTGTAGTTAAAAAATACCGTGAAATAGGCGTACCACTCGATGGAATTATTCAGGATTGGCAGTACTGGGGCAGCAACTACTTGTGGAATGCCATGGACTTTCTTAACCCTGAATTTTCGAATCCTAAAAAAATGGTGGATGATATTCATGGAATGAATGCACATGTGATCATTTCAATCTGGAATTCTTTCGGACCTCAAACAAAGCAATACCGCGAAATGAAACCGAAAGGAATGCTTTTGAATTTCGGGACTTGGCCACAATCGGGTTTAGAAACATGGCCACCAAACCGTGAATATCCATCCGGCGTAGAACCATATGATCCATATAATCCTGAAGCACGTGATATTTACTGGAAGTATTTAAATAAGGGGCTTTTCTCATTAGGAATAGACGGTTGGTGGATGGATTCTTCGGAACCTGACCATTTGGATTTCAAACCTTCAGATTTCGACTTGAAAACGTTTCTTGGCTCATTCCGTAAAGTTCGTAATGCGTTTCCATTGATGACCGTAGGAGGGGTAGCAGAACACCAGCGTTCGGCAAGTTCTGATAAACGAGTATTTATTCTTACCCGTTCGGCATTTGCCGGACAACAACGCTACGGAGCAAATACATGGTCGGGCGATGTGAATTCATCATGGCAATCGTTACGTAACCAGATACCGGCAGGGCTCAACTTTTCCATGAGTGCCATTCCTTACTGGAATACCGATATTGGTGGCTTTTTTGCAGGTGCATATAACAAAAGCTTCAATGATGGAACTGGAGCCAAAAACCCTTCTTTTCAGGAATTGTATGTTCGTTGGCTTCAATTTGGAGCATTTACCCCCATGATGCGTTCGCACGGCACTGATGTTCCCAGGGAAATCTATAATTTTGGAAAGAAAGGTGAACCAATCTACGATGCGATAGCAAAGGCAATTAATTTGCGTTACTCCTTGTTGCCCTACATCTATTCTACTGCCTGGACGGTAACAAATAGCCAGTCAACTATTATGCGCGCATTGGTAATGGACTTTAAAGACAAGAAAGTTGTAGATATGAACAACGAATATATGTTTGGTAAATCAATATTGGTTGCTCCAATTGTTAATGCACAATACACTCCTGAAACTACTGTAAAATCAAATACCGAAACCGGTTGGGACAAAAAAGACACTAATAACGAAAATAAAAGTTCTGATGTGACTTTCACTCAGACTAAATCATCGAAAGTTTATTTGCCTGAAGGACCTTTTTGGTATGACTTCTGGACAAATGAGAAAATCAAAGGTGGTCAGGAAATAGTAAAAGCAACATCAATTGATGAAATTCCTTTGTACATTAAGTCTGGAAGTATTATACCATTTGGACCGCAAGTGCAGTATGCTACTGAAAAGAAATGGGATAGCCTTGAAATCCGCGTTTATCCGGGAGCTAATGGTGTGTTTACGTTATATGAAGATGAGAACGATAATTATAACTACGAAAAAGGAGCATATTCAACAATTACATTTACATGGATTGATTCGAAGAACACATTAACGATTAATGATCGTAAAGGTCTCTTCCCTGGCATGCTTAAAACTCGTAAATTTAATATTGTAGTTGTTGCAGCAGACAAAAAGAATGATAAGTCTGTAACTTATAGTGGCAAGAAAGTCTCATTAAAAATGTGATTTAAAAAGTTATAAGTTAATGCTGGAATGAATCCTTCAATAAAAACAAAACAATGAAAAGAATCTTAATAATTATCTTTATTATTTCGATAGCACTTTTTAGTTTGAGTGCACAAAATAAGAAAATCACTACGAAATCGGGTGTTGAATCCTATTTGCTGCCTCCGTTCCCATCGATTCCTGCAATATTACCACAAGACAGTGTTAAAATGGGTGATTGGATCTCGTTTCCGGAAATTAAATTAGACATACCTGTTGCTGCCGGTCCATTTGAACCGACATGGGAATCAATCGAAAAGAACTATCCCGGGGAGCCTTCATGGCTGCGCGATGCTAAGTTCGGTATCTGGGTTCACTTTGGCCCGCAATCTGCCGGTGAGAGTGGTGACTGGTATGCCCGCAAACTTTACACTGAAGGTACGACAGCTTATAAAAACCACCTCAAAAAATATGGTCACCCTTCCGAAGCCGGATACAAAGAAGTCCTTCGTGATTGGAACCCCACTAAACTTGACCCTGCTGCACTTACAAAAATTTACCAGGATGCAGGTGCCCGTTTCTTGATGATTCAAGGTGTGCATCATGATAATTACGATATGTGGAATTCAAAGTACCAACCGTGGAATTCTGTAAATATAGGACCAAAAAGAGATTTTATTGGTGAATGGGCGAAGGCTTGTCGTGCTAATGGAATGCATTACGGAGTCACTTTCCACCACGAATATACATGGTGGTGGTGGCAAACAGCATTTGGCAGTGACAACGAAGGACCTAAGAAAGGTGTACCTTATGATGGAAACCTGACTCTTGCCGATGGAAAAGGTAAATGGTGGGAGGGATATGATCCCCGCTTGTTGTACGGAATTAACTTACGCGAGTACAAAGATGTTGCCCGAAAAGCAGCATCCGAGTGGACACCGACACCTGCTGGTATCTTTACAAATCATCTTGAATATGCTAAGTGGTATGCCACACAATGGGCCTTACGAATGATGGATGTAGTTGAACATTACGACCCTGACTTCATTTATACAGACGGCACGGTTCAAGGACCTTTTACCGGAAACGGTACAGGTACAGGTCTCAAAGCTAATGCCATGCAAACGGTTATTGCCGATTATTATAATCGTACTCTTAAAAAACGCGGTGCTGTGAATACTTTCAGCATCGTGAAATTCCGAAAAAAAACCAACGGAACTGTGAACACTGAGGAATTTGGTGTTCCGGCTGAAATCAAAACTGATCAACCGTGGATTGCCGAAGCTCCGGTTGGTGACTGGTTCTATGCACCGGGGTTTACATACGATTCAGGTATGATGATCCGGTACATTATCGAAGCCATTGCACGCGATGGTAATGCAGCATTATGTATTTCCATTCTGCCTGATGGAACGTTGGACGAAGGAAGCAGTAAGATGTTGAAAGAAGTTGGCACTTGGATGCGGAGAAACGGAGAAGCTGTTTACGGAAGCCATGCCTGGACTATCCCCGGCGAAGGCGAGCAAGTTAACGGCAAGTTAAAAATGCTTCCAGGCGGTGCATTAAATCGTAAACATGCTGATTTCAAATTCAATGCTCAAGACATCCGTTTTACAATTGGTAAGAATGGAGCATTCTACGCATTTTGCATGAATATACCTGCTCCCGGAGCACAGTTAAAAATAAAATCGCTTGGTACATCCGCCAGGTTCTTTAGCAAGCCTATAGAAAATGTAAAACTGCTTGGGTACAATGGAAAATTGAAATGGGAACTGGAAGCCGATGGTCTTGCTATCACTTGCCCTGAGAAAATGCCTTTTGCAACATATGTTGTGTTTAAAATAGATTAACAGCTTCTGATATCCATTTTCATAAATTTTATTTTACTATTTACTGAACGATCCAAGTAAATCGGAACTCATTCTACCCACTTAACTTTAAGACGAATTATCCTCTGAGAAAACAGCAACAAAATGAAATTAAAATTACTAGTAATAGTTAGTCTCTTTCCTCTTCTTTGTCATGGGCAAGCTGTGAAATACTTTCGACAGATGTCCGACAGAGTAAATATTACTTTATCAGAAGGAACGCTTACTATAAACCCTTTAACGGGGAATGCAGTAAGAATCAAATTCTATAAGAAAACAGAAGGAAATCTACCTGAATTTGTTTTTACTTCTAAAGTCGAACATCCAGGTTTTCAGGTTTTTGATTCACCTTCTAAACTAGAAATTAAAGCAAAAAATATTATTGTATCGTTGGATAAACAAACAGGTAAATTGTCATTTGCTGATAATGCCGGTAAAGTATTTTTGAGCGAAAAAGCAGGTGCACGTAAACTAACTCCCGATTCTACTCAAGGCGAACCATGTTTTTTCGTAGAGCAGAGTTTTGAATCGCCTGCCGATGAATCTATTTTCGGTTTGGGACAATTTCAGGATGGACAATACAACCTGAAAAGCGTAGCCCGTCGATTAACGCAGGTTAATACTCAAATCGCTATCCCATTTATTTATTCAAGTAAAGGCTACGGCTTGTTGTGGCATCAGTATGGACTTACCGACTTTAATCCGGCAGATAACTTTATTGCACTCGAGAAACAGGAACAATCAAATGCAGGAAACAATCAGACGGCTGAAGTAACAACTACTTCAGGCACTCAGAAAATATCTCAACACCAGTCACTTTATCAAGGAAAGTTTTATGTTTCGGAAAACGGCATTTATTCCATTTTTCTTGATTTAGGCGATATGGGAAACCGTCAGTATGTGGTTATTGATGGAAAACCTTGTATTGACCAAAGTAATATGTGGCTTCCACCTACTACAGGAACATTGGTAAATTTAAAAGCAGGTGAACACCAGGTTCAGATAATTTGCAAATCAAATAATACTCCTAAATTGTCATGGAAACTGAGTGACAATTTTACAACATTTCGTTCTCCCACTGCAAAATTGCTCGATTATGTGGTATTTTACGGACCATCGGCAGATAGTGTGATTGCTACATACCGCAATTTATCTGGTAATGCTCCCATGTTTCCTAAATGGGCTTACGGTTTTTGGCAGTGTCGCGAGCGTTACACTTCAGCGAAACATTTGGTTGAAACAGTAGAAGAATTCCGAAGAAGAAGCCTTCCATTGGATGTGATTGTTCAGGACTGGCAGTACTGGGGCAACAGAGGTTGGGGAGTTCCTCAGTTCGATGAAAAGAATTATCCAAACCCTTCCGGATTTATTAAAGAACTGCACGATTTGAATGCTCATTTCAACATTTCAATCTGGTCGAATCCGGATAAAAACTCGACAATTGGAAGAGAATACGTAGCTAAAAACCGTTTTATTCCCGACACCAAATGGCTGGATTATTTCAATCCGGAAACGAGAAAAGAATACTGGAATACATTGAAAATAAATATGTTTGATAAAGGTGTCGATTCCTGGTGGATGGATGCAGTTGAACCTGAGAACGATGCTTTGAAAGGGACAAAAACCCATCTTGGTATTGGTGATTTATTCCGGTTAACCTATCCATTAATGGTAAGTAAGGCGGTATATGAAGGCCAACGTGAGACATCATCCGATAAGCGGGTTTGCATCCTTACCCGTTCGGCTTTCTCCGGACAGCAACGATTTGGTGTGATCAACTGGTCAGGAGATATTGGTGGCACCTGGGATGTATTCCGTAATCAGATTGTTGCAGGGTTGAACTTTACCATATCAGGATTACCTTATTGGACGACTGATATTGGTGGCTTTTTCCGTCCCGGACTTTCGCAATATACCGATGAGAAATACCAGGAGTTGCTTACACGCTGGTACCAATGGGGTACCTTCAACCCGATCTTTCGAATGCATGGTTACCAAACAGAAACCGAGCCCTGGAAATATGGGCAAACTGTAGAAGATAACATGCGTAAAATGCTGAATCTTCGCTATCGACTGCTTCCATATATCTATTCCGAAGCATGGCAAGTGACCAAAAACGGTTCAACCATGATGCGAGCTCTGGTAATGGATTTCAATGGCGATACAGATGCTGTAAAACAACCTTATGAGTATATGTTTGGAAAAGCATTTCTCGTTGCACCTATTACCGAAGCAGGTGCAACTCAAAGGGATGTGTATCTTCCGAAATCCGCTGATTGGTTCGACTTCTGGACCGGTAAACGAATTAAAGGTGGTCAAACCATAAAAGCTGAAGCACCTTTAAACAAAATACCATTGTTCATAAAAGCAGGATCAATAGTACCTATGGGGTCAATAATTCAATATTCAAGTGCAAAACCTGCAGATACACTCGAAATTCGCGTATATAAAGGAGCTGATGCTCAATTTGATTTATACGAAGATGAAGGCGATAATTACAACTATGAGAAAGGAAAATATACAATTATACCGTTTAAATGGAACGAACAACGTCAATCCTTAACGATTGAAGATAGTAAGGGAAATTATCCGGGTAGCTTAAAGAAACGTATTTTTAATGTTGTTTTTATCTCTGATTTCGAAGGACTTGGAACAAATGTCAACTCAATGAAAAAGAAGGTTTTTTATTCACTCAAAAAAGTTGAAATTAAATCAAAAGGGAAATAATGATGTGTTCATTTAATGATTTCTAAAAATATAATTCAATGACTCATTTTAATTTATATTAAAAAAATAACATATGAAAACCAAAACTCTAATTGTGACCATTTTGATAGTTTCAGCAAATTTATGGGGACAGCAATTGCCCTATAAAGATCCTCACCTTAATTTTGAACAAAGAGCAACTGATTTAATCTCACGCTTAACGTTGAGCGAAAAAGCAATACTGATGTGTGATGTATCGGATGCAATTCCTCGCTTAGGGATTAAAAAATTCAACTGGTGGAGTGAAGCTTTGCATGGACTGGCTAATAATAGTAATGTTACAGTTTTTCCCGAACCGGTTGGTATGGCTGCTTCATTTAATGATGACTTGGTTTATGGTATTTTCAATGCCGTATCTGATGAAACCCGAGCCAAATACAATGAAGCAACCCAAAAAGGACAGGAAAATAAAAGGTTTCTTAGCCTTTCTGTTTGGACTCCAAATGTCAACATATTTCGTGATCCACGTTGGGGTCGTGGTCAGGAAACTTATGGAGAAGACCCTTATCTGACCTCCCGAATGGGTGTTTCGGTTGTAAAAGGACTTCAGGGACCTTCAGATTCAAAATACAAAAAACTTCTGGCATGTGCCAAACACTTTGCTGTTCACTCCGGACCTGAATGGAGCCGCCACATACTCAATGTCAATAATCTTGATCCTCGTGAGTTGTATGAAACCTACCTTCCTGCATTTAAATCTTTGGTCCAAGATGCCGATGTTCGTCAGGTAATGTGTGCTTATCAGCGTTTAGACGATGAGCCTTGTTGTGGAAGTACTCAACTACTTCAACGAATTTTGAGAGATGAGTGGGGCTATAAGTATATGGTTGTTTCTGATTGTGGAGCAATAGCCGATTTTTATACTACCCACAAAGTGTCATCGGATGCTGTCCATGCTGCTTCAAAGGGCGTTTTAGCAGGAACTGACGTAGAGTGCCAATGGACTGACCATATTTACAAAAAATTACCGGAGGCAGTTTCAAAAGGTCTGATTACAGAAGAAGAGATAAACAAACATCTGTTGAGGGTTTTAATTGGCCGTTTTGAACTTGGCGAAATGGATGACGATTCACTTGTAGCTTGGTCTAAAATTCCTATCTCTGTTGTAAATAACGATGAGCATAGAAAACTTGCTTTAGAAATGGCTCTTGAATCAATGACACTACTACAAAATAAGGACAATATTCTTCCTTTAAAAAAATCAAACAACAAAATAGCCGTCATCGGCCCCAATGCTAATGATAAACCTATGTTGTGGGGAAATTATAATGGAACTCCGGTACAGACAATTACAATTCTTGAAGGAATAACATCTAAACTTTCGGCCGACAAAGTTATATATGACAAAGGATGCGATTTGGTTGAAGATAAAGTGACTGAAAGCTATTTCTCGCAATGTATGATTGATGGGAAAAAAGGTTTTAAGGCTACTTACTGGAATAATAAAGATCTTGCCGGAGATGTTGTAGCAACTCAACACATTGTAGACCCAATAAAATTAACCACTGCCGGTCAACACGAATTTGCTACGGGGGTCCGTCTTGAAGGATTTTCGGGTAAATATGAAACAGAATTCACACCGGCCAAAAGCGAAGAAATCGTGTTTAAGTGTGGAGCTACCGGATATTTTGAATTATTTGTCAATGGAGAGTCGCTTGCAAAATATATTAATTGGAGGACTCTTTTGTCTCGAATTCCATTTAAAGTGGAAAGTGGAAAGAAATATAAGATTGAAATCCGATATGCTCAGATGAATGATTGGCAGGCAAACATCGAATTTAACTTTGGCAAAGAGATTGAAGTTAACTATACAGATCTTTTAGAGAAACTCAAAGGAACTGATATGGTTGTATTTGTTGGTGGTCTTTCTTCTCAACTCGAAGGAGAAGAAATGCCTGTATCGTATCCTGGCTTCAAGGGTGGCGACCGTACCGATATTGAATTGCCTTTGGTGCAGCGCAATTGCTTAAATGCTTTGAAACAAGCCGGGAAGAAAGTGATTTTCGTAAACTGTTCGGGATCTGCCATTGCTCTTGTTCCCGAATCCGAAAGTTGTGATGCTATCCTTCAGGCTTGGTATAGTGGTGAATCTGGTGGTCAGGCCGTAGCAGATGTCCTTTTTGGAGATTATAATCCATCAGGTAAGTTGCCAATTACTTTCTACAAGAGTTTGAAGCAGTTATCAGATTTTGAGGATTATTCTATGAAAGGGCGCACTTATCGTTACATGGATGATCCGTTGTTTCCGTTTGGGTTTGGGTTGAGTTATACCACATTTTCAATTGGAGATGCAAAATTCAGTAAAACTGCGATTAAATCCAACGAATCTATAAAACTTACTATACCTGTTTTGAATAGAGGGAAACGCAACGGTACTGAAATTGTTCAGGTCTATGTTCGTAAGATAAATGACGTTAATGGGCCACTGAAAACTTTAAAAGGCTTTCAGAGAATAGATGTTGCTGCCGGGAAAGCATCTCAGGCAGAAATCAATTTACCGAATTCATCTTTCGAATTTTTTGACAGAGAAAATGGCAGAATGGCTGTAACAGCAGGAGAATATGAAGTTTTATACGGGAACAGTTCCGATGCTAAAGATTTAAAATCTACAAGAATAATTATAAGTAAATGAAAAATACGATAATAACCGGACTTATTCTTCTAAGTTCTTTCACTGTGTTTTCACAGAGAGTAACAATTGTTTCTCCAAACCAGAAAATAAGTATCGGGCTTTATAACACAAAAAATGTTGAAACCGGAGAATGGTATTTAAAAGTGAACTATTTAAATAGTGGTAAAATATGTGAGCTTATTCCGCAAATATCTTTGGGACTTTCACGTGCCGACCAGACTTTTTCGAAAGAACTTAAGTACATAAAGACAAGCAAACCCATTTTGATTAGCGAACGCTATACAGCAGTGCATGGCAAGCGTTCCCAATGCAGCAATACGGCAAACGAAACGGTTGTTTCATTTGAAAATCCGGGAAAAGCTAAATTGAATTTAATTATCAGGGCCTATAATGATGGTGTCGCTTTTCAATATCAGTTTCCCGAAAAAGAAGGCACTTTTGTGATGAATGATGAACTGACTGCCTATTCCATTCCGGATAGTACAAAACGATGGATGGAAAAATTCAATCCTGCCAATGAAGGTCTGTATTCAACTATGATGAATGGAAATACTCAACAGGACTGGGGTTATCCTGCACTATTTAACACTCAGGATAAAACCTGTTGGTATTTAATTCACGAAGCCGGTTTGGATAGGAATTATTGTGGAACAAAACTTTCAAACACATTAGAAAATTCAAAATATAAGATTACTTTCCCCGATCAATGGAATGGAAGAGGACAAGGTGAAGTGAAACCAACCATTACCCTCCCATGGAAATCGCCCTGGCGGGTAATGATTATTGGTAGCCTTGCCGATATTGTAGAATCTACACTCGTCGATGATGTATCTGCACCTTCAACTATTTCCAATACTGATTGGATTAAGCCCGGCATTGTATCCTGGAATTACTGGTCAAGTAATCATGGAACAAAAGATTATAAGATCGTTTGCAAGTTTGCAGATTTAGCTGCATCAATGGGATGGCCTTATACTCTTCTTGACTGGGAATGGGATAGTATGGACAATGGAGGGAAGTTGGAAGACGCCTTAAAATACATCCGTTCATTAGGCTTAAAACCCTTGATGTGGTATAATTCAGGAGGAAATCATACCTGGGTTTCCTCTACCCCAAAAGACAGGATGTTGACCCATGAAAACCGGATGCAAGAGTTTACCAAACTTAAGAAATTGGGTGTTGCCGGTGTAAAAATTGATTTTTTCGAAAGCGAAAAACAAGATATGATTAAGTATTACCTTGATATTTTGGACGATGCTGCCAAGTTCGAGATAATGGTATACTTTCATGGTTGTTTGGTTCCTCGTGGATGGTCACGTACATATCCGCACCTAATGACATTAGAAGGAGTACGTGGAGCCGAATGGTATAATAATGGACCTGAATTTACGACAGAAGCACCTGAACATAACACTATTCTGCCTTTTACACGAAATGTGGTTGGTGCAATGGATTATACACCAGTAACTTTTACCAATTCTCAATTTCCACATATTACGTCATACGGACACGAGCTTGCATTAAGTGTTGTATTTGAGTCGGGTTTTCAACACATGGCAGATCGCCCTGAAGGTTATTCCGATTTGCCTGATGCAGCTAAAACTTTTCTTAAAGAAGTGCCAAATGCATGGGATAATACGAAACTAATTGATGGATACCCAGGGAAAAATTTGATAATTGCACGAAATAAAGGAAATGCATGGTACATTGGAGGTATCAGTGCAGAAAAATATCCAAAAACCATAACTCTGACGTTTAGTTATATCCCTGAAAATATTAAATATAAACTGACATTAATAGCAGACGGAGAGCATGATAAAAAATTAGAAACACAATACATGGTAGTTGATAAATCAAGCTCAGTAAAAGTAAAATTACTGGGTAGAGGCGGTTTTGTTGCTACTCTAAAACCAATTCAGTAATTAAAAGTAGAACATGAAAGCATTAATTCAGACAATTATTAAAAAAGGATTATTTATAGTAGCAATTCTTTTATTTACAGCAAGTTCCTGGGCGCAACAAAATCCCTATCAAAACAATAAGTTAAGTGCCGGGGAAAGAGCAACAGATTTGCTTTCACGCCTGACATTAACTGAGAAAGCCGCACTGATGCAAAACAACTCACCTGCTATTCCAAGATTAGGAATCAAGGCTTATGAATGGTGGAACGAAGCATTGCATGGAGTGGGTCGCTCAGGTGTGGCTACTGTTTTTCCTCAGGCTATTGGCATGGCAGCATCATTTAACGAGGTTTTACTGTTCGATGTTTTTACTGCTGTATCGGACGAGGCCAGGGCAAAGTCTAATAAATTCAGTGAACAGGGTGATTTAAAGCGCTATCAGGGATTGACTTACTGGACACCGAATGTAAATATTTTTCGTGACCCCCGATGGGGTCGTGGACAGGAAACTTATGGTGAAGACCCGTTTCTGACCAGTCGTATGGGTGTAGCGGTAGTTAAAGGCTTGCAAGGGCCTGATGATGCTAAGTATGACAAATTGCATGCCTGCGCGAAACACTTTGCAGTTCACTCAGGTCCTGAATGGAATAGACACTCCTTCAATGCTGAGAATATTAATCCTCGTGATTTGTGGGAAACTTACCTGCCTGCCTTCAAAGATTTAGTACAAAAAGCTAAAGTTAAGGAAGTGATGTGTGCTTATAACAGCTATGAAGGAGAACCCTGCTGCGGAAGTAATCGTTTATTAACTCAAATACTCCGTGATCAATGGGGTTATGATGGTTTGGTTGTTTCTGATTGTTGGGCTATTTCTGATTTTTATCGTCCAAATACACATTCTACACAGCCGGACGCTACTCATGCTGCCGCTAATGCTGTAATGAATGGCACTGATTTGGAGTGTGGAAATGATTTCAGGAACTTACCTGATGCTGTAAAATCGGGTCTGGTCGAAGAAAGTCGCATCGACATTTCGTTGAAAAGGTTGCTTAAAGCACGCTTCGAGTTAGGTGAAATGAATGAAAAAACGGTTTGGAATATTCCTATTTCGGTTGTTAACAGCAAAGGACATCAAGAATTAGCACTTCGCATGGCACAGGAAAGTATGGTGCTATTACAAAACAAGAACAATATTCTGCCATTAAACAAAAAAATGAAGATTGCTGTGATGGGACCGAATGCAAACGATTCTGTGATGCAATGGGGTAATTATAATGGATTTCCGGCACATACGGTTACTTTGCTTGAAGCAATGCGTAAAACGTTGCCAGATGCTCAACTAGTTTATGAAAAGGGTTGTGACCGTACAACGGATGTTGCCATAAGTAGTCTTTTTTCGGAATGTAGCATCGATGGAAAAAAAGGATTTAGTGCTCAATATTGGAACAGTGCAATCAATGAAGGAGAACCAGTAGCCTCGGATGTGATTTCAACACCTTTTCACTTAACAACAATGGGTGCAACTGCTTTTGCTGCAGGGGTTAATATTCAGAAATTCTCAGCACGTTACAAAACAGTATTTCATCCTGGAAAATCCGGAGATGTCGTATTTCAGTTTCAAACCAGCGGACGAACCACACTGACTATCAATAAAGAATTAGTGACACCTGATATTTTTGCAAGCACTCCAACCAATGTATATACTTTAAAAGCAGAAGCCGGTAAATCGTATAACATTGAAATCTCTTTTTCCCAAGAAAATGATGTTGCGACATTGAATTTCGACTTCGGGTCACTGACTCCTGTAGATTTGGCTGCAAGTATTGCAAAGGTAAAGGATGCAGATGTCATAATCTTTGCCGGTGGTATTGCGCCATCACTTGAAGGTGAGGAAATGAGGGTGACAATTCCCGGATTCAAAGGAGGCGATCGCACTGACATCGAACTTCCAGCTATTCAACGCCGCATGCTTCAAGCATTAAAAAATGCCGGCAAGAAGGTGGTGTTCGTCAATTTTTCAGGTTCTGCAATGGGATTTATTCCAGAAACACAATCTTGTGAAGCCATTTTACAAGCCTGGTATCCGGGTCAAGCCGGAGGTACTGCTATTACCAATGTATTATTTGGTGATTACAATCCTTCTGGTCATCTTCCGGTTACATTTTACAAGAATGTAAATCAACTTCCGGATTTTGAAAATTATTCTATGAAGGGGCGTACGTACAGATACATGACAGAAATACCTCTTTTCCCATTTGGTTACGGATTGAGTTATACTACTTTCTCAGTAGGGAATGCTCTATTTTCTAAAAAGGTAATAAAAAACGATGAAAGTCTGACTGTTACTATTCCAGTATCAAACAATGGTCAATATTCAGGAACAGAAGTCGTACAACTTTATGTAAAGAAAGTGAATGATATTGAAGGCCCGATTAAAACATTGAGAGCTTTTAAAAAGATTGAAATTCCTGCGGGTAAAAACGCCAACGTAATCATTAATTTAACTCCGGCTGCTTTTGAATTCTTCGACTGGAGCCAGAGAAAAATGATGGTTACCCCCGGTGAATATGAAGTTTATTATGGAAATAGTTCAGATACAAAAGACTTAAAAGCAACAAAAATAAGAATTAAATAAATCGTTAGGTTTTGTCTAAATTATCAATCTATCTGTTGAAATTCGAGTAAATATAGTTTCTATCAGATTTTTAATGTAAAATAAGGGTATGAGATTTGTCAAATCAGGGCAAGTTTTATACCCTTATTTGTTGTTGTTTTTTTTTAGATATTAGTCAGGTGGTTCTCAACTGGTTATTTTAGCCTATACTAACTGTTTCGGTTATGATAAATCGCTGTCAAACTTATATTTATTGATATTCAGATTGGAATATCAAGTTGTAAATATTTTAAAAAGAATACTTATTATCACAATTAAAATATCTAAAAATTAAAGTAGTTAAAAACAATCAACTATATCTTTGTTGTGTCTTAACTTAAATACTTGAAATATTAACCATGAAAATCACAAAATGGAATCCTCATTGTTTATAATCTTTAGTTTTATAGCTGTGTTTACGGGCTGTGCTTCATACTTCGATTCTTTAAAATCATATTTCCAACTTACAGGTAAGCATACGAGTAAATTTAAAAAAGTTAACCTTCACGATTCTGTTTATCGTGCCGACTCCCTAAAAAGAAAAGCAACCATTTTATTGATCGGGAATATGGATACGCGAATGTCGTATGTCAATAAAAGTTGGGTTAACTTTCAGGTTGAACCGTATACTCTCTTTAGAAAAGAGAACCAACCTTCTGAATTAATAAAAGAGTTTAATGCATTGTATGATAAATATGGCTTTAGCCTTCAGAATTTAACTTATATATCGGATCTGCAAACTGCCTCTGTTCAATTTCTCATTTCAAATATTAATCAGGCTTTTCAGGCATGGAAATCGCCTTATTCCAAACACCTAAATATTGTCGGTTCTTGTGAATCTACCTGTCCTTACCGCATAGGTACGGAACACCTTAGTAACTGGCGAGCAGAAATGAACAATTCATTCCCGATTTGTATGTCCGCCTTTAAGAATGAAAAGACAGTATTTCAGTCCGGAATATCAGTAATGCGTTGAAAAAGCTTTGCTCCCGAACGATTGTATTGCGTGTGGAAATCAGATAATAACAGTTATTCTATTTTTAATCACTGATTAAGTCTGATAAAACAAGTATAGAAAGAGTATATAAGTACTATAAAAAATTTAATGAACTATTTTGAGTAGTAATCCCCAAACTCCCAATGGAGGCATTGAGAGTGCATTATCAGATTTAATTTACGGATTGGAATTATTTAAATACTGCGTCTTAATACTCACTTTTGGGGTTGGGCGTCGGGAATAAAAAAATGCAAAAAATTCAATGCTTTATATCTAACAAACGTATCAACATTTAATCTCGAATACTTATAAAAAAGGCGTTCGAATAGTGTTCAGATTTATAGCTTGATAATTCCGGTTTGACAGACTAAAAAAAATATTTTGAGGATAATCGTAATAACATATCGTTGTGTTTGCTCCACGTTCCATTCACAACCGGTTTGGTAGAAATCAGTATATAATCAGTATATAATCAATATATAAACAATATATAAACAGTATCTATATAGATATTGATTATATACTGATTACTTACTCATTTCAAATTGTTTGTTTTTTATTTTATTGTGAACGGGATGCAAATGAGATCAGAACGTAATACGGAGAATCTGGTTCAGGTTATTGTTTCATTTAGTTGGTTTTTGATATTTTGAAAGTTTAAATAATCATCTAATGGCATCCATTTATAAGTAATTGGATCGATATATTGCCCTATAATATTCCTTGAAAATTAAACTTTTCAAATATTCCAAATTAGGCCCTATGTTTGTAGTTTAAAAATAAAATGCTGTTAAATAAAGCATAAGTTACAAGAGTATTATAACTTTGAGGTTCTCAAACTTAAATTTATAAAAACCCAAGTAACTTATGCAAACACAAAGA
>Ga0302286_10000079_pt1 | contig 82780 bp, 56 predicted proteins | sample III_Fen_E2_3_FD_198765 | JGI IMG/M metagenome (GOLD analysis project Ga0302286, IMG submission 198765) | Peat permafrost microbial communities from Stordalen Mire near Abisko, Sweden - III_Fen_E2_3 | ecosystem: Environmental > Terrestrial > Soil > Wetlands > Permafrost | place: Sweden: Abisko...
GAAACAGTTGCTACAGATATGCAACAAAGAATAATGGCGGCAAAATGGATATTGAAACTATCGACGATTTTATATGTCAGGAAAATACCATTTGGTCGGGTTTAGGAGTGATTGATATATTAGCAGAAGCATTGAAATTGCCCGAAAAAACACAACATGAAGTCAGAAGTTGGTACGAGCGATTGGTTGCCATCTACAAGGTAGTTTCATTAAAAAATACTATACTGGAAGTCGAAAATATTATTACTGAACAAAAATATTTGGTTCGGACTTTCAAGGAAGATAACATCTTCAAAAAAGACTATTTTGTGTTTGGAGGAATTGTCCCTTATGACGATTATTACTACTGGTCGGGAGTTCAGCGGGGTCTTGGAAAGTTAAATTTTAAACAGTTACAAAAATTGAAGGGCGATTTCGTTTTAAAATCATCATCGATAGTTTACCGCTATGATAAAGAACTTTTAAGCAAAGCTCAAGAATCAGTAAAATCACTTTATGAAGAATTTAAAAGTTATTTAAAAGATGATTTGGTCTATTTTAAAGACGGCTTTTCGATGGCTGCTGCTTTCCAAATGAAAGAAAAACAAAAATATGATGCTTTATCGAAAGATGAGCTGACTAAGATTATGAAAGAAAATAATTTAAAAAATCCATTTCCTAACATGAACCTTTCATCGGATTTATTAAATTACGAAAAAGGAATAGGTGTTTTTTTTAATCCAACTGAAGGAATGGAAATAATGATGGGTTTTGATGATATAACAAATGGATTACGAAAAAACGGGGCGAATTTGACTAACGATGAAATAATAGCAATTCAAGAGTTAATCTTTTCATCTTCAATAAGTCCGGCTTTTGTACATCGTATAATTGCGCGGTATGGCCATAAATCGATTGCAAGTTCATTTCTTATTAGCACGGACATAAATTGCATCGAATTTTTATTGCACAAATATAAAGGGCATTTTTTCAGAAACAGATATCCCTCAATAAGTATTAAAATAAACTAAAAATTAAATTATAAGTGTGACTACTAAAGAATTTTGGAAAATTTACATATCAAAAGACGGGGTTATAAAAAACTTTGACAATATTTTTGACTTTTTCTCGAAAGATTTACCTGCCCAATTTATTGATGAATATGATGTGGAAGAGGTTATTTTGGAGGTAAGCGGACACAACATAACTGCCAAAAATTTTGAGAATGTACTAAAATTTACTGAATTGATTCAAAAACAACATCCCGTGTTGTATAAAGAATATTTTCAGTACTTTGATGATTTTTTGATTGATTACCATTCGTTTCACCACAACAGAGCAGAAGCTGAAAGGTCATTCTCTAATTTTCTTGAAAACCCTGAACAGAATTACGATCAACTTTTAACTGCATTAAATAAGCTGCTTTATTATCAGCATTATGAAATAGTTGACAAAACGGTTATGAATAGTTACGATTCAATTAAAAATTCCGACAAATTAATACCGGGAGCTGAATATGATTTAGCGGTATTGAAGTACTACCTTAACTTAGAATATTTTTACAAAATAAGCACAGACAAAACACCGGATAAAAAAGAGTTTGAAAAATCAATGCTTCCTTACGATTTTAAATTTAATGGGAATACACTTGATTTAATTTTAAAAGGTATAATAAATCCAGATGAGGAAAACGAAATACTAAACGAAAAGTTTATACAGAATCGCCATGACTACTTGTTGACACTTCAAAGTCAGTTTCTAGTAAATATGAATCGAAAGAAATTTGATTTTGTGCTTAGCGGTAGATTGTGGGATAAAATGATTGAATTTCTGGAAGAGCAAGCGAGTTATAACAAACAGAAAAAAAGACAAATGCCTGACGACTTTTTTAATGTCCAAACTGACAGTTATGAAAAATATCTAAGTGATCTATCAGGAGATTTTTTAACGGATAATAGATCTGAAATGATAGCCGTACTTTGGGCAAGTGTTTATATCTACGATTTTTTATTTTCCATCGGTTTGATACATCAAGCAACTTATGATAGCTTTAAATTGACATCAAAAATTCTGAAAGGAAAGATAATTGCTAATTTTACAAGTGAATTGTGGAATTCAAATTTTGTTCATTATTGGAAAAAGCCTGACAGTATATCAGATGCTGAGTTTAATGAAGAATCGAAACTATTCCAAAAAAGCTTAACTTTAAAAAGGCAGGATTTTAAAAAGACAAGGAAAGAGATTAATGATGTGCTGAAAGAACTAGGTGAACTATCGGATTATATTATTCAAGGTGCTGAAGAGGATAATTATTAGCCAAAAGATATTTTTGAGAAGTTACTGCAAAATCAACAACCTGAACTGTTTGATGATACATAAAAAAAATCGTATTTGTCAGGACAGACCCCAAAATGGACGAAATGATCCTTGCCCTAGTGGGAGTGGTTAGAAATATAAGAAATGTTGTGGAAAATGAAGAAAATATTGCAGTAAAGTAAATAAGTAATCGATCAAATAAATACAATTGGAATTGCTTGTGGTGGGAATCATGACAACTTGACCGCTGCATTGATTGAAATGGAAACAAGTTCAAAATAGAAAGTTGTGTCTTACTTATACTTGCTTTCAACAAACTTTTTGCACAAAAATACGAAGTTTATAAATATTCTTCTTTTTTTTTGTGCAAAACAAACAGATTATTTTAGTAAAGCATTCATTTTTTGAGTGCTTAATATTTACAGAACAGGAGTATGAAAAAACCCTGCAAAACAGTTGTTTTGCAGGGTTTGTCTTTTGGGTATAATCCTAATGGTTTAACCACTTCGCGGAAAGTGAGAGATTCGAACTCTCGGAGCAGTTACCCGCTCATTAGTTTTCGAGACTAACGCATTCGACCACTCTGCCAACTTTCCTTATAATTTAATGCGTTGCAAAAGTACTATATTTTTTAGTGATAGTGAACAACTATTGCAGATTAAAATCAAAAGAATAGGATTTTTCTTTTTAAATGCTTACCGATATAATTGACTTTTTATATCAATTTGATAGTGAAATGTAAATAATTAAATGTTTATTTTCTTATTATGCTTAATTATTTACTGTAAATGTTCCTTTTACTTTACAAAATGAAATATACTGCGGCAAATTGTGTTAGTCTGGTATTAGTTTTTACCTTTGTCTTGAAACAATAATTTAACTAAAAAAATTTACAGTATGAAAGTTGAACAAGTTCTTGACAATTTGAAAAGGCAATTTCCGAATGAACCAGAGTATCATCAAGCCGTAGAAGAAGTATTACATTCTATAGAAGAAGTGTACAATGCTCACCCGGAGTTTGAAAAACAAAACATTATTGAACGGATTTGTATTGCTGATCGCATTTTCTCGTTTCGGGTAACCTGGGTAGACGATAAAGGCAACGTGAAAAACAACATGGCCTACCGGGTGCAACATAACAACGCCATAGGACCTTACAAAGGCGGTATGCGTTTCCATTCTTCAGTTTGTCCCTCAATTCTGAAGTTCCTGGCTTTTGAGCAAACCTTTAAAAATGCACTGACAACCCTTCCAATGGGCGGTGCTAAAGGTGGTTCTAATTTTAGCCCGAAAGGGAAATCGAATGCAGAAGTTATGCGTTTTTGTCAGGCTTATATGCTGGAACTGTGGCATCATATTGGTCCAGATACGGATATTCCTGCCGGTGATATTGGTGTTGGTGGTCGTGAGGTGGCATACATGTATGGCATGTATAAGAAATTGGCCCGCGAGAACACAGGTACTTTTACCGGAAAAGGATTGCAGTTTGGGGGTTCGTTGATACGTCCGGAAGCTACCGGATACGGGAATATCTATTTCTTGATGAATATGTTGAAAAGAAAAGGCATCACTGATCTGAAAGGTCAGACAATTGCTATTTCAGGTTCAGGAAACGTTGCAACTTATACGGCAGAAAAAGCAATTGAGTTGGGTGGTAAAGTAATCACTTTGTCGGATAGCAATGGTTATATTTATGATCCCAATGGTATCGACAGCGAAAAGTTAGCTTATATTCTTGAATTGAAAAACATATATCGTGGCAGAATAAGAGAATATGCTGATAAGTATAAATGTAAATACGTGGATGGTGGAAGTCCATGGGGTGAAAAATGTACCATTGCATTGCCTTCTGCAACTCAGAATGAGTTGAATGCCGAAGATGCCGAAATGCTTATAAAGAACGGTTGCATGGCAGTATCAGAAGGTGCCAATATGCCTTCAACCCGTGAAGCTGTTGAAGTTTTCCTGAAAAATAAAATTCTTTATGCTCCCGGTAAGGCTGCAAATGCAGGTGGAGTATCGGTTTCAGGATTGGAAATGTCACAAAATTCTATGAAATTAAGCTGGTCGAAAGAAGAAGTGGATGAAAAGCTCAAAGTCATTATGGCTTGTATTCATGCTTCATGTGTCAAATACGGAACAGAGGACGATGGTTTTGTAGATTATGTAAAAGGTGCCAATATTGCCGGTTTTATGAAAGTGGCAAAAGCTATGATGGCTCAAGGGGTACTTTGATAGGAGCGAGGAGTGAGGAATGAGAGGTAAGAGGTAAGAGGTAAGAGGTAAGAGGTAAGAGGTAAGAGGTAAGAGGTGAGGAGTAAGTAGTGTCCTGGAATAGGTTTACAACAAAGTAAACTAATTTCAGGGCGATACAAAGTGTTTGACCTGAATATATTGAAAATTTTGATTCTAAGACCTAATAAATTCACAAGTTTAAAATTAAAAATGTATTTTTGTGTTGAATTTTGATACCTTTATATAATCTATTCATAATGAAGAAAGTACTTTTAATCATCTCTATTGCTTGTACGCTCACCGTACAGGCGCAAACTTCTCCCAGGCTTGGTAGTTCAAGCGTTGACGATGTAGTGAAAGCCATGACGCTCGAAGAAAAAGCTCAGTTTCTGGTAGGAGCATCAATGGCAGATTTTAATGGTGCGGGAACTGTAGTGGGATATACCATAAATTTAGTGCCCGGTGCTGCCGGTACTACAGTTTCTATCCCACGTTTAGGCATTCCTGCCACGGTGGTTGCCGATGGGCCTGCCGGACTGCGTATTTCACCCACCCGTAAGGACGATACTAAAACCTATTATTGCACGGGTTTCCCAATTGCCACACTTTTAGCTTCTACCTGGAATACAAACCTGGTAAGAAAAGTAGGCGAAGCTATGGGAAATGAAGTGCTCGAATATGGCTGTGATGTATTGCTGGCCCCGGGTATGAATATCCACCGCAATCCCCTTTGCGGACGGAACTTTGAATACTATTCGGAAGATCCTCTGATTGCGGGCCGAACGTCAGCATCCATGGTTAATGGCATCCAGTCACAAGGAGTGGGTACTTCCATCAAACATTTCGCAGGAAATAATCAGGAAACGCTTCGTACGAAGAATGATGCCCGGATATCACAACGTGCTTTACGGGAAATCTATCTGAAAGGTTTTGAGATTGCAGTCAAAGAAGCACAACCCTGGACAGTCATGTCGTCGTATAATTTTATAAACGGCACCTATACCCAGGAAAGTTACGAATTGCTGACTACGATTCTTCGTGATGAATGGGGTTTTAAAGGGTTAGTCATGACCGACTGGACCGGACAACGAAATACCGTCGCCCAGGTTCATGCAGGGAATGATCTGATGATGCCCGGTAAGCCTGAACAGACCAAAGAGATCATCAGTAAGGTGAAGAGCGGCGAACTGTCGGAGGCTGATGTTGATGCCTGTGTTAAACGAATGCTGCAATATATCCTGCTTACTCCACGGTTCAAAGAATACAAATATACGAACACACCGGACCTGAAAGCACATGCGGTCATTGCCCGCAATGCTGCGGCAGAAGGAATGGTCCTTTTAAAGAATAATGATGCGACACTACCTTTACAATCCGGAATGCAGAATATCGCACTTTTTGGTATCACTTCCTATGATTTTATTGCAGGGGGTACGGGCTCGGGAGATGTAAACAAAGCGTATATTATCGATTTGCAACAGGGACTTCAAAACGCCGGATTCGGTGTTCAACCTAAAATAAAAGCGGTATATGATAAGTTTAAATCCTATACCAGTGAAAAGCTTCAGGAAATTAACCTGAAACGTGGATGGTATCTGGGACCGTTACGCCCTGAAGAACCAGTTATGGATGAATCATTTATCGACTTTCGTGCCCAGGATTCAGAACTTGCTGTGATTACTTTCGGACGTAATTCGGGTGAAGGAAATGACCGGCGTATTGATGGTGATTTTGAGTTAAGTGAAGCAGAACGTACGTTGCTGACGAATGTCACCCGGGCGTTTCATGCGAAAGGAAAAAAAGTTGTTGTTATTCTTAATGTAGGAGGAGTAATCGAAACAGCTTCCTGGAAACACCTACCCGATGCCATTCTGTTAGCCTGGCAAGCCGGTCAGGAAGGTGGCAATGCGGTGGCTGATGTATTGCAGGGAAGCGTTAATCCGTCAGGCCGCCTGCCAATGACATTCCCTATGGACTATACCGATCACCCTTCCTCCCGTAATTTCCCGGCTGGTTTTGTATCCAGTTGGGAGGATGAACAAAATCCTTTGTTAATTAACAGGAAAAATGTTGGGTACACGAACTACGAAGAAGATATCTGGGTAGGTTACCGATATTTCAATACTTTCAATAAGGAAGTATCCTATCCGTTTGGGTACGGACTTTCGTACACCGCTTTTAATTACAGCGATGCCGGTGTGAAGAAAGTTGGAAATGACTGGAAAGTTCAGGTAAAAGTGACCAATACCGGTAAAGTGGCCGGTAAAGAAGTAGTACAGGTTTATATTCGCGCGGCACCCGGTGAAATTAAAAAACCTTTGTGCGAACTTAAAGCCTATGGTAAAACCCAATTGCTGGTACCCGGACAAAGCGAAATACTGACTTTAAGCATTAAAAATTCAGACCTTGCCTCCTTTCACGAAAATAAATCATCCTGGATAGTGGATGCCGGACAATATACAGCCCTTGTTGGTGCTTCAATAGCTGACATTCGTCAAACAGTCCGGTTTCAGGTTGATAAACCATTCATTACGGAAGTCCATAATGTTTTAAAACTAAAGAATGATTTTGTTCGAATGAAGTAAGAATAATTTGATTCATTAAAAAAAGACATAGATTCTACATGAAGCTATGTTTTTTTTTGTTGATCAGAAGCTTGTGCAAGTGATTATTTACTGTTTGAAGACATGCTTTTTTCATGAATACTATCATTTTGTTATCTTCTGATCTCAAAACAACATTTATTTTGTTATAAAAGTATTTTATTTGGCTTTATTATTGATAAATTCGTATTTATTTGTATTTTTGTTGCATATATATTTATATCAACTTTAAAAAGATACTAATATGAAAGTAGAACAATTTCTTGACAATTTGAAAAAACGGTTTCCAAATGAACCTGAGTATCATCAAGCCGTGGAAGAAGTATTGCTGTCTATTGAAGAAACGTATAATGCGCATCCGGAATTTGAGAAACAAAACATTCTGGAACGCATATGCATTCCTGATCGTATCTTTTCGTTCAGGGTAACCTGGGTGGATGATAACGGGAATGTAAAAACAAACATGGCTTACCGCGTTCAACACAACAACGCCATTGGTCCTTACAAAGGTGGAATTCGTTTTCATGAATCGGTGTATCCATCAATACTTAAATTTCTGGCTTTTGAACAAACTTTTAAAAATGCACTTACTACTCTACCTATGGGGGGTGCAAAAGGAGGTTCAGACTTTAGTCCTCAGGGCAAATCGGATAGTGAAATTATGCGATTCTGTCAGGCTTATATATTGGAACTTTGGCGTTATATCGGTCCGGAAACCGATGTACCTGCCGGTGATATTGGTGTAGGGGGTCGTGAGGTAGCGTATATGTATGGCATGTACCGTAAACTGGCACATGAGAATACCGGTACCTTTACAGGCAAAGGTCTTGAATTTGGTGGTTCACTCATTCGCCCTGAAGCGACAGGGTATGGAAATATCTACTTTCTGATGAATATGTTGAAGCGCAAAGGGATCAATGATTTGAAAGGGCAGGTGGTTGCTATCTCCGGATCGGGGAATGTAGCTACATATACTGCTGAAAAAGTAATTGAACTCGGAGGTAAAGTCATTACCATGTCCGACAGTAACGGATATATCTATGACCCTGATGGGATAGACTCGGAGAAACTGGCATTCATTTTCGAATTAAAAAATGTTCAACGGGGAAGGATTAAAGAATATGCTGACAAATACTCCTGTAAATATGTTGAAGGAGAACGCCCCTGGTCGGAAAAGTGTACCATCGCATTGCCTTCGGCCACTCAGAACGAAATAGATAGAGAAGAAGCTGAAATGTTGATCCGCAATGGCTGTATGGCAGTTTCCGAAGGTGCCAACATGCCTTCCACCATGGAAGCCGTGGAAGTGTTCCTGAAAAATAAAATACTTTATGCACCCGGAAAAGCCGCTAATGCTGGTGGTGTTTCTGTATCAGGACTTGAAATGTCACAAAATGCCATGAAACTAACCTGGCCGAAAGAAGAAGTGGATAAACGGTTGCAGGACATTATATCCAGTATTCACGAAGCATGTGTAAAATACGGAAAAGAACCCGATGGATTTGTAAACTATGTAAATGGCGCCAACATTGCCGGTTTTATGAAAGTTGCCAAAGCTATGATGGCACAAGGGGTACTTTGATAGGAGCGAGGAATGAGGAATGAGAGGTAAGAGGTAAGGAGCGAGGAATGAGGAATGAGGAATGAGGAATGAGAAATGAGTAGGTAGTAGGTAGCTAAGAAAGTAAGAAAGAAGAAAGTAATAGGTGTTTTGTCCTGAAATAAGTTTACAAGCAAGTAAACAAATTTCAGGACGATACACTTTTATCTTTTGTCTTTTATCTTTTGTCTTTTGTCTTGATTCTTGGCTCTTGGTTCTCAAAATCAAATAAAGAACAGACTTGCTCCAACGATACTGACAATTGCTCCTATAACTTCCTGTGGTTTGATTTTTTCTTTGAACATAATGGATGATGGAACAATAATGAAGATAGGGACCATTGCCATTAATGTGGCTGCAATACCGGTATTGGTTTGTTGAATCGCAAAAAGTCCCAAAGCAACCCCTAAAAAAGGACCAAATATTGCTCCTACAGTCACTGATTTTAGCGCATCTACATGTTTTACATCGGTAGCTAACTTACCCCATCTGCGAAGAACTGTTATAAGTATTCCAAAACTAACCAGGCCAAACATGGCACGAATTTGTGTGGCGGCTAACGCATCATAGTGACCTATTCCTTTTTTGCTGAGGATAAGTCCAACTGCCTGTCCGACTGCACCGCCAAATGCCAGTAATAATCCTTTGGCAGGATAATTCAGTTTCATGTTGCGGCTCGATATAGCAATCATTATTCCTGCTACACTCAGAATAATAGCTGCTATATCTTTAATTGTAAGCGATTCCTTTAAAAAGAACCATCCGATAATGGCAGTAAGCATTGGTGCCAGGCTCATCATTAAAGCCGCTGTACGGGAACCTATAATACTATAGGATTTAAACAGGAACAAATCGCCAAGAAAGAAACCTACAAATCCCGATAAGCCGAGCCAAAACCATTGGTACCCGGTAGCATCGGTCGGGAAAAAGATCCCACGTGTAAAGAAAGTGGTGATACCTAAAAAACCGATAGCTAAAAGTAAGCGTATAAAATTAACCGATAAAGAACCGATTTTATGTCCAGCCTTTTCAAAAAATAATGCACTAAAAGTCCAGCATACTGCAACTCCTAAACCTGCAATTTCGCCAATGTGAGAGTTCAACATGGATTCATTTGATTTTCCGCAAAGATACTTCAAAAACTCACATAATTATTTAATTTTAATTGTAAAAATACTTTCAAAACCATTTGTCCTGTCAAAAGTCTATCAATCAAAATGAAGTCAGAAAAATTGAAAAAAAAGGAGTACCTTTGCACGTTTTAAAAAGCATCGAAATATCATGCCAAAAGAAGATTATTTATTAAAATATCTTGAAAAGCTAAGCCGTGTCATCGCTGCTATGCTTGGTTTTCGTGATAAGGGATTCCCTGATGACGGATTGCGTCTTGCTGATGAGACGTATAAGGAAATGCTTGATGCTGATCTTGATGAACTGACTAGTATGCCTGTGGATTTATTTATTGAAAGAGTGAGAAAAGAAAACTACAATGCTTCCTATCTTCAGGCTTTAGCGCAATTGACACATGAAACTGCGAACTCTTTTTTTTCGAAAGGAAATGAAACAATTGCTCAAAGCTTTTACATTAAAACCCTTCAAATCTATTATTTGCTGAATGAAAAAGACAGAACTTTCTCTTTCGAACGGGAATTGATAATTACGGAACTAAATAGAATAATCAAATAATATTTAAATAATTATCAATCAAAACTTCTTAATCTGATATTTCATGGAAAAACGCACAATTGGTATTCACGAAAAATTACCCATCCTACAAAGTATTCCACTCAGCCTGCAACATTTAACGGCTATGTTTGGAGCCACTATCCTGGTTCCGATTTTATTGGGCGTTGATCCTTCGATTGCATTATTAATGAATGGTATCGGAACCATCATTTATTCTCTGGTCACCAAAGGTGGAATTCCTGCATACCTGGGTTCAAGTTTTGCATTTATTGCCCCTGTTTTACTTATCTCAACCAAGTACGGTGGTTTTGCACATGCACAATCGGGATTTATATTTTTTGGATTGTTTTTCATTCTCATATCCTTTATTGTCATGAAATGGGGGATCAGATGGATTGACGTAGTAATGCCACCTGCTGTTATGGGCGCTGTTGTTGCCATTATCGGATTAGAACTGGCACCTATTGCAGTACAACAGGCTGGTTTATCACCATGGCCAACAGCAGTTGGCCAAATTGTTAAGCCTTTCGTGATAGATCAGAATACGGTGATAGTCTCTTTGTTTACCTTTTTAATCGGAATCATTGGATCGGTGATGTTTCGTGGATTTATGCAAATAATACCAATTCTTTTTGCAGTAGTTGCCGGATATGTTTTAGCTTTTTTTATGGGCATGGTCGATACTACTGCCATTGCAAATGCTTCATGGCTGGCATTACCCCATTATCAGGCTCCGGTTTATGATATCAACGCTATCCTGATTATTGCACCGGCTTGTATTGTCGTTCTGGCCGAACATATCAGTCACCTTATTGTCACCGGAAATATAACCGGTGAAGATTTAATGAAAAAACCCGGATTGCATCGTTCTTTGTTGGGTGATGGGATCAGTAACATCATATCAGGTTTTGTAGGTTCTCCTCCAAATACGACCTATGGTGAAAATATCGGTGTTATGGCCATTACCCATGTTTATTCGGTTTGGGTAATTCGTGGTGCAGCTCTTTTAGCCATTGCTTTCTCATTTGTTGGTAAAATATCTTCCGGAATTTCTACCATTCCGACTCCTGTTTTAGGTGGTATTACCATGTTGTTGTATGGAGTGATTGCTGTTCAGGGATTCCGCATGTACGTGGAACAAAAAGTGGATTTTAGTAAAAACAGAAACATGGTTCTTGGCGCGGTTACTTTTGTAGTTGGTGTAAGTGGTGCTGCTATCAGCATTGGTTCGGTACAACTCAAAGGAATGGCATTTGCAGCCGTGGTAGGAGTCACATTGTCCCTGATCTTTTGGATATTCGACAAACTTAAATTGATGAATAATAATTAATTCGAAATAATATGGCTTATAGCCTTTTCATAGGTATATGAGTGCATTATAATTACAAATAACCCGTTAAAATAAAAATGATAAACTACAAAAATAAACAACGTCCCGAAAAGGATATGATTTTCGGAATTCGTGCTGTAATCGAAGCTGTTCAGGCAGGTAAAGATATCGATAAAATATTGATGCGCCGCGATATGACCAGCGAATTATCCCGTGAACTCTTTAATGCCTTGACAGGACGCAAAATCCCTGTTCAGTATGTCCCGATTGAAAAGCTCAACCACATTACTACCAAGAATCATCAGGGAGTGGTTGCATTTATATCACCCATTACCTATCAAAATATCGAAGATATCATTCCCGGAATTTACGAAGAGGGCAGAATGCCTTTTATTGTTGTACTCGATGGTGTCACCGATATTCGTAATTTCGGTGCTATTGCCAGAACCTGCGAATGTGCCGGTGTTGATGCAATTGTTATTCCGACTAAAGGAGGAGCATCCATTAATCCTGATGCAGTAAAGACTTCAGCAGGGGCATTACTGACTATTCCTGTGTGTCGTGAAGAAAATCTTGGCAATGCACTTAAATTCCTTGTTTCTTCGGGAATTAAATTAGTGGCAGCAAGTGAAAAAGCAACCAAAAACTATACAAGTGCCAGTCTGAAAGAACCTATTGCCATTGTAATGGGATCAGAAGACGAAGGTGTAAATTCCGATCATTTACGTTTGTGCGACGAAATGGTCAGCATTCCCATGTTGGGAAGTATTGGTTCGTTGAATGTATCGGTTGCAGCCGGTGTTTTGATTTATGAAACTGTACGTCAAAGGGGAATTGTTGATTAAGTTGATTGGTTGATTAAGTTGATTGGTTGATTAAGTTGATTGGTTGATTAAGTTGATTGGTTGATTAAGTTGATTGGTTGATTAAGTTGATTGGTTGATTAAGTTGATTGGTTGATTAAGTTGATTAAGCTGATTGGTTGAATAAGTTGATTGGTTGAATAAGTTGATTAGTTCAATTGTAAATTGTAAATTGAAAAATTGTAAATAAAAATGACCGTTCTCTACGAAGATAACCATATTATAGCTGTCAATAAAAGTACTTCCGAAATTGTACAGGGTGACAAAACTGGTGACCAACCTCTTTCGGAAACTATAAAACTTTATCTGAAAGAAAAATACAATAAACCAGGCGATGTATTTCTGGGTGTAACTCATCGTCTCGACAGGCCGGTGAGTGGTGTGGTACTGTTTGCTAAAACCAGCAAGGCATTAACCCGTCTGAACGAAATGTTCCGCAATCAGGAGGTCAAGAAAACATATTGGGCGATTGTAAAAGAAAAACCTGCTCAACCGGAAGGTCGACTAGAGAATTACCTGATACGTAATGAGAAACAAAATAAATCGGTGGCATTTGATACCGAACGTTCTGATGCCAAGAAAGCTGCATTGAGTTACAGGTTGATCGCACATTCCGATACATATTATTTACTCGAAGTACAACTCGAAACAGGCCGGCACCATCAGATACGTTGCCAGTTAGCCAAGATGGGTTGTCCTATTAAAGGAGATCTGAAATATGGTTTCCCACGTTCAAATCCAAATGGAGGTATTAGCCTACATGCACGTTCGGTTGAATTTATTCATCCGGTTTCCAAATTAAAAATCAGCCTCACAGCTCCGGTACCCAATGATGATAAGTTGTGGGAAACGATGGAAAAATTGCAGAAGAATAACATATAAAGCAAACCCAATATTCATACAGTATGTGTTATTTATCAGAAGGCATTTGTCTTCTGATAAATAACAAGTGCGTTTTTTTTTGATGCAATAATTTCCTGTAATTTTAGTTGCACTATTTGATAAGTGTAATTTTTACATTAAATTTGCGTTCTATATTCAAATCCATACTAAAGAATTCATTATGAAAAAATCATTCGTCCTGCTTCTATCCATTTTATGTGTCAGCCAGCTTTTCTGTCAGGAAGTAACACGCGATACAACTTTCCGTGCTAAAGGTAATCCGGTGATCCGGTACAAGTATACGGCCGATCCCGCTGCAATGGTTTATAAAAATAAGTTTTACCTCTATACCGGTCATGATGTGTGTCCTCCGGGAAAGGAACGGTATGTTATGAATGACTGGTGTGTATTTTCATCCGAAGATATGAAGACCTGGACCGAACATCCGACTCCTTTACATGTCAGCGATTTTAAATGGGCGAGAGGAGATGCCTGGGCTTCCCAGGTGATCGAACGGAACGGTAAGTTTTATTGGTATGTTGCCGTAGAACATGGATCCATCTCCGGTAAGGCCATTGGGGTGGCTGTATCGGATAGTCCGACAGGTCCATTTAAAGATGCAAAAGGATCGGCAATCATCACCAACAATTTAACTACCAGATACACGAAAATAAGCTGGGACGATATTGACCCTACCGTGATCATCGATGACGATAAGCAAGCCTACCTGTTTTGGGGAAATACTCAGTGTTATTACGTGAAACTGAAAGAAAACATGACAGATACCATAGGTCCGATACAGGCAGTTGAACACCTGCCCGGTTATACTGAAGCACCGTGGATTCATAAATACAACGGTTGGTATTATCTGTCCTATGCAGCAGAATTCCCTGAAAAAATAGTCTATGCCATGAGCCGTAAAATAACGGGGCCCTGGGAATACAAAGGAATACTCAATGAACTTGCCGGAAACTCAAACACAAACCATCAGGCTATCGTTGAATTTAAAAATAACTGGTATTTTGTTTACCACAATGGTGGTGCCAATGCCGGCGGAAGCAGTTTCCATCGTTCGGTTTGTATTGACCGGCTTTATTATAACAAAAGCGGTTCAATTAAACGGATACGAATGACTACTGAAGGTGCCAGCCCGGTAGAATAATTTTCAGGAAATAGATGAAATAAACAATATAGTTGAAAAATATCATTAATAATTATCTGAAAATAAAATTAAGTACGTATATTTGTACTTAATTACGTATATAAATCATAGAAGAAGATGATAGCAACTAACTTTTCTGAGTTCAGGACTGATCTCAAGAAATTTCTTGACAGTGTTGAAGATAATAATGAAACATTAATTATCAAGCGTAAAACGGGTAAGGGAACTGTCCTTATTTCACTGGAAGAATATAATTCTCTGATGGAGACAATGCATATATTGAGTTCAAAGAAAAATGCCGACAGGTTGTATGAATCTATCCAACAAATGAAAGAAGGTAAAATTGTGGAACCCAACATTGAATTCTAAAATGAATATTAAATTCACAATTAATGCCTGGGAAGATTATTGTTATTGGCAATCAATCGATAAGAAAATTGTAAAAAAAATAAATGAATTAATAAAAGATATTCAACAGAATCCGTTTGGTGGAATCGGAAAGCCTGAAGCACTAAAATATGATTTATCCGGTTATTGGTCGAGAAGAATTGATCGTGAACACCGATTGATTTATCAGGTAATTAAAACGGATTTGTTGATTTATAGTTGCCGATATCATTATGATTAAATAAACAAAATCTTATGAAAAATAAAAAAGCTCTTGTCCAATAAGGATAAGAGCTTTTTTATTTTATTTTCTGGTAATTTAAATTAATCCGGCATTTTTGAGGATAATTTCCATTTCAGTCTGTACCTTTTGAGCTTCTTCACGGGCAGCCTGTGCATAGTCTTTTTCAGGAGATGCATAGATAATTTGTCGGGAAGAGTTAACGAGTAGTCCGCAAGTACTGTTTAAGCCATATTTAGCCACTTCTTCAAGACTTCCACCCTGTGCGCCGATACCTGGCACCAAGAGAAAGTGATTAGGTACAATGGCACGCACGTCTGTCAGCATTTCGGCTTTGGTAGCACCGATTACATACATCATGTTTTCTTCGGTTCCCCAGTTCTGTGAAGTCTTCAGCACCTTTTCATACAACCTGTCACCGGTAGCTTTATCTTTCATCAACTGAAAATCATTGGCACCCTTATTCGATGTCAGAGCCAGCAAAGTGACCCATTTGCCTTCGTAAGTCAGGAAAGGGGTTACCGAGTCTTCACCCATATAGGGAGCCACCGTTACCGAGTCAAAGTCCATATTACCGAAGAAGGTACGGGCATACATGGATGAAGTGTTCCCGATATCACCGCGCTTGGCATCGGCGATGATAAACTGATCGGGATAGTTTTCGCGGATATAATCCACAGTCCGCTCAAGCACTTCCCAACCTTCGAGACCGAGGCTTTCGTAAAAGGCAAGATTGGGTTTATAGGCAACACATAAATCGGCAGTTGCATCGATGATCGCCTTGTTAAATTCGAACATTGAATCTTCCGAATCGTCGAATAAATGTTCTGGAATTTTATTTATATCCGTATCCAACCCTATGCAAAGAAAAGATTTCTTGCGTTGGATATTTTCAAAAAGTTCTTGTTTGGTCATTTTAATGTTAGAGTAATTATTTTTTTTATTTTAGAAAATCTCTCACTTTTGTTGAAATGGTTGACTTAATATCTTCCCAGGTTACTGGCTTGATAGTCATTGGTTCTTCACTTTCATCGGCATCCACGAAATAAGTTAATGCCTGTGGAATAGAGATTCCCAACATTTGAGATGGATATTTTGCTTTATGGCAATCCATCATTTCTTTTATCGAATAGTGCTCCAATAGTTCAGCAATGTCCCAGAAATCTTTTTTCTTTCCTCGTCCTAAGATGGCTTGAATTTTCATTGCCATTAAATCATTGTCATGATATAATCTGATTTCAGAATTTATCTCGATAGGATTAATAATTGAATGTGGATAATAAACTAAATCTACTTTCACGTTGTCTATTTGACAAAAGATTCCCCATTTAGTATAATTGCCACGATAAACGAATGCTTCCCCAAATGTATTTTGCAATACTTTAATGATTGTTTCATGCTCAAAGTTATCAGTCGAAAATAAATCTATATCGATTGAAGTGCGATGTCCATATTTTAATGAAAGTGCTGTACCACCTACCAAACTGAATTGATTCAATTCAGTCAATTTCATTAAGTTTTTTAATACGGATAAAGTCCCGGGTTCAACTGTCTGAGTTTGTAACATCTGAATTCCTTTATGTCTTTATTAATAACTGCAGCCGCCAAATACATCGTATGCTCAGGTAAAAAACGTACATTCAACAAAACTTTTGTTATTTTTTCATCTCCAAAATACCTTCTACAATGGCGAATATCATCAATATCACCTCGTTCAAATACACGGGCAATAACAAAATCTGCTTTTTCGTCAATATCGAGTTTATCGTAATCAACATCCCAGAATATGCGTCTTTCAAATACAGGTTTCATTCGTATACTATTATTTCATCCGTCAGTAGCCGGACAAGTTTTACTATTTACTATATTTTGTCACAACCAATCAACCAATCAACCAATCAACCAAGCAACTAATCAGCCAATCAACCAATTTACAGTTCGCTTTCCTTCAATCTTTCTGCATTCTCAGCCACGATCAGTTGATCGATCACTCCCTGGATATCACCAGCCATAAAGGCAGTCAGGTTATAAATGGTGAAGTTGATCCGGTGATCAGTAATGCGTCCCTGTGGATAGTTGTACGTGCGGATTTTAGCCGATCTGTCACCGGTTGAAACCATGGTTTTACGTTTCGAACCAATCTCATCGAGGTATTTCTGATGTTCAATGGCATACAGTCGTGAACGAAGTTCATTCATGGCTTTTGCTTTATTTTTATGTTGAGACTTTTCATCCTGGCACTGTACAGTAGTTCCGGTCGGAATATGTACAAGCCGAATAGCCGAATAAGTCGTGTTTACCGATTGTCCACCGGCACCCGACGAGCAAAAAGTGTCCACACGTACGTCCGACTCCTTTAATTCATAGTCAAATTCTTCCATCTCGGGCAATACTGCCACTGTTGAAGCAGAAGTGTGGATGCGGCCCTGTGTTTCTGTTTGGGGTACACGTTGAACGCGATGTACACCCGATTCGTATTTTAATGTGCCGTATACGTTTTCACCTGTAACAGTAAAGATAACCTCCTTATAACCTCCCGATGTACCTTCACTGATATTAGTAACCTCAACTTTCCAACCTTTCGTTTCACAGTATTTGGTGTACATTCTGAACAGGTCACCTGCAAAAATAGCAGCTTCATCACCACCGGTTCCTCCTCGTATTTCGACAATTGCATTTTTGTTATCTTCCGGATCGGCAGGTATCAACAGCAATTTGATGTTCTCTTCCATTTCAGGAATCTTTGGTTCGATATCATCCACTTCCCCTTTTGCCATTTCCCTCATTTCAGGGTCGCTTTCCGATTCGAGTATTTCTTTTGCTTCCGCCAAATGGGATAAAGCTAACTTGTATTCCCGTTGAGCATCCATGATTCTTTCCAGTTCGCGGTATTCCTTGTTCAGTTTCACATAGCGTTTCATGTCCGATACCATGGCTGGGTCGGTTATCAGGGTCGAAATCTCTTCGAACTTATGTTGTAATCCTTCTAATTTCTCTAATAACGTTGTTTCGGCCATATATAGTGTTGAATCGTATAATCGTTTAAATGTTTAATTGTTGTCCGTTGAATTGCGGGCGGCTTAATGTTTTTTATTTTCAAATTTTATTTCCCTACGTTCGGCTTCATCCCTGATATTATTGACAAACTTTTTCAATCGCCATTCCATGATTTTTTTAAAGCGGTTTTGAGTAATGAATATGTTGAAAAACCAACCAAACCGGATATGAGTTTCCAGTGTGAAGAGTGAAACATTTTTACTTTTGGGTATGACATTAAATGTCCCAAACATCTTTTTCAAAAAACCATCAGAATAGAGCAGATCAATATTTACAGTACTCTTTCCGTTTGTGAATTTCTTTTCCGTCAGCTTGCTGTCGATGATTATATTCGGGAAAGTTATTACACCGGGAACTATGACATCTCCGACTCCTCTGATCACATGTGTCTCGGTATTATATGCCGTTGATTTAAAATAAAAAACCATCAACTCATTTTTCTCTTTTCGTAGATTCATCCCTTTTAATGCCCATCCAAAGAGAGCATCCAGGTTGTAATGCATTTGGTATACGAAATCTTTAGTTACCCCATTACTAATGCTGTCGGAAGCATTAACCCATACCTGACTATAGGTAATGAATTCACCATTTTTGTAAACAGTTGATGTTGTATCAAAAGTAGATGCTTTTAAAGTGATAACAAACGAAAGTAATAACAGAAGCAGGATATAACGGTTTCTCATTGAGGATTTGAATAATGTATCTTTTAGTTTAATTCTAAAGAGAAAATAGTCCTCAATAGTTTAATATCACATTTTGTCTGTGTTCACACTCATTTTTCAAATTCTCGGTAAACTTTTTGATCCTCCATTCAACAATGCTTTTATATCGGTTCTTAGTGATAAATATATTAAAAAACCATCCGAATTTTATACTTACATTGGTTATAAAAAGCAGTTCGTTATTTTTTTGTTGAACGATCGTTACAGTTCCAACGGCATATTTTAATAATAAACTGGAGTATATAATATTAGCTGTGACCTTCATTTCTCCGTTGACATATTTAGACTTTGAAACTATTGCATCAACTTTTACATTTTTGAAGGTTGTAAAATATGGAACTATAATATCAAATTCACCGTGTGTTACTCCTGTTTTGGAATCGGTATTTGAAGTTTTTAGAATAAATATTACATCATTCTTTTTTTTATCCTGTAATCCAAGGTCCTTCAACGCCCAATTAAAAAGATTCGCAGGTGAATTATGAAAATCCTTTATTAAATCACTTGCCATTTCGGAAGCAATATTTTCCGAAGCTTTGACTTTTATTTTGTATTGAGTTCTGAAATGACTATCCTGAAAAACAGTTTTTATGGAATCATCAGAAATTGCCATCAAGGGCATTAATAATGACAAGAATGAGAGAATGAGTAGATACTTTATTTTCATTTCAAATTTCGACTATGTGTATTCATTTGTAAAACTTAAAGTATTTAAACAAATGAATCGTTTTAATGTTCGACCGTATAGTTGGGGTGCATTAAACAGAGTCAGATTGAAATAATATCAACTTATTTGTTTTTCTCAACCCACAATCTTGCATTTACAAACGCTTCCATCCATGGAGTGATCTGATCCTCCGCTTTACGATCACTTGGATAATGAGCCCATTGCCAAGGAAATATCGCACGTTCAGGATGAGGCATCATGGCTAAGTGACGTCCATCTTCTGAACAAATACCGGCTACACCATAATCCGAACCATTTGGATTTCCCGGATAGGATTGATAAGAATATTTAGCAATAATATGATATTCATTTTCAGCTTTTGGTAAATAAAATTTTCCTTCACCGTGAGCTACCCAGACCCCCAGTTTACTTCCTTCCAACGAACCGAACATTACTGAATGATTTTCCGGAATGGTTAATCCCAGGAAGTCTGATTCAAATTTATTTGAATCGTTGTGTAGCATCCTTGCTTTTAAATTATGCTCAGGATATACTAAATCAAGTTCCATCATCAACTGACATCCGTTGCAAATTCCCAAACTCAAGGTGTCGGTCCGTTTGTAATAATTGTCAAGTGCTAATTTAGCTTTTTCGTTGAATAAAAATCCCCCGGCCCAACCTTTCGCAGAGCCCAAAACATCGGAATTTGAAAATCCTCCGCAAAATACAATCAGATTTATATCTTCCAGCGTTTCACGACCGGTTGATAAATCGGTCATATGGACATCTTTAACATCAAAACCGGCAAGATACAAGGCATATGCCATTTCACGATCGCCGTTTGTTCCTTTATCCCGGATTATTGCAGCCCGTACTCCGCTGGGTTTGCGGTCGCGTGTCAGATTGAATTGTGAAAGCTTCCCGTTAAATGATTTGCTGAAATCAAATTCCAGTGCCTGGTTCTTATAATTGTTGAAACGGGCTTTAGCACAAATCTCACCACTCTGACGACGGTCAAGTAGATAGGACGATTTAAACCAGACATCTCTTAAATCGTTGATAGAGTATGAATATGAATCGCTTTTCTTGTAAATTTCGAGTCTTCTTTCCTTAATAGGAGTGGCAATGCGTGCAAAACCTACACCATTTGCTTCTAATATCTTCTCTACGGTTCTTTTTTCTTTTACCTGGATCAACACACCCGGATTTTCAGCAAACAGAATATCCACCAACGAATTGTCAACTATAGCATCTAATTTGACATTCAAACCTCCGGAAGTATTTGCAAAACACATTTCGAGTAGGGCAGTGATCATTCCTCCTTCTGATATATCATGACCGGCAAGTATTAATCCTTTGCCGATAAGTTGTTGAATGCTATCAAAAGCTGCTTTAAAGTATTCGGCATCCTGTACGGTTGGTACTTCATCTCCTAATTTGTTAAGAGTCTGTCCAAGTACCGATCCACCTAATTTGAGGGAGTCGAATGAAAAATCAATATAATAAATAGCCGTTTTCAGATCGTTTACAATCACAGGACCCACTGTCTTTTGAACATCCGACACTTCAGCACCTGCTGAAATGATCACAGTTCCTGGTGAAAATACTTTTTCACCATCATATTTTTGAGTCATTGACAGACTGTCTTTTCCGGTTGGGATATTGATCCCTAAAGCACAGGCAAAATCACTACATGCTTCAACTGCTTTGTACAGGCGGGCATCTTCACCCGGATTTTTACAAGGCCACATCCAGTTTGCACTCAATGATACGCTATCCAGTCCATCTTGCAATGGGGCCCATACAATATTGGTCAGTGCTTCGGCTATGGCCAGTACAGAACCCGCTTCCGGATTAACTAACCCTGCTAAGGGAGCATGTCCTATCGAAGTCGCAATACCTGCTTTTCCACGATAATCCAATGCTACGACTCCAAGGTCGTTCAGCGGCAGTTGTATTTCACCGGCACATTGTTGTCTTGCTATTTTTCCGGTAATCGAACGGTCTACTTTATTTGTCAACCAGTCTTTACAGGCTACTGATTCAACCTGTAATACATTTTGAATATAATCCTGAAGTTTTTCTTCGCTAATTTCAACAGGTGCAAAATGTTCTGCAACTGTCTGATCGATAATGACGGTACGGGGTGGTTTTCCGATCATGTAGTCAAGTTTCAGATTAATGGGTTTCTCTCCATCAGCCTGTTCGAATACAAAGTTCATATCACCGGTTGTTTCACCTACCACATACATGGGAGCGCGTTCACGTTCAGCGATATGACGTACTTTTTCAACATCTTTTTCTTTAATCAACATCCCCATTCGTTCCTGGCTTTCGTTGCCGATAATTTCTTTGGCACTCAATGTCGGATCACCAACTGGTAATTTAGAAACATCAATCTTTCCTCCGGTTGTTTCTACCAGTTCCGACAGACAGTTCAGGTGACCGCCTGCTCCATGATCATGAATCGAAACAATAGGGTTTATGTCGCTTTCAGCCAGGGTACGTATTACATTTGAAACACGTTTTTGCATTTCAGGATTGGCACGTTGAACTGCATTTAATTCAATGGCATTATCATACTGACCGGTTTCAACAGAAGAGACTGCTCCACCTCCCATACCAATACGGTAATTGTCACCACCCATTACAATGACTTTTTCGCCTGTTTCGGGTATTCCTTTCAATGCGTCACGGCGGGTGCCGAATCCGACACCACCGGCCAACATAATTACCTTGTCGTAACCGTATTTCTTTCCGTTTTCTTCGTGTTCAAATGTCAACAGAGAACCGCAAATAAGCGGTTGACCAAATTTATTTCCAAAATCTGAAGCACCATTCGATGCTTTGATTAATATCTGTTCTGGTGTCTGATATAACCATTTACGGGGAGTAGTTGCATTTTCCCAGGGACGTTCTGTGCCATTGGCCGATCCATTTAAATCAGGACGAGGATAACTGGTCATATAAACGGCGGTTCCTGCAATCGGCAGACTGGCTTTCCCTCCACCCAGGCGGTCACGTATTTCACCACCGGTACCGGTAGCAGCACCATTAAATGGCTCAACTGTTGTTGGAAAATTATGAGTTTCTGCTTTTATCGAAATAACCGATTCAATATTTTTTGTTGCAAAATAATCAGGTTTGTCGCCACTTAGTGGGGCAAACTGTTCGATGGTAGGACCTGCATTGAAAGCTACGTTGTCTGTATAAGCTGATACTATGCGGTTTGGATTTTCTTCAGACGTTTTCCTGATCATTTTGAATAAAGACATCTCTTTTTCCTGACCATCAATCACAAACTGACCGTTAAAGATTTTATGCCTGCAATGTTCTGAGTTTACCTGTGAAAAACCAAAAACTTCACTATCTGTTAGTTTGCGACCTATTTTCCCGGCAATTCCATTCAGATAGTCTATTTCATCGGCACTTAATGCCAATCCTTCTTTCGAACTGTATGTTGCTATATCATCAATTTCAATAATTGGCTCCGGTAATTTGTTGATGGTAAAAATCTCTTGTCCCACTCCGGTATAGATGCGTTGTAACATAGGATCATATGCTAAACTGCCTTTTATCGAAGGTGTTTGGGGTAAAGCCCTGAATTCCTCGATACGAATAATGCCGGAAATTCCCATATTTTGAGTGATTTCAACGGCATTCGTACTCCAGGGAGTAATCATTTCACGGCGCGGACCTACATAATTTCCTTCAATGGTTTGTTGGATTTGCAGTACTGCTTCACCAAAAAGCCATTCTAACTTTCGGACGTCTTCTGCAGAAAGCAACTGGTTAGATTGAACGGCATAGAGATGTTGAGCGTTTGTTCTGAAAAATTGAATCATGATTTATTTTGTAGTTACAGTAGTTTCAGTCATTCGGATTATGCAGAAGTATCAGACTTTAAGCTGTTTAAAAACTTTTAATGTGAACTCCCAATTTGAACGCAAAGATAGTGATTTTAAAGGACGTATGAAATAGTGGTTTTAATAAAAATGTCGAAAAAACCGTTTCGTTTTAACCGGAAACACTACGGTTAACTTTGAAGTATAGCTTTATATTCATAAACTTATAATGCCTGTAATCATTAAATTGCACAATAAAATATTATAAGTATAATTTTAAAATGAATCTCCGCAAAGTTTTCTGTACGGAAATTTTGATTATTTTTACTGAAGTTACATCACCGCTTCTGACAAACGTTAGGATGTAGTAAATAATTGAACGGTGAATGTAATTATCCTTTGCCAAAAAACAAATAAGAGTCTGACTTCTGTCAGGCTCTTATTTGTTTTTTTTAATTTCAATAAATGAAAAAAATAGGATTTATTTTAAACTGACTGTTCAAACATGACCTGTAACTTCTTTAATCCGAAGATGATAAATGTAAGAAATTGAAAGGACCACTAAAGCTACCACAGGGTTTATAGCGTCTTTCAATTGGTCTCCGCTTGACAGATGAGCAACAAATGCCGAAACAAACGTAATTGCAAATCCGGCATAAGCAAACTCTCTGATTTTGTCAGGTGTCCAGGGTAAAATTAAAGCGAGAGCACCTAAAAACTTAGCAATGCCTAATTCTACTCTGAAATAGTCGGGAAAACCTAAATGGACAAATCCCGATTTTGCCATAGGACTTGTTAAATAGGCAAATCCGGCAAATAACATCATGATTGAAATAAGGGAAGTACTTACCCAAAAGATAATTTTATCAGTTTTCATATCCATGATCTTTTAATCATTCATAAATTCAACCATTTAAAATTTGGGAAGCATGTTCCTTTGTTTTCACTTCTTTCGGTAAGATGATCCGGGTTATGGTGCCGGTTTCATTTATTAAGAATGTGGTACGGAACATGCCCATGTATTGTTTTCCATACATCGATTTCTCACCCCAGGTACCAAATGTTTCCGATAATTTTTTATCCGTATCGGCTATCAGGTTGAAAGGGAGGTTTTGTTTGGATATAAACTTCTGATGAGAAGCTGCGCTATCCGTACTAACACCGATTATTTCGTATCCTGCTTTTTGTAATTCAACAAATCCGTCCCGTAGACTGCATGCCTCTGCCGTACATCCGGGTGTATTATCTCTTGGATAAAAGTATAAAACTACCTTCTTCCCTGCGTAATCTGCCAGTTTTATTTCTTTATCATCCTGATTCAGTCCCAATACCGAAGGGGCTTTGTCGCCAACTTGTAGTGCCATATTGATTTATGTTTTAACGTTGTTTTCATTATTGTTAATCAGTAACTATAACAACTTAACTATAAAAGTGTTTAAATTCAGTAGCATGTTTTTGTAAGCACCTGAAATTCTATTCTCTTTTCTCATTCCTGTTTCTTTCTGCTAAACAGCCTTCCCTGCCAGGCATTCCTCTCAATTAATTGTTTCTCGATTTTAGCCGTAAATTCAAAGTTTTTCAACCCCCATTCAGGTGCAATGAGCAGTTCTTTTGGTGATTGAGAGACAAACCGCTCCACTGCTATTTCAGGGTTTAATCGTTCCAGAAAATCAATGGCGAGATCGATATACTCATTGGCTGAATAAATTGTAAACCATTCAGGATTCATGGCATATTGTTCAGCCATTTTAGTGCCGCGTACCAATTGTAACTGATGAATTTTTAATGCTGCTATTGGTAATGCGGATAATCTGTCAGCATGCGATAGAACCGTTTTACGGTCTTCTTTTGGTAGTCCCAGGATAATATGTGCCCCGACACGAATACCGCGTCCGGCAGTCTCCAAAATGGCTCTTTCAGCACATGCGTAATCGTGTCCCCTGTTTATAAAAGTCAACGTCTGATCGTTTGTTGACTCTATGCCGTATTCAATCATAACATAGTATTTCTTTCCCAATTCGGCAAAGTAATCCAGTAGTTCTTTAGTTATACAATCCGGACGTGTACCTACCACCAACCCCACTACATTTGGTAAGGAGAGGGCTTCTTCATATATTGCTTTGAGGTTTTCAATGGTATCGTAGGTATTTGTGTACGACTGAAAATAAGCCAGATAGAGTTGTGCTTTGTATTTGTGATGAAAAAATTCAATTCCTTCTTTTACCTGGTCACCGACTGTTTTACTCGATTTACAATATTCCGGGCTGAAAGTTTGATTGTTGCAATAGGTGCAACCACCGGTTCCTTTACTTCCATCCCGGTTGGGACAAGTGAAGCCTGCATTAATAGAAATTTTCTGAACACGTTCGGAGAATTCTGTTTTAAGTACTTGATTGTAGTTCAGATAGCGATTGATCATCTTTGTTTTTTATGAACAAAGATAGGTATTCCGTTTCAATTATTTTTTTAAGCTATGTCATGTCCCCGCTCTAATGACTTAAACCGGTTATTGGTTCAGTCTTAAACTAGTAATCCTAAATAATTTATTCAGTGCATCTTTTTATTAAACTCATGGTCGCTTTTATGCCTTCATCTTCTGTCAACTGCTCTCCTTCGTATTCAATTCCTACATAGTTTTTGTAACCTGACTTTCTGACAATATTCATCATCTTTTGATAATCAATTTTTGTTTCATTGCCCTGTGCATCGAAATTATAACTTTTCGCGCTGACTCCTTTGGCATAAGGCATCATTTGTTCGACAGCGAGATACCGGTCGGCCTTGTCAAAATTTCCAAAGTCGGGCAATAAGCCGCAATTACTTTTATTCACTGCTTTAATAACAGGAATAAGCCATTGGGGGTCGGATGAATTGCCCCAGTGGTTTTCGACAAGGATATTGATTTTGTAGGTTGCTGCATAATCGCAGAGTTTACCCAATCCATCGATAACGGCTTTTTGAACTTCTTCGGGCGCTCCTTCACCTGCTGCATTTACCCGTATGGCATGACAGCCCAAAAATCCGGCTGCACGAACCCATTTATAATGATTTGCTACAGCAATATCCTGTTTTAAAATGTTTAGATCACCCAGATTGCCTTCACCATCCACCATAATCAAATTGGATATGACGTGGTATTTTTCACATTCTTTTTTTAGCTTTTGAAGATAATCGGTGTCTTCAACTGCAGTTTTCGATTCGAACAGTACACTTACGTATTCGATGGCACCAATGTCGAAATGAGTCCTGGCTATCCGCGGAAAATCGAGATTCGTCATTTTACCGTTTTGTATCGATGTATGGAATGACCATTCGGCAAGTGATAATTTTACTTTGAAGAGATTGTCCACAGATTACACAGATTTACACTGATTATTTTTAATGTAAGAAATTAAGAAAGAAATTGTCCACAGATTACACTGATTTACACAGATTCTTTTTGATGAATAAATTAAGAAAGAGATTGTCTACGATTACTCTGATTTACACAGATTCTTTTTAATGTAAGAAATTAAGAAAGAGATTGTCCACAGATTACACAGATTTACACAGATTATAAATTTAAAAAAATTATCCGTATTTTTTTTTTTACATCTCAACTTACCTTTAAATCTTTGACATAGAAATGCTTCAATTCTATTTTAGGTCGTTAGGCGAAAAATGGAATAAAATTTCAATAACAAGGATACAGGATTCATGACTATTTGGTCCATGCTACTTTCTACTCCTGGTTGTTACCTGTTTCTTTGATCCGCCTATCGTTCAGAAATTGGTTTTGGATCGGTTATGCATCGGTTTTGGATCGGTAGCTATTCCCACTTAACAATCATAGTACATTCATATATTTGCCATAACACAACCATATATCTATATAGATATATGGCATTTATATTAATCGTTTATCGATATAAAATAAAAATAGCCTCGGAAGCAAAACCGATGCAAAACCATTTCAAAACCAACCATAGAATCATTCCAGATAGAAATCCGTATATAAAGCATTATATTTTTGATCAATTACTTATGCACATTCATAAAAAGTGGTATTCAAATCATTCATTACCTGATTTAAAATTACCGGGTGGATCTACCTATGTTTTGTTTAATTTTAAATACAAAGATTCTTGATGCTTAGTATGTTATTTACATATTCAAATTATTTTGCAAATATAGATTAATATTCAATATTATCCTTGAAAACTAAAAGAAAATTCTGACTGATCAATTCGAAAAAAAGAATTAATGACTTTGAATTCCGGTTTCAACTAAGAGTTTTTACAAATTGAATCCCTTTTTCAAATTAAAATCAACAGATAAGATTTTTTAAGCTGTTAGAAATAAATAGTTACCTGTTTATTCAATTTAATTTCTACAATTCATAATTCTGATAGTTTGTAAGGGTGAGACAGGTGTCAAAAAAAACGCAGAAGTTTAATACCCGTTTATAATGGGTTTAAACTTCTGCGAAACTATAATTGATAGGTGTGAAATTAATAAAATGGGTAAAACCAGATATTAATTTGTGAAGAAATATTATATCAGGACAAGACAGTTCTATCTGAATAATACGATCTGTTCATCAGATTCCAAGGGAAGCTCTGACAGCGTCAATCTTTTTATTGGCTGCTGCATCGGCAGCATCGTAACCGGCACGTGATTTCATTTCACCGCGCACTTCAATATAGAACTTGATTTTAGGTTCTGTGCCGGAAGGACGAACTGATATTTTAGTTCCATCTTCGGTAAAGTATTGAAGTACGTTTGAAGTGGTTGGCATAACCAGGTCGGTTACTACACCCGAATCAAGGTTTGTCATCTTCAGGGTTTCATAATCTTTAATAAATTTGACTTTCGAACCGGCAATTTCTTTAGGAGGATTTGAACTGAAATTCTTCATCATCTGAATGATTTCTTCGGCACCCGATTTTCCTTTACGAACTACCGAGATCCCTTTGTCTTTTCCAAATCCGTATTCAACATAAATATCCTGCAGTTGTTCAAAAAGAGTTTTTCCGTTGTCCTTTGCCCAGGCACAAATTTCGGCCATTACCGCACAGGATGAAACAGCATCTTTGTCACGGGCAAATTCTTCAGGCAGAAAACCATAGCTTTCTTCACCACCGCCAATGTATTCCTTTTTACCTTCATTTTCACGAATGACGGCTGCAATCCACTTAAATCCTGTAAAACAATCAAACATTTCCACCCCGTTACGTTCGGCTATTTGTTTGATGATTTCGGTTGTGACAATGGTTTTCACGATATATTCGTTCCCGTTTAATTTTCCAAGTTCTTTCCACCTGCGAATCAGGTAGTAGATAAACAGTAAGGCGGTTTGATTTCCGTTCACCAGAACCCATTCTCCTTTGTCGTTTTTCAATGCAACACCCAAACGGTCGGCATCAGGATCGGAAGCCATGACGATATCGGCATCTACTTCGATTGCTTTTTTAACAGCCATATCCAGGGCAGCCGGTTCTTCCGGATTCGGACTAACCACTGTAGGGAAATTGCCGCTTACGACATCCTGTTCGGGGACATGAATGACATTGGTGAAACCATATTCTTTTAAAGCACGGGGTATCAATCTGACTCCTGTACCATGAATAGGTGTATAAACGATTTTCAGATTGCTGTTTCGTTTAATCGAATCGGGCGAAAGAGATAATTTTTTGATATTTTCGATAAAAGCTTTATCAATTTCTTCCCCAATGATTTCAATCAAAGCGGGATTGCCTTCGAATTTGATGTCGTCGACGCTTGCAATTTTATTTACTTCGGTAATCACATTTACGTCGTGGGGTGCAATCATTTGAGCTCCATCGTCCCAATAAGCTTTATATCCGTTGTATTCTTTCGGATTGTGTGAGGCAGTGAGGATAATACCGCTCTGGCATCCGAGTGTGCGAATGGCAAAAGAAGCTTCGGGGGTAGGGCGGAGGTCATCGAATAAATAAACTTTTATTCCGTTCGCCGAAAAAATATTCGCCGATATTTCAGCAAAGAGGCGGCTGTTGTTGCGACAATCATGACCGATCACCACACTGATTTGTGGAACATTTGGAAACTGAGCTTTGAGATAATTGCTTAAACCCTGAGTTGCAGCACCTACGGTGTAGATATTCATACGGTTAGTTCCGGCACCCATAATTCCGCGTAAACCGCCGGTACCAAATTCAAGATCGCGATAAAAAGACTCTATTAATTCGGATTTATCTTCGAGAGCCATCATTCGAAGAATATCGTTTTTTGTTTCCTGGTTATAATTACCATCCAGCCATGTTTGCGCTTTTGCAAGCACTTCTGTTAATAACGTATTGGTTTCCATATTATTTATTCTTTGTTAATTACTAAGCTAATTGGAGTGCTAAAATACTTCTTTTTTTTTGAATATGAAAGTAGGCTTTTTGGACAGCTATTCAAAAAAATAAAAGGGACATGCTTAAGCAAGTCCCTTTTATGAATATATAGTTACTGAAAATTAGTCAATAACATTCGGCTTTTCCAACCCATATCCTTTCTTTTTGTCTTCAGCCTTTAATAAATATGCGAAGAAAATGGCTACAACTCCAAAACATGCAAATATTAACATTGGAATGGTATAGTTGTATTGAGTCAGATGCTGCTCTTTCCCATCAACCATTTTCGTAATTGTACCGATAATGCAATATTTATCCAATACATAGCCTATTAATAATGGGACCAGCATCAATCCTATATTTTGTACCCAAAAGATCATGGCATAAGCAGTCCCTAGTTTGCTGTGAGGAATAATTTTAGCCACTGATGGCCACATGGCAGAGGGAACAAGTGAGAAAGCAATGCCTAACAATATTACCAATCCTATTGCAATCGGAAAGCTGTTGAGAGAAGGTATTGAAAACAATAAATGAACAAAAACCAGTAATATTGATCCTAAAATCATGATAGAAGCTGCTTTCCCTTTTTTATCAGAAATACCACCGAATAGTGGAGTTAGTAATAAGGCGCTGAAAGGTAATAATGCCGGTATGTAACCTGCAAATAAGTCGGGAACAGTGTATTTTTGAACAATCAGATTGGTTGCAAATTTAATAAAAGGGAAGACCGCAGAATAAAACAATACGCAAAGAATTGCAATATACCAAAATGCACGGTTTTTTGCAATATCTTTAATATCTGAAACTTTGAATTCTTCTTCTTTTGAAATGCCGGCATCTGCTTCTTCCTTATCCAATCGTTTGTCTAACACAACGAAAAATAAAAAAACCAATAATCCAATACATAATAATAATACTGATAATAGTATTGGTGCACTGACATTCTTAGTTAAATTGTAAAGTGGAAGTGGAGTAAACATAGCTAATGCAGTTCCAATTCGTCCGGTTGAGGTGTTTAATCCAATAGCTAATGCCATTTCTTTGCCTTTAAACCACCTTACTACTGCTTTATTTGCTGCAATACCAAACATTTCGCATCCCACACCAAAAATACCAAATCCCAAACCTGCTATAATTGCTGACGTTGGAGTAGCGCTAAGTATTTGCCATGTAAAAATATTTATTCCGTATAATCCGGAAAAGTGCCCTGAAATAGCCCAGTATTTAATACCGGCTCCTACCAACATAATAAATATTGACAGAATACCTGTAATGCGCGTACCGATTTTGTCGAGAATTATTCCACTAAAAACAAGCATTAGAAGAAATACATTAAACCAACCATATCCACTGGTAAAAAAACCGTAATCTGTTGCAGACCAGTGTAAGTTGCTTTGTAATTGTTGCTGTAACGGAGCCATGGCATCTGTCAGATAATACATACACATCATGGTGAAAGATACCAGTATTAACACTACCCAGCGTGCAGTAGGGGATTCCCTAAGTGAAGAAGAAACTTTTTTAGTCATAAACTATTTGTATTTAATGGTGTTTGTATAATAAAAGGGTATTTGTTTATTAAAAAAGGCAAAATATTTTTTTAGCCCGCAAATCTACTGAAAAAATTAATAAGTTGTTGAATTTTTTTATTGATAAATGAGTTATTATGCAGAATAAAACGATTGAGTATCGCTAATATTCAATTATAAAGTATAATATTTGAGTTCTCAAGTTGTAATTACCTGACAAAATTGCCGATTATGATAAATTTTCAAATTCGGTATTGTTTTTGACTAAACTTTGGCACAAGTTATGATGGATTACCTGTTCGAACAGAAACTTTATTAAACGTATTATAAATCTTTAATTCATCCATCGTATTTACTCATTATTTACTATTTTTGTAAACTAATTATTTAGGAGAAACAATATATGACAGTCAACTATTCGGAACAATTGCACAACGTGCTACTCTATAGCTCACAGGAAGCTGAACGTTTAGGAAACAATTACGTGGGTCCTGAACACTTGTTGTTGGGCATTTTACGTAATGGAAACGGAAAAGCGATAGATATTTTGAATGTATCGCATGTTAATTTGTTGAAAATTAAACAAATTATCGAAAGCCAGATTCGTACGGATATGGATCCCAGTGGATCAGAAATTCCGAATTTAAAAAGTACGGAACGGATTAAAAAGTTAATGGAACTTGAAACACGTTCTTTATCGGCAGAAACTGCTGACACCGAACACTTATTGTTGGCTATATTAAAAGAAAAAAATAATCTGGCAGGTGATGTATTACTGGCAGAACATTTGACTTACGATCAGGCAAAAGCCTATATCGAAGAACCTAAAGATTTTCAGATGGGATCTAATTTTCAGGATGATGAAGATGAAGATGAAGACCCACGAAATAAAAAGAAATCAAATCCATCTTCGAGTTCAAAACAAAGTGATACGCCGGCTCTGGATACTTTTGGGACTGATATCACTAAAGCTGCTCTTGAAAACCGTCTCGATCCGATAGTAGGCCGTAACCGTGAAATTGAACGACTGGCACAGATTCTGAGTCGTCGTAAGAAAAACAATCCGGTATTAATTGGTGATCCGGGTGTGGGAAAATCAGCAATCGTTGAAGGACTTGCATTACGCATCATTCAACGCCGTGTTTCACGTGTATTGTTTGATAAACGTGTTGTATCGTTGGATATGGCTTCCATTGTTGCAGGAACTAAATATCGTGGACAGTTTGAAGAACGGATTAAAGCTATTTTGAATGAATTGTCTAAAAATCCGGATGTCATTCTGTTTATCGATGAAATCCATACAATAGTTGGAGCCGGTGGTGCTCCGGGATCTCTCGATGCAGCCAATATGTTGAAACCGGCTTTGGCAAGAGGAGAAATTCAATGTGTCGGTGCCACTACGCTGGACGAATACCGACAAAGTATTGAAAAAGATGGAGCGCTCGAACGTCGTTTCCAAAAAGTGATGGTCGATCCGACTACAGCCGAAGAAACATTACTGATTCTTGAAAATATTCAGGACCGGTATGAATTCCATCACAACGTACGCTATACACCCGAAGCAATTAAAGCCTGTGTCCGTTTGACCGAACGCTATATCACCGATCGTTGCTTCCCGGATAAAGCTATTGATGCTTTGGATGAATCGGGTTCAAGGGTTCATATCGGGACAGTATCCGTACCCGTCGAGATTGAAGATCTTGAAAAGAAAATTGAAGATTTACGGAAAGATAAACTGAAAGTACTATCAGAACAAAAATATGAATTGGCAGGACCTATACGTGATCAGGAAAAACAATTGCAATATCAGTTGGAAGATGCTGTGAAACGTTGGGAAGATGAAGCACAACTCCATCCTGAAACGGTTGACGAAGAACAGGTAGCCGAAGTAGTAGCTATGATGTCGGGTATTCCGGTTCAACGAATCGCTCAGGCAGAAGGTCTTAAACTCCGTCAAATGAAAGAATGGTTACAACAAAAAATCATCGGACAGGACGAAGCCGTTAATAAAATAGTAAAAGCAATTCAACGAAACCGAATCGGATTAAAAGATCCGAGCAAACCAATCGGTTCATTTATATTTCTTGGTCCAACAGGAGTAGGTAAAACACATCTTGCAAAAATGCTTGCCGAATTTATGTTTGACAGTTCGGATGCTTTGATCCGAGTGGATATGAGCGAATACATGGAGAAATTCAGTGTTTCCCGTTTGATCGGAGCACCTCCGGGATATGTCGGATACGAAGAAGGGGGACAATTAACCGAAAAAGTTCGCAGGAAACCTTATTCAATCATTTTATTGGATGAAATTGAAAAAGCACATCCGGATGTATTCAACCTGTTGCTTCAGGTGATGGACGAAGGCCGGTTGACTGATAGTTTAGGTCGTCGCATTGATTTTAAGAATACCATTATTATCATGACCTCCAATATTGGAACACGTCAGTTGAAAGATTTTGGTAAAGGGGTCGGATTTAGTACTCCATCAACAAGTGAATCAGATTCTGAATTTTCAAAAGGAGTCATTCAAAAAGCATTGAATCGTACCTTTGCACCTGAATTTTTGAATCGGGTGGATGATGTGATCATGTTTGAACAATTGAGCAGAGCGTCTATATCATTGATTATTGATCTTGAGTTGAAAGGACTTTTCTCGCGTGTTTCCACAATGGGATACAAACTGGAACTTACTCAGGCTGCGAAAGACTATATTGCCGATAAAGGATATGATGTTCAGTATGGAGCCCGTCCATTAAAACGAGCCATTCAAAAGTACCTGGAAGATAGTTTGGCAGATGTAGTATTAGGAGGTGAAGTAAATGAAGGTGACACCATACTTATGGATCTGGAACCTGAAACTAAAATAATCATCGCTAAAATTGTAAAGCCAACAATTGCATTGAAAAACTAATTCAGAGTTTACTATAAATAGAAAATCCCCGCCACATTATGTGTAGCGGGGATTTTTTTTAATAATATGTCATCAACAGAGGATCGAATAAATAAAATTCTCACAACATTTTTTATTGCCGGGATTTGTATTTCATTATTATATCAACACTTCAATTCGTTCTCACATTCTCCTGATTACACCCTGAGTAGGTACACTTTCATGCTTATACCTGTTAATCCCGGTGACTACAAAGGTGTAGTTTCCTTTGAATTTTCTGTCTAAATCGCGTAGATCTACACAATTTTCAGTAGTTCGAACAAGAATGTTGGCAGGATCGTTCATGTCACCAACCTTTTTTCCCTTGAATGCGTAGACAATGTAATAAGCATTTTGGCAACCACCTTCTTCATCTACTTCGTCCCAGATTAAATAAGATTCTTTACCATCTTTCAATACATGGATATTTTGGGGTTGTGCAGAAGCTTCACCTACAATATTTCGGTTTACCGGACAAATTGCGGGATATTTATAGAAATTATTCTGGAGACTGTCATTAAGTCCTAGTTTGTTTTTTACAAAAGCCTTCGCACTGTAAAAAACCGCTCCATCTATTTGTGGAAACCGTTTATTCATGGTTAACTGTCGAACTAATTCATTCCCTTTTCGCCAGGCCTGATTGGTATCTGTTGATCCCAATTGTGAATTAAATAAACCGGTATACAGGTTTTTGCCATATGAATTATCACTCCACCATTTAGCTAAGATTTCATAGTCGGCTACTTTTTTTCCGATTTCCCAATACAGTTGTGGTGCAACATAATCAATAGATCCTTCGCGTAGCCATTTGAGAATGTCAGCATACAAATCGTCATAATTTTGGACTCCTGCACGGGTTGCCGAACCTTTTGGATCGACATTATCATTTCGCCAGACCCCGAATGGCGATATTCCAAATTCAACCCATGGTTTGGTCGATTTAATTGTTTTTTGCAATTCTTCAATCACCATATTTACGTTGTTCCGTCTCCAGTCGTTTTTTTGATTTGGTGCATACCCCCTTGGATATTTTCTGAATGTAGCTTCATCCGGGAATTCCTCATTTCCAACGCGGTATGGATAAAAATAATCATCAAAATGGATAGCATCAATGTCATACCGTTCCACCACATCTTCCACCACACGATTTAAAAAAGCTCTTGTTTCGTCCAGTCCCGGATCGAAATACATTTTTCCGCCATATTTGACAAATAAATCCTTGTTTTTATAATAGATATGATCTTTGCTTAACAAGTCAGTCCTGTCGGAATTTGTTACACGGTATGGATTTAACCAGACATGCACTTCAATACAACGTTTATGGGCTTCATCAATAATAAATTGAAGAGGATCATAATACGGATCGGGTCTGGTTCCCTGTTTTCCGGTCAGCCAATTTGACCAGGGTTCAAGTGTCGAAGGATAGAAAGCATCGGCAGTCGGTCTGATTTGTAAAACGATCGCATTGATATTGTTTTTAGCAAATTGATCCAACAGTAGTCTCATCTCATCCCGTTGGGCTTTAGAGGTGAGATTCCGTTGACTTGGCCAGTCAATATTAGCAACCGTTGCAATCCAGACTGCCCGCATTTCACGTTTAAGATGTTGAGCACTGAGACTTGATAGAATTAAGATAAAACAGGAGATAAAACAAATCTTTTTAATCATATTTTTTTGAATGTATAAGAGCAAAAGTAGCTAAAAATTCCAAATGAAGCAACCAGGATGTTATTTTTTCAAGAACTTTTCGAACTTAACATAGTTTAGATGAAATTATTCTTAACTTTGTATTATGAACAACCACAATATAAAACATATGAATAAGCAATTAACTATCGCATTGGTTGCACACGACAACCGAAAAGCTGATATGGTAGATTGGGCCGTTTTTAATGCAGACATGCTTTCAAAACATAAATTGATTTGTACAGGTACTACCGGTAAATTAATCCAAAATGCACTTGAAAAGAAAGGTGTAGTAGTGGACATTACTTGTATGAATTCAGGTCCGATGGGCGGTGATGCTGAAATAGCAGCATTGGTAGTTCGAAAACAAATCAATCTTGCTGTTTTCCTGATTGATGATTTAAACCCTCAACCACATGAAGCAGATATTCAAATGCTGTTGCGTCAATGCAGGGTTCACAATGTTCCTATCGCTTGTAACCGATACAGTGCGGATTTGATGATAACCAGTTCGTTATGGGATAAAGATGATTATGTTCCTACTGAACCACGTTATGTCAAGTTTACCCGTTGAAATAGTATAGTCTAAAAAAAGCACTGTGGAAATAATCTGCAGTGCTTTTTTATTTCATAAAATACCAACTTTAAAAAAGTAATAGAGGAATCGGTTGGAGCCACTATTTCATATTTTAATAGGTTAAAATATAACAACATACTATTGTACTATTGAATTATTATGTGTATTTTTGAAAAAAATTAAAAATTCAAATCTTCTGGATGAAGTGTCTTTATACTCTATTGCTTTTATTGATCCTTCATTCGGTTTGGTTATCGGAAAATATTATATCAGCAACTGATAATCAATTAATTACCGAAATAAAGGTCTCTGATAATGACTCAATATTCCGTTACCTGTATTTATATGATATGCAGGGTAACAAGGTGATTGAATCAAAATATTTCCAACATGACAGCATTTGGATTCGTAAATCGCTGAATGAATGGTTGTATACCGGTAATAGATGTATTGGTCAGCGAGAACGTATTTGGAAAGATGACAAATGGATTGTTTCCTATACTATTGACTACGAATATAATAACGAAAATGTGATTTCCGAATTACACAGTAGTTATGAAAATGGAGTTTCCAGGAACCTTAAAAAAATTGAATTTCAATACAATAATAGTACTTTAACATCCAAAAAAGAATATGTGTGGTTAATTGATCAATGGACATTAACCATTCAAACTGATTTTATATATTTACAAAACGGTTTAACTGATTCTATTACCACTACAATTTTTCCAACAAATATTTCAAATCAGCAATTACTATCAACATTTACGTATAATTTAAAAGGAAAATTACAGAGTCAGTTATTTCAAGAGAAGTCTGGCAATGGTTGGGTAAATACATCATTCATAAACTGGTATTATATGCCTGATTCCACCTCAATAGCATCCATCCGTAATAAAAAATGGATCGCTGATATTTCACGCTGGGAAAATACACAACGGGTCGATTATCAGTATAATGATAATTCGGATCTTTCTGAAGAAACTTATCTGAGATGGAGTACCATGTTTTGGAAAAATGATATTCGGTATGATTATCAATATGATAATAATAAGATATTAATAAAGAAGACGCTATCACAACCAATTTATAATGATTGGCGAGGAACAATATCTATTAATTATTCAAATTTCACAGGCAATAAAGCAACTGATATTGAATCAATGTTTGAATTCTGGGGAGGTAAAACAGGCGAGTTAACGACTTCGTATATTCCTTATCTTTTTAATAATGAAACATCAATTCAAAAAGGAAGAAGTTTACAAATTGGTTATATACCGGTTCCTGACAGTACATTGAATAGTCCGTTTGTGAAGAATTTAATTCATTTGATTCCGGTTTATCCAAATCCTTCAGAAGGAATATTTTACCTGGATACTCAGGATTATACAATAAAATCATGGACGATAACCAATTTAAACGGTCAGATACTGGAAAAACAAAACTTGTCATTTCAATCGGGTGTTATAGATATTACTGATTTTCCAAAAGGTATCTATATTCTTCATGTGATTACTCAGAATGAGCAATTGATACAAAAATTGATTAAGAAATAGAAGATTCAACGGTGTTAATTACCGGTTAATCGGTTTTAAAATATTCTATAACTAATTCAGTTCTATAAATATAAATTTAGTATTCATTTAAATGAGCCAATTAAAAATAATTTTACTTATGTCAACTCTAGCATTAGCTCTAACAGCTATGGCAGGTAATCCGTTTATCGAAACGTATAAAACCCCACATCAAACAATTCCATTTAAAGAAATTAAAACAGAACATTTTCTTCCAGCCTTTGAGGTTGCCATGAAGCAACATTCGGATGAAGTTGATGCAATCATAAACAATCCTCAGGTTGCTACATTTGAAAATACAATTGTAGCTCTTGAACGCAGCGGATCATTGTTAACAAAAGTAAGTTCGCCTTTCTACAATTTATTAAGTTCAGAAACAACAGATGAATTACAGGCTTTGGCTGAAAAGATATCCCCCCTTGTTACAGAACATTCCAATTCAATAAGACTAAACGAAAAACTTTTTGCACGTGTAAAAGCTGTTTATCTACAAAAAGACAAACTTAAACTGACACCTGAACAAAAAATGCTTTTAAAGGATACATATGAAGGTTTCACAAATAATGGAGCCAATCTTTCGGATGCCGATAAAACTATTTATCGTGAATTATCGAAAGATTTAAGTCTTTTGTCATTGCAGTACGGGCAAAATGTATTGAAAGAAACTAATAATTACAGTTTGTTAATTTCTAATAAAGCATTACTAAACGGGTTAACATCTGACTTTTTGGATGTCCTGGCTTTGAATGCGAAGAAAGCAGGGAAAGAAGGCTGGTTACTTAATTTAAAAGCGACCTGTTATGTCCCTTTTATGAAGTATTCGGAAAACAGGGATTTGCGACGCGAAATATATATGGCAAATGCTTCAAAATGTATGTCCGGCGGAGAATTTGATAACCGCGAAAATGTAAGAAAAATAGCAAATACACGCTTGAAAATAGCTAATTTACTTGGATATAAGTCGTTTTCAGAATATGAACTCATTGATCGAATGGCTGAAAACAAAAAGAATGTCTACGATTTACTGGATAAACTGTTGGTTGCCTATAAACCGGAAGCAGAAAAGGAATATTCAGAAGTTCAGGATTATGCCGATAAAAATGGGGCTTATTTTAAAATACAACCCTGGGACTGGTCCTTTTATTCCGAAAAATTAAAGGATGAAAAGTATTCGGTAAATGATGAAATGCTAAAACCTTATTTTGAATTAGAAAATGTAAAGAAAGGTGTATTTGGACTTGCTACCCGTTTATATGGAATAAAATTCAAGAAGAACTCCAAAATACAGGTTTATAATCCGGAAGTTGATGCCTATGATGTTACAGATGAAAACGGGAAGTTTTTGGCTGTATTATACACCGATTTTCATCCACGTGATGGAAAACGTGCAGGTGCATGGATGAATGATTTTAAGGCCCAAAGTATGATTGGTAACATTGATAGTCGTCCTCAGGTCACTGTAGTAATGAATTTTACACGTCCGACAGAAACTAAACCGGCTTTATTGACTTATGATGAATTAAAGACTTTTCTACATGAATTTGGACATTCACTTCATGGCATGCTTACGAAATGCACCTATGAATCACTTTCGGGAACAAATGTCTATCGTGATTTTGTAGAATTACCGTCACAAATTATGGAAAACTGGGCTTCTGAAAAAGAGTTCTTGGATGGTTTTGCTACTCATTACCAAACAGGTGAAAAAATTCCTGCTGAATTAATTAAAAAAATAAAAGCTTCGGAGAATTTCAATAATGCCTATTTGTGTCTTCGGCAATTGAGTTTTTGCTATCTGGATATGTCATGGCATAGTCTGGAGAAACCTTATGAAGGAGATATCATTGATTTTGAAAAAGAGGCAATGGCTTCTACCCAGATACTGCCAATGATACCAAATACTGCTATGAGTACTTCATTCAGTCATATTTTTTCCGGTGGATATGCTGCAGGCTATTATAGTTATAAATGGGCTGAAGTATTGGATGCAGATGCTTTTTCGGTATTCTCAAGCAAAGGTATTTTTGATAAGAAAACAGCAGATTCATTTCGTCAAAATATTTTGATAAAAGGAGGAACAGAGCATCCGATGACATTGTACAAACGTTTCAGGGGGCAGGAACCAACCATTGATGCCATATTGAAACGCGATGGAATTATCAAAAATTAAATCCGGTAAACTTTGCCTGGATGACATCTTATATAACCATTTATATTTAATTTATACAGCGAATCAAAATTCACTCAAATCAACCATGAAAAAATATTCATTGTTTATGTTACTTATTTCCGGATTAATTAGTGGGTGCAGTTCAACCCCTCATTATGCAACATTTGAAGAGTATCCTGTGTATGAAGGATCAGACCTTGAACTTACCTATACACCGCAGGCATCTAAATTTAGAGTCTGGGCACCAACAGCAACACAAGTGAAGTTATTGCTATATGACAAAGGAAGTGAAGGGGGAGCATATCAAACAATGGATATGGATCGTTCGGAAAAAGGTACCTGGACACTTAAGATAAACGAAAATCTGAAAGGTAAATTTTATACATTTCAAATTAAGGTGAATGAAAAATGGTTGGAAGAAACACCCGGAATGTGGGTGAAAGCTACCGGTGTAAATGGAAACAGGGCTGCTATCATCGATTTCGAAGATACAAATCCAACAGGTTGGGAAAATGATGTCCGACCACCACTTAAAAATTTTACCGACATTATATTATATGAACTTCATGTCAGGGATTTTTCAGTATCCAAGAGTTCGGGTATGAAAAATAAAGGGAAATATCTGGCCTTTACTGAACATGGTACTAAAGATTCTTTAGGAAATGCTACCGGAATAGACCATTTAAAAGAACTGGGAATAACTCATGTTCATTTATTACCGGTTTTCGATTTTGCTTCGATTGACGAAACGAAACTTAATGAACATAAGTATAACTGGGGGTATGATCCGGTTAATTATAATGTCCCCGAAGGTAGTTATTCGACAAATCCTTATAATCCTGTGACACGGATACATGAATTTAAGCAAATGGTTCAATCGCTTCATAAATCTGGGATCCGCGTTATCATGGATGTGGTTTACAATCATACATCAGCCGGGAAGAACTCTCATTTGAATTTACTGGCACCCGGATATTTTTATCGAATGAATGCTGACAGTACCTGGTCAAACGCTTCCGGTTGTGGAAATGAGACTGCCTCAGAACGCGCCATGATGCGTAAATTTATGGTAGAATCGGTCGTGTATTGGGCTACTGAATATCACATTGATGGTTTCCGTTTTGACTTAATGGGTATACACGATATTGAAACGATGAATGCTATCCGGTATGCTTTGGACAAAATTGATCCAACTATTTTTATGTATGGTGAAGGTTGGACAGCAGGAAAATCACCGCTTTCAGAGGATAAAAGGGCTGTAAAGAAAAATGCTAAACAGTTGGAAAATATAGCTGTATTTAGTGATGATATCCGTGATGCGATTAAAGGCAGCTGGATGCATTCTCAAATTCCAGGATTTGTTTCAGGAATTGATAGCCTGGAAGAAAGTATTAAGTTCGGAATAGTCGGTGCAACTCAACATGACAGTATTAATTATGCAAAACTGATTTATTCAAAAGAACCGTATGTAAATAATCCTACCCAGATTATTAATTATGTATCGTGTCATGATGATATGTGTCTTGTTGATAAATTGAAAAGCTCAAAACCTGAGAATGCAACTGAAGAAGAATTAGTACGTTTTAATAAACTGGCACAAACTATTGTATTTACGTCTCAGGGCGTTCCTTTTATGTATGCCGGGGAAGAATTGTACCGAAATAAAAAAGGCATTCACAATACCTATCACTCACCTGATTCTATCAATCAGATAAATTGGAATTTTAAAACCCCGAATGTTGATATTTTCATTTATTACAAAGGTTTAATTTCATTGAGAAAAGCACATTCAGCATTTCGGATGCCAACGCAGGAAATGGTTCAAAGACATTTGAAATTTTTAACTGTGAATACACCAAATGTTGTTGCTTATATACTTACCAATCATGTAAATGATGAAGTATGGAAAGATATTTTGGTGATTTTCAACGGAAACAGAAAACCTGTTGAGGTTGTTATCCCTGCAGGAGATTGGAACCTGATTTGTCATGATGGTCAAATAAATCTGAATGGAATATCAGTTGTAAAGAGTACTTCTTTTATTGTAGCGCCATCTTCGGCTAGTATCATGTATGTTCGATAAGAATCAAGATTAAAGAACCAAGATCCAAGAACCAAGATTAAAGAACCAAGATCCAAGAATCAAGATTAAAGAACCAAGATTAAAGAACAAAGATCCAAGAACCAAGATTAAAGATCAAAGATTAAAGAACAAAGATTAAAGAGTCAAGGACCAAGATTAAAGAACCAGGAACATAGATGAAGGAACCAAGATCAAAGAGACATAAAATAAGGACTTTGATTAAAGAATAATTATTCCGGAAATAAAGAGACTGAGTATAAAAATAAAATACCCTGAAATTTGAATTGACTGATTCATAAACTGAATTGACTCATTTCCAACATTCTATAAAAATATTATTAATAATGAAGAAGACATTCCTGATTGTATTATTTACTATTGCAATGATTTCAACTTATGCTCAGGATATTCCTGAGCATATTTCATATACACGTATATACGATTATCTGGATGAGATGGCAATTGATGGAGTTATTGAATTGAATTCTGTGGCAAAACCTTATTCAAGATCTTTTATTGCTGAAAAGCTAATTGAAACACAAACTCAACTTAAAAAGCTTAACAGAAGGCAGCAGGATGAATTGAAGTTTTTTCTGAATGAATTTGCTTTAGAACAGGATAAACTTCCCGAAACAGGACTTACACTGGAAAAAAATGATCAGTTGGCTCTTGCATTCATTCAACCTGCATTTAATTATAGGGATACATTGTTTCGTGCCAGGGTAACCCCAATTCTTGGGGTTACTGTAACCCGCAATGGAAATGGAACAATAATAAAAAGGTGGTATGGTGCAGATTTTCAATCAACCATAGGAAAGCATTTAAGCATATACGGAAGTTTACGTGATATTTCGGTAAATGGACCTTTATTGGCCCGTCCTACTTATCTAAACGACTATCCGGGCTATGAATACAAGGAGTCTGCTGCAGGAGGCGATTTTAGTGATTCAAGAGGCGGCATTAAATACGCATGGAATTGGGGTTCTGTCGGATTAGTTAAGGATAATGTGATTTGGGGTGATAACTACCATGGCTCGAATATCCTTTCGGGCAGAACACCTTCTTTCCCTATGCTCACCCTACATCTTAAGCCTGCAAAATGGTTTGAACTGCAATATTTTCACGGTTGGCTGGTTTCCAATGTTGTAGACTCAACCCGTTATTATGTCGATAATTTAGGTGCAAAGAGTTATCGCATGAGCAATAAATTTATTGCTGCAAATATGTTTACCTTTACACCAATCCGTAATTTGAACCTGTCAATAGGGAATTCGATTATTTATGCTGAAGAAAATATTCAACCGGCATATTTTATTCCAATAGCCTTTTACAAATCGATCGACCACACATTAACAAAAGGTTTAGGGCTTGAAAATCAGAATTCACAAGTGTTTATGAATATAAGTTCGAGAAATATAAAACATTTACATCTGTTTACTTCGATTTTTGCCGATGAAATAAGCTGGGGTAGGTTTTTACCAAGTAGCAAAGAAAGGAATCCGGTTTCTATTAAAGTCGGTGCAAATATAAGCAATTTACCTGTTGAAAATCTTTCAGTCGTAGGTGAATTTACCCGTACCAATATAATCAATTACAAGCATTCAATCCCGGCAATTACTTGGGCATCAAATGGATATAATCTGGGCAGCTATCTTGATGATAACTCGCAGGAAGTATACCTTGCTGTCAGGTATAAACCGATACGCGGATTGGATCTGAGCCTTTCATACGTGGATGCAAAACATGGGAATGAATATAATTATGATCGTCATGATGTTGGGAACATTATCAGTCAGCCTGTTTTACATGATATTACATGGAGTAATAAAACTGTCGGATTCAATGCCCAATATGAAATTATAAACAATGCCTATGCTTTAGTGAGTATAGCCTATTCAGACATTCGTGGTTACAACTTAACATCTACACCTATAGCCGGAGAAGTAAGGGAAACTGCTCAGGGTTATCTCGATTTATTTACTCCCCCATATTTACATGGAAAGAATACGACAGTCACTGTTGGATTCAGTTTCGGCTTCTAAATCGGATTTATAAAGTTTATGGTTTGTTATAAACAAATAGATGAACTGTTTAGTAAGTTTAATTGTTTATTTAAAACAGTAACGTAATATTCAATAAACATTAAAATTATGAATAAACCTTTGATCATAGGGATAACCGGTGGTATTGGCAGTGGAAAATCAACACTGTCCAAGTTGTTACGTGCTGAAGGTTATTCAGTATATGACACAGATTTAGAAGCGAGGAGATTACAAAATGAACATTCAGTAATGAGAAAAAAACTTATTGATATGTTTGGTAAAGACATTTATTCCGAACAAGGGTTGAATCGTTCGGCTCTGGGGAAAATAGTATTTGCAAAACCAGAATTACTTTTAAAATTAAATACCATTGTTCATCCTTTGGTGTTGGAAGATTTCAACAGTTGGGTAATCAATCGATACCCCAAAAAAATGTTATTTATTGAATCAGCTATTTTGTATGAAAGTGGATTTAATAAGCTGGTAGATAAAGTTATCCTGATTACTGCCGATGAAGCTGTTCGAATTGATAGGGTTGTAAAACGGGATGGAGTGACACCGGATCATGTAAAAGCAAGAATGGCTAATCAACTTTCAGATAAAGATATATTGAACAGGGCAGACTTTGTTATTTATTCGGATGATAACAAACCTTTAGTTGATAAGATGAGGAAGATAATTGTTGAACTTTTGGAAATACGAAATCAAAAAATAAACGAGGCTATCTCCACTGAAGATAACCTCGTTTATTAATATAAATATTCTCATTCTTAATTATTCGTCGGTAAAACCGAATAATCTTTCGAGTACCTTAGATGTTGATCAATATAATTTTCAGTGTACGATATTGTTACATCGGTTATTTCACCTTTTTCATTTTTCAAAAGGGTATAGACCGGATTTACAAATCCTCTGTACGGTGCAAGATTCAGTTTTTTATAGCGTGTTAATATTTCGGCATGTAACACTTGATTGACTTTTACTCCACACATTTCGACAAGCTTTTTTCCTCCTTCAAAGTCTCCTGTTGATTTAATCCGTTGTATTTCGGCTAACAATTTTCCAAACAATGTACGGAGTTTTTCGAAGTCATTGATTACTACATAGGTTTTGCCATCACGTTTTACCAACTCAATTACTTTATCCGTTTTTCCTTTTTCGAAGACCCAGGCAGCTATTAACTGGCGATTGCGCATATGTGCCTCTTCAATGTTCTTTCCTGGTTGTACTCGGGTTAATTGAGTAAGGAGTCCATTCATTATATACGAATAATACTCGGCTTTGTACGCGTCTTTATCTGGTAACAAATTTAATTCTGTTATTTTAGGATCACCCATGTAATATAATCCAAATAAGTCGGCACGGGCTTCTTCAATAGTAGAACCATATGCTTTTAAGGCATCAGGATCGACTCCCGGAAGTAATTTACCTGACCCGTGACCCAGACATTCGTGTAAGTCGGTATGTAAATTATTTGTCAGGGATGCAAACTCTTTAGCACGTTTACGTTCTACGCTGCTCCACATAAATTCTTCGGTAAATCCGTTTCCTAAGGATGCCTGATCATATGCTTCGGTAATGTTTTCAATAGTAACTGATTTTGAACCGTGTTCATGCCGTATCCAGTTCGAATTGGGCAGGTTTACACCAATTGGTGTTGACGGATAGCAATCGCCACCCAGCATGGTAGCAGTAATAACTTTAGCAGTGACACCCTTAACGGTTTCTTTTTTGAACCTGGCTTCAACCGGCGAGTGATTTTCAAACCATTGGGCATTGGCACTGATTATTTCAGTACGTTTGGTTGCTTCGATATTCTTAAAATTGACAATCGATTCCCAACTTGCTTTCATACCCAGCGGATCTCCGTAAGTTTCAGTAAACCCATTCACAAAATCAACCTGTGACTGAAGATCTTCCACCCAATGAATGGAATACTCATCGTAAGTTTTTAAATCACCTGTTTTATAAAATGCAATCAATGAACTAATCACATCGAGTTGTTTGTCGTTTTCGGTTACCTTAGCTGCTTTTTCGAGCCAGCTAACAATACGGGAAATGGCAGCTCCATATAGTCCGCCTACTTTATAAGTCTTTTCCACTAATACACCGTGCTCTTTCACCAGTTTACTGTTCAACCCATACGATACAGGTGTACTGTCTTTTGGGTTTTTCATTTTACCATAAAATGCTTCCACTTCCGGTTGAGTTACTCCTTCGTAATAATTATTAGCTGACGTCTTAATTAAATCAACCCCTTCAGCCTGATTTGTTCGTTTGGGATACACTTTCGGATCAAAAATTACAGGAGTAAGTTTTACAATGAGCTTTTCGACCGACTCATTTTTTGCCAACGGTAATTTTAAAGGATCGATGCTTTTAACTACTTTAGCAAAGTACGATGAAGTAAAATCAGGAATGAATTTATCTTCTGAATAATGATGATGAATACCGTTGCCCATCCATACCCGTTTCAGATAGGTAGTCAGATGTTCGAAATCCTTTGAGTTTCTGTCGCCTTTATAATTCAGATAAACAGCTTCGAGCGTTCGACGAACACACAAATTATACTTGTTGTTTTGATCATAAAAAATGTCCCTGCCTTCGAGAGCAGCCTGATTTAAATAGTAAACCAGCTCTTTTTGTTTTAAATTCAGCTTCTCAAAATCAGGAACCCGATATCGTAATATCTCTACATCGGCAAATTTATCCACCGAGTACTTAAAATCTTCAATCTTTGGGGTTGCAGGCTTATTAGCGCTACATGCCATCAGGATACTTGCCATACTAATCAAAATTATATTTTTCATAAAAAACGAATTACATGTATTAAAACGAATCACACGAATAAAGAACAAAAATACTCATAATTTTATCCTATGATACAATCCACAATTATTAATTGTTCATTATTAATTTTTAATTGCTTATGATTACCTTTGCCACATGTTAGAGAATTTTATAACATCCCGCATTCAGACCCAACTTCCATTCGAAGCAAATGAACAACAAATTCTATTGCTGGAGACTTTGGGTACCTTTCTGATGTCTACAGATAAAAACAAATTGTTTTTATTGAAAGGATATGCCGGAACAGGAAAGACATCTGTTGTCAGTGCACTGGTAAGAGCATTAAATGAATTAAAACAAAAGACAGTGCTTATGGCACCCACCGGTAGAGCTGCAAAAGTAATTGCAGGTTATTCCGGCTATCCTGCTTTTACCATTCATAAAAAAATATACCGTCAGAAATCCATGTCTGAGTTCAGGTTTCAACTTGCCGATAATTTAAATACGCATACCCTGTTTATTGTTGACGAAGCTTCCATGATTTCAAACTCAGGTTCTGAAACAACATTCGGGTCGGGTAGGTTGCTTGATGACCTGATACACTTTGTTTACGGCTCCGATGGGTGCAGTTTGTTATTACTGGGTGATACAGCCCAGTTACCTCCTGTTATGCAGCCTCAAAGTCCTGCATTGGAAAAAGAACAGTTGTTGGGATATGGATTAATCGTCACCGAATTCACCCTGACTCACGTTGTCCGGCAGGCATTGGAAAGTGGAATTTTGCACAATGCCACCTTGCTTCGACAACAACTCACCGATGAGCAAACCACTAATTTCCCTGCGTTTGATCTAAACGGTTTTGATGATATCCGTAAACTGAACGGCATGGAATTAATCGAAGAGATTCAAAAATCCTATGATGGAGTGGGAGTGGAGGACACTATTCTTGTTACCCGTTCCAATAAAAGAGCCAATATTTATAACAATGGAATCCGTGCACGCGTCATGATGAAGGAAGACGAATTGTCCAATGGAGATTTGTTGATGGTAACCCGCAATAATTATTATTGGAATAAACCTTATAAAGAAATTGATTTCATTGCCAATGGTGACATTTTGAAAATTGTCAGGGTACGAAAGTATCACGAAATATATGGTTTCAGATTTGTCGATTTAACCCTGCGATCACTCGATTTTGATTGGGAGATTGATGCCCGGATATGGCTTGATGCTTTGCAATCGGAATCACCGGCTCAAATGAATGAAATGACCAATACCCTTTTTGAAGCGGTAGGCGAAGATTATCCTGAAATAACTAATAAACGCGAGAAATTTAAAAAGATTCTCGAGAATGAATATTACAATGCTTTGCAGGTGAAATTTGCTTATGCCGTCACTTGTCATAAAGCACAGGGTGGCCAGTGGAAAAAAGTATTCATTGATCCGGGTCAGGTCAGTGAAGATAAAATAAACAGTGATTTCTACCGTTGGTTATATACTGCGTTGACAAGAGCCACTGAGACAGTGTTTTTGGTTAATTTTCCTGAGACTTCATTTGAATTAAAAAAAAATAACAATTAATTGATTGATGAGATAGAAAAGTCGTATAACTTTGTCGAATTAATAAAAATAGCCACTTCATTCTATGATACGACTGCTGAAATATCTGGTATTTCATGTTTGTCAGAATTCTTTTCCCTGCTATAATCTCTGTATCCAACCTTTTAATCCGGAGTAAAGCTGATTTAAATTTTTAAAAATTCAGAGGAAGTAAGTTAACAACTCAATCTGAAATTCCCTGCAGGTGGAGCCGGTTTGAATTTGTGTCAAATCAGTGGTACTCTTTGTAAATGGGAACATAATTATAACGTTATGTATGAAGACTTACTAATGAATATGCTTTAATGAGGAAAAAGATATCAGTGCTGTTGTTTTTGATGATTGTTAATGCATCTCTTTCCCTCAAGGCTCAACAAGTGAATACGCTTTACTTTATGGAAAATGTTCCTGTGCGGCACTTTCTAAACCCCTCTTTTCAACCTGTAACAGATTATTATGTGAGTTTGCCGGTCATTGGATTTACGCAACTGAGTGTAGGGAATAATTCTCTTGCGCTGAAAGATATTATCTACAATGTAAATGGAAATACAGTTTCATTTTTAAATTCTCAGAATAATATTCCTGTTTTTTACAACACCTTGAAATTGAATACAATGATTCATGCCGATCTTCAGACGAATCTGTTATCGGTAGGTTTTAGACACGAAACGGCATACTGGACTTTTTCACTGACCGAAAAAGTGGATGGTAACGTTAATTTACCCAAAGAAGTTCTCCAGGTTGCATTATTTGGAACTACTATCTCCCAAAACGATTCATTCGATTTTACAAAACTGGATGGTGATGTGAGTGTCTATACTGAATCTGCCTTGGGCTATTCGAGGCAATTGAATAATAAATGGACTGTTGGAGGTAAACTGAAATTGTTATTGGGCTCAGCAAATGTATCCAACCTGAATAACCAAACAGGTCTAAAATCAGGATTGACAAACTGGACATTATATGGCGAAGGAATAGCTAATTATGCCGGTCCGGTTCAAATTAGTACAACCAATAATTACCGGACGTTTTCATATTCTGCGCCATCAAAACTAACCGATTGGTTGAAACCGTACGGTGTGGGTGCCGGAATAGATGCCGGTTTCATTTATCAGTTAAACAAGCGTATCAGGTTATCAGGTGCTATTACTGACTTAGGATTTATACATTGGACCGGAAATACTAAAAACTATCATTACGGAGTCGATTATACTTTAAATGGAATCACCTCCTTCAGCATTAATTCATCGAATAATTCATATCAGGATGAATTAAATCAATTAATTCAAAATAATGGATTGATTGATTCAATTAAAACGGCATTTGGTTCATCCATAAAATCAACTATAACTTCCAATTCGTATACAACAGCCACTACAGCTAAACTTAATCTGGGTTTTGAGTATAGTTTAGTAAATGATAAAATAAGTTTTGGGATACTTTCTTATTCCCGGTTATTCAAAAACGTGCTGACAGAAGAACTTACAGGATCGATTAATACCAGGCCATTAAAAGATTTAAATGTTTCAGTGAGTTATTCTGTCTTTAACGGAGGATTTAACACCATAGGGGCGGGTGTCGGATTAAAAACCGGTCCACTCTACTGGTTTATAGCTGCTGATTATATCACGTTTCAAAAATCTTCGCTTTCGATTACAACTGATGGAACCAACTTCCCAAAAATAAAAATCCCCATTCCCAATAATTCAACAACTTTTAATCTCTCAACAGGTTTGAATATCGCTTTTAATAAAAAGATAAAATCAGATAGAGGCCTGGTTCGTTCGAAGAAAAGAGAAGATTGCAATTGTGACTGGAAATAAGTTGAGTTATTGAAGATAATCGATTAGTAGCTATAGTTTTAAATTTGTAAATTAACACTATACAGGTTAATAATCTTAAGAAATAAATGCCCGAAAACAATGGTTTTGCTTTTCTACTTAAGAATAGGGGATGAAGAATTTTTTTCTTTAACCATCAACTTCTGTTCTTTGACCGTTAGTTTCCTTTATTATATAGATTCTGTATTAAATCTTCACCTTTTTAGTTATTTACTTCAATTGAAAGTAGATTTACTTCAAAACTGGCCTCTGAATCTTTTTCCAGTTCCTTTTTTATTTTAAAATAACTATCACATATGATGGAATTATGCAAGTGTTTTAATACTTTTGTACACCGAAATTAGTTCGACGTTTCAATAAGAAGACTTTGTAACAAGAAATACTCAAAAAATAATTAGATATATTTTAATATGGGAAGAGCGTACGAATACCGAAAAGCTACGAAAATGAAGCGTTGGGGAAATATGGCCCGCGTTTTTACAAAATTAGGAAAACAAATTACCATAGCAGTCCTTGAAGGAGGTCCTGATCCGAATACAAATCCACGATTGCGAATGGTGATTCAGACGACTAAGAAGGAGAATATGCCCAAGGAAAACGTTGAACGGGCAATTAAAAAAGCAATTTCAAGAGATGAATCCTCGTACAAAGAAGTGGTTTATGAAGGATATGGACCTTTTGGTATCGCTATTGTAGTCGAAACTGCAACTGATAATCCAACCCGTACCGTTGCAAATGTTCGCAGTTATTTCAACAGGAATGGTGGATCACTCGGTATCACCGGCTCTTTACAGTTCTTATTCGATCATAAATGTGTTTTCAGAATCACTCCCAAAGCAGGAGTATCCCTCGATGATCTGGAACTTGAACTGATTGACTTTGGAGTGGATGAACTGGTAGAAGATGAAGAAGGTATTATTCTTTATGGCGATTTCCAGTCTTATTCACCCATTCAAAAATATCTTGAAGAGAACAATTTTGAAATTCAAAGTTTTGAATTCGAGCGGATCCCGAATGATATGAAAGAACTGAATGAAGAACAAAAAGCTCAGGTAATGAAATTAATCGATAAAATTGAAGATGATGAAGATGTTCAAAATGTTTTTCATAACATGGTTGACTGATAATTGTCGCTAACATGCTTAAAAAGAATGCCACCTGCTATATTAGCAAGTGGCATTCTTTTTAAGGTAAAATATCAGATTCAATCTTTTTTACGAGATTAATACTGCTCTTTTTCATTCGGAAAGTCTCCGGATTTCACATCTTCTACGTAATGTTCTATGGCTTGATTCATGATGCCCTGCAAATTCGCATACCTTCGTAAAAAACGTGGTGAGAAATCCTGGGTTAAACCAATCATATCGTGCAAAACCAATACCTGTCCGTCAACTCCACCACCTGCACCAATTCCAATGACTGGTATGGTAAGTTCTGAAGCCACCTGTTTAGCTAATGAAGCAGGTATTTTCTCCAATACAATGGCAAAACAGCCGGCTTCTTCAAGGAGGTGTGCATCACTGATCAATTTTTCGGCTTCTGTATTATCTTTTGCACGTACAGTGTACGAGCCATACTTATTAATCGACTGAGGCATTAACCCTAAGTGACCCATAACCGGGATTCCGGCGCTTAATATCCTTTTTACAGATTCAATAATTTCTTCACCGCCTTCTACCTTCAAACAATCTCCATGGGTTTCTTTCATAATTCGAATAGCTGAAGCCAATGCTTCTTTGGAATTCCCCTGATAACTGCCAAAGGGCATATCGATCACTACCAAAGCCCGTTTAACTCCTCTTACTACCGACTTGGCCAGGAAAATCATTTGATCCAATGTAATTGGCAAGGTGGTTATATTTCCACACATGACATTAGATGCTGAATCACCGACTAAAATGATATCTACCCCTGCCTGATCTACAATAGTCCCCATTGTATAATCATAGGCAGTAAGCATGCTGATTTTTTCATTACGTTGTTTCATTTCCAACAACCGTTGGGTAGTTACCCTTCTCGAATCCTCACTATGTACTGACATAATTTTATGTTTAAATGTTAGAGTCTGCAAAGATAGATATTATATTTTTTCAAACTGTAAAATAAAACCCATTTTTGAAAACGAAAAATGTTTATTACAGAAAATGAACCATTTACATGAAAGTAATTCCATTTAAATCTTTAAATATATTTATACAGTATTTTTTTCGCATTTTAAACTTATCTTTGTAAACTAATTTAATGTACGATACTGAATTTTTATAGTATTCTTATGAAAGACAGATTTTCTATTTTATGGAGTTCGGATGTCTTTTCACACCTTACCAATTTAAAATATATACCCCGTTGGGTTGTATTATCATTCGACATATTTCTTTGTCTGATATCATATTCAATCGCATTTTACATTTCAGCTAAAATAAATCATAATTTACCGGATGAAAGTATACTTCCTCTTTTTGAAAGATTAGGTATTGTAATGATGCTTCAAATATTTTTCTTCTGGATTTTTCATACCTACTCCGGTGTTTTACGATATTCGAGTTATGTTGATGCTACAAAATTGTTGTTAGCAGTTTTTTTAAATATTGGTATCATTTCTTTAGTAAACTTTCTTGTTTACATATTTTCTTCCAATGTCTTGTTTTATTATCTTGAATTGATTATTTATGCCGTATTATCCTTTTTGCTTCTCTTTGTTTTAAGGTTAGTTGTAAAATCGATATATGATTACTTTACACAGAATCTAGGACAAATCACTCCGGTAATGATTTTCGGGACACAGTCGGCTGCAATTGGAATAGCCAAAATGATACGTTCTGCCGAAGATAATAAATATAAACTTGTCGGTTTCATTGATGATGATAAAAATGCTTCTCAACGTCAAATCATGGGCGTGCCGGTTTATCATTTAGATGAAAGTACAGTAAAGAAGTACGTCGTTAATAAAGCAAAAGCTATTATTGTTTCGCCGAACAAAATGAATCAGATTAATCCTGATAGTGATTTGGATATTTTCATTGACAATAATCTTTCAGTACTCACATCTCCACCAATGAGTATCTGGCAAAATGATATGCCAACCATTAAGCAGATCAAATCAATCCAGATTGAAGATTTATTGGAAAGACCCAAAATTGATATTTCGAGTGATAAAATTGCATTGCAGTTAAAATCAAAAGTTGTATTAATTACCGGTGCAGCAGGTTCGATAGGAAGTGAAATTGTAAGGCAGGTAACTGTTTATAAACCGACTTTAATCATATTGCTCGACCAGGCCGAATCACCAATGCATTCATTAAAACTCGAAATGGAAGAGCAATTCCCTGATCAGAATTTTACTGCTTTTTTGGGTGATGTCAGGAATAAAGAACGAATGGAATACCTGATTGAAATGTACCGACCCGATTATATTTATCATGCAGCAGCCTATAAACATGTGCCGCTCATGGAGGATAATCCGGTTGAAAGCATTCAGGTAAATGTCAGGGGAACTAAAAACTTAGCCGATTTAGCCGTTAAATATAAAGTGAAGTATTTTGTGATGATCTCGACTGATAAAGCCGTAAATCCGACAAATGTAATGGGCGCTTCGAAACGGATTGCTGAAATCTATGTACAGTCATTATTCAGGAAACTTAAGGACGAAGGAAACAATTCAACTAAATTTATAACTACCAGGTTCGGTAATGTATTGGGTTCAAATGGTTCTGTAATACCTCTTTTTAAAAGTCAGATTGAAAAAGGTGGACCTGTTACAGTGACTCATCCTGAAATAATCAGATATTTTATGACTATCCCCGAAGCGTGTATGCTGGTACTTGAAGCCGGATCAATGGGACAGGGAGGCGAGATATTTATTTTTGATATGGGTAGCCCCGTAAAAATAGTAAATTTAGCCAGAAAGATGATCCGATTGGCTGGTTATATTCCGGAAGTTGATATTAAAATTGAATTTACCGGTTTACGACCGGGCGAAAAATTATATGAGGAACTCTTAAATCATAAAGAAATTACTATCAAGACCTATAACCCAAAGATCATGATTGCTAAAGTGCAGGAATATAATTATGATAAAGTTTCTCTTCAAATTGATGAACTTATTCAATATAGTTTTATGTGCAAGAATTTCTTAACTGTATCGCTAATGAAAAAAATTGTACCTGAATTTTTAAGTAAGAATTCTCAATTTGAACGATTGGATGTATAATTAAATATTAAATAACTCTTTTTGGAGCTTCTTGTTTTTGACTTCATTTCTGTTACGATTATTGCATTACATCTGATAGATAATTTTCATGCTTTTTGAAACGGAATAAGAAAGATATTTTCATTTCTTCCTGATTATAAATCATATTCATTATTTAATTCAGGTTTAGTACATCACCAGGCTATGAATGTTATGTCAATTGGCTCAATGGATTTTATTTTGTCGGGAATTAATTGTCAATAAAAGAATACAGGAATGTCGATTTTGTTGTTTTTCAATTACGTCAATTCTAAACTGTTATTTGTGGATAACGGTTAAAAAAATGTTTTAAAAATCAATATCAATTTTTATATCCAGGTATTGATTTGAATTAATTTAAAGTTATTGTGAGGTAAATATATGATTTCTGTAGAACAACTTACTGTTGAATTTGGTGGATCACCACTTTTTGATGAAATTAGTTTTTTGGTTAATCCCAAAGATAAAATCGCTTTGGTTGGTAAAAACGGAGCCGGTAAAACAACTCTGTTACGCATTTTTTCAGGCAAACAGGTACCCACCAGAGGCAAAGTTATCATTCCGAAAGACCTGACAATCGGATACCTTCCTCAACACATGATTCATAACGAAGGCACTACTGTAATGCAGGAAGCTGAAAAGGCTTTTGAACATATAACCAGTTTAGAGGCCGAAATTGAACAATTGAATGTCGATTTGGCTACACGTACCGATTATGACAGCGAAGAATATCACCAGCTCCTCGAGAGCTTAACCCATTCAAATGAACATCTGCAAATTATTGGTAACGGTAATTTTCATGGCGAAATAGAAAAAACGCTGTTGGGGTTGGGATTTATGCGTTCCGATTTCGACCGTCAGTGTTCGGAATTTAGTGGTGGATGGCGCATGCGTATCGAACTTGCCAAAATATTGTTACAACGGCCTGATGTATTGTTGCTTGATGAGCCTACCAACCACCTCGATATTGAATCCATCCAGTGGCTCGAAAACTTTCTTTCTTCAACAGGAAGTGCCATCGTACTTGTATCCCACGACAGGGCATTTATCGATGCCGTAACCACAAGGACCATTGAAATCTCATTAGGGAAAATTTATGATTACAACGTCCCTTATTCAAAATACCTTGAACTACGTAAAGAACGCCACGATCAACAGGTAAGAGCATATGAAAACCAGCAAAAGCTGATACAGGAAACCGAAGACTTTATAGACAGGTTTCGTTCAAAAGCAACTAAAGCAATTCAGGTACAATCACGAATCAAACATCTTGATAAAATTGAACGCCTGGAAGTTGATATGGAAGACAATTCCCGATTGAGCCTTAAATTTCCACCGGCTCCACGCTCGGGAAGTATACCGGTCGAGATTGAACATTTATCAAAAACCTATGGTGATCATTTAATTCTCGATAATGTTGGGATGATCATTAACAGGGGCGAGAAAGTAGCCTTTGTTGGGAAGAATGGAGAAGGCAAAAGTACGCTGGTAAAGTGTATTATGGAGCAAATTGACTATGCCGGAATTATGAAATTAGGACATAATGTCAAAATAGGTTATTTTGCCCAAAACCAGGCTTCATTGTTGGATGAGAATAAAACGGTGTTCGAAACAATTGATTATGTAGCTGTCGGTGATGTCCGTACCCGGATCCGGGATATACTCGGTGCGTTTATGTTTGGTGGTGAAGCTTCAGATAAAAAAGTGAAGGTACTCTCAGGAGGTGAACGCAGTCGTTTAGCTATGATACGACTTCTTTTAGAGCCTGTCAATTTGCTTATTCTGGATGAGCCGACCAATCACCTGGATATGCAATCGAAAGACGTTCTGAAGGAAGCAATCAAAGCCTTTGATGGAACTGTTATACTTGTATCCCACGACCGTGAATTCTTAAACGGACTTGTTACCAAGGTTTATGAATTTGGGAATAAAAAAGTACGCGAACATTTGGGTGGTATTTACGAGTTTCTTCAGTATAAAAAGATGGATTCACTCCGTGAACTTGAAGTATCCACAAATTTAAAGTCTGCTTCCGAATCAACCGATAAACCTGTTTCCGATAATAAAATGAGTTACGAAGCCCGAAAGGAGCACAGCCGTAAAGTCCGCAAAGCTGAAAGAGCAGTCGAAGAAATTGAAAAAGAAGTAACAGATCTTGAAACCGAAATTGCTAAAATAGAAAAACTGCTTGAACTTCAAATTAACGCTTCCGATACGAAGTTTATTTTAGCCTATCAAAACAAACAACGTGATCTTGAAAAAAAAGTATATGAGTGGGAAATTTTAAGTGAAGAATTAAGTGCTTTACAAGCAATAAATGTTGATTAATTGATGTGTTGAGATGGCTAAACAGACGACATCGATACATAACATCCGAAAAATTTAATACGAGACTTGTTGCACAACTTCAAATAACCTCTCAACTCATTAAACCCGGAACACGAAACTTATCTAAACTCTTACTCCTATGTCAACCCTTTATTTAATCCCTACATCACTTGGTGATACAGGTTTCAATCGCATACTGCCTGCATTCAATACGGAAGTAGTGACCGCATTACGTTATTTTATTGTTGAGGATGTCCGGACAGCCCGTAGATTCCTGAAAAAGACGAATCAATCCATTGATATCGATACCCTTACTTTTTTTATTCTCAATCAACACACTACCCCTGAGGAATTGAGTAGCTTTTTGCGCCCCATGTTCGACGGTCATGATATGGGAGTTCTTTCCGAAGCCGGTTGTCCCGCTATTGCTGATCCGGGAGCTGATGTGGTTGCTATGGCTCAAAAAAACAATTTTAAGGTAATACCCCTGGTCGGACCTTCTTCTATCCTGCTATCATTGATGGCATCCGGTTTTAACGGACAGAGTTTTGCTTTCGTCGGATATTTGCCTATTGAACGTTCCGAACGGTCGAAAGCACTTAAAAGACTCGAATCAAGGGCCTATTCCGAAGATCAGTCTCAAATATTTATTGAAACACCTTATCGGAACATGAAGATGTTAGATGAGATTTTACAGTCGTGTCAATCGAATACCCGCCTATGTATTGCTGTCGATATTACACTCGAAACCGAATTTATTAAAACAAAAACTGTAAAAGAGTGGAAAAATCAATTGCCCGATTTGAACAAACGACCTTGTATTTTTTTAATATATAAATCCTTTTAGTCCTTTAAGAGTTCTTCCGGTTGATTCATTACCTGAAATACTTATTTTAATCAATAATTCAGTCCAATCCGATAAATGTAATTCATTTAAGGAATTGCTCCATACTCAACTTAAATTGGAATACTTTAATGATGAATTATGCATTATTAATTATTAAATTTTAGTTTTTTATGAGTCATTGCTTATCTTTACATCCATTTTACGAATAGAGAGTACTTTTTGATAAAAGATATAAATGAATAAGAAAATAATTCCAAATCCGCTTACACTTCAATCCTTATTAAATTATTCAATCAAACATTTTGCAAATCTGCCATCTGTTTCTTTTGTTGAAGGTTCACCAATTACTTACTCCGAATTGGGAGTTGAAATTGCACAGGTAACTGAATTATTGTTCTCTCTTGGATTGAAAAAGGGTGATAAAGTAGCCTTGCTGAGCCATAATATGCCCAATTGGGTGGTTGCCTATTTCGCAGTTGTCTCAAATGGGATGATAATAGTCCCGATATTACCCGATTTTAACCGCGAAGAAATAGAAAATGTACTTTCTCACTCTGAATCCAAAGCTATATTTATTAGTGAACGATTATCTTCCCGTATTGAAGGACTCGATTTGCCCCTTTTAGAATCCAAAATTCTACTTGATCATCTGACATTACAAAGTGGAAAACGGGATCCAAATCTACATCCTGTAGAGTATACTGTTAAAGAAGATGATACGGCAGCCATCATTTATACTTCCGGAACAACCGGCCGATCTAAAGGAGTCGTGTTGTCGCATAAGAACTTGACATTTACGGCCATGCAGTCGTATACTTTTCATCAGATTTCAAGTTCTGATGTTTTCTTATCGTTTCTGCCATTGTCGCATACCTACGAAAACACGATCGGGATGATTTACCCGATCATCTATGGAGCTTCGATTTATTATCTTGAAAAACCGCCTACCGCATCAGCATTGTTACCAGCATTAATGAAAATAAGGCCAACCATGATGCTTTCGGTGCCCCTTATCGTTGAGAAATTATACAAAACTCAGATACAGAGCAAGTTCAACGGAAATAGGTTTAAACGAATGATTTATAACACTCCTCTTTTCAGGAAGATGATTCATCGGATAGCCGGTAAAAAACTGTATGAGAAATTTGGAGGACGCTTGGCTTTCTTTGGTATAGGAGGTACCAAGCTCGATTCCCGGGTAGAGCGATTCCTGAAAGAAGCTCACTTCCCGTATGCTATTGGTTATGGACTTACTGAAACAGCCCCGTTATTAGCCGGAGCCGGAGTGAATCAGACTAAGATCCAGTCGACAGGATTTGCAGTGCAGGGAGTTGATTTAAAGATAAATAATCCCGACAAAAAAGGAGTAGGGGAGATCTGGGCAAAAGGACCCAATGTAATGAAAGGGTATTATAAAAATCCGGAAGCTACCAGCGAAGTACTCACACCTGATGGTTGGTTCCGCACCGGTGATTTTGGAAAGTTTGATTCCAGGAAAAGGCTTTATATCAAAGGCCGTATGAAAAGTACAATTATTGGAGCAAGTGGCGAAAATATCTATCCCGAAGATATTGAAACTGTCATAAACAATTCGAGGTTTGTACTGGAATCATTGGTGATTGAAGAAGATGGCTTTTTAGTTGCAAAAGTACTTCTTGATTTAGACGATCTCGAAAAAAACATTGAGATTATCAAATCTGCTATTGAAGTCAAAAAGGAAAAGGGCCGTCAGGTCTTTCGTGAACTGGATGAAAAATACCACGTCTGGAGTCAAAATTTCATGAAAGAACTGAACAGTAAATTAAATAAAGTCTCGCAGATAAAACGCGTGGATATCATGGGAGAGCCTTTTGAAAAAACAGCTTCTCAAAAGATCAAACGTTTTTTATATGAAAAAAAACAGAAACATTCTAAAGCATTTGAAAAGAAAACAAGCAAATGATTTTTACTTTCAAACCATTAAACACTAAGCTTCAAACAACAAACTTTTCAAACTTTTCAAACATGAAACAAGAAACACGGACCGCTTAACGCATTGCCTTACTGCTTCATAGCTCTGTCCATGCTTCTTTTATCTTCTTTCTCTTTGAGAGTCTGACGCTTGTCATAAGTCTTCTTGCCTTTAGCCAGCCCGATCTCCAGTTTTGCCAACCCTTTATCATTGATAAAGAGTTTAGTAGGTACTATTGTATTCCCGGTTTCTTTCGTTGCACGAATGAGTTTGTTCAGTTCTTTTTTTGTAAGTAGTAATTTCCTGTCACGTCTGACATCATGATTGTTATAGGTACCGAAAAAATAGGTAGCAATATGCATGTTTCTCACCCACAATTCATCCTTAATAAAGGTACAGTAAGTTTCAGTCAATCCTGCTTTGCCATCCCTGATCGACTTAATTTCGGTGCCGTATAGTTGAATTCCGGCAATAAAACGATCAAGTATTTCATAGTTGAATGTTGCCTTTTTGTTTCTGATCAGTATATTCGATTTTTTAAACATCGTTTTTTTTTATTTATCAGCAAAAGTAAGTATATTTTTCGTTTCTAAGTCTATTTTCTATAAAGTTTGAATCTTGATGATAATTCATTTTCGCTTCAACTTTACTGTTTTTATCTTGTTAGTGTTTTTCAACAAAGGGGTTAACCATTTTAATGAACGGAATACCGTTACAAATTTTCAACTTTTTATGATTTATGATTTATGATTTTAAAAATATAAGTATATTTGCTGTCCTTTTAAAAAAGTTGATATTGAAAATGTATAGATCTGAAATAAATTACTTTTAAGAACCTGATTTTACTCATATGAAAATGGATTCAGAAATTAAATTAACGATTACAGGCCTGGTTTATAATCAAACCGTAGTGGGAACTTATGGCCTTGTGTTGAGTGAAGAAAATGGGAATCGCAGGTTCTCCGTTATGATTGGCGAACCTGAAGCACAATCAATTGCTTTGAAGATGAATAATAAAAAATCTCCAAGGCCTTTAACACACGACTTAATTAACAGCATATTAAATGCCTTTGATGCTGTGTTGGAAAAGGTGGTTATTTACGACATGGTAAATGATGTGTTTTTTTCCGAACTACATATTCTTAAAGAAAATGTTCCTTTTGTTATCGATGCACGAACTTCTGATGCTGTAGCATTGGCTGTCCGATCCGATTGTCCGATATTTATTAAATCTGAAATCCTCGACATAGTCGGAACAGAAGTAGAACCCCCTGATACGGAGGAATTAAAGTCTGTTTTACCTGAAAATAATGAAGATTTGTCGGATGATGATCTGGATTTACTTTCAGTGGAAACATTGAAAGGTATGCTCGATATGGCTCTGACGAATGAAAAATATGAGTTGGCTGTTACCATACGGGATGCTATTAAAAGAAAAAATAAAAAAAAATAATCAACTAAATTTCAACACACTTTTTTAAATTAAATCTTTTTATCATGGGATTAAAGTATCGGCTGACGATTATGAATTTCCTCCAGTATGCAATTTGGGGTGCCTGGCTAATTTCACTTGGAGCTTACCTCGGTGGCAGTTTAAAATTCGAAGGTTTTCAAATTGGTAGTTTCTTTGCCACTATGGGTATCGCTTCTTTATTCATGCCCGGGGTAGTGGGTATAATAGCCGATCGCTGGATTCCTGCACAAAAATTATTAGGTATATGTCATTTCATGGCAGCAACATTTCTTGTTTTTGCAGCACCTCAAACCGATTATAAAACATTGTATGCCTTAATTCTCTGCAGTGTTATGTTTTATATGCCTACAATCGCTTTATCAAATTCGGTTGCTTATCACGTTCTAACCAATGGAGGTTTTAATATTGTAAAAGATTTTCCACCGATCCGTGTATGGGGAACAGTCGGATTTATTTGTTCGATGATTTTAGTTGATTTATTGGGCTATGCACAGTCGTCATATCAATTATACCTGTCAGCCGGATTGGGTTATGTTTTAAGTGTCTATTCGTTTACTCTTCCAAATTGCACTATTAAAAAAACGGAACACAATAAATCGTGGGTCGATTATATGGGTTTAAGGGCTTTTGCTCTTTTCAAACAAAAGAAAATGGCTATTTTCTTTATCTTTTCGATGATGCTGGGTATGTCACTTCAAATTACGAATGCTTTCGGAAATGAATACCTGACCAATTTTTTCGGAAAGAATGTCTTGTACAAAGGAACCTTTGGTGTTGAACATGCCAATATTCTTATTTCGCTTTCACAGGTTTCCGAAACTTTATGTATTCTTCTTATCCCTTTTTTCTTACGAAAATTTGGTATAAAGAAAGTTATGTTGATCAGTATGGTCGCATGGGTATTGCGATTCGGACTGCTGGGTACGGGTAATCCCGGAAGTGGTGTCTGGATGTTGGTTCTTTCGATGATCGTCTATGGTGTTGCCTTCGACTTCTTTAATATCTCAGGATCGCTTTTCGTGGAAAATGAGACCGATTCGTCTATCCGGTCAAGTGCTCAGGGTGTATTCATGATCATGACCAATGGTTTTGGTGCATTTATTGGTTCCTATGTCGCCGGTTGGATTGTAGATAAAGCAGGATGGCCGAATTCATGGTTTATTTTTGCAGGCTATTCACTGGTTGTTGCTATTGTATTTGCGATCATATTCAACTACAAACATGACCCGCTTCAAATGGAGAAAATCAAATAACAAAATAGGATTAAAAAAGACGGAGAGTTTAATACTCTCCGTCTTTTTTAATCCTTACTCCTTACCTCTTACCTCTTACTTCCTTCTTAAAAAGGTACTTCGTCGTTCCTGCCGGTTCCCTGTAAAGGATTTGTAGGAATGGTCAAGGCTCCTTCGCCATAAAAGTTACCACTACCTTCATTCATCTTGGATGATATAACCTGGTAGCCCGAATTGAACGGATTGTCATCTTTATCCCGGTCATCCTTATTCATGAATTTAGCATACGTGTTTTTAAACTTAAGCTGGACATCACCGGTAGCACCGTTACGGTGTTTGGCAATGATGATTTCGGCTATGCCAATCAATGAATTACCTTCTGCATCTTCAGTAAGATGATAATATTCCGGACGGTGAATGAAGCATACCATATCGGCATCCTGCTCAATGGCTCCCGATTCACGTAAATCGGATAGCTGAGGGCGTTTGCCTTCTAACCCTGTACGACCTTCGACACCACGATTCAACTGCGACAATGCAATGATAGGTATGTCAAGCTCTTTAGCAAGTCCTTTCAACGAACGCGAAATAATACTTACCTCCTGCTCACGACTTCCGAAACTCATTCCACTGGCATTCATTAATTGCAAATAGTCAATAATCAAACACTGTACATTGTGTTCTTTTACCAACCGGCGGGCTTTACTCCTTAATTCAAAAACCGATAAACTTGGCGTATCATCAATGTAGATGGGTGCATCAATCAAATCTTTAATATCAACATCCAACTTTTTCCATTCTTCGTTGCTGAGTTGACCGTTTTTGACTTTTTCACCTTCCAGTTCGCAGACATTCATGATCAAACGATTGACCAATTGTACATTTGACATTTCGAGCGAGAATATTGCAACCGGTTGATTGTAATCCACTCCCATGTTTTTAGCCATAGAAAGTACAAAAGCTGTTTTCCCCATGGCAGGACGGGCTGCAATAATGATTAAATCGGAACGTTGCCAACCGGAAGTGATTTTATCCAGGCTGTGGAATCCCGAAGTAACACCACTGGTGCCTTCTTTTGTGGCTGCCAATTGCATCCGTTTGATGGCTTCATCAATAACCGGACTAATCTGGGTCACATCTTTTTTGAGGTTTCGTTGAGATACTTCAAAAAGTAGTCCTTCGGCTTCCTGCATCAAATCATCCACATCCGATTTATCATCAAATGCTTTTGTTTGTATTTCCGACGATATACGTATCAGTTCACGGGCCAGAAACTTCTGGACGATGATCCGCGAATGGTATTCGAGATGGGCAGCCGACGATACTTTAGCCGTCAGCAAGGTTACGTAATACGGACCGCCCACATCATCTATGGTTCCGCTCTTTCGTAATTGCTCCGTAACAGTGTGCATATCCACCGGCTCCTGATGCATCGCCAGGGTCATAATGGCTTCAAAAATTTTTTGATGTGCTACTTTATAAAAACATTCTGGTTTAAGGATTTCCGATATCAGGGAATAGGCATCTTTCTCTATCATGATGGCACCTAAAACAGCTTCTTCCAGTTCAGGGGCCTGTGGAGGTAATTTCCCAAATTCATTTGCCGGAATAGGAACGGGCCCTGTTGGTTTCTTGGTATAATTGCGTTTCTCAGCCATTTTTAATAATTACAATGTTTCAAGTTCTGATTTAAATTATGTGGGTTTCAAAAGTACTAAAGATTTTCCAAAGCTCAAATTAATTTTATAAACAAAATGGTGTTTATAACTTGTTTAATTTTTGAAATCAAACGTCGCATTTCTAAGTTTTTGAAATGAAAAAAAAACATTACTTTTGATTTCTCAAATATAAAGCTATTATTCACTATGATTCTCTTCCCAAATTCAAAAATTAATCTTGGCCTGAATGTCGTTGAACGTCGTTTGGATGGGTATCACAATATCGAAACAGTGTTTTATCCGATAGGCCTGAGTGATGTTCTGGAAGTGGCATCGTCGGAGACTTGTATGGATTATAGTTTCTCTACTTCGGGCATTGAACTGGGTGGAGACCCCGAAGATAATTTAATTGTTAAAGCATACCGGTTATTGCGTTCGGATTATCAGTTCCCTGCGGTTGATATATCACTTGTTAAACAAATTCCTTTTGGAGCAGGACTGGGGGGCGGTTCATCCGATGCTGCTTTTATGCTGAAAGGATTGAATGAACTGTTTGAACTGAAAATAACCAACAGGAAACTGGAGAAATATGCAGCTCTGTTAGGTGCCGATTGTCCGGTTTTCATTAAAAATAAACCGGTTTTTGCTACAGGAATCGGAAATGTGTTCACTCCCATCAAAATCTCCCTGAAAGGCTACTTCTTATTGCTCGTCAAACCCGATATTCATGTATCTACTCCGGAGGCCTATTCGCTCGTCGTTCCCGAAATTCCCCGGCATTCACTCCTGGAGTTGATTCAGGAGCCTGTCACCCAATGGAAAGACTCCATTAAAAATGATTTTGAAAAGTCAGTATTTACTGCCTATCCTGAAATTGAATCCATTAAAAATCAACTGTATGATCTGGGTGCAGTCTATGCTTCCATGTCAGGCTCAGGTTCTTCGGTGTATGGACTATTTGAATCTGAACCTGCAGAAATATTACTTTTTAAAAATTGCTTTGTTGCATCTGGTATACTGGATTGACCAGAATGAATTTGTTCGCTTGTTCATATAAAAGTCTTCCGGTAAGTAGAATCATTACTTTATTTTATTTTGTTTTAATTATTTAGTGTAATCTTTTTCCTCCTCTTTATTCTTTTAAAGTCATTTCTGAATTAAACCTTATAGACATTCCGAAAAATTTGAAGTGAATTCATTTCAGCATTCGATGTTGAGTGGAACTAAGTGTGTCCTTACTTTCGGGGTGTTAATGGAAACATCTGACTACAAACTTCGAACCGCAAACTGCCGGTTGTAATTGCTTTTTCATTCAGTCACTTCCCCTTTTAGGTATTTTTAAAATATATTTATAGTTTTAACTAGTTTGTATTTTAGATATATTAACTTATTAATGATAAGAGATATCTAAGAGATATCTGAGAGTAAAATAAGAGAAAAACAAGAAAATAGCTAAAACAGGAACAGAACCAAAGGCGAAGATAAAAGTATGAAAACAGGGGAAAAAATGTGTTGATTGTTATGGAATAAATCCCATGACTAGAAAAAACGGTCGTTCCTCCGGAACTTTCTGCACAAAGCAGCTAATGCCGTAGGCATGACCGATGTTGTAACGCAAGGTTTTAACCTTGGGAAAAAAGAGTTGTTTATTGCTCAAGTTTAAGACCTTGGGAAAAAAAGAGTTGTTTGTTGTGCAAGGTTTTAACCTTCGAAAAATAACAGGAAATAGGAAAGGAATAATATTAATTTAAATTTTTCAAAATTGCAAATGATTCTTTAGGCATGTTGTCTATTATTTGAAATTAAAAAAGCCTTTTCACTCGCTATTTCATCCGAATATAAGCAATAAGTTAATCCAAATATTTTAAAATAATAAGAGACATAAAATAGAATCATTAAGCTGATTTTTGATGGACAAATTTCTTGGGAATCTGCTTCTTTGTGATATGTAAATAATTGACAAAATCCTTGCCTAATCGAAGAAAAAGCAGTACTTTAGTGCGATTTTTTAGATTAAAACAAAAAAAGAAATAGATGATTGACCAAGACAGAATTATTAAGGTAAACATTGACGAAGAAATGAAATCTTCGTATATAGATTATTCCATGTCGGTGATTGTATCACGCGCATTGCCTGATGTCCGTGATGGATTTAAGCCGGTACACCGCAGGGTGTTATTTGGAATGAACGAATTAGGAAACAATTCCGATAAACCCTATAAAAAATCTGCCAGAATTGTTGGAGAAGTAATGGGTAAGTATCACCCACATGGTGATTCCTCCATTTATGGTACATTGGTTCGTATGGCTCAACACTGGTCGATGCGCTATCCATTGGTCGACGGACAGGGGAACTTTGGTTCCATTGATGGAGACAGTCCGGCTGCCATGCGTTATACCGAAGCACGTTTACGTAAATTATCCGAAGACATGTTGGTGGATATCAATAAAGATACTGTTGATTTTCAACTGAACTTTGATGATACACTGAAAGAACCAACCGTATTGCCAAGTCGTATTCCAAATCTACTGGTAAACGGGTCATCTGGTATTGCAGTAGGAATGGCAACCAATATGGCACCCCATAACTTAACGGAAGTAGTAGATGCAACTATCGCGTACATTCACGATAACAACCTCGAAATGTCCGAGATTTTGAAATATATCAAAGCACCCGATTTTCCTACAGGTGGAATTATTTACGGATATGCCGGTGTAAAAGAAGCATTGGAAACAGGACGCGGACGTATTGTTGTCCGTTCGAAAGTAGAAATTGAAACAGACGGTCAGGGACGTGAAAAAATCGTCATCAATGAAATACCTTACCAGGTAAATAAAGTTGAACTGATCAAAGCTATTGTGGCTTTAGTGGAAGATAAGAAGGTGGAAGGTATCGCCCATATCAATGATGAGTCCGACCGTGAAGGTATGCGTATCGTAGTAGATATTAAACGTGATGCCAATTCGAGCGTTGTATTGAATAAATTATTCAAATATACCGCGCTGCAATCCTCTTTTAGTGTCAACAATATCGCATTGGTTCACGGACGTCCACGGATGTTGAACGTGAAAGATTTGATTCATTATTTTGTTGAACACCGTCACGAAGTAGTCATACGCCGTACCCGCTTCGAATTGGGAGAAGCCGAAAAACGTGCTCACTTGCTCGAAGGTTTTATGATTATTCTGGATAATCTGGATGAAGCGATCAAAATTATCCGTGATTCAAAAACTCCGGAAGAAGCCCGTACCCGGTTGATGGAACGATTCGGATTGTCCGATATCCAGTCACGTGCTATTGTTGAGATGCGTTTACGTCAATTGACAGGCATGGAACAGGATAAACTTCGTGCTGAATACGAAGAAGTGATGAACCTGATTGCCCATTTAAAAGAAATTCTTGAAAAAGTTGAATTACGGATGCAAATCATTATTGACGAACTTCTTGAAGTGAGAGCCAAATATGGTGATGCCCGTCGTACACAGATTGTTTATTCTTCCGAAGAATTCAATCCTGAAGATTTCTATTCGGATGACGAAATGATTATTACCATTTCGCATCTTGGCTATATTAAACGTACTGCTCTCTCCGAATTCCGGTCACAAAACCGTGGTGGAGTAGGGTCAAAGGGCAGCGATTCACGCGATGAAGATTTTATCGAGTATATCTATCCGGCTTCCATGCATAACACCATGCTGTTCTTTACAACAAAAGGAAAATGTTATTGGCTCAAGGTATATGACATTCCTGAAGGAAGTAAGATTTCGAAAGGACGTGCCATTCAAAATATGTTGAATATCGATGGTGATGATAAAGTAAATGCTTTTATCCGTGTAAAAGGATTGAACGATGCCGAGTATATTAACTCCCATTATCTGATCTTTGGTACTAAAAACGGTGTAATCAAGAAAACATCACTCGAAGCTTATTCACGACCACGTTTAAACGGTGTGAATGCCATTACCATTCGTGAAGACGATCAGGTAATTCAGGTGCGTTTGACCGACGGAAATTCGGAAGTACTGATGGCTAACCGCAATGGTCGTGCCATTCGTTTTCACGAGTCTAAAGTACGCCAAATGGGACGTACGGCAACCGGAGTTCGCGGCATGACACTCGATGACGATGGACAGGATGAAGTAATTGGTATGATTTGTGTAAACAAAGAAGACAATGAAAACATCATGGTCGTATCGCAACAGGGTTATGGAAAACGTACTTTGTTGGATGACGAAAACGGTGAAGCTGTTTATCGTGTTACCAATCGGGGAGGTAAAGGTGTTAAGACTATTAATATCACTGATAAAACCGGTAAACTGGTAGCAATCAAAAATGTTACCGACGAAAGTGACCTGATGATTATCAATAAATCGGGTATTACCATTCGTTTGAAATGTGCCGACTTCCGTGTTATGGGCCGTGCCACTCAAGGTGTTCGTTTAATCAACCTCGAAAAAAGGAATGATGAAATTGCAGCAGTTTGTAAAGTAATGTCAGAAGTTATTCCTGATGAAGTGATTGAAGAATTGCTGGAGGAAATAACCCATGAGACCAATTTAGACGATAAAGTCACTCCGAAACCGGTAGCTGATGTTTCAGATACCGATGACGATGATGATTCGGAAACTGAAGATCAGGATTCGGAAAATGAAGATAGTACAGAAGAAGAATAATAAACAACAGAAAGAACTGATCTTCAAGATCAGTTCTTTCAATCCATCTATTAATAATAAAAACTATTACACGTCATGAAAAAAATTATTTTATCCCTATTTTTAGTGATGAGCTTTACCCTTTCTTTTGCTCAAAAGGCAAATGTATCAAAAGCAAAGAATAAGGCTCTAATGGAAAGTCCGGATTTTGCCGGTGCACGTGAAGCGATTAAGTTAGCTTTGAACGATTCAACAACAAAAAATCTTGCTGAAACATGGTATGTTGCCGGTTTGATTGGTAATAAAGAAAATGAAGCACTTTATCAAAAAGCTTTATTGAAAATGCCTTTTGATACCCTTGTAAAAGGAAAGGCTTTAATGGAATCGTATGACTATTTCATACAGGCACTCAAATTAGATCAGGTTCCTGATGCAAAAGGAAGAGTGAAACCACGTTACACAAAAGATATCAAGACGATCCTGAAAGAATACTATTCCATTCAACAGAATCTGATTGCTTATGGAGCTTTTCAATTTGAAAAGAAAAATTTCGAAGGTGCCGTTAAAACATTTGATGCATTTACGAACATCCCAAAAATGCCTCTTATGAATAATGAGCTTAAGATGGATTCTACGTATAATATGATTACTTATTATACTGCTGCCGCTGCTTCAAATGCAAAAATGCACGATAAGGCCATCAGCATCTACGAAAGCCTGAAAGACAAGAAATACGAAACAAAATCCGTTTATCAATCTCTTTACCAGGAATACGTTGAAAAAAAGGATACTGTTAACTTTGTAAAGACACTTAAAGAAGGTACCGACTTGTTTCCTTCCGATGTATGGTTTCTTCAAAATCTGATTAACTATTATATTTTCTCGGGAAAAACCAAAGAAGCTTTGGATTATCTGGATAAAGCTATCGTACGTGAACCTAATCTGGCTCATTACCGGTATGTAAAAGGAAACCTTGATGAATCCCTCGGAAATGTCGATGATGCGATCTTAGCCTTCGATAAAGCGATTGAACTGGAACCAACCATGGCTGATGCCTACGCAGGTAAAGGAAGGTTGTATTTCAATAAGGCCGTGAAAATGTCGGATGCTGCGAATAAAATCAAAGATAACCGTCTGTATAACATTGAATCGAAAAAGGTAGATGATGCGTTTAGAATCTCGCTTCCTTTCTTCAAAAAAGCAGCTGAATTGAATCCTAAAGAAGTTGAATTCAAGAAAACACTTAAAACATTGTATTACCGTTTGAAGATGGATGCTGAATTCGAAGCCGTTAAAAAGGAAATTGACGCGATGTAATTGTTGAGAAACTGATTTATAATACAGAGGCTATTCGTTTTCACGGATAGCCTCTGTTGTGTTAATACCAATCGGACTACTTTTAGATAGGCTATAATTAAAATCAGTCAGAATATTTCATGGTTATACGAACTTATAAATTTCATTCATTTAATTATAACCGCAATAATTCAACGTTTGGAGACGCCTGGCTGGCCTAATTTTCAATGAGGGGACAATGACCAATTGAATTCTTTAAATGATTGAAATGTGCATTTAAAAAGGAATATACAGCTAATCTTCCGGGTCGAGTTGAATGAATCCGCCCAATTGTCAAATCTGCAAGAAATGATTACCAATCTATAAAAGGCTTTGTATCATTGGAGAATTTCATTGAATAAAATTGAGTGCCATATATTAAATGAATACTTAAAATTAAAGGGGTGATTAATTGTATTTATGAGAAATAGACTCTGTGGAATTAGTAATTTATTCTGTTTATATGGGGAATCGCTCAACATTAAAAAGATTTATCTATTTATATATCTATACTACAAAATGAAATGATTTCATCTTGAAGATCCTTAATTGTTCATTTGAATAACTGAATGATCAATCAGTATTGTTTTTAATTTCATTTACCCGTAGAAGATAGCTATCAATAAAAACGAATATACACAGATTCATAGACCCAAAATCAGTCTCTATAAATATTTGAACTGTTTACACCAAAAAAAAGGAGAATGACAGATGTCATTCTCCTTTAAATATATCAAATTGGCTTTTGTTAAAATGTAACTCTCAAACCAATTTGTCCATGCCAGCGACTTAAGAAATCGCTTTTAAATACTTTATCATCCTGATATGAATAAGTTGGAACCTGATTGCCATTTGCATCGGCAGTAAGTTTTGTAACTTTCAACGGAGATACGTTGTAGTCGCTACCATATACTGCGCCCCAATTCTTATTTAGTAAATTATTGAAATTCAAAATATCAAATGTCAAAGAGATTTTTTCACCCTTGTTTTTCAGATAGAAGAAATCTTCAGCTAAATGCAGGTCGAAATGATTTTCCCAAGGAGCGCTGTTCGAATAACGTGGGGCATATTGACCACGGTGATCTTTAGCATAAGAATCACCTGTAATCCAATTTCCGAATTTTGTTCTGTCATCAGCAGTAGCAAAAGTCATTTTAGCTAATTCATCAACAGTTGGAATGTAAAGCAATGAATTTCCTGTCTGTCCATCATTGTTAAAATCTTTACTTTCATTCATTGTTAAACAGTAACGCATTCCATTTGAACCATTATAATTTACTGCAATTACAGTTGCCAGACGTCCGTTCAGATATTTAGGAGTCGTGTAACTTACAGTAGCTAAAACACGATTAGGAACATCAAATACGGAGTAAGAAAGTTCATTGGCATCGTTCGGATTGATTGCATAGTTGTATTTCCAGTTTGAATAGGCAACAGAACTTGTACCATCATTAATCGAATAAGCATGACCGAAAGTATAACTAGCCATTACGTCAAGTCCAAAACTGAAACTCTTTTCCAATTTAGAACTCAATGAATACGTATACCCTTTATTCGTATTTTTTAAATTGACAATAGCATAATAACTTCCAGCATTTCTAGACCAATATGTTGTTGCAGAATTTGCATCATCGGCACTTACAGCATATACTTTTTTGCCATTATCGGTTAACGCAAGATTTTCGAACCATACATTATTCATAGTTTTAGAATACAATCCTTCGACAGTCAACTTAACATCATAAGGTAATACTTGTTCCAGGGCCAGATTCGTACGGAATACCTGAGGGTATTTAAAATCTTTAGATACGGTATTAATAGTTGGTTTAGAAGCAGTACCGGTAGTCGCTGAATTCATAGCTGCAACAGGATCATTACCATAGGTTGCGAACGAAGGAACATTGGTTGAAATAGTAGTACCCTTCATTTCGATACCGGTATTTCCCCAATTGTTTGATAACCATACAAAAGGTACGCGTCCGGTGAAAAGACCTGTTCCACCACGTACTAATGTTTTATGACTATCATCGGTATACCAACGGAAACCAAGACGTGGAGAAATCATTATTTTGGTTGAAGGAACTTCACCAACTTTTACACCGTTTGTGGTTGCATAGGTACTGGCATTAAAATCGGGATTAACGGATGGTTTATTAAAACAAGTAGGAACATCAAAACGAATTCCATAAGTTAAATTAAGGTTGTTTGTAACATTCCATTTGTCCTGGGCATAGACTCCAAATTGACCAGCTTTGACAGTAGCAGCCCATTGGTAGCTACCGGTCAGCTTATTATCGGAATAATTATATGCGAACTGATATGCTTTATCACTTAAAAAATCATTCAATGAATTGTATGTATATGAACCATTACTGGCTTGTATAAAAAGATTGTACATATTATAAATTTCATTGTGTGTTCCAAAAGTTAAAGTGTGATCTCCCTTATACCAGGAAAGATTATCTTCAAATGTGTATATATTCTGATTAAGAACGTTTGCTCCGGAAGAATATTCAGTTCCAATATTTCCTGTAACAGTACCCGTACTCCAAGAGTTAGATGTAACATCATACGATCCACCAAGATTTTTTATTTGTACATTTGGCGCCTGATATGGAACTTCACGATTGTCACGCACTAATGTAGCACCCACACGAGCTTCATTGTATAAAGTGTTAGATATGTGTGAATTTAATTCTGCAACAAATGAATTCGTTTTATCAATCATACGATAAGCACTATTTCCAAAATAATACGACGTTGAACCACTACCATTAATATCTTTGTATGAGTCGTTCAACTGGTAGCGGAATGAAAATTTATTGTTATCATTAATGTTCCAGTCTAAACGGCCTAATAATGACAAGCCCTTTGTGTTTACATTTTGTTTGGAAAATACATCTTTATTGCCTGTAATCTGAGCATATTTGTTTACAATTGCCTGAGCTTCTGCTGTAGAAACATACTTAGAAGTATATCCGGGATAATAATCGGATGGGTAAGTATCATATTTATATTCCGCACCGGCAAAAAAGAAAAGTTTATCTTTAATAATCGGACCCCCAACTGTAAACCCTGCGGTTTTCGTGGACTGTGTATTTAATTTAGCTTCTACTTCATTTACCTGACTCCATTTGCCGTATAAGCTTTGGTCAGTATAATACCCATATGCAGATCCTTTGAATTTATTAGTACCAGACTTGGTAATTGCATTAATACCACCACCTGTAAAACCACTCTGGCGTACGTCAAAGGGAGATACTACTACCTGAATTTCCTGAATTGCATCCAAAGAAATCGGATTGGCACTTGTTTGTCCACCATTTGTACCTGAGCCGGCAAGACCGAAAACATCATTACTTACCATACCGTCAATCTGGAATGAATTGTAACGATTGTTTGAGCCGGCAATGGATAAGCCTCCGATTTTAGAAGCAGAAACCAATGGGGATAATTTTGCAATATCATAAATATTGCGATCAATGGTAGGAGCATCAGTAATTTGCTTCTGATTGAAATTTGTTGCAGCACCGCCTGCAGCACTTCTTACTCCTGATCTTGCACTTACAATCACTTCATTTAATTGTTGTGTTGATTCATTTAATTTAGCATCGTAAGTTGATGTTTCACCAAGAGCAAGTTGAATATCAATAATTTCAACTTTTTGGTAACCTACTGAAGAAATCACAATTGTGTACGGACCACCGACACGCATGCCCTGAATAAAATAACGTCCTTTTACATTTGTTACAGCACCATAAGTTGTTCCCGAAGGAGTGTGTGTTGCAACTACTGTAGCACCAATAACAGGCTCACTGTTGGAACTGATTTTACCACTTAACGCAGATGTTGTTACTTGTGCATTCATTATTGCCGGGAGCAATAATAATGCAAACACTAAGAACTTTAATTGTTTAATCATAAAATTGTTTTTTTTTGTTTTTACTAAATTTAGAACTATGATTTTCTTATTTTAAGTGATATTTAAATTATACATTTTTAAGTGTCGTGCTGCATAAAACTTACATTTGTTTAAACTATTAGAATCGTTATTTTTATACTGTTTTCGCAAATATACCATATTTCCTGTTAAAAACTATGTTATGACGATAATATTTATCAACACTTTTCCCCATAGAAAATAGGAATCTGTTAATTTTACATTTGAATTCGACTACTCAGGTTTCAAATTGAAATTATTTTTGTATAATTAACTTTGAATAAAGCTTAAACAATGCATGTTTATTTTTAATTGATATTTTGATCATACCAAAAGGTAATAAGTTAAAATTGTATTTTGTATGAAGCAAATTACGTTTGTGTGAATAAATCAGGTCGTAAAGTGTTATAATCTATAAAATCCCTGTGGAAATCTGAAAATAGTTATTGAAATAATCGGGAAATTTTTATTCAAAAAAAGACTATCTTTGCACAGTTTTTGAAAAATGAAATGAATATTGATGGAGTACAATATTAAATTTATGCGCAAAGCGATTGCTTTGTCAGTGGATAATATAAAAAATGGTGGTGGACCCTTTGGAGCTGTCATTGTAAAGGATGGTAAAATAATAGCAACAGGTGTAAATAGGGTTACAGCTAATACCGATCCGACTGCGCATGCTGAAGTAAATGCAATTCGAAAAGCAGCCAGGAAATTAAGAACTTTCGATTTGGCAGGATGTGATATTTATACTTCCTGCGAACCCTGCCCAATGTGTTTAGGTGCTGTTTACTGGGCGCATCTCGATAAAATGTACTATGGAAATACCAAATCAGATGCTAAAAATATAGGGTTTGATGATTCGTTTATATATGATGAAATTGACATGAAGCCGGAAAACAGACAAGTTAAAACAGTTCAAATGCTTCCTGAAGAAGCAATTAAGGCTTTTGAAGCGTGGACATTGTCTGTTGATAAAGTTAGTTATTAGTTGAATAAGTTGATTAAGTTCAATAAGTTGATTTAGTTGATTAAGTTGAATAAGTATATTAGGTTGAATAAGTTAATTAAGTTGATTAAGTTGAATAAGTTAATTAAGTTGAATAAGTTGATTTAGTTGAATAAGTTGATTAAGTCGATTTAGTTGAATAAGTTAATTAAGTTGAATAAGTTGATTTAGTTGAATAAGTTGAGTAAGTTGAGTAAGTTGATTTAGTTGAATAAGTTGATTAAGTTGAATAAGTTGAATAAGTTAATTAAGTTGAATAAGTTAATTAAGTTGATTAAGTTGAATAAGTTGATTTAGTTGAATAAGACGAATAAGTTGATTTAGTTGAATAAGTTGATTAAGTTGATTAAGTTGAATAAGTTAATTAAGTTGAATAAGACGAATAAGTTGATTTAGTTGAATATAATGGTTGAAAAACAAATTTAAATTATATGTCTTTCACCCAATTAACTAATCACCCAATCACCCAATTAAACAATTAACCAATCACCCAATTAACCAATTAACCAATCACCAAACACCCACTTAACCAATTAACCAATCAACCAATTAACCAATCACCCAATCACCAAACACCTAATCACCCAATTAACCAATCAACCAATCACCAAACACCCAATTAACCAATTAACCAATCAACCAATTAACCAATCACCAAACACCCACTTAACCAATCACCCAATTAACCAATCACCCAATTACCCAATTAATTTATCACCCAATTAACCAATTAACCAATCACCCAATTAACCAATCACCCAATTAACCAATCACCCAATCACCAATTAACCAATCACCCAATCACCAATTAACCAATTAACCAAGACATTGATTCTTTCCGAATTTCAACAACTATACGCTCAACATCCACAAGTAAATGCACTTGTAAAGTGGGCTTCTTCACTTGAACCGAACTTAAAAATTTCCGGTTTAAGCGGATCTTCATCGGCACTTGTTATTGCATCGCTTTTTAAAGCACGTCCAAATACCCATATTGTCGTGATGGATGATGCTGATGATGCAGCATATACGTACAATGATTTAAAACAATTGCTCTCTGTAAACGATGTGTTATTTTTTCCATCGTCCTTTAAAAGGGCCATTAAACTATCACAACTGGATACTTCCAACGAAATACTTCGTACCGAAGTGTTAAACCGTTTGGCAAATACATCTGCTCCCTGTGTTGTAGTTACCTATCCGGAATCATTGATGCAAAAGGTCGTTTCGGCAAAAAGCATGAAATCACGGATGCTGAAAATCCATGTTGGCGAAAGTCTGGGCATTGATTTTATTGTGGAAATGCTCCTTGAATACAAATTTGAACGGGTTGATTTTGTTTATGAACCCGGACAATTCTCTGTCAGGGGAGGAATAGTTGATATTTTTTCATTTGCAAACGAATTACCCTATCGGTGTGATTTCTTTGGTGATGAAGTAGAATCAATCCGGATTTTCGACATTGAAACTCAATTATCGCAGGAAAAGAAAACTGAAATTATCATAATTCCTGATTTACAACTTGATAACCGGTCACCCCATGTTTCATTCCTTGAATTTATACCGGCTACCTGCTGGTTCAGTTTCACTGATGTAGCATTTGTTCGTGAACGGTTAAACCAACATTACGATGAAGCGTTGATTAAAGCGAATGAAGTAGAACATGCTACTCCTCATTTGGCTAAAACCCAGATCACCGGGGATCAATTTATTGATCAGATTAAACCGTTTCGTAAAATAGAGTGGGGGGTAAAGTCGTTTTTTAAATCTGACTCAGTAATAATTTTTAATACTTCCCCACAACCGATCTTTCATAAAAATTTCGATTTGATAAGTGAGAACCTTAAAAATCGAATTAAAGAGGATTACAAACTCTATATTCTCAGCGACAGTTCAAAACAAACCGATCGTATTGCAGCCATTTTTACCGACCGTGGTGATACCATCTCCTTTCAACCCATTAAAAATACACTGCACGAAGGTTTTATTGATCATGATTTATCAATTCTTTGTTATACCGACCATCAAATCTTTGACCGTTTCCATAAATACCAGCTTAAAACAGATAAAACACGACTAGGGAAAGTCGTAATGACTCTCAAAGAGTTGAATCAGTTTCAGATTGGAGATTATATGGTTCATGTTGATCATGGAGTAGGAACTTTTGGCGGACTGGTACGAACCAATGTAAACGGCAAAATGCAGGAAATGGTAAAACTCATTTACAAAGACGATGATATTATTTTTGTAAGTATCCATGCATTACACCGTATATCAAAATACAAAGGAAAAGAGGGTGAAGCACCACGAATTAATAAACTCGGTTCGGGAGCCTGGGAACGACTGAAAGAACGCACGAAGACCAAAGTCAAAGATATTGCGCGTGAACTTATAAAACTATATGCCAAACGAAAAGCCGAACAAGGTTTTCAGTATTCGCCCGATAGCTATCTTCAACATGAACTGGAAGCATCATTTATTTATGAAGATACACCCGATCAGGTAAAGGCAACAGCTGATGTGAAAAAAGATATGGAATCGATCCTTCCTATGGATAGGCTGGTATGCGGTGATGTGGGATTTGGAAAAACAGAAGTAGCCATCCGGGCTGCATTTAAAGCGGTTACTGATAGTAAACAGGTTGCCATATTAGTCCCTACCACCGTGTTGGCATTGCAACATTACAATACTTTTAAAGAACGTCTCAAAGACTTTCCATGCACAATCGAATATTTGAGTCGCGCCAGAACGAGCAAACAAACGGCTGAAGTACTCGAACAATTATCAAAGGGTCAGGTTGATATAGTTATTGGAACGCACAAATTGGTTAGTAAATCAGTAAAATTTCAAAATTTAGGATTGCTGATTATTGATGAGGAACAAAAATTCGGGGTTACTGTTAAAGAAAAACTCAAGGAGTTGAAAATTAATGTGGATACTTTAACCATGACGGCTACTCCTATACCACGAACCTTGCAATTCTCATTGATGGGGGCACGCGATTTATCCATAATCAACACACCTCCCCCTAACCGGTATCCTGTTCAGACGGAAATTCATTTGTTTGATGAAGATGTGATTCGTGAAGCAATTCAACTCGAAATGAACCGAAACGGACAGGTTTTCTTTGTCAATAACCGGATTCAGAATATCTATGTCATTGAAAATATGATAAAACGACTGGTTCCGGGTTGCCGGGTAGCAGTGGGTCATGGTCAAATGCCTGCCAATAAACTGGAAGAAGTGATCATTGATTTTATCAATTACGAATATGATGTGTTGGTTGCTACTACCATCATTGAATCGGGAATAGATATCCCGAATGTGAATACGATCATTATTAATAATGCACAGAATTTCGGACTCAGCGATTTGCATCAACTGAGAGGCAGGGTTGGCCGTAGTAACCGTAAAGCGTTCTGTTATCTGATCGCCCCGGAAACAAGTCTGTTGACTCCGGAAGCTAAAAGACGATTGCAGGCTATCGAAACTTTTGCTGAATTGGGAAGTGGTTTTAATATTGCCATGCAGGATCTGGATATCCGTGGTGCAGGCAATATGTTAGGTGCAGAACAAAGTGGTTTTATTGCTGATTTGGGGTATGAAACATATCAAAAAATTCTAAATGAAGCAGTCCACGAACTGAAAGATGAAGAATTTGCTGAATTATATGCCGATGAACGGGCCGAAAATACTTCAGCCAGCACATTTGTAACCGATTGCCAGATTGATTCAGATCTGGAAGTGTTGTTCTCAGCAGAATATATCGAAAATGTATCCGAACGTATCAGTCTGTACAGAGAGTTGGATAATATTGATAATGAGGGAGAATTGCTTGAATTTGAAAAACGGATTGAAGATCGGTTTGGCAAAATACCTCCTGAAGGACAAAGTCTGATTTTAGTGGTGAAGTTACGGTGGTTAGCTATGCGGTTAGGAATTGAAAAACTGGTGCTTAAGAATGAAAGCATGACCGCATTTTTAGTCTCAAATCCGCAATCGTCATATTATCATTCCGAAATATTTGGAAGTCTGTTGCGATATATGACCACTCATCCCCGTAAATGTCAGCTTCGCGAAAGGAATATGCGTCGATCGATTGTTTTCTCAGAGGTGAAAACTGTAGAAAAGGCCTTTGAAACCCTCACGAGTGTGTTGAGTTGAATATTAACCCTGTTTTTTGTTGCATGAAGTCAACCGCTTCAAACAAAAAAAATAGACTACAATAAAAGCTTTAATGCTTTACTGTGTCTATCGTGATTCAAAATAGAAAAAACCGCATTGCCATTTGTTGAGAAAACTCCTATAAATAGGATTTGAGGTGTTTTTTCTCTTTGTAATCTGCCGTCCGCTAGCTAGCGGATACCCTTAGGCGCAGCCCGCCATTAAGAATCGAACATATCTCGGTAATTTTTAAATGTTGAGTTTTCCAATCTCAGGCAATGCGGTTAGCTTTTCTAACGCTGCAAATATATAGTTTAAATTCTAAAAGTATTCATTTCTGAGTAAATTAATTAGTTAAAAATGCAACATGAGTCATGATTTACTCATTCATAGCATCTTTTGATTTGACCATTGAAAAAACACATGCGAAAATTTCGTTATCTAAAAGAAAATATCTACTTTTGCAACTCTGATCTAAAAATGAATTAACAAAAAGAAATTAATAACATAATCTTATGTCGAAAAAAGAGGAAAAAAAACATGACGAATTAGTAAATGTTGAACATGCTTTGACTACAACTGAAGTGTTTATTGAAAAATATCAAAAACAAATTATTTATGGAGTTGGTGCAATCGTGTTAGTTGTTTTAGTTGCTCTTTCATTTCGTAATTTTTATCTGGAGCCACGCGAAGTGGCAGCTGAAAATGAAATGTATAAGGCTCAGGCATTTTTTGCTAAAGATTCATTTAGAATAGCACTCGAAGGGAGTGGATCAGAATCAATCGGGTTTAAGGAAATTGTATCCGATTACGGCATTACTGCTTCAGGTAAACTGGCAGCTGCTTATGCCGGTATTTGTTATTATAAATTAGGTCAATTCGACAATGCAATCAAATATCTTTCACAATTTGATGGTAAGGATTCCTATTTCGCTGCATCTGTCATTGGTTTAACCGGTGATAGTTATGTTGAACTAGGTGAAACCGACAAGGCTATCAGTTATTTCGAAAAAGCAGCCGACAAGGATAATGCAGTCATGAGCCCTGTTTATCTCAAAAAAGCAGGTCTGGTTTACGAATCATTAAAACAACCTGAAAAAGCTGAAAAGGAATATACCAAAATTAAAGATAATTATCCTAAAAGTCCTGAAGCTTCAGATATTGATAAATATTTAGCCCGCGTTCAAAAGTAACTTTCAAGACTTCAATATAAAATAATATAAAAAGCTGCTTCTGAAAACGAAGTAGCTTTTTTAATACTTAATCCATAAACAATACCCTCAAATGGCAACTAAATATCAAAATCTTTCGGATTATGACTCAGATCTAATGCCCGATAAAAATATAGTTTCTAAACAGCAATATGCTATTGCTGTGGCAGACTGGAATTCGAAAATTACACACAGTTTATTACAAGGCGCTATAGATTCATTAGTGGATAACGGAGTAAAAGAATCGCAAATTAAGATTGTTCATGTCCCCGGCACTTTTGAACTGACGTATGCAGCAAAACAATTTGTTGAAAAAACAACTGAATACGCTGCTGTTATTGTACTTGGTTGTGTCATTCAAGGTGATACTCCCCATTTTGATTTTGTTTGTCAGGGTGTAACATACGGAATTTCTGAATTGAATACCCGAAGAGATAAATGTCCTGTCATTTTTGGTGTTCTCACAACCAATACCTTACAACAGGCAATCGACAGGGCTGGTGGTAAAGATGGAAATAAAGGAGTGGAAGCCGCTATCACAGCCATAAAAATGGCAAATATTGTTTGGTAGTTTGGTTTTTTAAACCTATCTTTGCACTGCATAAAAAAACTATGGGCAGTTACCAAAGTGGCCAACTGGGGCTGACTGTAACTCAGCTGTCTTTCGACTTCGGAGGTTCGAATCCTTCACTGCCCACATTTTTATATTTACTATTTTACCATTTACCATTTAAAAAGTAACTGATTAATAAGTAAATAATTTTGCGAAAGTAGCTCAGTTGATAGAGCATTAGCCTTCCAAGCTGAGGGTCGCGGGTTTGAGTCCCGTCTTTCGCTCAAAAAAAGATTCTAACTTCGGTTAGAATCTTTTTTTTTATACTATAAAGTGTCGTTCTTAGAATGATTAGAAAATAAATTGATTTGAAGATTTAAAAGATTCTCCGTTGAAAGTGCATTGGGCTACCAGAATAAAGATGGTGGTTTATAATTCCCTACAATCGTTCATAAAAAAAGATTCTAACCAAAGTTAGAATCTTTTTTTATCATTAATTGCGTTTCTCTTAAAAGAATGACGAAACAAACAAAGTAAAGGTAAGTCCGATCAATACTGAAATTGTAAACCAGCCAAAGATATTCTGATAGATGTTATTGACATGTTTCCCCATAACTTCTTTATTGTTTACAATCAGAATCATGCATATCAGTACCACCGGTAATAAAATGCCGTTTGCAACCTGTGACCATAAGGTAATTAATATCAGTGGAGCATTCGGGATTAATATGATGGCAGCACCAATGATAATAATAGAAGTAAATAACCAGTAAAACTGAGGTGCTTCCTTCCATTTTTTATCTATACCGGCTTCAAATCCAAATGCTTCACAAACATAAAATGCAGTAGCAACAGGTAATATGGTAGCCGAGAATATGGATGCTATAAACAATCCAAAAGCAAATGTTGCTGAAGCCAGATCACCTGCCAGTGGTTTTAAAGCCAATGCAGCGTCTTTTGCCTCCTCTATTTTTATACCGTTTACATGTAATGTGGAAGCGCATGCAACTATAATGAAAAATGCCACCACAACAGTGATAATACTTCCAATAACCACATCGGCCAGGGTGTATTTGTAATCCGATATAGTTAACCCTTTTTCAATGACGGCAGATTGCATGTAAAACTGCATCCAGGGTGCTATGGTGGTTCCAATAATGCCAATAACGATGGTCAAATAATCCTTTGTGTATTTAATATCAGGTCTAATCATAGCCTGACCAATATCATGCCAGTGAGGTTTCCCCAGCAAAGCCGAAACAACATAAACAAGTAAAAAAGCACTGAAAATAAGGAAAACGCGTTCGCTGAACTTATAAGTTCCTTTCACCACTAACCACCAAACCAATAATGCCGAAATGGGGACGCTAATGTACTTGCTGATATCAAAAACCTGCATACTTCCTGCAACACCTGCAAACTCGGTAGTTGTATTACCAATAT
>Ga0302286_10000080_pt1 | contig 81027 bp, 65 predicted proteins | sample III_Fen_E2_3_FD_198765 | JGI IMG/M metagenome (GOLD analysis project Ga0302286, IMG submission 198765) | Peat permafrost microbial communities from Stordalen Mire near Abisko, Sweden - III_Fen_E2_3 | ecosystem: Environmental > Terrestrial > Soil > Wetlands > Permafrost | place: Sweden: Abisko...
AGTGTAGCCAAACATACTAGCAAGTGGAACGATAGCTTTGACAAGCTTGGCGCCACCGTTAAGATCATCCATTGCTTCAATTCGTCCACGACGAGAGTTAAGGTCGCCAATAACGTCACCCATAAACTCTTCTGGAGTGGTAACCTCAACGTGCATAACTGGTTCCAGCAAGATTGGCTTGGCCTGACGAATACCCTCGCGGGTTGCTAGCGCACCAGCCAATTTAAAGGCAAGCTCACTGGAGTCAACGTCATGGTAACTACCATCGTGAAGAGTTGCCTTAACATCGACAACTGGATATCCGGCAATAACACCGCTATCAAGGGTCTCGCGAACACCAGCTTCAACAGGCTTGATGTATTCTTTTGGAACAACTCCACCCTTGACGGCGTCAAAGAATTCGAAGCCTTTACCTGGCTCGTTCGGTTCAAACTTGATCCAAACATCACCATACTGGCCGCGTCCACCAGATTGTTTAGCATGCTTACCTTGAACATCAGATGTACCTTTGATTGATTCGCGGAAGGCAACTTGTGGTTCACCGATGTTAGCTTCGACATTAAATTCACGGCGCATACGGTCAATTAGGATGTCTAGGTGCAATTCGCCCATTCCGGACATAATCGTTTGTCCCGTTTCTTCGTCCGAGTGAACACGGAAAGTTGGGTCTTCTTCGGCGAGTCGCTGCAAGGCGATACCCATTTTTTCTTGATCGGCCTTGGTTTTTGGCTCGACCGCAATAGATACGGGTGGCTCTGGAAAAGTAATGCTTTCAAGTGCAATTGGATGTGCTGGATCGGCAAGGGTATGACCCGTGAAGGTATCTTTCAGGCCTATAACTGCGGCGATATCACCGGCTGCGACTGAATCAATCTCTTCGCGCTTGTCGGCGTGCATACGGACAATACGTCCAACACGCTCCTTTTCACCTGTAGTAGTATTTAGAACGTAGCTTCCAGCCATCAGCTTACCACTGTAAACACGAACAAAAATCAGCTTTCCAACAAATGGGTCGGTCGCAATCTTAAAGGCCAGACCAGCAAGTGGCTCGGTCTCAGATGGCTTGCGCTCGATTTCATCGCCATTTTTAGGATTAACACCCCAGATTGCATCAACGTCTAGAGGTGATGGTAAATAATCAACCATAATGTCAAGCAATTTCTCGACAACAACACCACGTCCGTCACCACCACTTACTAGGAAAAAGTTTCCGGCAAGTACTCGCTTACGAAGAGCAGCTTTTAGCTCAGGAATGGTAATTGAGTCCTCACCTTGCTCTAAGAACCTCTCAAATAAGGCATCGTCAGCCTCTACGGCTGCTTCAACTAACAAACTGCGTGCGTTTTTAGACTTCTCAAGCATGTCGGCAGGAATTTCACCCTGAACTAGCTCGTGATCGGTGTAATCAGAATATCTGTATGCTTTCATCTCGACAAGGTCGACTAAGCCATCGATGTCTTTTTCAAAACCAATTGGCAAGTGGATTGGGAGTGCATTTTTAGTCAAACGGGCATGAATAGTAGCAAGTGATTTGTAAAAATCCCCACCAGTTTGGTTAATCTTGTTAATAAAACAAATTCGTGGCACGCCATACTTGTTGGCCTGGCGCCAGACAGTCTCGGACTGAGCCTCAACGCCCATCTTTCCGTCAAATATAGTTACAGCACCATCAAGCACACGCAAAGAACGCTCAACTTCGGCAGTAAAGTCAATGTGACCCGGGGTATCGATGATATTAATCTTGTGGTCTTTCCAAAAACAAGTAACAGCAGCGCTTGTAATAGTAATTCCGCGTTCTTTTTCCTGCGCCATCCAGTCGGTCGTGGCACTATCACCGTTGGCACCGCGTACTTCACCAATCTTGTGATTGATACCGGTACGATATAGAATACCTTCTGTTACTGTAGTCTTACCGGCATCAATGTGAGCAATGATACCAATGTTTCGAAAATCCTTTAAGGGAAAGTGCTTTTCAGCCATGGAGGTGGTTTGTCCTTTGTAATATTAATTATTTTTTGCCATCAAAAATAGCGCTTATCCGTTATTATAGCAAATTTTTTATCTATTGAACAGGGTCGCCGACGTAAAAAATGATATTCCTAACCGACCGAAAGTCACTTGTGCTATATACAGGAATTGATATCTTATAACTCTCTATCACAGTTCTATTTAAATACTATAATCTTGTTCGTGTTGGTCGTATTCAATATTTACCTGTCCAACAGGAGCAAACGCAAACAATCTCGGCGCGTAATCAACTAATACCGCCGCGTCACTTTTGGGTTCCAGCTTTCGCACTAAAAATAAGTGGCCTACTTTTCTTATAGGCTTGCCGGTTTCTCCGGTGTAAAACTCAAAGACCGCATAGCCATACGAGGTAAGTTGCTGTCGGTCAACCTCTACATACTCTATACCAAATTTTTCAGTAAACTCATCATAATACGCTTGCTTTAAGCGTCCCGTTACTAAAACTGTGTCGTTTAAATAGGGACATTCGGCATCCATTTTAGCAATCGCCTCTTGGCATATGTCATTAACGGTAATCTGCGTAAGTTCATCAGCCTCTATATGAGAGCTAAGCAGTTCTTCAATCTCGGTGGCCTGAGCCAGGACCCGTACTGTATATTCGTCCAGCTTTATATCGTCCAGTTGCGCGAATAGTTGCTCGGTGTTTTCGTCAGGCATTAGTCACTAATTGTAGCGTTGTTTCGGGGACTACCGCAAGCATAAAAGGCTTCAGGCCGCCACAAGCTCACAAATATCGCGGACGGCGCACCTATAGATAGCCTTTTTCGCTACTATGTCGGCGATATTTACCATATCGGCTGGGTCGTTCAGCTCTAAGTCGCCATAGTCGACTGGCTGAAACTCGACTGGCTGATGACGCGCGATTTCAAACTGATGCGAAAAGTCGTCAAAGCCTCGATATAATTGTTCCGTAAGAAAGGCTCTATACGCCTCTTGTCCTAAATCCCTAGCCCGGCTGCTGCGTTTTATTTCTCGAACTTTCTCAAATAACGAGACAGCTACTCTTTGGGCATCGATTCTGTATTGCATAACTTCAAACGACGGCATAGCTGGTGGTTCGGTAATTAAGTGAGTCCAGTTATGAAACAATCTAGGTACGCGAACCATGCCAATACCAAGATGTCGAAACTCGGCTGGATTCGGTTTATCATCTGGCGCATCGACATAAAAGCGCCTTGGCCACTGTAAATGGTGGCGGTCATTAAAGGGTGACGACCAGTCGTAAGCTGGGTCTACCGTCCCGCGGACTAACTTGACAAGTGCTTCAAAATCAACCAATCCCCTGTCGTCGAGAGGTGTCTCAAGCTGCTGTAGGCCGGGGTTACGTAGCCAGACTTCGGGTGGTGGAATGTCGGTGCGTTGTGGATTTTTTGCATTAAATCCCACGAAGCGCCGTTCCATATTAGTAAATAGTCCCCGTAATCGTGTTTGTTTTTAACCTCATGTTAAGTTACTTATAACACAAGCTTTATACGCCTGTAAAGAATATTACAAAAAAATACCCACCACGAAGATGGGTATTTTCTTTTCGCTGGAACGATTAGGTCCTGGCGAAGTGAGCGAAGGCGCGGTTGGCCTCGGCCATTTTGTGCGTATCTTCTTTTTTCTTATAAGCGGCACCGGCTTCGTTGTAGGCGTCAATAATCTCTAGCGCTAGGCGTTGAGAGTATGGAATACCTTTACGAGCGCGGGCGGATTGAACTAGCCACGTAAAGGCATAGTGCAACTGGCGGTGACCAGCAACAGGAAATGGAATCTGGTAGTTCGCACCACCAACACGACGAGATTTAACCTCGAAGTTTGGCGAAACGTTCTTTAGAGCTCGTTCGAAAACTGCTAGTGGGTCTTCGCTGCCAAGTTTTTTGGCGGCAACCTCTAAGGCACTATAAACAGCACGTTCAGCAACAAGTTTTTTGCCATCAAGCATCGACTTGTTAATAAGACGCTGAACTAGAACACTTTGATACTTGCGGTCTGGATTTAGCTTACGTTGTAGGCTGGCGGTAACTTTACGAGGCATTACTTGTCCTCCTTCTTAGCACCGTACTTGGAACGGCCTTGTTTACGCTTAGCAACACCTTGAAGGTCAAGGGCGCCACGAACAATGTGATAACGTACACCCGGAAGATCCGGCACACGACCACCACGGACCAGCACAACAGCGTGTTCTTGTAGGTTGTGGCCTTCGCCACCGATGTAGGCCCAAACTTCTTGCTGGTTCGTCAGACGAACACGAGCGACCTTACGAAGGGCCGAGTTAGGCTTTTTTGGTGTCTTGGTTGTTACTTTGATACAAACGCCACGCTTAAGCGGACCGTTCTGCTCGTAGTAACGAGTTTTTAGCGCGTTGTGAATACGGCCTAATGCAGGAGACTTACTTTTCTTCAAAGCAGTCTTGCGAGGCTTGCGCACTAATTGATTGATTGTTGGCATTAATACTCCGATTTTATTATTACAATTAAATAATCAGAATGTCGCAATCCATGAATGAAACATTTGTTTCAAGCATCTTCAACATTCTATTTACTAACTTTACAGATTGAACTCAGCATGTTCGCCCTGTGTCGTACTTATCTGATACGATAAGAGGAAACTCACCTGTGATTATAGCAAGAATTTAGCGATTCGTAAAGGTATGGTCAAACAGCCGTAAATAAAATAGCACCCAGCATGTAACAGCCAGGTGCTATTTAGTTTGAACAGCCTAAGCGGCTAGTTCGACGTCCTCGGCGATTTCGCTTTCCAGCTCTTCGTCGCTTTGAAGACTACCATCAGCACGGCGGGCACCAGTTCCAACTGGAATCTTGCGGCCAATGATCACGTTTTCCTTCAATCCATGTAAGCGGTCAATACGTCCGCTAACAGCAGCGTTAATCAGAACACGAGTTGTATCCTGGAATGATGCGGCTGACAGGAAGCTGTCTGACCAGATTGACACCTTGGTGATACCAAGTAGCAACTGCGTGTAACCGACTAACTCTTTACCCTTAGTTGCAGCCAGTTCGGCGTTAGCCTCGACAACTGCGGCCTTGGACACGATATCACCGGTAACAAACGTGCTGTCACCTGGATCTTCGATTTGAACACGGCTAAACATCTGACGTACGATGACTTCAAGGTGTTTATCGGCCACATCTTGACCCTGAGCGGCATAGATACGAAGCACTTCGTTAATAATGTAACGTTGTGTAGCTTCGGTACCCTTTAGACGCATCAAGTCGTGCAAGTTGAGTGATCCAATCGTCAAGCGGTCACCGGCCTCAACCGTATCGCCCGCAGCGACAACCAACTGAGTACTGCCAGGAACTTCGTAACGAACCGGCGAACCGGCGTTGGCCGCAATCACAATCACCTTTTTAGTGACTTCGACGACTCCGTCAAATGGCGCGATTAAAGGTTTAGTCTCGCTTTCGCCAGATGCTAGAACATCACCAACCTTGACGTTGCTGCCGGATTTAACCGTCGCCGTACGTCCTTCAAGGTCTAGTCGTTCAACGTGTCCAGCCTCTGGAGTAACTTGAACAATATACTTCTTGCCATCTTCCCAAACATCAACTAAACCAGTTAGTTCTGTTATGAATGCTTGTCCCTTTGGAGAACGAGCTTCGAACAACTCTTCGACACGAGGCAAACCTTGAGTAATGTCACCACCAGCCACACCACCGGCGTGGAAAGTACGTAGCGTCAACTGCGTACCAGGCTCACCGACTGACTGAGCAGCAATAACACCGACAGGCTGGTCTTTAGCGACTAGGCTTCCACTGGCCATATCGATACCATAACTCTTACGAGGGATGCCTCGAAGGTTCTTGGTTGATAGAACACTTTGGATTTTGACCTCTGTAATTTCGGTGTCTTCTTCAATTTGACGAGCAATCTGGTGAGTAATTAGCTCATCAGCACCAACATAGTTGCCAACGGCTTCGGCGGTATAACGGCCGAACAAACGGTTGCCAAAAGCAATCATGGTTAGTTCTGATTCATCACGGTGAATCGTAAAGCCATCGTCGCTACCTGGAATATCTTCAACAGTAAAGACGTCTTGTGACACGTCAACAAGACGGCGAGTCAAATAGCCTGAGTCAGCAGTCTTTAGAGCGGTGTCAATCAGACCCTTACGCGCACCACGAGTGGCCACGAACTGCTCCAATGAGCTTAGTCCTTGCTTGTAGCTGGAACGGATTGGCAACTCAATCTCACGGTTAGTAGCGTCCACCATGATACCAATCATCGAGCTGGCTAGCTTGACGTTAGAAATATCACCACGGGCACCGGAGTTAACCATGACACTAATACTTGTGTCCATGTCTTTCAGCTTCTTCTGCAAGAATTCAGTGATAGTACGGTCAACATTACGCCATGAAGCAACCGTCAAGCTGTAGCGTTCTTCCTCGGTGATAAGACCTTGGTCAAACTGCTCAGCAATTAAGGTCGTCTTGGCATCGCCTTCAGCGATAAATGTTGCTGTCTCGTCAAAGCTTATATAGTCGTCTTTACCGGTTGATACAGCCGCGATAGTTGCAAAGCGGAAAGCTAAGCCTTTCATGCGATCCGCTGTCTGCGCGGTAACTTCGGCTCCATAGGTATCGAAAATTTTTGCTAATACCCTTTTGAGTTGTTTCTTGTTTTGTACGTTATTGTCATATGGATAATCAGACGGCAAAATCTCGTTAAAGAAAACGCGTCCAAGTGTGGTTTCACGAACTTCGCCTCGCGTTAGAACACGAATTGGAGCCTGCAATTGCAAAACTTTGTTGTCATAGGCCATTTCGGCTTCATAAACCGAGCTATAAGCTTTAACTGTTGCTGTTTGTGCGCTTGGTTTGACATATGTCAGGTAATAGTTACCCAACACAACGTCCTGACCAATATTCAGCACTGGCGCGCCATCGGCAGGTTTTAGCAGGTTAGCAGTCGCGCTCATTAATTCGCGAGCTTCGCGCTGCGCGTCAGCTGAAAGTGGCAAGTGAACAGCCATCTGGTCACCGTCGTAGTCGGCGTTAAATCCGTTGGCGACAAGTGGATGCAAGTGAATTGCCTTACCTTCTACTAGTTTTGGCTGAAACGCCTGGACTGACAAACGGTGCAGCGAAGGCGCACGGTTCAATAGAACGTATTTACCTTCGATTACAGCGTCAAGTGCGTCCCAAACTAGGGCGTCGCCAGCTTCAATCAAACGTGTTGCTGAGCGAATGTTGTAGGCGTGTTCGTTGCGGATTAACCAGCTGATAACGAAGGGCTTAAACAGTTCTAGAGCCATTTGCTTTGGAATACCGCACTGGTTGATTTTTAGCTTTGGACCAACCACAATAACTGAACGTCCAGAATAGTCGACACGTTTACCAAGCAAGTTCTGTCGGAAACGACCTTGCTTACCCTTTAGCATGTCACTAATTGACTTCAGTCGGCGACGTCCACCGGTCGCGTTAACGGCGCGGCCACCACGAGCGGCCGAGTTGTCAATCAAAGCATCGACGGCTTCTTGAAGCATACGCATTTCGTTGCGTCGAATTACTTCAGGAGCGTTAAGGTCAATCAGCTTTTTAAGACGGTTATTACGGTTAATGACGCGTCGGTACAAATCGTTTAGGTCGGATGTAGCAAATCGGCCACCAGTTAATTGCACCATTGGACGTAGGTCCGGTGGAATCACAGGTAACACAGTTAACGTTAGGCTACTTGGTTTGATACCGGCAACCGACATACTCTCAAGTACCTTTAGGCGCTTAAGAAGTTTTTTCTCGCGCTGGCCTTTGGCACTGGCGACCTCTTCGGTTAGTTTTGCGATTAGCTCTGGTAGTTTAATTTCGTCTAGGAGTGCCTTTAGAGCCTGTCCACCCATACCGACTTCAACTAAATCTTCGTATTCTTCAGGAAGGTTACGGTAATCAACCTCGTTTATAAGTGCGCCCTTTACTAAACTGTCCAACTGAGCTTTTTTAACAAGGTAAGTCTCGTTTAGTTCTTCGACTTCACGTGACATTTGCTCGGCCAATACCTTAACGTCAGCGTTCTCGGCTTCAGCTTCACGTTCGTAACGAATTTTGATAGCGGCTCGTCCTGCTTCAGTCTCGGCTTCAATATCAGCCAAATACTGGTCGCGTTTAACATCGTCACACTTCAAGATTACGTAAGTTGCAAAGTATGCAATACGTTCTAGGTTGCGAACGGTTGTGCCAAGTAGCAAGCTCATGGCGCTAGGTGTACCGCGCATAAACCAAATGTGAGCAACTGGGGCAGCCAAGGTAATATGCGCCATACGTTCGCGGCGAACAATTGATTTGGTGACTAGGTCGCCGTTTTTATCGATAGCAGCTTCGCGTGAACGAACACCCTTTAGTTTATTATCGTGCGGGTTGATGTCTTTAACTGGACCGAAAATTCGCTCACAGAACAGACCATCACGCTCTGGTTTTTGGGTACGATAGTTAATCGTTTCAGGTTTTGTGACTTCACCGTGGCTCCACTTAAGGATGTCCTCGGGGCTGGCTACTGCTAGGCGAACTGCGTCAAAATCTGCAATACCGTTGTTAGCTAAGATGCGACTCATATTACGCCTCCTCCTTGATTTCGTCTATTTCATCAATGTCCTGAATAGTAACTCCGTCCCCTAGGTCGCCGAAATCATCAGCTTCGTCTAGGACTAGTTCTTCTTCATCTTCAATAATCGGTATAGCGGCAACTGGTTCGCCATTTATAACGCTCCCAATAACCTGCTCGGCATCAATAATCGCGTCTTCGGACTCATCCAGCAAATCAACACGCAGACCAAGACCTTGCAGCTCTTTAACAAGCACGTTAAATGATTCTGGCAGTTTCGGACCGACAATCTTCTCGTCTTTAATGATTGATTCATAAGCCTTAGCGCGTCCATAAACGTCATCTGACTTAATCGTAATCATTTCTTGCAGAGTTGCGGCGGCACCATAAGCTTCAAGCGCCCAAACCTCCATCTCACCAAATCGCTGTCCACCGTTTTGAGCTTTACCACCAAGCGGTTGTTGAGTAACCATAGTGTAAGGACCGGTCGAACGAGCGTGAATCTTGTCACTAACCATGTGGTGAAGTTTCAGCATGTGCATAACACCAACTGTAGTACGCTCTTCAAAGGCTTCGCCAGTACGGCCGTCAATCAGCTGACTTTTACCATCGCGAGCAAAACCTGCCTTGATTAACTCGGCACTAATAGTCTCATCAGTAACACCATTAAATGGAGGCGTTGCAACCTTGTAACCAAGCGCACGCGCTGCCATACCAAGGTGAGTCTCAAACAGCTGTCCAATGTTCATACGTGATGGCACACCAAGCGGGTTCAGGACCACGTCAACAGCTGTTCCATCTTCCATGAACGGCATGTCTTCAACAGGCAAGATACGGGCAACTACGCCCTTGTTACCGTGTCGTCCAGCCAACTTGTCTCCAACTGAAATCTTACGCAATTGAGCGACGAAGATCTGAATTTGCATCAAAACACCAGCCTTTAGTTCGTGGCCGTTTTCGCGGCTAAAAATCTTAACGCCAACAACTTTACCACCACCAGCATTGTTCATGCGTTGTGATGTATCGCGAACGTCTTTGGCTTTTTCACCAAAGATAGCCCGAAGTAAGCGCTCTTCGCTCGATAGTTCTTGCTCTCCCTTTGGCGTAATCTTACCTACCAAGACATCACCAGATTTTACCTCTGAACCAAGTTGGATGATACCGCTCTCGTCAAGATGACGCAACGATTCTTCGCTAACATTTGGAATATCGCGGGTAACAATCTCGGGACCAAGCTTGGTTTCACGAACTTCAACCGTGTAATCTTTAATATTGATACTGGTCAATGTATCGTCTTGGACTAGACGACTAGACAAAACGATTGCATCGTCCATGTTGTAGCCAGCCCAAGGCATAAAGGCAACAAGTAAATCTTTACCAAGCGCGATTTCGCCATCGGCGATTGAGGCACCTTCAATCAAAATATCGCCCTTTTTAACTTTTTGACCGCGATCAACGCGAATCTTTTGGTTAATTGAGCGGTCGTCATTGCTTTTAGCAAAGTGAACTGGCTTGTAAATCTTGACGCCATCAGTGTATTTAACATGAATCTCATCAGCATCAGCTCGAACAACTTCACCGGCGGCTTCAGCAACGACTAATTGGCTGGTATTACGAGCAATTTCGCCCTCAATACCTGTTCCAACCACAGCTGCTTCTGGGGCAAGTAGTGGTACGGCTTGCTTCTGCATGCTTGAGGCCATCAAGCTTCGGTCAACACGGTTTTTCTCAACGAACGGCACAAGTGAGGCGGTCGAACCAAGAATTTGCTTATGAGCCGCGTCCATGTAGGTCACTTCGGCAGTGTCAACTTGTTCTGGTAATAGTCCGTTTCGAGCGCTAACGCGTTCCTCGACGAACGTACCGTCATCTTTTAATTTAGCGCCAGCGTCGGCGATAACTTCGGTAATTTCTTGCGAAGCATCCAGATAGACAACTTCGTCAGTAACTTTGCCTTTAACGACCTTTAGATAAGGTGTTTCGATAAAGCCATAGTCATTAACACGAGCATAAGCCGCTAGGTTCAGCACAAGTCCAATGTTGGCGCCTTCTGGTGTCTCAACGGCACAAAGTCGTCCGTAGTGAGTCGGGTGGGCGTCACGAACGTCAAATCCGGCACGTTCGCGTGACAAACCACCTGGGCCCATTGAGCTTAGACGACGTTTATGAGCTAGTTCAGACAAGGCATTTGTCTCGTCCATCAATTGTGACAACTGAGAGCTAGCAAAGAATTCACGAACAGCCGCGACGACTGGACGGGCGTTGATGAGTTGACCTGGAGTCACGTTTTCGATATCTGACATTGACATACGGTCCATGGCGTTACGCTGCATGCGTAGCATTCCAACACGGAACTGACGAGCGACTAGCTCGCCAACTAATTTGACACGACGATTAGATAAGGCGTCGATATCATCAGCTAATTCTTGAGTATTGTTCAAGCGAATAATCTCACGAACAATTGCAATCAAGTCGGAAACTTGGAAAACACGATTCTCGGTATTGTTTGGCACATTAAGACCAAGTCGTTGGTTTAATTTGTAACGACCGACTCGGCTGTAGTCAAAGCGCTTGAAATCAAAGAACATGCGCTCAATCATAGTTCGAGCGTTATCAACCGTCGCAAGGTCACCTGGACGTAGGCGCCTATAAACTTCAATTAGGGCTTCGTTTGAGCCATGAGCTGGATCTTTATCGAGAGTGGCATCGATATATTTAACTTCACCGGTATCAACGTCGGCAAAAAGACTTTTGATTTCGGCAGTTTTATTGTGGCCTAAAGCGCGGAAAAGAGTTGTAATAGGCAGTTTACGGCGACGGTCAATCTTGACATAAATCGCGCCGTTGCTGGCAGTTTCGAATTCCAACCATGCGCCACGGCCGGGAATTAATTTTGCGCCATAGAAATTGCGGGTTGCGGCTTTATCAGCCGTAAAGAAGACACCAGCACTTCGAATCAGTTGAGACACAACGACACGTTCGGTACCGTTAATAATAAACGTACCGCGTTCGGTCATCCATGGATAGTCACCAAGGTAAATTTCTTGTTCCTTAACTTCGCCAGTTACTTTATTGGTTAGTTCAACATTGGCGTGCAGAGGCGCGTCAAAAGTAAGGTTATTTTCTTTCGCGAAGTTTTCGCTGTTTTTTGGTTCTTGAAAGGCATACTCTTTAAAACGTAATGCTAGCTTTTGACCAGTATAGTCATCAATCGGGTTTAACTCGGCGAAGATTTCGCTAAGTCCAGTTTCGACGAATTCTCGCCAACTATCACTTTGATGTGCAATTAAATTTGGTAATGGCAATGCCGTGTCGCCTTTTGTAAAAAAGACACGCTTGCTACTTGCAGGCTTTGTTTTTGCCATAAGTATGCAATGCTCCTCGCAATATAAATTGTATTAGTTAATAGGGTTTTCTTTGGCGCCGAAGATTCCCTTAACATTGGTCAGCCCACCGCATGATGCCACTCTTGCATTTAGGCATAGATGACCAAAGCTACACTACTTCTTGATAGCTATTGTGAAGCCTCGGTTATCTATTGTCAATAACCTTTTTGTTAGTTTTTGAGTTTTTCGTCCTTATGGACTCATCAGATTGCCGGGTTCTAGGCAATGAAACTCACGCCAGCCCACCGACCGGAACCTTCGTCATTGAAGGTTACGCAGCCGGTGGGCCGTTCAGAAGATCAGTGCGAATCCTTGGTGTCGTGCATCATCGGGCCAAGGGCCGTCACGACCAGCGCAACAACGACTAGTGCCAGTGAGACGCACGCAACAGCAAAAACTGCCAATCCGCTCACGGAAACCTCCAAGTGAACCGGTCTAGTGAACTGCGTAGAGTTTATTTAACGCCAATTAGTACGACGTGTCAATAATCAAGAGTGTCCTACGCTTTTGTAATAACTTCGTCGACCAAACCGTAGGCTTTGGCCTCTTCTGGCGTCATCCAGTAGTCACGCTCCATGTCTGATTTAACCTTGGCAAGTTTTTGGCCAGTGTTTTTCGCCAATAATTCAGCCAGCATCTCTTTAACGGCAAGGCCTTCTTTCAAATCAATTTCCATATCGGTAACTTTGCCCTGAGTACCGCTACTGGGTTGGTGAATCATGACTTTGGCGTGTGGCAGCGCAAAACGTTTACCCTTGGCGCCACTACTCAGCAGGAAGGCGCCCATACTTGCCTGTAGTCCTATGCCGATTGTCTGAACGTCAGGCTTGATGTATTGCATCGTGTCATAAATCGCCATGCCGTCATAAATACTACCACCGGGGCTATTGATATACAGCTTGATATCCTTTTTTGGGTCCTCGTAGGCAAGGTGTAATAACTGAGCTACGACTATATTAGCCGTATGCTCGTTCACCTGCTCACCCAAAAAGATAATTCTTTCGTTTAAAAGACGCGAGTAGATATCATAAGCGCGCTCGCCGTCGCTTGTTTTTTCGATAACCGTTGGAACTAGATAATTGCTAGGCTTATTCATATATCTAGTGTATATAAAATTAGCACTCGTTGCAAGTGAGTGCTAGCTACTAACCCTACTATTGCTTTTTTTGCTGTTTTGTGCTATAGTCATCTTAATCTTCTGTCAACCCTGGCCGAGAGGAGGCCGCAGTGAAGAAGTTCTTTTTTCAGATCATGCTGGTGTTGGTTTTGGCGGAAGTCGCCATGATCACACTCGCATGGAACCAGAGCTACACCCGGGCATACGTGCACGAGGCGGTTACCACGAACGACATCTGCGGATGCTCGAGTGGGACTTTCCAGTTCGACACCCCCCAGGTCTTGATTGATACGACTTGGGTCATGTCAGACGACAGAGAGACGCCATTACTGCAGGGGGTCTGGGGCAGTTACCCGACCGACTGCTGGCAGACGAGGGCGACCGATCAGGCATGGGGCGATGCACTCCCTTTGATCATCGTCTCGACGATAGTCGACCTGTTGATCGTACTCACGGCAGTTGCATTGTTGTGCGAAGGTGGCAGCAGACCCGACTACAACATTGATCCCGACGCGTAGCACACCCAAAACCCCCTAGGCATCGATGATCTAGGGGGCTAGACGAGTCCGACTCTCCGGCTCGTCTTTTTAATTACTATTTATTTAATTCGATCAGGCGGTCGACAGTCTTGTCGGTCAGCAGTCGGTTTGCAATATCGCGGCGGACTTCTGGATCTTCAAATTGTTTCAAAGCTTCCGGATTATTGGCATACTGTTTCTTATACATCTCAACGTGCGCGTCAAGTTCATCGCTTGTCGCCTCGATTTTTTCAACCTTACTTAGTTCCGCTAGCACTAAACCAGCCTTAACACGCTTTATGGCTGTTGGCTTTACTTCTTTGTCCAGCCAGTCTTGCTTGTCTTTGAATCCCTGTGCCTGGATGTATTGGTCGATAGACATGCCTTGATACATCAGATTGCGCTCAAAATCTTGTTCGATAGACCTTGCTTGGTCGTCAATCAAGATTTCAGGCGTTGGAATTTTACTTACTTCAATCAGTTGAGCGACCAAATTGTCTTTTAGTTTTTCGATGGCTTCACGCTCTTTTTGAGCGGTAAGTTCGCGTTTTATGTCAACCTTCAATTCATCAACAGATTTAAAAGGACCAGATTTTGCGGCAAATTCATTATTAACTTCAGGCAAAACTACTTCTTTAACTAGTTTAAGCGTAGTCGTAAAGGTAACTTTAGCGCCTTTCAGCTCAGCGGCTTGATAATCTTTAGGAAATTCAAGGTCTAAATCAAAGGTTTCGCCTGGTTTTTTACCAATAATCCCCTCTTCAAAACCCGGAATAAACGATTTACTGCCAAGTGTTAAGGCATAATCACTGCCAGTACCACCGTCAAAAGCAACACCGTCTTTTTTACCAATAAAATCAATCACGGTCTCGTCACCGTCTTTGGCGGCGCGCTTGACTTCCTTTTTCTCGGCGAAGGCCTGGCGCATACGTTCAATGACTTCCTCGATATCTTTGGCGTTGACTGATACTTTTTCGGTCTCGGCCTTCAGTTTTTTGTAATTACCTAGCGTAATTTTTGGAAGAATCTCAGCTTCAGCAGTAAATTCTAGCGTCTCGCCTGGCACGAATTTTTTAATCTCGACCGAAGGACGGTCAAGTGCCTGAATCTCATTTTCGAGGAAGCTAGCGGCTACAGCCTTACTTAGAGCGCCATCAAGAGTTTTCTCTTGCAAAAGGGCTGGGTCAACGTTTTTAGCAGCGACAGCAACTGGCACCTTGCCTTTGCGAAATCCAGGGACTTTAATATCACGCGCTAATTTGGTCAGGGCGACTTGACCCGCGTCAGCTAATTCCTTGGCATCAACAATAATAGTTAGTTCAACTTTGGTATCTGATAGGTGTTTAATAGTTGTTTTCATACTTCAATGAGTATACCAGACGCTCACCCGAATCTGAAACCGTAAGCCTTAACGGCGCTTGGATTTAATCAGACTGACGATACTTGCGAAATTCAATTTTTGTTCGGTCGTCGTAAAGGCATCCTTGATGGTATAAACCTCGGTCTTAACTTCATCATCACCAATAAACAGCATGTATGGAATCTTCTTTTTTGTCGCTGTCTTAATCTGTTTGTCTAGCTTACGGTCGGTAATATCAAGTTCGACGTTGACGCCTTGGTCGCGAAGATCGCGGGCTAATTTTGACGCGCTACGTTTAGCGTCGCCCAGCACAACGATGTAAATGTCGGTTTTTGATACTAATTCTGGTACTAGTTTGTGAACCTCGAGGAAGTTTTCGATGGCTGTACCACCAGGTGCTACTCCGACGGCCGAAATCGGTTCGGCGCCAAATAGTCCGACTAGTCCGTCGTAACGGCCACCACCAAACAGGGCCCTGGTATTCTCGGGTCGTGTATCGTAAACTTCAAAAACCGTACCAGTATAGTAATCCAGACCGCGCATCAGTGTAATGTCAAAGACAGCACTTTTTACGCCGGCTCTTTCCAGTAGCGTAAACAGTTCTTGAACTTCAACAACTGAACTACTATTTCGAATCTCAGCTGGCAAATCGGCCATACTTTTCGCGTCAAGTAGTAAATCGACTTTTTGCAAGCCTTCTTCGGCGTCATCAGCCAATATTTCGCGTGCCTGGTCGTGAAAGTCGACTGGCGATATTTTGTCTTTACGGTCAAATAACTTAACCATCAACTGGGCACCGACGGCATCAAGACCCAAATATTGAGCCATCATAAAGTTAATCAGTTTGCGGTTGTTAATCTTGATAACAAAATCATCGTCTTTCGCGCCAAAGGCTTTCAAAACCGCGTCGGACATGGTAATAATTTCCGCTTCAGCGGCAATATCGTCAACGCCAAAAATATCGACGTTCAGTTGCCAAAACTCGCGTTCGCGTCCACGCTGTGGACGTTCATAGCGCATAAAATTAGCGATAGAGTATAGGCGGGCAGGATAAGGAAGCTCTTGGCGACGCGCGGCAACCATGCGGCTGACACTAGGTGTCATTTCGGGTCGAATCGCTACGACGCGTCCACCTCTATCCGTAAAGCTGTAAGTCTGTTCGTTAGCTAGTTCCTGACCACTTTTAGCAGCATAGATATCAAGTGGCTCCAGAGTTGGCGCGCCATATTCTTCGTAACCATACTGCTCGGCAATGCTACGCCAGACGGCAAATATATAATTCTGTACCCGCTTGTCTTCCGGATAGTAGTCGCGCGTTCCTTTGTATGCTTGAGAAGATAGTGCACTCATTAAGGTAATTGTCTCATTTTAATCTTTAAAACACAAGATTACGATAGGTGTTAAGCCTCTTAGTTTGATTTTTATTATTCTACAATTCGTAGCTGTCTTATTTCACGCACAGTCACCTCAAGGCCAGATAGGCTAAAGGCGAAAGACGCTAAACCGTTTTGCGCACTCGGGTGAGGTGTATGTAGCGCCCGCTCTACGGTTTCTGCTTGTAAATCAGCGTCTGGCACAACCTCTGTACTCGGAAATATTATACGAGCCCGTAGCGATTCGCTATCAACTTTATTAAAAAACGGTGGACGCATAATATCTCGCTGCATCGCCGGTGATGTCGCTACTTGAAAAGAAAGACTTGTAAAAGCTCCTCTGTTGTCGCGCACCTGTTTATATTCAAAGCCGTCCATCAACAGCCTAAATTGTACGCTATCTTTATACTTGGCTGTTGTCTGCGAATAGTTACTGATTGCCAGGAGTACATCACCACTTTTTTCAATGGCAGCACGATTGGTCTCAACCTGGCGATCTGCAATGCCTAGACGAATGGTCTGTGAGCCAATTTTTCTACGAATAAACTCTGGTTTTAAGAAAGGTAGTATAAGTTCGCTCAGCTCATCACTTGGCGTAAGAGAAAGTCCGTAACGCGTACGAGCCACCAATCCCGGTCGTTGATCGGGACCGTTGGTTGGCGTCGACACTTCGGTGGACTCTGCCATATATCTATCATGTCAAACTAGGGTTAACATGTCAAAACATTCTGACGCATCCATTCATAGAGAATAATTCCAGAGGCGACTCCCACATTTACCGACCTAGTACTGCCAAACTGCTCGATAGCAATCATTTTAGTACTTGCATCCACCATTTCAGCACTAAGACCTGGTCCTTCGCCACCAAAAACCAAGACGGCTTTTTTGGGCAGTTTTGTCTCTGATAGCGGCAAGGCGCCAGGCAAATTATCGACGGCCACAATCGTACGATTTTGTTGTTTCATTTGGCTGGCGAAGTCGTCGACAGTCTGATGATGCTCAATTGTAAGATATCTGTCGGTTACCATCGCGCCACGGCGGTTCCAGTGACGCTTGCCGATTATATGTACTGTCGCCACGTTAAAAGCATTGGCATTACGGACAATCGTGCCGATATTCATGTCGTGTTGCCAGTTTTCAATAGCAATATGCAAATCAATCCGGGTTTCATCCAGGTCGGATTTAATTGCCTCAACCGTCCAGTAGCGATATTTATCGATAACGTTACGGCGGTCACCCTCGGCAAGAAGTACTGGGTCGTATTTACTGTCCGTTGGCCATGGTTTGGGATGAGGACCAACGCCAATCGTATTTTCGGCTGTCATGTTTTTATCTTAACACGACGGTAGACGTAATTAGTCCGTGATCGGATTCATCGGGACGATGCTCAACTTTATATTCGGTAGCGACCAGACCGTCGTTTACCAGGACGTGGTCCAGTTGAAATTTTGGTAATCGACTTGGCATAGTTGGTTGCCTATCAGCATCAACGTCCTCTAATCCAAATTTGTTAAATTCTCTAAGGACATCACCCCTTGCCTTGTCAGCTAGCCATAGGAGTGCTTTGCTGGGATGAGGGTCGCGTAACGCTCGGGCCCGAGTTACTTTAGATATCATTAAATCTCCGTGCATAGAGTTAAAATCACCCATAACAACTGTCGGCATATCCAAGTTTAACCTAGCTTTAATTGCCTCGACTTGTCGCAGACGAATTTTTTCACTCTGGTCGTTTAAGTGAACCGAAACTACACGAGCGACAAAATCCTGCATAGCTATGTCAAAAATAACCGCATTTGTTTCTTCTCTCAATATCTCTCGACGGCGGTAAGACCAACCCTTAACTAACGTCATAAATTGATAGATAGCGGAGTTGTCTTCGCCCTCAAGTAAGACTTCACGATGTTTTAAGTCGACTATTTCATAGCCAGCATCACGAAAAATATCTAGAGGTAATTTTAACTTCGTACCACTGGGTGTTGATTCAGATGGGTCAAGTATATAAGCATCTTGCAAAGAAATAACCTGGCCATCTGTTCCTATGATAGTTTCAGCTACCGTTTCAGCCCGACGAGGGTCACTTAGGGCGCCATTAAGATTCCACGTCGCAAGTTTTATCTCGGTTCTTTCATTAAATGGCATATACCACTATATTAACACATTGGTACGTTTTTGTAAATAGTTAACAGAGAAGACTAGGCAAATATTAAATTCGTATATTCTAGAGGGCAACTAAGTTCCTAGCAGAATGTTACGATAATTGTCATTAAGTAAAAAACGACAATAAACAAAGCTTCAGAATATAACATGTTTATCTTCTTTAGATTGAACAGCGCATTAATAGCCAAAAATAGACTAAAAATAACAAACACAAAACTAGCTAATCTTCCCGCGTAGCCTAATGCTTCAGTCATAGATAAACCTACGCCCAAAGACAGCATACCAACCGCCACTAACACCGCGCCAGTAGTATGAATCACGTAGCGCCTACCCGGTATCGCCGGCACCCAGACAGTGAGTAACAGACCAAAGTATGAAACTATCATAATAAGATACATGAATGTAGAGATGTTATAAAACGGAATAAGCCAAACGGCTATGTAGACATAGTAAGGAATCGACAGGATGGTAATCGTTATCGCCAGTAGGTAAAACAGTTTATTGTGACGCGATACGTGTTTACTAATAGTTTCAAAGGTACTATTTATTGGCCCAAGTCGATTAGCCAAGAGCGCAACTAATATAACCACAATAGGAACGATAATCGAGACGTACTTAATGTATGGAATTGTAATCATTTATCTACAATAATATTGGTACGCGAGAGAAGACTCGAACTTCCACGTCCCGAAGGACACTAGCACCTGAAGCTAGCGCGTCTACCATTCCGCCACTCGCGCTCGCGTTATACCTTAATTATCATATACCAAATTATGTATATTTCGTAGCCTAGCTATGCGGCGAATACTGGGCGAAATCTGACTGGTCGTACGACGAACGGATGGCGCCAACTAATGTGCGCATATCAGAAGGCTGCTTGACCCCAGGATTCAAGGTGCCATAAGGATCAAAAATCTCACGAACTTGCTTGTAAAGATTTTGAATATCTTCGTCCATTAACAAATATGATGAATTCGCCTTCAGTCGGCCCTCACCACCATCGGCGATAAATGTACCGTTCAGTTTGTCGACGATTTGGCTGTATTCATTGATTAGCTTGAATATTTTTTGTTTATCAGCAACTTTATCCAACTGCAAACTAGCGCGAGCACTCACGACGCCATCTAATACTCTTCGCTGAAGTGGTAGCGTAATGTGATGTTTAGCCGCAAGGTCGGCCACAAGCCCACTAAACTCTTCGTAGCGATTAGCTGGAATGAAGGCGCCATCAATTAAAGGTGGCATCGACTCGCTGTCATTTTCTTGCATAAACACGGTCGACATAACTTCACGGATTGAATCAAGTTCTTCTAGTAGGTGGTCGTTTGAGGTAATAATCGTGGCATTAAACTTCGCCAGTCCCTTAATTGCTTTCTTCAGTTTTTTAGCTCGGGTTCGGTCGTTAAAATCCGAATATTGGGCATAGACCACGGCACCAACATTAATTTCCGCTTGGTCAGGTTTAGTGAAAGGATAGACCTTTCCACGCGCCATAGCTAACTTAAAGATTGCGCCGTCAATTGTTTCCAGTGAGGTTGGTTCGGTTAGTTTGATGGCGTCAGCGGCATCACGGGCGGCTTCATTACTATCGACTACCGCGATTAAAACTGTTCGATCGGTGCTCATAAATTCGGTCCTGAGAACAATTTCCGAGATAATACCAAGTGTACCCTGGCTACCAATCAAAAGTGGTGTCAAATCAAACGAACCGTCTTTGCGCCGTACGTCCTTAATACGTGCGTAACCAGAATTATCGCGTTCAACCTCGTGTAGCTTATTTATTATGTCCTGACTATCCTCGATTAGACCGTCTAATTTGCGGTAAATCTCACCTTCGAAAGTCTGTAAGCCTTTCTTTTTGCTGAGGTCGCGCTTATTTATACGAGTTGTTTCGATTAAATCACCGTTGGCCAGTACAACCTCTAAACGATTGACTAAGTTACCTGTCAAGCCAGATAGACCAGACAATTGTCCGCCAGTATTGTTGGCAACAGCGCCACCGACTGTACTGTAAGCTGATGATTCTGGGTAAGTTGGTACATGTAAACCATGCCAATTTAGGGCGTCATTTAGCGCTTTAAATGTTACACCCGGTTGAACGTGAACAAAATGCTCTTTATCCTTTAAGGCGATGTGAATAATATTATTCAGATGAGCTGTCGTATTGATAATTAAGCCCTTACCAATGGCCGCGCCGGTTTGATCGGAACCGCCACCGCGTGTAGTAATTGGCAAAATATGACCCTTCTCGGCCAGTTGCCATGAAAAGCGGGCGGCTTTACGAACATCGTTAGTAACCCTCGGAAACATGACGAGTTCCGGCGTAATCGTCAGCACGCTACCATCGCGCGAAAATCGTTGCCTAATAGTTTTAGCGCCGGTAATCTCACCTAGTATGTGTTCATTCAAATATTGTGCAATTTTGCTCATACTCTCCATCCCTACAAGTTGTATCTGTCTGTATTTATGATAGCACAAGCATTGTCCAGGATGTATAGGACTGGGGCTTTATCTGTTAAGACTTTTTTGGTATAGTAGTTTAGTTACCATTTTTTTGAGTACGCGCGAGTGGTGGCCTATGGTGGAAATCGTAGACACGCTAGCGTGGCAATAAGGTACACGCGCGAGTGGTGGAATTGGTAGACACGCTAGCCTTAGGAGCTAGTGCCTCCGGGCGTGAAGGTTCAAGTCCTTTCTCGCGTACCAAATAGAACAGTCATCCGAAAGGATGGCTTTTCTATTTGGTCGGTGAAAATGTCTTCAACCTTTACCCCTAGGCGTGAAGGTGAGAACTGCCAGTCGGCAGTTCGCAAGGCCGGAAGCCGGATGACGAACGTCACCGACTGAGGCGGGGTCGCGGAAATTTGCAAAGCAAATTATCTGTGACCAAGTCCTTATTTGGAAACTTATTCAATTAAAAAAAGACGTCTTAAACGTCCATTAGGCGGTAGAAAGCGAGGGCCGCAGTTCCGTAACTACGATCGTCCACCACAACGACTCCATTATTCCCGGTCGGCGCCTCACTCCTACCTGGGTATGATAATACCATAAGCCCATTGGGTTTCAATAGTCCAAAGAGGCGCGTAACTGTGGATAACTGCATATCGTTATAGGGAGGGTCAGCGAAAATTAGGTCAAACCGCTCTGTAGTTTTGTCGGACCACGAGGCCACGCCTGAATTAATCACTTTTGCAACCTCGGCGCAGTCCAGTAAATCTATATTTTCCGCCAAAACCTGAAGGGCCGACCTATCGCGCTCGACAAAGGTCACGCTGGCCGCTCCCCTGCTAATCGCCTCTAGCCCCAGAGCCCCAGAGCCGGCAAAGGCGTCCAAAACCTCAGCGTCTTTTATGGCTGTACCGACGCTATTAAAAAGAGCTCCCCGGATACGTTCGCTCATTGGATGTGTTACGTGTCCGCTTGGTGCCTTGATAACGCGAGAACCATATTTGCCCGCGATAATTCTAATTCTCACTATTTGTCATCCTTTGATAAGTAAACTGCCCAGTACCAGGCCAGACAGACAACTCGAATAATCTCAGGTATCAATAGTGTTCTTGTATCATCCGCCAAATCCCGCGTCCAACCGCTAGAGATAAACTCGTCGTACATTTTCATAGCGTAGATTTTTTGAACCGATGCCATAAAGACCGCTTCAAATCCATTCTCTATTAAGTCCGATATGTCTTCTTTGCTTGGATTAGATTCTTCGAATTTCTCGGACGCAATCGTCGAGGCGACGCCGAATTCGTAAGTATAATGTGCCGTAAACACGCCTCCAGCGCCCCAATATTGCCAGTTTTTAGATATGGTATCACGAGGGCTATTGCCCTTAATGATATTCTTTTCTTTAATCGTTAAACGTTGATCATGAGGCATGCCAAAAAGCTCTTCAATTTTATCGTTCAACGGATAGTGATGCGCAGGGGTCAAACCGTCAACCACGGCATGAGCCAACCATGACGCCTCAAAAGCGGCTCGCTCTTCATTTTTGACACGTAGTGCCTGCGCCAGGTTAAAAAGATGGTCATTAATAATCAGAATCAGCCCTGTGTCTTCGGGCTTAGCCGGATCTATATAATGCCAAGGTTCATCTTTGGATGGACTCTTACGTTTAATACCATCGGGACCATTTAGACCCTCAAAGTGTAAAATCTGCTTAATAGCCGGGAAATATTGCGAAGTCTTGATATGTTTTTTAAGCTGCCGACGCGCTACACGATCGATTTTTTGGTGTACGCCAACAATGCTTCCCGAACGGTTACGAAATGTCAGTCCTGCATACATGGTTATTTAGTTTCGTTTTTTTAGTTTAATGTTGTGAGACGTTGATAATGTTGAACATTAGCCGCCAACTGCTTATATTCTAGCAGATTCTGGCGTGATTCCACGAATGCGCGGGCAGCCTTTTGAGCGCGAGCAATCAGTTTCGTATCAGCCAAGGTGGCAATTTGCAGATTCAAGGCGCCGTGTTGAGCGCGGCCGTAGATTTCTCCTGGACCACGTAGCTTAAGATCAACTTCGGCCAGGTAAAAGCCGTCGTTGCTTTTCTCTATCTCTTTCAAACGGACGCTCGGTTTAGCGCTAGTGCTGGTCACAAGATAACAGTAACTTTGATGGACGCTACGGCCAACTCGACCGCGTAACTGGTGCAGTTGACTGAGGCCAAATCTATCGGCATCCTCGATTAGCATTACAGTGGCGTTCGGAACATCTACCCCCACCTCGACAACGGTTGTACTGACCAAGATATCCAGTTTGCCACCGGCAAATTGCCGCATCACGGCCTCTTTTTCGTCGGACTTCAACTTGCCATGCAATAACCCGATACGACGGTGTTTAAAGACCGAATTTTGTAATTTTTTAAACTCGGCTTGGACGCTCTTCAGTTCGTTGTCGGGATTATTATCGATTAAAGTACAGATGACGTAGACTTGACGGCCTTTTGTTATCTCTTCGTCAACCAGCGTGTATAACTGAGCGCGACTATTAGGCGACCAGATTTTAGTTTTAATCGGCAAACGACCAGATGGTAGCTCGTTCAGAATAGATATGTCCAGCTCGCCATAAACCGTCAGGGCCAGACTGCGCGGAATAGGCGTCGCCGTCATAGCCAGCAAATGTGGCATATGCGCGGACTTTTTAAGTAGTTCTTGACGCTGCGAAACTCCGAAGCGGTGCTGTTCGTCAATCACGACAAAACCGAGCTTATGAAATTTGACCGCTTCTTGGATTAAGGCGTGCGTACCAACTACGACGTCCACTTCGCCGTCTTGAATGGCTTTGTATAATGTTTTACGGGCTACGCCTTTGACGTTCCCAGTTAACAGTCCGACGCGCACATCAAATGGCAACAATAAGGCCTGGAGTGTTTCTGCATGTTGGTTGGCTAATATTTCCGTGGGTGCCATGAGGGCCGTCTGAAAACCACTATGGGCGGCTTGACGAGCGGCTATACCGGCTACGACCGTCTTACCCGAGCCAACGTCGCCCTGTAATAATCGATTCATTGGCGTTTTTCTTTCAAAGTCTTGAATGATTTCCCAAACAGCAATTCGCTGCGCGCCAGTCAGTTTAAATGGCAGCTGCTGCACAAATTGCTTTACGATAGGTTGACTGAACAGAATATGCCAACCCTCCAATTTAGAGTTTTCTTGGCGATTAAGCTGACTAGCCAGGAGCAACTCAAACAATTCCTCGAATGCCAGACGTTCGCGAGCTTTTTCAATATCTTCAACGGACTTCGGAAAGTGCATAGCCAGCAGAGCATCGGCCCGGCTCAGTAGTTTTTCGTTTTTGATGATGTCGGCCGGCAAAGATTCGGGAAGCATCGTGATTAAAGGTCTTAGCTCGGCCAAGATTTTGCGCACCAAAGGTGTTTTTAGTCCCTTAACCGAACGGTAGACTGGTAAAACTCGGTCGGTTTGAACCGGCATCTCACTGACTTTTTCGGCGCTCGGATTAGTCAATTGATAACGGTTGAAATTAAATTCGAACTCCCCAGAAAAATAAAATTCTTCACCTGTTTTCAGTTGTGTCTCGCGATACGGCTGGTTAAACCAAACCGCCTGCAATTTACCGCTGTCATCGGCCAAAGTGGCGGTTGTTATGCGCAGACCGCGACGGACTGGCCGGGTAGCTATTTTCTCGCAGCGAGCTTTAATAGTCGCCTTGCCCGGGGCGATGTCAATTATTCTGGTGACGTGTGAGAAATCTTCGTGAGCGCGAGGCAAAAAGCTAATTAAATCCCCAACCGTATCCAGACCGGCATCGGCGAATTGCTCGGCAACCTTAGGACCAACGCCCTTTATCATTTCTAACGGTGACAGAAGATTCATGTATTTATCATAGCAAGTTTAGATAATTATAAGAGGCGTTCAGGGATTAATCAGCCAGAAAGTAGTATAGTAAGAGTGAATTGAGGTTATCATCAGGCTCACAATGAACGAGAACACTATAAAAAGGATCGTTTTTGTCTGCAGCTACCCGCCGCGTCAATGTGGCATAGCGACTTTTTCGTACGACTTACTAACAAACTTGAAGCTTCTCTTACCAGAGGTAAAGTTTTCTGTATGCGCCGTAAACGATAATCCGACAACGACCTATAAATATCCAAAAGAAGTCACTCTACAAATCGAGCAAGAGGAAGAGACTTCGTATGTAAAAGCTGCCGAGGCCATTAATAAACACGCCGAAGAGACAATTGTAATTGTCCAGCACGAATATGGTATTTACGGTGGTGCATCAGGTGAATACATCATTAGCTTATTAAAAAATCTTCATTGCCCAGTCCTAATGACGCTCCATACAGTCGTGGCCACGCCAAATCCAGAGATGCGAAAGGTCACAAAACAGATAATATCGAGTTGCGACCAACTTATTACCTTAACCGACGGTTCATATAAGCTTTTCAAATCACTATATCCATCGGCCGAGAATAAGCTTACAAGGATTATGCATGGCATACATCCGCTGCTTTATAAGAAGCCTGTCGACTCGAAACCGCAGTTTAAGCTGGAAAATCGTAAAGTACTTTTGACCTTCGGGCTTTTGAGCCGCAACAAGGGTATCGAGTACGTTATCAACGCTCTTCCAAATATTAAACAGCAGATACCAGACATTATTTATTTGGTAGTTGGCGGTACACACCCTGGAGTTATCCGAAAAGAAGGCGAAGCTTATCGCGATTCCTTGGCCGAATTAGTCAAGAAGTTGTCGTTAGAGGACAACGTGAGATTCGTGCCGAAATTTCTGCCACTACAAGATATTCTGCGCTACATACAATCGGCCGATATCTACATCGCGACATCGCTTGACCCGCAGCAGGCCGTTAGTGGCACGCTATCTTACGCCTTGGGGTCTGGCCGTGCCGTTATCGCCACAAACTTTGCCCAGGCAAACGAAATCGTACATAAAGACGTTGGACGCGTGGTACCAATACGCGACTCGGAGGCAATATCTGCCGCTGTTATCGATTTGTTTGCAGAGCCAGGCGCATTGCGGACTATGAACCATCTTGCCTACAGCGAAACGCGTTCAATGCTGTGGTCAAACACGGCCGATAACTACGCAGGGAGCCTAGCTGACATCGCCAAACTAAGAAACACGGAACTGATTCGTTGGCCTGTTATTAATTGGGGACATCTTAAGACATTGACTGATGGTTTGGGTATGTTGCAGTTTTCGGTTAAGAGAAGACCTGATTACGAATCGGGCTATACGCTTGATGACAACAGCCGGGCCCTACAGACCGTCCAGAGCGCTTTCGATATGGGTGTGCTCGATAAAAGTTTGTACAGTGAATTATCAAAAAAATATCTTCACATCATGGAGGTCTGTTTGACACACTATCCGACTGTAAATTATCTCGAAGTAAATACGCTGCTACCGACTGGTCAAAACCTGAAAGAAAACCTAAACGACAGTCTGGCGAGAGCGTTTTACAGCATGCAAACAATTAAATATACCGGACTAAAACCAGTCAGAGACAAGGCGACGGCGCTACTGGACAATATACCTGGCGATTTATACCAAGTCCCATACATTAGAACGCTCGCCCAGTTGCTGTTGGGTGCCAGTTTTGCGCTACAAAACGGAGATGTTAAGATGCGTAAAATCGTAGAAGAATTGGCTAATAGATTAGTCGAGGCCTTTCGTCAAAACGCTACACCCGCCTGGAAATGGTTTGACTCCGCTATGACATACGCCAACGGTCAGCTTTGCGCCAGCCTGCTGGACGCGGCACGCGCTACAAAGTCGGACATGTATCGGAAAGTTGGCCTGGAGAGTTTAGAATTTTTGTGCGACACCTGTTTTATGGGAGATGTTTACGCGCCAATTGGACAAGACGGTTGGCGTCAACGCGATGATGGTTCGCGAGCCTTATTTGACCAACAACCAGAGGACGCCTTTTCAACGATGCAAGCCCTAGAAAGTGCTTTTACGCTTACTGGCGACAAACGATATGTCGAAATGGCAAGAAAAGTCTTTAGTTGGTTTTTGGGCAACAATCTTGTTGGCGACAGACTTTATGACGATACGAGTGGTGGCTGTCACGACGGACTTAGGTCTGACGGTGTTAACCAGAACGAAGGCGCCGAATCAACCTTAAGCTATCTTAACGCCAGATTAATTATCGAACGCCTCGAAAAGTGGTCTTAATCCTCAAAAATAGTCGCAAGATCAATTGTAGCCGTAGAAATGACCGTATCGGCAGCGCCATAATAAAGCCTTACCGTGTCGCCCTCCAGTAATGCGCCACAGCAAAAAATTGCTTTCGGTAACCTATTTTCGTGCGCCAGATTTTCGATGTATGACATATCCACATTTTTAAGAGTGCTATAACCACCGTCAACAATGTCAATCATGCCCATAATTTCATATGGCTCGGTCGGCTCTAAGATTGGCGTACTCCGCCGCCAAATTATTTTTAATGGATCATCCAAGGCAGCTAGGGCAGCTCCCAGCGAATAGACGCGCCGACTATCAAAAGTATTGACACCATGATACAAAATTAACCAGCCCCTTGGGGTTAAGATTGGCGGCGGACCCATTTCGATGTAAGCCGAGTCAAAAAATCCTTCGCGTGCACTTAAAATAGGGTTATCACTTGGCTGCCAGTCTTTTAGATTAGACGAGCTAGCCGCCCAAATATGATTATCGCCAAAGAATAAATAATACTTATCATTAATTTTTTGTGGAAATATCGCCGCGGCTTTGGACCAGTTACCGGGCAGGTTCTCTCGTTGGACATTATGCCAATCTGGAAATAGCAGTACGCGTTCGTCCCAATTATACAAATCGTGCGAAGAAGTTAACGCCGCCCTGGCCGTAACGCCGTCAAATGCCGTGTACGTAACGTAATATTTATCATCAAACTTGACCATTCTGGGGTCTTCGCAGCCGCGCGAGTCTTGATCGCTTGACGGTGACAGAACTGGCCAAGGATTGATGCGGAAAGATATACCGTCCGTACTTTCGGCTAGACCAAGACGCGATATCCAGTCGTCACCAACGGCCCTAAATAACATACGGTAGACGTCGCCGTCTTTATAAATTGCACCGTTATAAACCTTTTTGTTGCACCAAGCTAGGTCTGGCAAGGCTACTAGAACCGGATTACGGCTGTCTCGTATAAGCATAAGCTTAGTTTACAATATTACGGGCTTATATAGTAGTAGGGGTCGTAATGTTTATCGCGCTAGTATGAAGCTATTTTTGCCTTTTTTAATAAGACTTTTAGTGTCGATAGTCTGATCAGTCGAGATTTTTTGTCCGTTAATTGACACGGCACCAGATTCGATTAAGCGGCGGGCGTCGCCGTTGCTGTCAGCAGCGCCGCTTGTCACCAAGGCTTCAACTACGGATATGTTTAGACTTATGGTTGGAATTTCGGCCGACAGCATGTCGATGTCTTCGTCAGATAGTGACGCAAAGTCATCGCCGCCAAACAGTACACCTGTTACGCGCTCGACGCTTGATGTACGTTCGGCGCCGTGGACCAGTAATGTAACTTCATGCGCCAAAGTTTTTTGAGCCAAACGCGCGCTTGGATTTTCGCTATGACGAGACTGGATAGATTCAATTTCCTCACGGTTCAATAAAGTGTAAACCTTGAGGTAATCAATTACGCTGGCGTCATCGCAATTAAGCCAGAACTGGTAAAAGGCATAAACGCTAGTTTTCTTCTCATCCAACCAGACCGCGCCTTCTTCGGTTTTTCCAAACTTGACACCGGTTTGTTTATTAATAATTAATGGCGTTGAATATACGTGAGCTTCTTTGGTCTCTAGACGGCGAATTAAATCGACTCCGGCCACCGAGTTACCCCATTGATCTGCGCCACAAACCTGTAATATTACGTTGTGTTCACGGAATAAATGGAGGAAATCGTATCCCTGTATTAATGAGTAGCTAAATTCGGCGTAGCTAATACCATTACCGTCCCCGCCTATTCTGGCCTGAACAAAGTCGCGACCCAACATTTGACTTAAAGGTACGTTCTTGCCGATATTCCTCAAAAAATCAAGATAATTTATATCTTTAAACCAGTCGAAATTATCGACCATAGCGAAGTCTTGACCAGCAAAAATCGTCTTGTACTGCGCGGCGATACTCGCCTTATTCTTGGCAATCTCGTCAAGCGTCTTAAGATTACGCTCATCGGCTTTACCGTCTGGGTCGCCAATCATGCCGGTAGCTCCACCAACGAGAAGATAAGGTTTGTGACCGGCATCGATAAAACGACGCACCATCATAGCTGCTGCCAAATGTCCTATTGTCATACTGTCAGCGCTTGGATCAACACCCCAATAGAACGAAATAGGCTGGCCGTCTAGTATTGATAAATCTTTAATGGTGGTCTGATTCGCGTAACCACGCCAGGCTAGTTCTTCGGAAAGTTTCATTCTATCTCCTTAGCTGTTATTTCTCTGGTAGTATAGCAAAACTTTAGGCTTTACGCATCTAAATTAGTGCTATAATAAGAGTTAATATTGCTTATGGGAAATATATAACTGTGGCCAAAAAACCATTACGCTCACGTACTCTCAGTGTGTACTCTAACCTGTCTCGGCGACGTAAAACTAAAAAAGACGGCCAGTCACGAAAACGCGCCCAGTATTTAGCGAGCCTTCCTAAGCATCCCGTAAAGCGATTCTTTTACCGCTTGCATCCAAAACGTTTGTATCACTATTGGTTCAGTCGCCAAGGCGGCATAATGGCCCTAAAAATTGCCGGTGTTGGAATTTTAATTCTTGCCCTAATGGTGGGTGGTTTATTTGCTTACTTCCGTAAAGACCTTGATTCGATTCGCCCAAGCGAGCTGGCTAAAAGAGTTCAGTCGACAGTCACTACTTATACAGACCGCAACGGTCAGGTTCTATGGGAAGACAAAGGTGACGGTAACTACAAATTAGTGGTTGAAAGTGGCAATATCAGCAATTATATAAAGCAAGCAACCGTCGCTATAGAAGACCGTGATTTCTATAAGCACGGAGGCGTCAGTATAACAGGCTTGATGAGAGCCGCCGTTAACAATGCTAGTGGTGGTTCTGTTCAAGGTGGCTCTACCTTAACACAACAACTGGTTAAACAAGTATTCTTCCCACCCGAGGAAACACAAAACCGTGGTTTTGGCGGTATTCCTCGCAAAATTAAAGAGCTTATCTTGTCAATTGAAGTTGAACGCATGTATAACAAAGACCAGATATTGACACTTTACCTTAATGAATCTCCTTATGGTGGCCGACGAAATGGCGTTGAATCTGGCGCTCAAACATACTTTGGTAAATCCGCTAAAGATTTATCTATAGCTGAAGCCGCTATGTTAGCTGCTATACCTCAAAATCCAACGAAGTTTGATCCTTATAATATTAACGGTCATGAGGCCCTAATTAACCGTCAACACACCGTAATTGATAATATGGTAGACCAAGGTTACATTACCAAGGCACAGGGAGACGAAGCCAAAGCTTATCCAATCCTTGATCACATTAATCCAGAAGAGGATCAATACAAGAACATCAAGGCACCTCATTTTGTACAGATGGTCCGCAGTGAGCTCGAGACTGAGTTCGGTAAAGCTACTGTTGGTCAGGGCGGTTTAACTGTCACGACAACGCTTGACCTTAATGTTCAAAATAAGCTTGAAGAGGCTATGAATACCCAATTTAGCGGTAGTGCGCCAGCAAGATATGGCTTCTCAAATGGCGCAGCAACTGTTGAAGATACCCAGACTGGGCAGATTATAGCCATGATGGGTAGTCGTAAATATGATTACCAAGGTTTTGGACAAGTCAATGCCGCGTCCGCTTATATCCAACCAGGTTCCACAATTAAACCCCTTGTTTATGCTCAACTCTTCCAACAAAAACCAGCCGGTTCGGCCAACTTTGGAAGTGGCTCAAAGCTTATAAATAACAGTATTCCGGGTATTTATGGCTCACCTTTAACAAATGCAAATGGCGATCCAGAAAACAGTGGTGCGGCATCTATTCGCACCGGCCTAGCTAACTCTTGGAACATCCCGGCAGTCGAGGCGATGGCAATTAACGGTGTTGAGCCAACAATTAACACAATTCGCGCACTTGGCGGTACGAGTTATTGTACAGTCGGTAATGACACAACAGTCCAATTAGCTGCCGCAATCGGTGGATGTGGTATTAAGCAGCTTGACCTTGTGAACGCTTATGCATCGCTTGGCCGCGGTGGCGTTTATAAACCACAATCAGATATACTAAAAGTCACAAATAACAGTGGCAACGTTCTAAAGCAATGGTCTGATACCGCTGGTACGGCAGCTGTCAGTCCTCAAGCTGCCTACACCGTAAGCGATATTCTACACGATGACAATGCCCGAACCTTCGTCGGTACACACCGCACCGGTATGTACATCCCAGGCGTTGACTCGGCCGCAAAAACCGGTACATCCAATGCCGCCAATGCCGCCGGATCACCAAAGGACATCTGGATGGTAAATTACTCACAGGCTCTTACTATGGCTGTTTGGCTTGGTAATCCAGATACCACACCACTAAACAATAACGCAACTTCAATCGTGCCGGGACAGATGATTGATACTGTACTTCAATATGCTTATAAAACGGTCTACCAAGAGTCTGGTAAATGGAAACCCGGTGATTGGATTAGCCAACCGTCCGGCCTTCAGCGAATCGGCTGTAGCACTGGTACTACCTTAAAAGTTGTGGCCGGTCGACCCGACCAGGCCTGTGGGGAAGTATACCCGAGTTACTGGAATGCCAACCAAGGTTTAGCCAATGTTGATTTTAACAGTGCTACAAAAAAGTTGGCAGCATCTTGTACCCCAGCTAGCCTGAAAGTAACAGTTTCAGTCATCAAAATTCCATTGGCCTCATCTGTTACCCCTAACCAGGCGCTGTACATCGATCCAAAGGGAACATATGTATTGGCAGGTAGTTCAACGGATAGTGCTGCTGATTGTACGAACGCCACTAACACCATCAACGCGCAAGCGCCAAACATAGGCACGCCGACATTTATTTCCGGCCCCGGCGGCAGCTATACGGTCAGCGTGACCGCGAGTGGTAATGGATCAAACACTATCTCTAGCGTCACATTCACTGTTGATAAGATAAGCTATCCAGGCACAGACAGCGGCAGCGGTACCTACACCGCGACCGTCCCGACTAAGCCAACTGCTGGCACGGACTATGTAACGGCGACTGATTCGGCCTCTAACCCATCAACCGCCAAGTTCTAGTTTAATTAGCTAATTTATTCTTGATTATTTAGCATTTGAATTAAATCTGCCTCGTTTTGAGACGACGTGCGAGGTTTCTTGGACGAAGGCTGTTTGTATTGGTCTGGAGTTCTGGAACTGCCCTGGCGACCTTTATAGGACGCTTTACGAGGCTCATTAGCTTGCCTTACTAGTCTTTGGTCATTACGGTCACTGTGATAAGTCGCTGGCGCTGGTTGAGGTTCAAGCTCGGGTTGAGTAATTGTTTCTTTGAAAAGCTGTGGCGCAGATCTTTCTTTTCTTACAAATGTTCGCTCTGGCTTTTTGTTGTTATGTTCGACTAATTTCGCGAACATCATCTTACCAGCCGCAGTTTGCAAACTACGGATAAATTCAATTTCGACTGTCTGGCCGATTAGTTTATTGGCTCGTTCGACAACAACCATAGTTCCGTCCGTTAAGTGACCGACGGCTTGATGTCCATCTTGGCCTTTTTGCGTCAGTTCTAGTAGTATCTTTTCACCTGGTAAATACGCCATGCGTAAACTCATAGCTAAATCATTGACGTTTATCACTGGGATATTTTCAACTTGAGCAACTTTATTAAGGTTGTAGTCAATCGTACAAACAGCTCCGCTGTATTGTTTAGCTAATTTCAGTAGGCGTTCGTCGACGCCTTCTTCGGCCTTGCTACCATCCTGAAAAATTTCAACTTTTATATCTGGCATTTTTTGTAATTCTGAAACGATATCTAGGCCATGACGAGCTCGACTACGCTTTTCAGCGTCGGCATTGTCAGCGAGATATTGCAACTCACCGATAACGCTCCGCGGTATAAAAAGCGTATCGCTGGCGATAAAGCCTGACTGCGCGACGGCGATAATACGGCCATCAATTAGGACCGATGTATCAACAAAGATTGGCCGACCGGCTTTTTTGTTAACTGATTTTTTTGTGTTAACGGCCACCAAATAGGTCGCCTCTGCTGCTATTACTAGTAGCAGACTGATAATTAATATTTCCATATTTATTCCTTACTTTTGTAGATAGTCGATGAGTGCTGTACGCAAATCACCGACACCTTTAATAAATGAGTTCTTGCTGTGAGTTTTTGGGGCAATCGCCTTGGTAAATCCCAGCTTTTTCGCTTCCTGTACACGCCTATCGGCGCCCTGAGCCGACCTCAACTCGCCACCTAGTCCAACTTCGCCAAAGACGACGGTTCCATCGTCAATGCGACGTCCTGCCGCCGCGCTGGCAATTGCCATACAAACAGCCAGGTCAGCCGCCTGATCGTTTAATCTGAGTCCGCCGACGACATTGATATAGATATCTTTGTCTGATAAATTCAATTTTGTTCTTCGCTCGAGCACAGCGATTAAAAGATTGAGGCGGTTCAAATCAAACCCAGAGGCAGTACGTTTAGGATAGCCGAAACTGGTTGGATTTACAAGTGCCTGAATCTCCACTAGTAGCGGTCGGTTGCCTTCTAGCGTAGCCAGAACTACCGAACCATCAGCGTCTTGACGCTCGGCCAGCAGGGCCGCCGACGGATTTTCTACCAACCGCAGGCCTTCTTCGTGCATTTCAAAAATAGCCGCCTCGTTGGTTGAGCCAAACCTGTTTTTGGCGGCGCGAACAACCTTAAAGCCACCATAACGGTCGCCCTCGAATTGCAAAACGACATCCACCAAATGTTCAAGTACTTTTGGACCGGCGATACTTCCCTCTTTGGTGACATGACCAACCAGGACAACGGCCGCGCCAGCTTCTTTAGCGGCCCTGATAATAACATTACTGCTGTTTGTAATCTGGCTAACCGTACCTGGCGCAGAAGTAATTTCGTCTAGCGATAGTGTCTGAATGGAATCTATAACGACAAGTTTATATTTACCAGACCGAATTGTAGCCGCGATATCGTCGGCGCTGGTGCTGGCTATAAAACTTAGTTGTTCGCTGTTGTCAGCCCCCAATCGCAAGGCACGTAGTTTAACTTGACTCGACGACTCCTCACCACTGGCATACAAAACCGGCACCGTTTTTGCAACGTGCGCACTAACCTGTAACAGTAAGGTACTTTTTCCAATACCGGGCTGGCCGGCCATCAAAATAACACCACCTGGTAAGATTCCGCCGCCCAAAACTTCGTCCAAATCTGAAAAGCCAGTCAGTTGGCGCTTAATGCTATCCTCAGAACTAATCGATTGCATAGTCTGTGGAGTTAATATCCTACCAGAAAGAGCACTTCTACCGACCGCTGATTTACCAAAACTGACCGCCGCCTGCTCTACCAGCGTGTTCCACTCGCCACAATTTTCACACTTTCCGGTCCACTTTCCGTAAGAGGCGCCGCAATTTTGACAAACGAATTGAGATTTAGACCTTGGCATTATCATTAATTATACCGTAGCTTGCGATTATAAAATATAGTCTCTCGAAGGTAATTAAGCTAAAGGCTAGGCGCTGCCACTAACGTGCTATCGATACTACGAATGAGGGTCTCGCGATGAACTGTTAGTGCCTGATACTTGCTGTAGCTATCGTTATAAGCCGTAATCTTTTGGTTCAATTCATCACGCTGCGTATCAACCTGTTTTGTGCGCGCTACTAGTGTCGCGCGTTCAGAGTTAAACTGTGATACCGATTCGAAAGAACCGCTATTAGCTCTGTCGTTGAATGATTGAATGTCGGCACTAAGTTTTGTAACTGTCTGGTTGTAGGCAAAGCTTAAATCCTGTATTTCCTTACCGCTAGCCGTTAATTCATTGAACAAACTGTCTGATTCGTTGGATAGTTCAGTAAAAACCTGGTTGTATTTTGTATGAAGCGCGACTGTCTTTTGGCGGTCATCAAAGTATTTTGAATAGTACTTATCAAGTGCGGAGTCGAGTGACGAAACCTCAGTGCCAATAATCGAATGAAGTTCATTTTGGCGCTCACCTGATTCGTTGCGGCCATAGTATGCCATACGTGCTTCAAGCTCTGGGGTTGCAATCTTCTTATACTCAGCCTCAAGCATATCGCCGATTTTTTTCTTGTCACCCGCACTCATACGGTCCCAAACAGCATGAAGCATTTCGTGAGCTGCTGTTACTTCCTCTATCCCGTCCAGCTCTTGATTATTGACGTCATAAATATAGATATTACGGTTCGAGTAACAGCCAAGTACGGCGTTGTTTGTCTCTAAACGGGCGCAATTTGTATTAAATTCCGCCGCGTTGTTAATTTGAGCGTGACTGGCATAAAGATAAAATTCACCATTCTTAGATAGCCCAGAGCGTTGGCTAATTTGTTGCACCCCGGTACTTGGCTGATACTGCCAGACGCTCCACTGATCCAGTAAATATTGGTTATTGAACGCAACCAGCACACCGAGCGCCAAAAAACATATACTTAGCGCCGAACCAAATATTATGCCACGACTGCTATGTCTCATGCGCTATCCTTGCCTCGATTTCCCCATTTTTAGCCGTAATCGTAAGCACCGAACCCTTCTCGTATTCACCGGATAATATACCGTCAGCAATTTTGTGTTCTAACAAATCTTGTATAGCCCGGCGCAGTGGACGAGCCCCAAATTTTTCATCATAACCCTTTTCAATTAGTAGCCGCTTTGCCGTTGGCTGAATAACCAAATGAATACCTTTGTGAATTAAGCGCTCTTGTAGTTCATTGATTAAGTTATCGAAGATTTTACCAATCTCTTTACGCGTCAAGGCTCTAAAGGTGACAATGGCATCAAAGCGATTAATCAGCTCTGGACGCATTATCCTTGAAAGCGATTCGCGGGTCGCAACTGCATTTTCGTCATGAACCTCATCCAGTGCTTTTTGGTCAGATTTTGATTTAGCGTGAAAGCCCAGGCTAGATTCCTTCATTAGTTTGTCAGCGCCAACATTACTGGTCAAAATTACGATAGCATTACTAAAATCAACCTTGTGGCCTTTGGCGTCTGTTAATGTACCGTCTTCTAGGATCTGCAATAGTAAGTTAAAGATGTCTGAGTGGGCTTTTTCAATTTCATCGAACAGAACAACGCTATACGGTTGTCGTTTTATTTTATCGGTTAGCTGTCCACCGTCTTCATAGCCAACATACCCAGCTGGCGCGCCCAGCAAGCGGCTGGTATTGTGGCGTTCACCAAATTCGCTCATGTCGATTTTAATTAACGACTCTTCGCTACCAAAAACCTCACGTGCTAAAACTTTAGCAAGCTCTGTTTTGCCAACACCAGTTGGACCCATAAAGACAAATGAGCCAATCGGCCGCTTACTACTGGCAACACCACTCCGGCTACGTCGAATTGCGCTGGAAACAACTTCGATGGCCTCTTTTTGGCCAAGCACATATTTTGAAAGGTGCTTTTCAAGACTTCGTAGTAATTTAGCCTCCGACTTTCTAACTCGCTTGACTGGAATACCTGTCATCGAGGCAATAGCGTGAGCGACGTCGTCGTCTGTTAGGGCAATTGATTTTTTTGTCTCAAATGCCTCACGCGTTTCTTCTAGGCGTTCGGTAATTTGGCTAATGCGTGTTTTATATAAAGCTGCCCGTTCGTAGTCTTCGCTGACGGCGGCTTCTTCCATTTTTTCGTTCAAGTTTTTAAGCTGTTTCATGTAGTCACGAATTTTACTTGGTTTGCGTCCAGCTTTGACCCTAACCAAGGCAGCAGCCTCATCGATGACGTCAATCGCTTTGTCGGGCATAAACCGTTCGCTAACGTAACGGTCGGCCATATAAACAGCATCCTCAATAACCTCATCGGTCATACTGACGCCATGGTGGTTTTCGTAATTCTTGCGCAGACCCTTAATAATAGCAATCGTGTCCTTCAGTTTTGGTTCTGGTACGATAATTGTCTGCAAGCGACGCTCTAGGGCTGTGTCTTTTTCGATATGCTTTCGATATTCTTCCAAAGTTGTCGCGCCAACTAGTTGTAGTTCACCACGAGCCAGCAACGGCTTTAGCATATTGGCGGCATCTAGAGCGCCTTCGGCTGCGCCGGCTCCAACCAGTAAGTGCAGTTCGTCGATAAAGATTATAACGTTCTTCTGTTCTTTTAATTCGGTGATGACGTTTTTTAGTCGCTCCTCAAACTCGCCGCGATATTTAGTACCAGCTATCATTCCAGCTAAATCAAGCTGGATGAGACGCTTATCCAGCAAATGGTCGGGTACGTCTTCGTGGATAATTCTCTGCGCTAAACCTTCAACTATAGCCGTCTTACCAACGCCTGGCTCGCCAATTAATACTGGGTTGTTTTTGGTACGGCGACTGAGAATTGTCACCATCCGCTCCTGCTCAGCCTCTCGGCCAATTACTGGATCTAATTTGCCTTCCTTAGCGGCGGCTGTCAAATCGGTACCAAATAGTTCGAGGGCACCTTTTCGGGTTGGCTGTTTTTTAGTTTTAGTCCGCGCACCACCATCAGCTTCTTGATACAGATCATTCTGACGATCAAAAAATTCCTCGAGTTCTGAAGTCAACTCACCAATATCAATATTCATATCGCGCAGTAGTACCGTGGCTCTAGCATTCTTCTGACTTAAAATGCTGTATATAATATGTTCGGTACCAAGGTAGTCTTGATGAAATTCTTGGGCAATTTCCCAACCCATGCGAAGTGTTAATTTGGCGGTTTCACTTAGTCCCTTGGCGCCAATACTAATAACAGTCGTTAGCGGCACCAGATTTAAGGCAACCTGAGCTCTCTCTAAGGTTACACCAGCATCGGCTAGTAGCTTAGCTCCAACCGATGAGCCCTGCGCCAATACCCCTAATAATAAGTGTTCGGTGCCGATATATGGGCTGTTATAGCCCTGAGCAATAATGTTTGCATGGTGCAAGCTCGTCCGAGCGTTGTCGGTCAAATGAGATACAAATTCCTCGAAGTCGTCAGCCATAATGTTATTATCTATCCTCCTCGTATAAAAGCGCAAGCAGATTATGTTATGAGTAGCACTTTTTCTATATCTAGTATAGCAAAACTAGCACTCTAATCAAGCGAGTGCTAGTTAGTTTTTTTGAGATTTTTTATTCTTGAGTGGCTTCTTCAACAGCACTTAGAAGACTGTCTTCTATATCTCGTTTGGGCGATTTGGCTGACTTAGCCGGAGTGGCCGATTGTTCAATATCAAGTTCGTATCCAGTTAAACGGCTAGCTAGGCGGACGTTCTGTCCAGCGCGACCAATCGCGATTGATTGCTGGTCCTCGTTGACATAAACAGTCGCTCGCTTATCGGCTTCATTTATAACGACTTTGACAACTTCGGCTGGGCTCAAGGCGTTCTTGATAAACTGTTCGCTATTTTCGTCATACGTTATGATGTCAATTTTCTCTTGGTCGCCAATCTCATTCATAACAGCTTGAACACGCGTACCGTGTCCACCAACAAATGTACCGACTGGATCAACGCCAGGCACAGTGCTGGCAACGGCTAGTTTTGTACGACGTCCAGCTTCACGGGCAATGGCTTTGATTTCAACAGCACCAGTTTCTAACTCGGGAACTTCCTGACGGAACAAGTATTCAACGAATTCTTCGTTACCGCGGCTTAGAATCAATTGTGGACCCCGATTATCGCGTTCGATATCCTTAATAAATACTTTTATACGGCTACCAATATTGTAAAATTCACCTTGAATCTGCTCGCTCTGGGGAATAATACCAGAAGCCTTACCCAGTTCAACCCTAATAACACGGGGCTCGATACGCTGTACAGTACCGTTTACAACTGTACCGATTTTATCTTCATATTCCTCAAGCACTACTTCGCGCTCTGCTTCACGCAGGCGCTGCAGCACAACCTGCTTGGCTGTCTGGGCGGCCACGCGTCCAAAACTAGTAACTTCGTGCTTTTCTTCAATAATGTCACCAATAACGGCATCTTTTTTAATTTTCCTTGCATCGGCTAAGCTAATTTCAACCGCGCTACTGCCAACCTCTTCAACGACTTCGCGTGATACAAACACCTGAGCCGTACCGTCATTAATATTAAGCTCGCTACGAACTTCTTGATCGCGTTCGCCATTGTCGCGGCGCCATGCAGCGGCGATGGCCTGCTCAATAACAGACAGAACTGTCTCTTCTGGTAAATTCTTTTCTTCGGCAATCGTTCTGACCGCTAGGGTTAATTGCTTGATGTTGATTTCTTCCATGAAATATCTCCTTTTGCCTACTTGGGCTTATCTATGAAAAAATCCGACCTGCTGGCCGGAAATGTACTATCTACATATTAGCAAGATTGAGTGATTTACGCAACTATTTTGTTGGTACGGTCTGTTGCGGACAACTGGTTAGTAGCGTCTTGATAACGTCGTACTCAGCTTGAGTAACCCATAGCAAATATTTTTTCTTGACGGCAATTTGTCTAGCAACATATTGACAACGAAAGGATTTATTTGGCGGCAACCATGTAGCCGCGTCACCATCTGATTTTTTCTGATTAGTGAGACCGTCGACGGCTATAAGTTCAAGCGGGTCATTAGCAAGTTCCACGCGCGTCGCTCGGTCAAGTTGCTGAGCTCCCTTTTGCCAAGCATCAGATAAGGCCACTACGTGGTCGATTTGAACAGCGCTACTAGTTTCACTGCCTCTTTCAAACTGTATTAGTTTACCAGTATATGGGTCATCCAGTGTTCCCTTAATGACATTACATTTGTCATCAACTTCAACTTCGGTTAAATCTCGATTTAGAATTATATTGCGCATATCACAAGAGCCAATCGACTTCCAGCCGTCGCCAAACTGAGCCCGATTGTAATCGGTCTTGGGCGCGCGGCCCTTAATTGGCAGACTTTGCAATACGTCGACAGCCAAGTCATCTTGTGCTCCAGTTGACACTTCGTGCTGATTTGCTGTCTTTGACTCTTGTACTGGCGCGGGCTGATTATAATATCCGACTATAACTACTATTAAGGCTGTCAGTAATAAGCTCGCGATTGTAACTCGGCGGCGTTTATAAGTATTAGCCATAAACACCATTATGCACGACATGTCAGATTAACGTCAGGCTAATCTGATACAATAGGATATATGCAGACAGTTCCACGGCTTATTAAAAGTTTCATACCAGATCATTACAATTTATCACTTAATCTTGACCGCATAGGCCGAGAATTTAACGGCTTGGTCACAATTAAAGGTTTATTACCAGATGGTTCCGATAAAATACTGCTTCACTCCAAAGACCTTCAAATTAATAGTGTCACGTTGAACGGAAAAAAAGCTGAGTTTCAAGCTGGGGCAAATGACGAATTAATAATCACTCACTCCAGCCTTGCCGCCGGCAAGCATATCGTAGTAATTGCATTCAGCGGCATCATCACCGACCCTATGCACGGACTTTACCCATGCTACTACGAACATAACGGCGCAAAGAAAGAGCTACTAGCTACGCAATTTGAAAGCCATCACGCCAGGGAAGTCTTTCCATGCGTTGACGAACCAGAAGCCAAAGCAACATTTGATGTCATTCTCACTACCGAGCCAGACGTGACCGTGCTTGGCAACATGCCCGTAAAGGCGCAAACTGTTCAAGAAGGCAAACTTGTCACTAGTTTTCAAACTACTCCGCGCATGAGCACCTATTTGCTAGCCTGGGTTGTCGGGGAATTACATAAAAAATCAGCCAAAACCAATAACGACGTCGAGGTAAATGTCTGGGCAACACCTGCTCAGTCAGCCGATAGTCTTGATTTTGCCTTAGAGATCGCGGTTGCCTCAATTGAGTTTTACGAGCAATACTTTGATACCAAATATCCTCTGGCAAAATCCGACCACGTCGCCCTGCCTGACTTTTCATCTGGCGCTATGGAAAACTGGGGTTTAATCACTTACCGGGAAATTGCACTACTATCGAATCCTTCAACAACCAGTATTAGTAGTCGTCAGTATATCGCGACAGTTATCGCTCACGAACTGGCTCACCAATGGTTTGGCAATCTAGTCACCATGAAGTGGTGGAACAATTTGTGGCTAAATGAAAGCTTCGCTACTCTAATGGAAGGTATCGCAATCGATAGCTTACACCCAGAATGGAATGTGTGGCTGGATTTCTCAACGAACGATACCGTTTTTGCCCTACGACGCGATAGTATTGATGGCGTTCAGTCGGTCCAAATTGACGTCAATCATCCAGACGAAATTAATACCTTATTTGATGCCGCCATTGTTTATGCCAAAGGGGCGCGTCTACTAAGAATGCTACGACAATACGTTGGCGACGATGCTTTTCAAGCCGGCTTAAAACAGTATTTTAAAAAACATGCATATACAAACACTGAAGCCGACGATTTATGGAGCGCTATTGCTGACGCTTCCGGTAAAGACATAAAGACACTAATGAACACCTGGATATCTCAACCTGGTTATCCCGTAGTCCATGTCGAACAAACCGGTGACAATGTTACGCTTTCTGAGGAGCAATTTTTCATTGGTCCGCACGAATCTTCGAAAAGATTATGGCCAATCCCGCTTAATTCATCCTGCAATCAAATGCCTGAAATGTTATCGACTAATAACATTGAAATTAAGCGAACACACAATTCAACTCTCGGCTTTAACATCAGCGACACGGCACATTTTATTACCCACTACGACCAAGCTACGCTCGAAAAGCACCTGGATGACATCCGAAATAACAAAAAAACAGTTATTGGCCGAATTCAATTACTAAACGAAGCCACTTTACTAGCCAGGGCTGGCCTGATGCCAAGCGCTAAGTTAATTGATTTAATGAGTGCCTATAAGGACGAGACAGATGAACATGTTTGGACAATTCTATTTGCAGCACTCAGTGAACTGCGTAAGTTTGTCGAAGATGAGCCAGTCGCGGAACGAGCCCTAAAGAACCTGTCTGGTCGTATCGCCCGTTCACAATACGAACGACTGGGCTGGACGGCCGCACTAAGCGAAAGTGAAGAAGATACAAAACTACGTAGCACAATAATCGGCCTAATTTTGTATAGCGAAGACTCGGAAGCTATCGCAAAAGCGAATACACTTTACCGTACAACCAAGCTGGAAGATATGGACCCCGAACTACGTCGCTTGATTATTGGTTCGGCCGTCAGAAACGGCAAGAGCGAAATTGTCGATGAGCTTATAAATAAATATACCTCTTCACAATCTGGCGACTTACGTCAGGATATCTGTTTGGGTATCACCAGCACACGTCAACCACAAAAAATATCACAACTCCTCGAGCTGATAAAAGACAGTAAGGTCATTAGACCCCAAGATGCTTCGCATTGGTTTGCATACCTAGTCCGTGGCCACGATAGTCGTACGCTATCTTGGCAATGGCTACGCGAAAATTGGCAGTGGATTATTGATACTTTTAGCGGCGACATGAGTTACGATGACTATCCACGCTACACTGCCGTCGCGCTCATAAACCGTCAGCAACTTCAAGAATATATTGACTTCTTTGAGCCAATGACTAATATGCCGAACCTAAAGAGAGTTATCGAACTTGGAATTAACGATATCGAAGGCCGCGTGCAGTTAATTGAACGCGATGGACCAGCCGTGCGCCAAGCTCTAAAAAATCTCTAAGAAATTTTCAACTTTCGGTGGCGAACCTGTCATCGAAATAGCAGCCAATCGTAAATCGGTATTATTGAGCTTATTTTTTAATGCGTAATACTCGGCGGCAAACTTCATTTGACGTAACTTGGCTGGAGTAATGGCCGCCAGTCCGCCACCTTGGGCTTGTTCCCGGCGATACTTTACTTCCGTAAAATAAACGATGCTGTTATGCGTTGAGACGATATCAATTTCGCAAAACTTTGTCTTCCAATTACGATTAATTATTTTATGGCCTGCCCGTCCTAAATAATTAGCGGCTTCATTTTCGGCGGCGTCGCCGATAGACTTAGTAGTTGGTTGGTCGGACTTAATTGGTTTTAGAGATTCGGATATGCGGTAACTTGCTAGTGGTGCGAATGATAAACGATGAAGTGGCGTTACACCAAGCAGCTTGATTGCTTTGATGTGTGCGGCGGTTCCATAACCAACGTGCGACCCAAAGCCATAGCCGGGATATAACAGGTCCTGCTGACTCATATAAGCGTCTCTAGCAACCTTGGCGACAATCGAAGCAGCTGATACACATGGCACTAATAAGTCAGCCTTCTTCATGGTCGTGACGAATCGTGCTTTATTAGTGTTTTCTAAAAAATTTATTGTTCCGTCAATAACTATTTCGTGATACGGCGTCTTAATTTGCTCAACCGCTCTGATTGTAGCCAGTTTTAAAGCTGTCGCCAGACCAATTTCATCAATCTCACCGGCTGTCACCCAACCTAGTCCAATTCCGTCTGCTTGGTCACGGATAATAATATCTAGTTCTTCACGGCGTTTTTTACTTAATTTTTTGCTGTCGGTCAGACCTGGAATTTGTGCTCCCCCAAGAACTACCGCTCCAACTACCAACGGCCCCGCCCAAGGCCCACGGCCAACTTCATCAATTCCAAGTATCATAGCTTTATTGTAGCAATAAAAAAACACCCGGTCTTCCGGGTGTTAATATTTTTGATAACTTAATCTACTCTGCCTTTGTCTCAACAGCTGGCTCGACAACCTCTTCGACAACATCTGGCACTTCCTCAACAACAGGCGCCTCTTCAAGCGTGTTAACACCTTCACGGTCAAAGTTAAGACCTTTTAGGCGCGCGCTCTTACCGCTACGGTTACGTAGGAACGAAAGATAGTTACGACGAACCTTAGAACGGCGAACAATTTCAACTTTTTGAACAAGAGGGCTATGTAACAAGAAACTCTTTTCAACACCAACACCGCTAGCAATTTTTCGTACTGTAATACGTGATGTATGTGAAGCGCGACGGTCAGTGCGAATAACAACGCCTTCAAAAATCTGGACACGCTCTTTGTTGCCTTCACGAATTTTTTGGTGAACGCGAACCGTATCGCCACTGCGGGCATCCACGACGCTGTTCTTCTTCTGTGCTTCATTAACTTTCTTAATTAGTTCAAAACTCATTTTCGTCTCACTTTTTACAATTTATAAATACAATCAGCTACTGACTATAACATGATAGCCGTTAATTTGAAAGGGTTATTGACTAAATTACCCGATTAATTTCATCTAGAGTTGTCTCACCGCGCAGTACCGCCAAGACTCCACGCTCCAGCAAAGTAACCATACCAGCCTCGCGAGCAGTTTTTTCAATCAATTCAGTATGAATATCTTCAATATCACCACGAATAAACTTTTGAACAGTCTCGTTGACTACCATTTGCTCCATAATGACAACTCGGCCCTTATAGCCAAATGGCGAACTCTCGCTAACTACCGGCTTCCATAGTTTGAAATTCTCAAGGTCCGGTTTTTCAATATGTGATGGCAAATCTTTTAGAGCTTCGCGTATCCATTTTTTCGTTGCGTCGTCAGGTTCGTATTCTTGCTTAGTCTCGTCGTCAAGACGGCGAACTAATCGTTGAGCAATAACCAAGCGTATCGCCGAGCTAAAGATAGGATTTACTCCAATTAAATCAATCATGCGACTAAAGGCAGCCGAAGTCGTGTTAGCATGAAAACTCGACAAAACCAAGTGGCCAGTAATCGAGGCTTGAATCGCCGATTTCGCCGTGTCGGCGTCCCGAATCTCGCCGACCATGACAACATCAGGGTCAAGTCTAAGGACAGCCCGCAAACCATCAGCGAAACTCTGACCATTTGTCGTATCGATTGGAATTTGCGAAATACCCGAAATTCCATATTCAATTGGATCCTCTAGGGTAATGATCTTTACGTCGCTCGAATTAAGCGCGTTGATAATACTATATAAAGTGGTCGACTTGCCACTACCGGTTGGACCGACCATCAATACCATGCCTCTAGGATGGCTAATTACCTCATCAATTTCGGCCCGCTCGGTCGCAGCGATACCTAAATTGTCCAAGTTCAACATTGATTCGTTAAAATTAAATAACCTCAAGACTGCGTCTTGTCCGTACATGGTTGGAATTGTCTCGACACGCATGTTAAGTAAATGGGTCACACCGTCCCTGATTATTTCTTTTTGGATATGGCCAGATTGAGCTTCGGTTGCAGCCGTCGAAAGATTAGCACGAGAAGCCAAAGCTCCCAAAATCACGCGATAACGGTCCGAGTCAAGATCGGCTACTGGGTGAAGCGCACCGTCGATTCGCATACGAATACGGATATGAGTTCGTTGATTTTCAACATGAATATCACTTGCGCCCAACTTATCAGCTTGGTCGATTAGATAATCAAAGACCTGGTCACTGGCAACTGAATTTAGCGTCCGGCTAACCTCTTCCATGGTATCGCTATCGCCAACTTTAGCGATTTTAATATCATCATAGACAACTGTTACTGGCGGGTCATAGCGGTCCAGAAGCGCACGATAGCTACTGGCGCTAATCAAGAAAAACTGGATATTCTTTCCTTGGTCGTTATACTCTTTTGTCATATCTCGCACCAAGGACTGAGGTGTTTGGGTAGTTATGCCAAAACGCCAAGCCGCACCCTCATTACCAGCGACAAGTGGTACAATTCGGTTCTTGTGCATAGTAGCAATATCTAGCGTGTCGCTAACTAAAGCCAGCGTTCCTTCAACTCCCCGTGCATCAAAATATTGAAGACCTAAAATCGCGGCTCGCTCCTGAGTAGATTTTTCGTCTTGTTCGCGACGACCCTGCTGAATTCTGTCTTCGTCCATTACTACGACTATAGCAAATTGCTTGTGGTTTTTATAGTGTACTATAATGAGACAATGCCTGAAATTATTGTAATTATCCATAACATCCGCTCAACACATAACGTTGGTTCAATTTTTCGAACCTGTGAAGGTTTTGGTGTTTCAAAAATTATCCTAAGCGGCTATACGCCATACCCTAAATTGCCGACTGAAACGCGCTTGCCACACATTTTTAATAAGCTAACCGACCAAATCCATAAATCCGCCCTTGGTGCCGAAAAAATGGTTGATTTTGAATACCAGGAAGAGCCAAATATTGCAGACTTAAAAAAGCAAGGTTATAAGATTATTGGACTAGAACAGGACGAAAAATCAATCATGCTACCCGATTTTAAAGCTCCAGAAAAGCTTGTTTTGCTGCTGGGCGAAGAAGTTAGTGGTATTACCAATGAACTGCGTGCTGTTTGTGATTATTTGATAGAAATACCGATGCAAGGCAAGAAAGAATCGTTTAATGTCAGTGTTGCGACCGGTATTGCTCTTTACGCCTTATCTATTTAAGAACAACTGAGTCTTCACCTAGTATTTTGACCAGTTCGCCGACTAGCTCATCACTTGGCTCAATTCTAAACGGCAATTTAATGGCCGATTTCTTCGTTTCACCCAGTACTAAAATAATGTCTACGACACCAACGTAACGGCCACTGACCTGCTTTAGCGCCAGGAGTGCTTCGTGATCATCGGGATTTTTAATATGAACGTAAAGTTTTTTGACGGGCGGAATAACATCCTCAATATACTTCGGTTTTTCAACCGCAACCTCTAACGGTACAGTAGTTTTAGTGCTCTTTAGAACGCGCTCAGCCTTAACGGTGTTACTAACTTTAGGTTTTACCATCTTGTGACCCGTGGATTCATAGTCGTTGAGTTCTTTGTCGGTCACAAACTGAATATCATCGGCGATCATCTTGGCGTCAGTGCCCAACCGACCATCACGATCACGAGCGTTAACCTTGCCAGTTGCTTTTATGACGGCGTCTTGAATTAGCTGTGCGCCATATTGTTCAAACAAATTAGGAAAAATGATAACTTCACCCTCGCCTGTCTTATCTTCAATCCCGACAAAGGCCATTTTTGTGCCAGACTTGGTAATAATCGTCCTAACCGTCGAGATTAAACCACCTACGGTCGCCCTTTTGCCATCAACGTCGGGTTTAATCTGGCTTAATGGAATTGTCTGCTCTTCAAAGTAAGCATCATAATTATCTAGAGGATGAGCGCTGATATATAGACCCAGTAGTTCTCTTTCCCAGCCAAGTTGCTCTTTTTCGATATGTTTTACCGGTGACGCCTGAAGTACTACCGATGGCTGCAATTTGGATTGTTCACCTAGACTACCGAATAAGTCGATTTGCCCGCTGAGTGCTTCTTTTTGTAGTTTGCTAGCAAAAGATTGCAGTGTTTCCAGATTAAATAGTAAGTCAGACCTGTCGCCTAACGTATCAAAACCACCTGACTTAATTAATGACTCCCAGGCCTTTTTAGTAAATTTGGTAACACCCACGCGTCTAGCAAAATCTTCAACACTAGTAAACTTACCGTCCTTGCGCGCCCGCAGAACTTCCTCAACTGCGCCCACCCCGACACCTTTAACTGCCGCCATTCCGAAACGGACTTGTTTTTTGCCAGGCACCACGGCAAATTCGACGAAGCTTTCGTTAACATCAGGTGATAATACCGTTATGCCCATATGTTTACATTCAGTTATTTCAATTGCCAAGCGATCAATATCACCTTGATCGCTGGTCATAAGCGCCGCCATAAAGGCCTCTGGATAGTGAGCTTTCAAATAAGCCGTCCAATACGCGATTAGGCCATAGCAGGCCGCATGCGATTTGTTGAAACAGTAGTTAGCAAATTCTTCCAGTTGATCCCAGAATTTTATGGCTAATTTTGGATCAGCGCCACTGTGTTTCACAGCACCATCCACGAAATCAACCTTAACCTTACGCATCAAATCAATGTTTTTCTTTCCAACCGCTTTTCGCAAAGTATCAGCCTGACCGCCTGTAAAGCCGGCAAAATCTTTAGAAATCTGCATAAATTGTTCTTGGTAGACCAAAATACCATATGTTTCCTTGAGCGCGTTTTCAAATTTTGGATGAAGATAAGATATTGCCTCTTGGCCGTGTTTTCGCTTGATAAAACTATCGATAAACTGCATTGGACCTGGTCGATACAGAGCAACCATAGCAATGATATCCTCAAAGACCGAAGGCTTAAGGTCGCGTAAATAGCGCTTCATACCAGCCGATTCAAGCTGGAAAACACCGGTCGAATCACCACGTTGCAACAACTCGTAGGTTTTAGTGTCATTCAATGGCAAAGTATCGATATCGATATCAACTTCGTAAACTTTCTTAATAATCCTTAGGGTGTTATTAATCGTCGTAAGGTTAGATAAACCTAAAAAGTCCATCTTCAAAAGTCCCAGTTCTTCAATCGGGCCCATCGGATACTGGGTCGAGATAACGCCTTTTTGAGCCATTTCTAGTGGCGCGTATTTAACGATCTCGTCGGGCGCAATCACCACACCGGCGGCATGAACACCATGTGAACGTATCGTGCCTTCCAGTCTTATAGCGAAGTCAAAAACTTGCTTGGCAACTGGATTGGTCTCATACTCGTGCTTCAAATCCGCGTCTTGCACAACACTTACCTTCAAGGGGATATGACGACCCTGAACAGGTGGTGGAATCATTTTTGAAAAACGATCGGCCTCAGCGTAAGGCACTTGAAGAACTCGCGCCACGTCACGGACCGCGGCTCTAGCGGCCATCTTGCCAAATGTAACAATATTAGCTACCCTATCGACTCCATATTTATCAGTACAGTAGGCAATTACTTCATCACGCCGCGTATCTTGAATGTCAATATCAACATCTGGCATGCTAATACGGTCGGGGTTTAGGAAACGTTCAAACAGCAAATCATATTCAAGCGGGTCAAGTTCGGTGATACGTAATGAATACGCCAAAATAGAGCCAGCCGCGCTACCACGGCCTGGTCCAAAGATAATTCCCCGATTCTTGCCCCAGTTAATAAAGTCCTGCACAATTAAGAAATAGCCGTTAAAACCCATTCTATCGACTACTTCCAGCTCATAAGTGGCCCGTTGCAAAACCTCCTCTGGAATATGTGTTTTGGCCTCATCGAGAGTTAGCTCTAGTGTCTGTTCTTGGTCAAGGTCGCCATAACGCCAGGCTAAACCACGATAAACTAACTTATCTAGATACGATTTCTCATTCTCACCCTTTGGGGTTGGAAAAGTCGGAATCAAAATGCCACCAAGAGCTAATTCAACATTACACATGTCGGCAATTTTACGTGTGTTCATAATTGCTTCGGGACAAGTTTTACCCCATCTTTTTATAATATCTCTTGGGTCAGTAACGTGTAATTCAAAGTCCTTCAAACTCATGCGGTTCTCATCGGTCAGATATGAACCAGTGCCAACGCACAGTAATATTTCATGAGCCTCTTGGTCATCATGAGTTAAGTAGTGGCCGTCAGTCGTAACAACCAAAGGTATATCAAGCTCATCGGACATCTGCTTCAAATAACCGTTAATTTTTTCCTGAACGTCCCACTTGCTAGTATGGTCGGGGTGCCCGTGGTCCTGCATCTCCAGGTAGTATCTATCGCCAAAAACTGATTTGTACCAAACGGCGACTTTTTTAGCTTCTTCGACATTATCAGTTTTTAGATTTTCCGATATTTCACTGCTGGCGCAGCCAGATAATATAATTAGGCCTTCATTATATTTTTCAAGAATTTCACGGTCCATACGTGGCTTATAATAAACGCCTTCAAGGTTTGCAATAGAACTGAGTCTCATCAGATTTTGATAGCCGACATTATTCATAGCTAGAATTGTTAGGTGATAGCGACCCTTGTCTTTTTGAGGATCACGGTCATGCCGAGAACGCGTCGCGACATATGCCTCTATACCAATAATTGGTTTTATCTCTTTATCTTTAGCTGCTTTATAAAACTCAATCGCACCAGACATAGTACCATGATCGGTTATAGCCGCCGCGTCCATGCCCATCTCTTTTACAAGCGCCACTAAATCGGGTATCTTTGTTAGACCATCCAGTAAACTGTGGTGAGTATGATTATGTAAGTGAACATAATCAGATGGCTTTAATTCAACCCCCATAACTAACTCCAGTATAGCCAATCGCTACCCTATTTGTCTGTAGTAAAATCAACCTAATGCTTAGCGACTTTTGACCACGTCGACAACATATTGAATAAAGTTACCGACTCCACCTGGCAAATCGACTAAATGACTTAAAATCCATATCACAAGCGCGACAACAACGGTGGCACCCAGGACACTACCGACACCAAAGAAGATTCCTCGAAAAAAGTTAGTTTTGTAAACTTGAGCGCGACTTTTGTTAAAATCGTAAAATAAATCTTCTAAAATTCCTTTACGTGACCCGTTTTCGTTATCTTTTTTTACTTTTGCTACTAGTTTTTTCATCAAATTCCTGCTTTTAAGAATACCTGAGCGTTAGTAATATAGTATGTTTCTTTAAAGTTAAGCTGTTTCTATTTTTTTGAGTTGAAGCCTTCTTTGGCTCCGTCAACGGCTCGTTCAGCGCGTACTTTTAGATCTTCAGCGGCAACCTTAACATCCTTGACAACTTCACTAGCTTTGCCTTTTAAGTCATCGGTTTTTTCAACGGCTCCGCCTTTGATTTCATCGGCCTTAAGCTTTAGGTCGGCACGAGTTTCTTTACCACTTTTTGGCGCCGTTAATATACCGGCAATAACTCCAGCGATTGCACCAAAAATTGTTCCTGCTGCGAATTTTCCTTTTGACATAATTATTCTCCCTTATTCTTATTTTTTTTATCGTTACTCTTCATGTATTTCCGTATGTACTTGCTGATCTGCTCGATGATATAAATCGGGGGCGTAAACTTGGTGGCTCGCGATACGGCGGACTCAAGGTTATTAACCGTACGACCGGCCGATTGTGTAATACCACGGATATCGCGCGTAAGTTTAATCAGATAAATTGACAATGTTACGGCAAGTACTAAGAAGACTGCTAGAAATATCGATAGTATAATGACAAGGACTTCTGCGGCTGTGCTCACTGTTATGCTCCTTTTTGTGGTTATTTTTAGTACTTATATTACTATACCACTAAATCACCTAGCTTGCGATTTAGCATAAGCCTTTAAAGTATTATCTTACTGAGTTGTGCCTGTTTTTTCTCTAATGATTTTCTGAGCTAGGGCTGGGTTTGCCTTCCCAGCAGATTTTTTCATAACATTTCCAACTAAGAAACCGATGACTTTGTCGTTGCCATTTTTCAAATCTTCGACAGCCTTTGCTGAGATTGGATCAGCTAGAACTTCGTCAACAATTGTTGAAATATCGCCTTCATTACTATTTTGAATTAGGTTCATTTCCTCCGCTATCTGCTGTGGATTTTTTGAAGTGCGTAACATTTCGGCGAATATGATGTCGCCAGCGTTAGAGTTTAGGTCGTTATTCTCAACCATTTCGGACAATTTAATAAAGTAGTCGTCTGAAATTGATTGGCTTTTTTTCTGAGCGCCTGTTTCATCGTCAGTATTCTCGACAATAGCTTTTAATAGCCAAAAACCTATTCTTTTAACAAGTTTATCACCAGCCTTTTGTCGCAATCGCTCAAACAATTCGGCTGATTCTTTAGACAGCAGCAAGGCGTTCTGGGCAGTGCTGTCATAACCGATAGATGCCCAAGCTTTTCTGTAGTAGTTAGGCAGGTTGGGAACCGTTTCCTGCACTTCTGCTATTTGTTCGTCAGATAAAACAATCGGCGGAATATCAGCGTCGGGCATATAACGATAGTCTTGAGCGTCTTCCTTACTTCGCTGACTGGTGGTTTTTTGTTTGGCATCGTCCCAGCCTCTAGTTTCTTGAACGACCCGTTCGCCGTCTTCTAGTAACTGAGCTTGACGACGTAGTTCATACTCGGCCGCTCGTTCCACGCTTTTGAATGAGTTCAGGTTTTTTATCTCTGCACGCTTGCCCAGTTCTTTTGCACCCTTTGGCGCGATTGATATATTGACGTCAAAACGCATATTACCGTGATACAAATCACCACGCGTCACGCCAGAATATGTCATTAAACGGTAAAGTTCAGTCGCATAAGCTTTTGCCTCAGCTGCGCTATGCATATCGGGCTCAGAAACAATTTCAATTAGTGGCGTACCAGCCCGGTTCAAATCTACCAAACTATAATCGCCAAAGTGCGTTAACTTACCAGCATCTTCTTCAAGATGTGCGTGATGAATACGTACTTTAACCGACTTACCGTTTTCAAGCGGCGCTTCAACCAAGCCACCAATAATAATCGGCTGGTACATTTGCGTTGTTTGATAGCCCTTAGGCAAATCAGGGTAGAAATAATGTTTTCTATCGAATCTGCTAACATGAGCGATTTCACTGCCAAGTGCTTTACCAGCCTTAATCGACAAGTTTATCGCCTCTTGATTCAGTACCGGTAACATACCGGGAAGGCCAAAATCAATCGGACTGACCACCGTATTTGGCGCTTTGTCACGGGCATCATTATCAGCACCACTAAATAGTTTGGTGTCAGTCGCCAACTGGACATGGCACTCAATACCGATTGTCATGTCGTATTTTTCTAGAATCTCGTCATTAATCATTAGATTGCCCCCAGGTCTTTCAAAGCCTGCCTAAAACTACCGAGAGCCGCACGGGCGCTATCATAAGTTACTCGAACATCAGGCTCGTGAGCAATTTGATTGCGAAGCTTATGAGCCGACCAAACCGCGCTATTATTACTGAAAGTTTTATTGGCGTTCTTCATACGCTCACCCATTGTTTGGCCCTTGAAGCCTCTTTGTTCCAAAGCGTGGCCCAGCAACTTGTCGGCGTTAAGCACCACAATGTGAAACGTACTGGGCTCATCGCGCTTTAATTGCTGTTCAATCTCGAGCCATTTAACGCGGTAATATTCAACATTAAGGTACTTAGTCCCTTTTTTAGTTAGACCAATAGCCGCAATCATCAAACCGCCAACGATAACAATAGCCGCGAACAAGAAAATAATAGACTGATCCATTATGAAACCTCCAATGATTTTGCTAGCGCTAGTAATTGGGCATCGCTTCGCATCCTGCCAACCAATTGAACGCCAATTGGTAATCCTGATTCGCTAAGTCCAGCTGGTACGCTAATTGCGGGAATACCAGCAAGTGATGCCGGCACGGTCATAATATCCGCTAGGTACATTTTTATCGGATCGGCTGTGTTTTCACCCAATTTAAAGGCAGGCGTTGGCGTAGTTGGACCAATCAAGACATCGTACTTCTCGAACAAGGCGTCAAACTCATTAACTAAAAGTGTTCGAGCTTTTTGAGCCTGCAAATAATATGCGTCAAAAAAACCGCTGGAAAGAACGTAACTACCAATCATAATGCGGCGTTTGTTCTCGGTTACAAAACCTTCGTCACGACTTTGACCGTATAACTGGGCAAGCGTTTTTACGCCTTCGGCACGATAGCCATAACGAATACCGTCATAACGAGCCAGGTTACTGCTAAGTTCGGCCGGCACGATTATGTAGTACATCGCTAGCGTGTGGTTAGCTATTGGTAGCGCCACATTATCAACCGTGTGCCCAGCCGCGCGCAGTCGCTCAACATAACGAAGAGTGCAGTCGCGTACTTCGTGGTCAACGTCATTTGTCATTGATTCATTTATCAAGCCGATTTTTAGGCCCGGCTGAACTGATTCAAGTGGTTCAAAAAAGTCCGCTAACGTTGTCATGTCTTTATGGTCTTGTCCAGATATAATTTCCATGACCAATTCCGCGTCGGCAACATTCGTCGTAAAAGTGCCAATCGTATCGGTGCTACTGGCCATAGCCACTACACCATAGCGGCTAACTGTACCGTAAGTCGGTTTAACGCCAACAACGCCGTTAAAACTTGCTGGTTGGCGAATTGAACCCCCCGTATCGCTACCAAGCGCGAAAGGCACAATATCAAGCGCCGTCACGACGGCCGAACCGCCACTGCTACCACCAGCAACACGAGTAACGTCATATGCGTTCTTAGTAGGTCCAAATGCCGAGTTTTCGGTGCTTCCACCATGAGCGAAGGCATCTAAGTTGGCTTTGCCAATACAAATAGCACCTTCAGCCTCGAGCTTTTCAACGGCCGTAGCTTGAAGTGGAGCTATAAAATTTTCCAACATTTTACTAGCAGCGGTCGTTGGAGCGCCAAATGCCAAGAAGTTATCCTTAACAACAAACGGCACACCAGCTAGGCGGCCTTTAATTTCACCACGATCGACCGCGTCGGCACGCTCTAAGGCACGCTTTTCGGTCAAATTAAGCAGTGCGTGATACTGCTGATTGTCTTTGGCTCTTAAAATCGCCTCTTCGACGTTTCCACGCGCATTTTTACCTAAAAAATCAGAAATCTTAGTCATTTATAAAACCTTTGGTACTTTTATTTGGCCATTTTGTGATTCTGGCGCCAAAGCTAACAGTTCATCACGGTCTATGCCGTAATCGTCGATTTTGTCATCACGCCAGACGTTTTGCAGACCCGTCACTTGATAAGTTGGCTCAACACCGGTAGTATCAAGTTCGCTTAGTTGTTGAATGTAACCTAAAATATTACCGATATCAATCTGTAATGCATCAATTTCATCGTCGGCCAGAGCTAAACTACTTAACTGTGCAAGACGTTGCACGTCATCTCGGGATATCTGTGTCATATTATGATTATACCCCAATATCTATACGAAAACATAGTCCTCGTAAAGGACTATGTAACTCGCTATATTTTAAACTTTATCTTTGGATATCGATAAAGGTGTGGGCTTTACCACTGGCGCCAGCACGGCCAGTACGACCGATACGGTGAATATAATCCTCGTAGTTCTGTGGCGTGTCAAAATTAATGACGTGCGAGACATTTGGAATATCTAGACCACGAGCGGCGACGTCGGTGGCAACCATAACGCGAACGCGTTCGTCTTTGAACTGCTTCAAAGCGCGCTGACGTTGCGATTGGTTTTTATTACCGTGAATCGCAACTGACGGAATACCGCTGTTATCTAAATGGTCGCTTAGTCTTTGTACGCCGAATTTAGTTTCGCCAAAGATAAGTACTTTTTCATAATCTTTGCCACGCAGCATTTCAGTTAATAATTCGACTTTATGGTTTTTGTCGCGCGCTTCAATTACGGTTTGCTCAACATGTTCGTTAGTTTCGCTAGTGCGAACCGATATGGTCACTGGGTCTTTTAAGAAAGAGTTGACGAGCATTTGAATTTCGGGGGTAATCGTGGCGCTAAAGAATAGCGTTTGACGGTCCGTTGGCATTTCGTTCACAATGGCGCGAATATCTGGCAAAAAGCCCATGTCGAGCATGCGGTCAGCCTCGTCCAATACCAAAGTTGTGGCGTTTTCAAGGCGAATTAGTCGGCGGTTCATCAAATCTTTCAAGCGACCTGGAGTTCCAATAATAAAGTGAGGTCGACGTTTAAGGTCACGAATCTGACGGTCAACGCTAACGCCACCTACGACAAGGGCTGAGTACAAATCAAGACCCTGCGCGAAGACTCGAAATTCGTCATCAATTTGCTGAGCAAGTTCCCGAGTTGGAGCAATAATCAGCACACTTGGACGAAGATTGACGCCACTCTGACGTTCGATAATCGGCAGCAAAAAGGCAGCTGTCTTGCCGGTACCAGTGTTAGCTAGACCAATGACGTCACGACCTTCAATAATATAAGGAATCGCTTGGTCTTGAATCGCGCTTGGCACCGTATAGCCTTTTTTATCAATATTACTGTGAAGTTGATTGCCAAAAGGAAAATCAGCAAACGTATTTTTTGACTCGTAAACGACTTCGTCGGCTTTGGCAACGGCTTTATTGATAAATTTGCTTGGGTGAATGTATTTCTTGGCTGGTCCCCTGGAGCCACCGCGACGGGCGCCACCAAAAGAGCCACTACGGCGTGGGCCGGATTGTGGACGAGAATTATTAGAACCGCCGAAGCGTCTTTGTTGATATGCCATGTAAAATAGGCCTTTCGTTATTGGTTGCTGTTTTGCAGTCATATCACCTGTAGTAACAAGTGTGAGAGAACAGCGAGATTATATTTCGGTGGCAGCGCATTTTTGTTTTAACTGGCGCTAAATCCTTGAAAGAGGCTCGACATTCATCGAATGCAATAGATTGATAATAGCACACAATTTGGTTTTTTGCAAGCTAAAGCGGGCTTTTGTAGGTTATTTGACGATTTTTTGGTTAATTTCAGCAATTAGATCGCGTAGTTCGGCCGCTTTCTCAAATTCCAGGTTGGCACTGGCGAATTCCATCTGACCAGTCAGCTCTTTGACAAGACTAGGATATTCATCTCGCGGAATCTTTTTGAGGTTCAGCTTGCGACTGTCGTCGGCTTTCTTTGGAATAATTGAACGCAGTCCTTCATCAATCTCTTTGGCGATGCTCTCAGGTGTAATACCGTGCTGTTGATTGTAGCTAGTCTGAATAACCCGGCGACGATTTGTCTCGTCAATCGCCTTTTGCATCGAATCAGTTACCCTATCGGCATACATATAAACGCGACCATCAAGATGCCGGGCAGCGCGGCCAATTGTCTGAATCAAAGCGTTAGCGCTACGCAAAAAACCTTCTTTATCGGCGTCCATAATCGCGACCATGCTAACTTCTGGTAGGTCTAAGCCCTCGCGAAGCAAGTTTATGCCAACCAAAACATCGTACACGCCCGTACGCAAATCTTTTAGGATATCACCGCGCTCCAGAGTATCAACTTCGCTATGGATATAGGCGGTTTTGATATTAATTTCTTGCAAATAGGTCGATAAATCCTCGGCCATGCGTTTAGTCAGCGTCGTCACTAGAACACGCTGGTTTTTGAGTGTCCGCTCCCGAATCTCGGCTACCAAATCATCAATCTGGCCAGTAGTTGGCTTGACGATAATCTCTGGGTCAATCAGTCCGGTTGGACGAATCACCTGCTGGGCTGGCGCCGGACTGTGCGCCAATTCATAATCACCAGGGGTAGCCGAGACGTATATAGCCTGGTGGATGTGCTTATCAAACTCGGCAAAAGTTAGCGGTCGGTTATCGAGTGCCGAAGGCATCCTAAAGCCGTATTCCACCAAAACTTCCTTGCGCGCGCGGTCACCATTATACATACCCCGCACCTGAGGCAAAGTCATATGACTTTCATCAACCATCAACAAAAAGTCGTCTGGAAAGTAGTCCATTAGGGTCGCTGGCTGCTCACCCGGTTCACGGTTAGTCAAATATCGGCTGTAATTCTCGATTCCTTTGACAAAACCCGTCTCTTCTAACATCTCGATATCGTATTTTGTACGCTGAGCCAGCCTTTGGGCCTCCAGTAATTTATCGTGTTTTTCAAACCACTCCAGACGTTCGGCGAACTCCTTCTTGATATTTTCAATCGCTACAGCCAGTTTTTCTTTTGGAGTTACGTAGTGACTGCTTGGAAAAATACTAACTTCATTTGGTTCTGCCAAAATCTCACCCGTTAACGGATCTATCCTGGTCAAGCGTTCGACTTGATCACCATAAAACGCAATGCGGTAAGCCACGTCACTACCGGCTGGGAAAACGTCAACCACGTCACCTTTGACGCGAAAAGTACCGCGATGAAAATCAATATCATTACGCTGATACTGAATGTCGGTTAATAGTCGTACTAGCTTATCCTGCTGACGGCGCTCGTTTAATTTAACAGTAATCGACATTGTCGCGTAATCGTCAGGCGAGCCAATACCATAAATACAACTAACACTAGCTACGATTATCGTGTCACGTCTAGTAAGCAGCGCCGTTGTTGCGGCGTGGCGCAAGCGGTCAATCTCGTCATTAATCTTACTGTCTTTTTCTATATAGGTATCGCTGCTGGCCATATAGGCTTCAGGCTGATAATAATCAAAGTAACTTACGAAATAATGTACTTCGTTGTCAGGAAAATACGCCTTAAATTCACTGTAAAGTTGAGCTGCCAGGGTTTTGTTATGCGCCAAAATTAATGTCGGAACCTGACGATTCTCGATAATATTAGCCATTGTAAATGTCTTACCGCTACCCGTCACGCCCAAAAGTGTTTGTTCGCGAACGCCAGAATCTAGACCATCAATTAGCTGCTTGATAGCTGTCGGCTGATCGCCCGTCGGCTGGTATGGTGTCTGAAGACGGAATTTTTGACTCATCAGAATCTATTATACCTGTCATTGTCGCGTTTCTAAAATCCTAGGTTAACCGCGGCCAGAACGTGTTTCAGAAATATGGCGGTCGTCGGCATAATATTCAAAACCTGCGTACTTAGCATCAAGCGCCGCGATGACCTTATCAACCAAGCGGTCGGGGTCGGTATCATAGATAACATCTTTTGCGCCTGGTGCCTCGATATTTTTAAGAAGCGTTGGAATATAGTCAGCTAAACCACCACTACCCAGTAAAACACCACAGACTTTTTTGCTTTCAAGAGCTGTCGCAAATTCATGCAGACTACCCATTCGTCCGCCAACAGTAATGACGGCGTCACTGCTGCGCACCAAATGAACATCGCGACCAACATATTCCATACTGGTGAAATTTATGTAGTCAAACTCAACGGTTGGTAATTTATAGACGCTAACGTGCTCCCGAAAAGAACTGGCTGGCGAAAATCCTACCGAAATACCACGCTTGCCTTCAACACCAAAAGCGCCTTTTGCGGCATACCACGGCAAACCAATCGTCGCGCCTGTCATCAAAGTCTTGCCACGGGTCGCAATCGCTTTTCCTAAATCAAAAGCCAATTGATGGGCTGCCTGAACAGTATTACCCGATGCCGCGCCTGAAACACAAATTTGATATCTCACTCTACAAACTCCTCTATTTTATAACCTTCGGGTGCGTCCTTAAGATAAGACTTTAGCTTATCTAGCTTTAGTAAACCGGCCTGAGCGCCTAGTTCTTGAACAACGCTCATTGCGTTAATCGGCGCCCAAGTTAACGCTGTTTCTAGTTGCTCGCCAAGCGCCAAAGCGGCCACTACTGTCGACGCGAACGCATCGCCTGCACCTGTCCTATCAATTGGCGGCGCCGGATCAGGATAATTCGGAATACTCAAAAATTTATATTCTCCAGAAACATAAGCACCATCTGGTCCATCAGTAATAACGACTATCTCAGGGCCTAATTCATGCAAAGCAAAAGCCAAATCCTTAATTGATCTAGTATCTTTGCCAGTAACTTTGGCAGCCTCTTCTCGGTTCATAAACACGATATATGATCTTTTATAAACTTCGGCAAGTTTTTCAGTCCCCCACTCAAGATGGAAAGTTCCAGGCTGAAAAGCCAATTTAGTTTCAGGGTTAGCCTGCAGATAGCTTAACAAGTCCTCGTGAAGCTGCCATGAGTTTTTACTGAGCATGCTGAGATATATCCAAGCCGGAGACTCCGACGGCGGTTGCCAAACATAGCTATAATCTTCGTATTTAATTAAGATTGTTCGGTCATCGCCATAACGAAGCGCGAAATGATAATTCGATTTCTGATCTTTTTGTACAGAAATGAGATGCGTATCAACGCCCTGGGCAGCCAGATAATTTAGAGAATTTTTGCCAGCCAAATCATCGCCCATAAAGGACATAAGTTGAGTTCTTAGTCCAAGTCGCGACATAGCTACGGCGGCGTTAGCGCTATTACCAACCGCGTCAATAATATCAAGCCGATTATAAGGAAGCTTTGTACCGAATTCCATGTTAAGGCGCCGAGCGCCAGCATCATCAACATCAATCTCCGACTGGTCTTCGTTAAGTTCTATAAAGGCGTCAGTTACGATATCACCAATCGTCAAGATTAAGGGCGCTTTATTATCCTGCGCTAAAGTATTTGTGGATTCCAAATACCATTTATCAGTTTCGGGAAGTAGGCCAATTTCGGATGCGACTTCACGCGCTGTTGACTCCTCGATACCACCCTGATTAATATAGCGCTGCACGATTTCACCACGAAGGCTTCTTTGACCATGACTGACAATTCTTTGGGCATAACTAAGTTCGTGATGCGAGTTCTCGATAACGTCAATTAAATTAAACGACACCGCTTCAGAAGCAAAAGACATCATAACGTAATCAGCGTCAAGCAAAAGCTTTTCGGCTTGACACTTCCGGACACTGCTAATTAAAACCTGATAAAGTTCCTTACCTGTTGTGTCGGCCGGGTCTAAACCGAGTTTACGTATAATATCATGAGATTTATGTGTAATATCAGCAATTAGGCGCGTGTCGATACCCTTCCCCCCAGTTGCTTGCTCCAACCTACGAATTCCAAGGCTAAAGAATGGTTCATTCATGTTTAGTAATCTTTGTAAAAATTTTGCCATAATATTATTTTTCCTAAAAATCACTTTCATTTAGTGGCATATCGTGTAGCAAAATATCTTTGTGTAAAATACCTGCTTTTGCGCCGATTTGGCCGACGACCGAGGTTGAGTTAGCGCTAGCAAAGACCATAGCTTCCTTCAAAGATTTTCCTTTTGACCAATAACTTAAGAAACCCGACCCGAAAGCATCACCGCCACCAGTTCTATCAATAACAGGAACATTTTCATACATGCCAACTTCGATAATTGTCTTCTTGTCGGTCGCCACGGCACCGTTTGGACCATCAGATACTATTACAACCGGGCAGTAGTTTGTAGCGTGCCTAGCTAGTTCTTCGATTGTCTGACCTTCAACGATTTGTGCTGCTTCTTCTTTATTAACGACTAGGACCTCAACGTCCTCTAGTAGAGTCTTTAGCTTTTCAATTTCCTTAAGTTCGGAGCTGGCTGGATTTAGCATTACTTTTACACCGTGCTCAACGCAATGATTGATAATGTGGTCCAGCAACGCGATATCACCAAGACCAGATAGATATACCCAATCAGCCGAGCCTAAAACCGATAAATCAATTTCGTCAACGCCGCCTAATAATTTTGTGCCTTGGTAATTTAAAATTGTACGTTCACCATTATTCGCAAGTAGTATAACAGAGTAGCTAGAGCGATAACCTTCATCTTGAACTACACCACTTGTATCAATTCCTTCCTTATCCAAATCATCTAGAATCATCCGGCTAGATACATCGGTTCCAATCGCCCAGACGTATTTACAGTGTAAGCCTTGACGAGCAAACGTAACCGCGGCATTAGTAACATTACCGCCAGTTGTAAAGACAACTTCGTCTAAATCCAGCTTTTTGCCAAGCGGCAGCTGTTCGTATAAAACCCCTTTGTGTTCTTGTGGTTCAAACGATTTTGAACTTAACAAGAAAACATCTTGAGTAGCTTTACCGATAGCAACAATAACTGGAACAGTCATTTCAGTTAATAGCCTTACCCGCGCTACCGAAGGCGTTTATTTTTTCTTCGACTACCGCCTGAACGGCTTGGTATACCTGCGGCATTAACTTAACAACGGCATATTCGTCGGGGTTATCGGCCAAAACTTTTTCAAGTTCTTTGCGAAAAGCATAGCGGATGTCGCTATTAATATTAATCTTGCTGACACCAATACGGGTCGCGTCTTCAAAATAATGTAGCGGTGTGCCACTGCCACCGTGCAGGCTAATTTGGCAGTCAATCACGTCGCGCACGCGCTGGAGCAGTTCCAAATCCAGCTCTTTTGGGACTGAGTAAAGGCCGTGAAGATTACCTATTTGCACCGCCATCGTGTCAATACCGGTAGCTTCGACAAAAGTTTTTGCTTCTTCGGGTTTAGTATTCCATTTTTTAACTTCCTCGTAATCAATCGCTTCTTTATGGACATTAGAACTGCCCATAAAATAACGTTCTTCGGCTTCAACTAACGCGCCTGTAAAGGTGGCGTATTCTACTACCTCCTTTGTCTTAGCTATAACTTCTTCAAGTGGCGCGTCGTGGTTGGCCTGCGAAATATCAATATGAATAAACTCAAAACCAGCGTCTATCGCCCGTTTACAATCTTCGACCGTCGGACTGTGGTCAAGGTTGATATACATTTCGACGCCATATTGCAGGCGGTAATTATCAACAAGGTCGCGAATGTTCTCCAATCCCATGGCCTTGACCTCGGCGTGACTGACTTCAACCAGCACTGGGGCGTTTAGCTTTCCGGCGGCCTGAGCGACAGCTATAAGGGTTTCTTGGTTATCAATATTAAAGGCACCGACAGCGAATGATTGTGAACGAGTACGCTGCATTAAATGGCGTGCCCGGGTGGTGTTGTCTCGAATTTGGTTAATTGTCAGTCCCATCAGAAAATACCCCCTAATTTTCATAAATCATATACTAATATCATAACACTTATGGTTGAGGTATTGAAGTAAAATTAGACCCCGTACGATAATCATCGTCCTTAAAAAGTATACCAACTGAAAAAGCCCGTCGCATGTATGCGACGGGCGGGGTGCCGGGAGGACCAAGGGCCGAAGCCGCAAGGTCCTCCCGGACACCGAGGGACCAAGTACTCAGAATCCCCTGACGACAGGAGTCGACCAGCTGCCGCTGGCGCTGGCGCTCTCATCCCAGTAGGCGTTCAGCCTCAGCTGGGGGAGGCCGTCGCCCCACCGGTAGTAGAGGCCCGGAACGCGCGACCAGTCGGTGATAGCGTAGCACTGGAGGCCAGACAGGTTCGGGTACGGAGAGTCCGTGCCGTTCCAACTGGCGACCCAGCCGGAGAACAGCGCTGCGGCCATCAAGACCTCAGTGTGTGCCAGGGTGGTTCCGTCGTTGACCGACTGAGCCAGTGCACCCTCGGGGGACTTGCCCCGGTAGGTGCTCGGATCGAACGCCACCCAGCGGATGCCGGGTGCATACTTGACACCGGGCGCCAACCGTAGGTGCTTGGAGTCGCTCTTCAGCTCTTCCCAGCGCCACTTGGTCACACCAGTCGGGGGAACGATGAAGTCCCACCAGGCGTCGAAGGTGCGACGGAAGCCCTTCACACGACCCTTATCGGGAAGGTAAACGGCGAGAAGCAACACCTCCGTCTTGGTACGAGGGATGAAGTTGGGGACGGCGGGAATGTCGGAGACCCGGAAGCCTTCCTGTCCACCACCGTGCAGCTCGAGAAAGGCCGAAGCCTTCTCGATCTGTGCGCCCACCTGGCCGTACCACGACGGCGTCGTGATGAGCGGAGTGGACTTGTCTTCGATGATGTCCTGGAGCGAGCGTCGAACCGCAACGGGTTCGAGAGTTCCGTTCAGGAACCGATCCTCGATGAGACGTAGCTGCCTGATACCACGCTTGACATCGTCCGTGACGGGTGACATGATATTTCCTTCTTGCCGTAGACTGCACCGTACGATCTGTATCGGTGCCCTCAACCTTCATTGAGAACGGCATAGTATATTCAGTTTGAATATGAATACACAACGCCGTTCTCAAATGAGTACTAAATTATTAAGGTTCACTATTTCATTATACCACAAGTTGCCGAATAATGCAAATATACCCCTATTCCCGTTAACTCCCGTAAGACTGTCTTCGATAGGTGTTATTTAATAATCTCGATGGTATTGCGGTGTGTTTTTAACAAATTCTGTAATCACTGAGGCCATTTTGTCACCTGTTAAACCAAAATATTCTAATAATTCATTGGGCGCGCCACTCTCACCGTACCTGTCATTTATGCCAATCCTTTTTAACGGCGTCGGCAACTTCTCGGACAATAGTTCGGCAACTGCGCCACCAAAACCACCTTTTATTTGGGCTTCTTCGGCCGTAACTACCCGGCCAGTTCGGCGAGCGCTAGCTAGAATCGTTTCTTCGTCCAAAGGTTTAATAGTCGGCACATGGATAACCTCGGCGTCGATACCGTTTTGACTTAGGATTTGAGCTGCTTTCAGTAATTGATAACTCATCGCGCCCGTGCCTAGTAGACTTACGTCATGACCCTCGCGCAGAACATAAGCCTGGCCAATCTCAAACGGTGACTGCTCAACACTAAATACTGGTGATTTTTCGCGCGCCAAACGCAAGTAAGTTGGATGGCCGTTTTCGGCGATAGCGCGAGTTGCTTTTTCGGCCTCAACGCTGTCGCCAGGCGCAATTACCACCATATTTGGCAAAACCCGCATCAAAGCTATATCCTCTAGCATTTGATGAGTCGCGCCATCTGGACCGACGCTAACACCAGCGTGGCTGCCGATTATTTTTACTGGCTGATTATTAATCGCTATCGTTGTTTTTATTTGTTCCCAGTTACGTCCAGGATTGAAAGCCGCATAACTGCTAGCAAATGGTATTTTACCAGCGTGCGCTAGGCCAGAAGCAACCGCTACAAGATTTTGTTCGGCAATACCGACCTGAATAAAACGGTCTGGAAATTCATCTCTAAATAAATGTATCTGGGTGCTTTCGGTTAGGTCAGCACAAAGTGCTACAATTTTGTCGTTGGTCGCGCCAGCCGCCTTTAAACCACGTCCAAAACCAGCTCGAATCGGGTCCAGCTTTACTTGATCAGTCAGAATATCAGGGTGCAGTGGGTAATTCATTCTACACCCGCTCCCTCAAATGTAATTTTGCCGTCCAATGTCCGCAGTTTATTCAATGCTTGCTTTGCCTGCTCGCTATTTGGCGCGACACCATGCCATTTATAGTCATATTCCATAAAATCAACACCTTTACCCGGAATTGTATGGGCGATAATTACGCTTGGACGGTTGGTAATTGCCCTAGCTAGACTAGTGGCATCAATCACGCTTTCGATATTATTGCCATCAACTTCAAGAACATGCCAACCAAAAGCTTCCCATTTGCCACGCAAATCTTCAAGTGGCATAACGTCTTCGGTACTGCCGTCAATTTGAATATTATTGCGATCAATAATCGCGACCAGTTGCGAAAGCTTATACTTACCGGCAAACATAGCGGCTTCCCAGATGTTACCCTCGTCCAATTCCCCATCGCCCATAACGACATAAACGAAGCGATGCTTGCTGTCGTCAAGATATTGCAAGCTGTAGGCGTAACCAGCCGCTTGAGAAAGTCCGCTACCAAGTGGCCCACTAGTACTCTCAAGACCTGGCAAACGTTCCCTTTCGGGATGACCCTGCAAACGACTGCCGAGTTTACGCAGGGTTAACAATTCATTTTTATCAAAATAACCAGCCTCAGCCATAGCGGCATATTGGACCGGAACGGTGTGTCCGTTGCTTAGAAACAAAACATCCCGGTCGGCCCATTCTGGCTCGTCGGGCTTAAGATTCATGATATTAAAATAGAGCGCCGCGAAGATATCAGCTAAACCCAAAGGTCCGGCACTATGTCCACTGCCGGCGGCCTCAAGCATACTAATAATATCCTCGCGAATATAATTAGCTTTCTGCTCCAGTTGCGTAATCGTCAACTGCCCACTCAATTTAGATGACTCCGTGCTTATTTATCTCTTTTACTAGTGTAGCATAAGCTAAAGCGGGATCGCTGGCGTTAGCAATCGCGCCACCCGTATTTAAGACATCGACACCACCCTGAGTCAGGGTATAGGCGTTGTCAACACTGACACCACCGTCCCAACCAATTTCAACATTCGGATTTATAGCCTTGATTAAACGGACTTTCTCAAGTTGCATCAGACTAGCCGAGCCACCGTAATGGCCCAAGTCACCACTAAATACTATAACGTGATCGACGGCTTTAACAACTTCACTAACGGTTGACGGGACAGTCGGTTTTAGTAGCGCCACGCCAGCTTTGATACCGGCCTGTTTAATTTGAGCGATAATCGGCAACAGGTCAATACCAGTCTCGACATGAAAAATAATCAGACTGGGCTTTAGTTTAATCAGCGCCTGAACGTGCTCGGCTGGCCTGGCCACCATGGCGTGAATATCAACCGTCCATTCTTTGGGCCACCAAATTTGGGACTCGCCGACCAGAAAGGTTGGCGCAAATTCACCGTCGCTAACATCAATATGAACCCGCTGCGCAAAAGCATGGACACGCTCAATCGCGATTTTATAATCTTCGGCTGTTTCGACCGTAATACAAGGCGCGATAACACTCATCTATAGTTCATCAATCTGCGCGTTGCGCCTTTTAAAACGAACAGCAGTCGCGAACGGTGTATTCAACCAAGTTTCCAGAATACCCTGCCAGGCAACACCCTCTTGTTCCAAAACTCGCGCCGGTAAGCAAAGGATATTACTATCGTTATCGTTACGAGTCATCTTGGCCTCATAGGCGTCCCAGATTACACTGGCGCGAATACCACGAAAACGATTAGCCGCTATGGCCATACCCTGACCGCCACCACACAACAAAATAGCCCGCGGGTCCTCGTCTTCACTACCTAAGACCTTCAGGGCCGCCGCCTGAGCAAACTCTGGAAAATCATCATTTGGATCCAGTGTAGTGTCGCCGACATCCTCAACTTCGTAGCCATGTTTCGCGAGATACGCGAAAACATCTTGTTTTAATTGAAAGCCTCTATGGTCGGCGCCTAAGTATATTTTCATAATTTAAGTATAAGCGTTAACACCTGCCTAGCGCAAGGTTCGTCCCACATCCGCCACTAATTCGACTAAGCGGTTACTATAGCCCCATTCGTTATCGTACCAAACCATAATTTTAGCCAAATTGCCGCCGACAACTTTAGTCAGTGGCAAATCAACGACACCAGAATGACTGTTACCGATGTAATCACGACTAACTAGTGGTTCTTCGCTTACTCCCAGGATGCCTTGGTAAAAAGGCTCGTTGGCGGCTTTTTTAAAAGCTTCGTTAATTTCATCGACAGTCGTGTCACGCGACAGTAAAACAGTTATGTCGCTAATCGACACAATTGAAGTCGGTACGCGCACGCTTAAACCATCAAACTTGCCTTCTAGGCTTGGCAAGACTTTCGTTAAAGCGATGGCCGCGCCAGTCGTAGTCGGGACCATATTTTCAGCCGCATTACGGCCTTCACGTAAATCTTTATTTGGGGCGTCTTTCAAGGCCTGGCTGGCCGTATAGCTATGAATCGTAGTTAAGAGTGATTTCTCGACGCCAAACTCTGCCTCTAATACCGCCATGATGGCGCCAAGTGAATTAGTCGTACAGCTGGCATTGCTAATGATTTGGCTGGAGCTTTCGATATCTTCATCATTGGCACCATATACGATAATATCGACATCTTTACTTTTAGACGGACCGCTAATAACTACGCGCTTTGCGCCAGCTTCAATATGTTTCGCGGCGTCTTCCCGGGACGTAAAGCGACCAGTTGATTCGATGACTATCTGAACGGCCAAATTATTCCACGGTAAAGCTGCTGGGTCGCTTTCGCTTAGCACCTTAATATGCTGACCGTCAACGATTATACCGTCGTCGTCAAAACCAACATCATGTTGATAAAGACCATAGTCGCTATCGTGCTTCAATAAGTAAGCTAGAGTTTTTGTATCTGTTAAATCATTAACGGCCACAATTTCAAGGTCACTTCTTTCATATGCAATCTTAAAAGCGTTGCGCCCAATCCGTCCAAAACCATTAATCGCAATTTTTGCTCGGCTCATGAAAATCCCACTCCTTTTATAAGCGTTAGCGTATCTATTAATAGTATATACCGCTCAGACCAAAAATATACTAAATTATCGTATAATGGTCATGGATGCAAAAGAAACAATTACTAGAAAACGCCAGGCCTCACTATGAAGAAAATCAAATTCTAGAGCTTGAGCTTGCGATTGACTTTGCCGCCAAAGCTCATGCCGGTCAACAACGCGCCAGCGGCGATGCCTACATTAGCCACCCATTAGAAGTTGCGGATTTATTAGTTCAATGGGGAATGGATATTGACAGCGTTCTAGCCGGAGTCTTGCATGATACCGTAGAGGACACCGAGGCTACTTTATCGGAAATTGAAACATTGTTTGGTCGCGACGTTGCCTTTTTAGTCGATGGCGTCACTAAAGTGTCAAAAGCCCGCTCTGGCATGAAAGACCTGTCCGACTATCTACCGCAGACTAAAGACAACCTATCAAAGCTTTTAATTGCCATCGGCCAAGATGTTCGCGTTATTATTATCAAACTAGCAGATCGGTTGCATAATCTTTCGACTCTCAAACATTTACCGCCTGATAAGCAAATTAAGATAGCCCGTGAATCTTTGGAGGTTTTTGGACCAATGGCCGACCGATTGGGTATGGGACGAGTACGTGTCCAAATCGAAGAGTTGGCATTTAGCTTCTTGGAACCTCAAGAATATAAAAGACTAAGTATCCTGATGAAAAAGCGCTTAGGTAAAAGTACGCGCAAGCTTGGCATTGTTAAAACCGAAGTTGCCGCTGAGCTCAATAAACATAATATTAAATCTGACATCGACGGCCGCGTTAAAAGCCTTTACAGCCTGTACCGCAAACTTAAAAAAGTCGACGGCAAAATCGACGATATTTACGACCTGATGGCACTTAGGATTATGGTCGAAACAAAAGAAGAGTGCTACCGAGCACTTGGCATCGTTCATTCGATGTATCAACCTATGATTAGCCGTATTAAAGATTATATCGCCATACCAAAACCAAACGGCTATCAAAGTATCCATACGACCGTTATTACGCCGTCAAAGCAGATTGTCGAGTTCCAAATTCGGACCTACGGCATGCACGAGTACGCCGAACGCGGTCTGGCGGCTAGCTTTCATTATCATGAACAAAAGGACACGAAGGACTATTTTAAAAAGAAGAAAAGTTCGACCCTACCGACTCACCTGCAATGGATTACTCAACTACAGGAAATCGCCTCGCGCTTACGCAATAACGAAGTCATATCTAGTAAACAATTAAATATTGATATCTTCGGCAATCGCATTTTCGTTTATTCACCTAAGGGCGACATCTTTAACTTGCCCGAAGGCGCCTTGCCGCTGGATTTTGCCTATATGGTTCACAGCGACATCGCCAAACATGCCTATAGCTTTAAAGTAAATGGTAAAATCCATCCCTTCGACAAGCCACTTTCTAACGGCGATGTCGTTGAAGTCGTCACGCGCAAACTTTCGACGCCCAAGCAGGCCTGGCAAGATTTGGTAACCACCACTCACGCTCGTCAAAAATTGCGCATTCAATTGAAACAATTAGGAATTATCGAAACTATCACAAGCGCCGCCAATATTATTCATCAAAAAACCATGCGAAAGAAGAAACGCAAACAATGAAACTCGTTTACGGAATTTCGACAGTCAATGACGGCAGTATGTCGGTTAGACAAGACCAGACTAATAAAGACGAGGTAGTTAATAACCGTACTGTTTTTTTAGCGAAATATAATATAAAAATACAAGACTGCACGAGAGTCACAATAGCTTATGGTGGCGATGATTATTTACGCTATTTTGAAGTTGACGAAAAGGACAAGGGCGAAGGTATGTTCGACGGCAATTCACGGGCAGCCGACGCTTTGGTGACGCGACAACCTGGTCACGCCCTCTTTTTACCATTAGCTGATTGCGTCGGGGCCGTTATCTTCGACCCAGTTAAACAAATTCTGATGATGTCACACATTGGTCGGCATAGTCTTGAGCAATTTGGCGCAACCGCGTCGGTAAAATTCTTGATAGATAAATATGGATGCCACCCCGAACAGTTGATTGTTTGGCTAACACCAGCGCCCGGCCCAGAAAAATACCCGTTGTTCGCGTTTGATAATCGAGGGTTTAAAGACGTCGTTTTAGAACAACTGCAATCGGCTGGAATAAAACTCGAAAACGTTAATGATGACTCGACCGACACCACAATTGACCAGCGTTTCTATTCGCACAGTCAATTTTTAGCTGGTCAACAAGCCGATGACGGGCGTTACGCCATAGTCGCTATGATGCGTCAAGACTAGACAAAATTTTATTCAATTTACTGTGAGTATAGTCACACTTATACCCTTTACTATAAAATTTTCTTTTGCTATAATCACTAACTATGTCATATATATACTATCTTATTATCTTTGTCCCGGTATTATTAGCCCTAGCCTACAGCGTGTACCTCATGCTATGGCTTAAAAAACAATCACAAGGCACTGCCGACATGATTGAAATCTCGAAAGCGATCCAAGAAGGATCGATGGCCTATCTTAACCGACAATACAAGACAGTAGCACTTGTCTCTATCGTTCTAGCCCTAGTAATTGGGTTCTTCCTCAGCTGGGCTACATCAATAGCCTTCTTGGTTGGTGGCATAGCTTCAGCCATTACCGGTTACATCGGTATGAACGTAGCGGTTCGCGCCAACGCTCGTACTGCCGCCGCCGCTAAAAAAGGCCTTGCGCCCGCCCTATCGATTGCCTTCCGCGCTGGATCGGTCACTGGATTACTTGTAACCACAATCGGACTTCTAGCCGTAGCTGGTTTTTACTTTATCTCTGGCAACAATGTTGACACATTAATTGGGCTAAGCTTCGGCGCCAGCTTGATTTCTATCTTTGCCCGCCTTGGTGGTGGTATTTATACTAAGGCTGCTGACGTTGGAACCGACCTTGTTGGAAAAGTTGAAGCCAACATTCCTGAAGACGACCCACGCAACCCAGGCGTTGTAGCCGACCTTGTTGGCGACAACGTAGGCGACTGTGCTGGTATGGCCGCTGACTTGTTCGAAACTTATGCCGTAACCTTGACAGCCGGAATTCTACTGGGCGCTGTTACCGCTGGTGTTACTGGCTCGGTTGAGCTTCCATTAATCCTAGGTGGCGTTTCAATTCTTGCGTCTATCCTTGGTACATTCTTTGTTCGTCTGGGCAAAAATGGTTCTATTATGGGCGCTCTATATAAAGGCCTGATGGCTTCACTTGTTTTCGCGGCTATTGGTTTCTACTTTGTCATCACCTCAATATTTGGCGACGACTCATTGAAGATTTACTTGTCGTCACTTATTGGTCTGGCTGTCACTGGCCTGATGGTCTTCATTACCGACTACTACACATCGACAAAATACCGTCCTGTTAAAGCAATTGCCGAAGCTTCAAACTCTGGTCACGGCACTAACGTTATCATGGGCCTTGCAATTGGTATGGAATCAACCTTAATTCCAGCTTTCGTAATCGTTCTAGGAATCCTAGGTAGCTTTGCCCTAGCTGGCATCTTCGGTGTAGCTGTTGCTTCCGTCGCCATGCTTTCAGTCGCTGGTATTATTATCTCGATTGACTCGTTCGGTCCAATTACCGACAACGCTGGTGGTATCGCTGAAATGACCAACCAACCACAAAAAGTCCGCAAAATCACTGACGCGCTTGACGCCGTTGGCAACACCACAAAAGCAGTTACTAAGGGTTATGCAATCGCGTCTGCCGGACTGGCTGCCTTAGTGTTGTTCTCAAGCTACGCAAGCGAACTTAAAAACGTTGTCTTTAGCCTGTCTGATCCACAAGTTCTTGCCGGTCTAATGCTAGGTGTAGCGATGGTTTACGTCTTTGCTTCACTTACGCTTCGTTCAGTTGGAAAAGCCGCTGGAATTGTTGTCGAAGAAATTCGCCGACAGTTCCGTGAAATCAAGGGTATCATGGAAGGTACCGCCAAGCCAGAATACGGCCGGGCTGTTGACATCGTTACCAAGGCTGCTATTAAGGAAATGATTCTGCCAGCACTTATTCCCGTTATCGGCGTGTTGCTGGTTGGATTCACATTAGGGGCCGCAGCGCTTGGTGGACTACTAATGGGTGTAATCTTGGGCGGACTGTTTATGGCTATCTCGATGACCACAGGCGGTGGTGCCTGGGACAACGCCAAAAAGTACATTGAAGACGACCACTTCGGCGGTAAGGGCTCTGACGCTCACAAAGCCGCTGTAACAGGCGACACCGTTGGCGATCCTTACAAAGACACCACTGGACCTGCTATTAACCCATTGATTAAGGTCGTTAATATCATCGCGCTTCTTATTGTCAATTTGATTCGTTAATAGATTAAGTGAATCTTAAAACCCCTCATTCGCGAGGGGTTTTAATTATGCAAACTATTAATTCTATTTAGAGTCTTGCAAATATTCACGTATGCTAAGAGCCGCCGTCGCTCCTTCACCCACGGCGCTGGCGATTTGCATCGTAGCACCGCTTCTAACGTCGCCACTGGCAAAAATACCAGGTATATTGGTCTGCAGTTTAATATCGGTCTTGATTAGGCCCTGTGCGTCTAATTCGACGCCACTACCATTTAGAAACTGCGTATTTGGCTTGAGTCCAATGAAAACAAAAACACCGTCGACATCAACACTCGCTGACGTACCGTTCGTATGAATTTTAACCGATGTGACTTTGCCGTCAGTAGCGACAATTTCGTCTGGCGTAGTATCGACATGAACAGTTACTTTGCCTTCATCAATATATTTCTGAAGGTCACGCTGCAGCACTTCACTAGCCTTAATTTTGCTTCGCACTAATAAATCAATGTGTGATACAAAGCGGGTCAAAAATATGGCTTCTTGGACGGCTGAATTACCGCCACCAATAACGGCAATTCGTTTGTCTCGATAAAAAGCACCGTCGCAGGTAGCACAGTAGTGCACGCCGCGCGCGTAATACTCAGCCTCGCCAGGAATTCCGGTCTTGTTATAATCGCTACCAGTCGCAATTAAGACAGCTTTTGCCTTAACTTCATTACCATCAACCGTTACGACTTTGACATCGCCTTCGTCGCGAATAGCTGAAACATCACCATACTCAATATGAGCGCCAAAACGTTCAGCTTGCTTCTCTAATTGTCCAGCAAGAGTTAAGCCTTCGATACCATCAGGAAATCCTGGGTAATTATCCACCATATCGGTAATCGCGGCTAGCCCTCCAACAGCGGCTTTTTCGTACAAAACCGTATCAATATCCTCGCGGGTTGTATACACAGCGGCGGTCAGGGCGCTCGGGCCAGCACCAATCATAATTACGTCTCTAATTTCGGGGTCTGACATGAATAGCCTTTCTACTTATATTAGTTTAAGTATATATAGCGTTAGCATCATTTAGCAAGACGCTAAATGTTGTATTATTGAGCAGTCTCAGTATTATCAATTTTATGAATTTCAACAATAAATCTTAACGGCGCGTTCGCAGGAATAATACCAGAACCAGATGTACTGTAAGCTTTATCGGCTGGGATAGTCAAGCGCACCACACTACCAACTTTCAAACCAGTTAGGCCTTCTCCCCAACCGCTAATAACCTGGCTCAGAGCAAATGTAATAGGAGCATCTTCAGCATCCTTTTTATTGCTACTGTCAAATATTACTCCGTCAGACATCCATCCAAAATAACTGGCGTTAATGGAATCAGTACTTTTTATAATCTCGCCGGTTCCTTCTTTAAGGACCTCGACTTTTAATTCAGTAACACTGGAACTGTCAAAAGTATCTGCGCTGTAGCCATCAAGTGGTTCTGATTTGTCGGCGTTTGCTTGAGCAGCGGCTAATTGTTGCTTTTGATATGCGACCTGCTGAGCAGCATATTTTTCATTATCAATCTTGGTATTATCATTTTGCAAAATAATTACAAAAAAAGACCCAATTGTTCCGACTGTCATTACAATCGCAATAATCCAAATTCCAATTCGTTGTCCCCTATTATTTGACGCCATCAGTAATAAATCTCCTATACATTTTCGTTACCTACTATTATAACAAATATTTGTAGAGATTTTGGCTAAGACCTAAATCACTGTTGCGCCGGTCGCTTTGATAACGCTATCAGAAACTTTTTTCATCAAATCATTAGCCTCGATACTTGTTAAAGTATGGTCCATCGCCACCAAGCTAATCCTGATAGTTATATTCTTGGTATTACCATCGTCAGGTTGATAGATATCGACTGGCGATATATTTGTCTCGAGTTCTGACAACGACAGTACTTTTTGAGCCTCGTCAACTATTTCAGCGTAGGTTTTACCGCTTTCAACCTGAAAACATATGTCTCGTTCGGTTCCAGGATAGCGACTGAGTGGTTTGTAGCTAGGTTTTAGGCGAGCCACAGCCGAGAATAGTTCACGCGCATCGATTTCAAATCCAGCCGTATAATCTGGCAATTTGAAGCCACGACTAACACTCTTCCTGTATTCACCAACTATACCTAACTCATTGCCCAGGTCGTCAACAACACGAGCGCCTCGGCGGTACTCAAATGGAGCCGATCCAGGAGAGGTTGGTTCGTCTTGGAATGGCTCGTATTTAAACTTTAGCCCTAGATTATCAGCCAAATAATCAAGCATCACCTTAGCTTGGTAGTAAGCGGATGTTGTCGGCGTCTTTTTATTAGTTAAAGTTAAAGCGATAGCATCAATCTCTACTGGCATACCTTCATCGTTAACGCCAGCAACCTTTGGGTGAACTTTATTAAGTTCAAAAAGCGCGAAACTGTCAAAGCCCTGTTTGATATTCGGATAAACTAAACCTAGTAGTCCCTGAGTTAGTGATTGGCGATAGTATTGTAAGTCCGGACTAAGCGAATTGACAATCTTGTATGAGTTATTAGCTGTTTGACCTACTTTTTTTATAATATCGCCATGAATAAAGCTGTAAGTTAGAACCTCGTTAGCACCCGCTCTGACCAGAGTTCGACGGATACGCGCGCGTAAATCGTCAAACGCCGATGGTGCTATAGCTGTAAAATCTCTAAACGGCAAAGTCGGCGTAATTGAATCAAAGCCTTTGAGACGACCGATTTCCTCAATTACATCCTGAATAACATGAACATCAGCCCGCCAATAAGGTGGAGCAACCGCCAGGGTGTATTGATCGGCCGCAACCGTGGCAAACTCAACTGACTGCAAAATCTCGTCGATCTCATCCAGCTTTAAATCTGTACCCAATACACGGTTAACTTGATGAGCGCTGAGCTCAATTGATTTAGTATCATCCTGAAGGCCCGTCGCTTCGGCAACGTTACTAATTCGTTTAGCACCAGCCCACTGTCCAAGCAAGTCAATAGCATCGGCTAGTACTGGGGCTGTTAGTTCGGCTGGTTGTCCCTTAGTAAAGCGCGTAATTGCTTCACTGAATATTCCATGACGCATCTGCGTAGTTCGAAGATTGTATAAATTAAAGGTGGCACTTTCGATAATAATATTTTTGGTGTTTTCATCAATGACGGTATTTAGCCCACCCATAGCACCGGCCAAGCCAACCGCTTTATCACCCGCCGATATTACAATGTCATCTGGTGATAATTTAATATTACGGCCATCTAATAGTTCTAACTCTTCGTCTTGTCTGCCGACCCGAACATGGATATCAGCCACATCACTAGCGCATACGGCTAATAATTTATCATAGTCAAAAGCATGAAGTGGCTGACCAGTCAGCATCATCAAATAGTTAGTTACGTCGACGACGGCGTTGATTGGTCGAACGCCGACCCGCGACAAATAGGTCTGAACCTGCAAAGGTGATTTACGACTAGCGTCGGCGTCGGACATAACCACTCCGAGGTAACGCGCGCAAAGTTCCGGTTTCTCAATTGTAACCTTTAGGTCTTTGCTGGTGGCCTGCTTGTCGCCATAAGTCGGATCCAACTCCGCCAACCATTCTGGCGTAATAAAAGCTTTACCTTGAATTGCCGCGACTTCACGCGCAAAACCAATAATACCAAACGTATCGGGACGATGCGTTAGGGATTTATTCTCTATGTCCAGCAAATAATCATCCAGCTCGTAAGCAACGGCAAAAAGCATGCCCGGCTCCAGTTCTTTGTCAATTTCCAATATACCGGTATGGTCATCATATAAATCGAGTTCTTTAGCGCTCGCCAACATACCGTTGCTAATAACGCCCTTAAGATTTTTAGCTGTCAAAACGAATGGTTCATTATCGAAACTATCAGGAACAGTCGACTCCGGCGGTAGCCAAGCGGCCAGCATACCAGATTTAACATTTGTCGCACCACAGACTACCTGGACCAGTCCCTGCGCGTCACGTTCAACATTTTTCCAAACGCCACCATCGTCTATCTTGGTCAAATTCAAATGATCGGTACCATCAAGTGGCGCACATTCCACTACCCGCACTACGATAACGTCTTTGTATTTGGCGCCAATATCGACTACGTTTTCAATTTCAACAATTCGGGCACCAATTAATTTGACAAGTTCGTCGATAGGCAAATCGACGTCGGTGAATTTTTTCATCCAATTAACAGAAATTATCATGATACAAACTTCCTCAAAAATGCTAATTTACCAGATTCAAAATGACGAACGTCTTCAATACCGTATTTCAACATCACTAAACGATCAATACCACCGCCCCATGCAAATCCTTGATATCTAGTTGGGTCAATTCCGGCCGATGTTAGAACGTTCGGGTGAATCATGCCACAGCCCAGCATCTCTAACCACTCGCCAGCATTACCGCCCAACGTTGCCGGCTTTTCAATAGCAAACTCTAAACCCGGCTCAACAAAAGGAAAATAGGCAGGTTGAGTTTTGATATCAAGTTTTTGACCATAATAGCTTTCAAAAAAAGCTCTTAGCGTGCCCAACATATCGCCAAGCGTCGCCGATTCACTAACAAAGACACCCTCACATTGATAAAATGTGTGCTCGTGAGTCGCGTCAACATCTTCGTTACGAAAAACTCGTCCATAGCTAACTGCTGCGATTTGGCCGCCTGCTTCTAATTTAGCCTTACCGTCTTTTAATATGCGATACTGCATCGTACTAGTATGCGCTGGAGGTATTAGGCCTTCTTCGGTTCTAAAAGTGTCATAACCATCTCTGGCTGGGTGATTTTCAGGAAAATTCAAAGCTCCAAACATATGAAAGTCATCATCAATTTGCCTAGATTCAATCGCTTCAAAGCCCATACGTGTAAAGATATCTACTACAACTTCAAGTTCTTTTGTTAGCGGATGTTGAGTTCCTTGCCTTGTTGGCAATAAATCTAACGGTTTCGAATTAATATCCCACGGCGCCGTCACGTCAATTGACATTACAGTTGAGTTTTCAAGCTCTACTTCGCGGGCTTCTACGGCCGCCTCAAGAATCAGTTTCAATTCGTTAACTTGTTTGCCGTAAGCCCCACGTTCTGAAGGGTCAAGTTTTGCGATTTGACCATACAAAGACTTGAACTCGGCCACCTTCAAGATTTCACGCGGCTCATCGCTAATAGCCACCTTGGCTAATAAAGTTTGACGGACATCATCGATACTTTGCATAACTGTTATTTATTATACTTCAAAACAAGCGGTTATCAGATAAAACCATTTTGGAAGGTTGTACCCGTTGTTATTTGATTGAATAAGATATTTAACCTAACTTTATAGGACGTAGACAAATACTAGAACGGCCGCAAGTGCTAGAAGTGCAACAACAAATGTCAACCAAAGCCATAGTCGACTTTTTTTAGCCACAGGCACAACCACAGTGACAGGCGCTGCTGTTTCGGATGCTGCCGTTGTAGGCACAACTGGTTGTTCGACTGATTGAGTTAGCGGTGCGTTAACTGGCGCGGTAAAAGTTTCCGTTATTACTGGCGCTGGTTCGGACATGATGGGTTCAGTTGGCACTAATTGTGGAGTCATCTCGACTGGGGTTTGATATGTAGTCTCGACTTCTTCGCCCTGAGCGTTAACTGGATTAGTTGCATCTGCTCCTGTTACTGGGTTCTCTGGTTGATTCAATGGATCCATTTGCTTATCTCCGTTATGGTTACTTTTATTCTAACCTTTTGTATTAAATAACGTCAACCACGTAATCACGCCTAGGACCACAACGATAAGAAGTATCCAAAACCAGGCCATATTTGAGGTTTGACTGGTATTTTTCATATACTCCGAGTCTGTCACGCCATCTGGGTGATTATCTATCTTGTCACGCTCTTTTGCTCTCTCTTGAAGCTCGGCCGACAAGCGCTCTTGCAACTGCGACCGATTCTCATCTTGACGTATAAATAATGCCATAACCCTAGTATACACCTATGTTGACGCTATCACGGTTGTGGTATACTATACCCATGTTTCACTTAAGGAGGAAATTACATGGCTACAAAAAAAGCTGTTTCAAAGTCAGTAAAAACGTCTGCCAAAAAGCCGACTGTCGCTGCAAAAACATCAACTGTAAATGCCGTCAGAGCAACTAGCGGAAATACGCTGGTAAACACAATTCTTCAAAAAGCACCTTTTATTGGTACACTTGTTGCTGAGTTTATTGGAACATTCCTGCTAGCTACAGCGTTCATTACCGGCCAAGGTCAGCCGATTATCGTAATGTTTGCCATAGCTGGAGTTGTCCTGCTGGTTGGCGCTCTTTCCGGAGCCCACATCAACCCAGCCGTTACGATCGCTTCATGGCTAAGCCGTAGAATCAGTGGACTTCGAGCCCTTGGTTATATCGCCGCTCAATTCCTTGGTGCGCTAGCCGCCCTAGGACTACTGCATGCCTTCATAGGTGGCGCCCCTGCTCTCGACGCAAACGCGCAACTGTATGGACAAACCGCTCCTTCGCTGTTCGAAGTTGCTAAACTTCCAGCTGGCAAAGAATGGTACGTCTTCTTCTCCGAGTTAGTTGGTTCATTAGTCCTTGGATTCGCAATGGCAACTGCGCTTCGTGGTAAAAGAGACCGCGTTGCATCAGCCCTAACTGTTGGTTTTGGTGTCTTTATCGCTTTGCTTCTAGCTGCAACCGCAGCTTCATACGTAAGTGGTAGCGCCGTTTTGAACCCAGCCGTAGCTTTGTCTCTGAACGCCCTTAAATGGCAAGTTTGGCCACTAGCTATTTACGTCCTTGCGCCAGTAATTGGTGCTGTAGGCGGTTTCTTCTTGCAAGACCTTGTGCGAGTTGAAAACGACAACTAGAGTTAAGTCCTGAAAAATAAAATATCCCGCGTCATGCGGGATATTTTATTTATAGGCTAGTCTCTATTCGTCTAAGTGCGGTTTATCAATTAATAGCGGCTCAACGGCTGGCACATTACCGGCAATCTTAACCACGTCTTTATCAACCTTGCCAAGTTCCTTATGGGCAGCGTTATAGTGATTAACCGTCGTACCTAAAGAGTTGCCAAGTTTTTGCATATAGCTATCAAAACTGCCGATATGCTGTCCCAGCTTGCCAACTCGGATTTGAATGTCTTTAGCCTGCTCTTCAATTTGCAGGCTACGTAGACCCTGCAAGACAGTCTGTAAATAGGCCATAAAGCTGGTTGGACTGACAATGATGACCTTTTTATCACGAAAGGCGTATTCGATTAAATCGCGCGCGCTTGAGCCTGTGCCAACATCACCAATTAGTAGGTCGTAATATAACGACTCACTAGGAATAAACATAAAAGCAAAATCCATTGTTTTTTCGCTTGGGCGAATGTATTTGCTGGTCTCATCGATGCGGTTCTTTAAATCAGTTCTAACTTTTGCGAGTAGTTTTTCACGTTCTGGCTTGGAGTTCTCACCTACCATACGGTTATAGTTTTCCAGGCTAAATTTACTGTCAATTGGTAGAATTTGACCCTTATCTAAAAACACCACGGCATCAACCGTCTCGCCATCATTAAACTTATACTGCATCTGGTAATTCTTGGATGGTAAAATGTTTTCTAGCACCGACTCAAGATAATACTCACCAAATACGCCTCTCTGTTTTGGATTTTGGAGAACATTTTGAAGAGTTTTTAGTTCATCTGCCACATCCACGACCCGGCGGTTAGTCTCGTCTAATTTCGCCAGCCTCTGAGTGACATCGGCAACCAATTTCGCGCTTTCACCGAGTTGCTTTTGCATCGAAGTCTGCATCACGGTGTTGTTACGTTCCAATTTATCGCCCATTGCCTGTTGTAGATTATTAATACCGCGCGAAAGCTCGGTAACATCTGACTTTAGTAGTTCAACGGCGCTACCAGCCTTCAGGTTACGCATTTCTTGATTAACAATATAAAGGACAATGGCAAAACCAGCGATAACAACCGCCAAAATAACAAATAAAATAACCTCATTCATATCTTAATTATAACACCTACAGCACAAGCACGATGCGTGTAATCATCACAATCACCACGACGGCGACTAATACCGGCACCGACCTGGCGTAGCGGCTAATCCACGAAAATAAAACATAACAGAGTGCGTACAAAAGTACGCTCCAAGCTACAACTTCGGCCCAACCTAAGCCGTCAGTCCAACTGGCTAGCCCCCATAAAATAGCAGCGGTAGCAATGGCAACGATAAGCGGTCTTAGCACATTCAGGCGCACTAGAATGCCTAAACCAATAGTCGCGACCAAAATACCAGCGACATTACCAGATATCTCTACCGAGCTAGAACAAGTCGAAGCCCTAACGGCGTCACTGCAAAATAGCGGATCAATAATAAAATGGCCGACCAACAACGTTAGTACCCAATATAGTACACCTAGAGCAGCACCAATTAGCGCCATCATCCACCAAGAATAAGATAGACTGACAGCGCGTGGTTGCGTTTCATCTAGAATAAGTTTTGCCATATTATTTCTCCCGTGTAGCCTATAATTTCTTATAGTATATCCGCTTTTTGTTATTTAGGCAAAGATAACGTCGTTGTTTCGGTGCGAGGTCTGTAATCTATGTACCAAAGCGCGCCAATCAGCCCAAAAATAACTCCAAATATAACATCTGCTGGCGTATGAACAAGCGCCAAAACACGACCAACACAAATCAGAATTACCAATCCAGCCAAAACTAAACTAATGAGTTTATTTCTGGTTTCAAACCACACCGCGCAGGTAATCGCCGTCACAAACAGAGCATGGTCTGATGGAAAACCTGGGTTATTTAAAAATAAAGCTCCTGCCTGCTGGCCAAGCAGTTCGAAGGGACGTTCGCTTGATGGTTGATATATAGAAGCGGCCAACTTTGCTAATAAATAAGCCGTCAACCCAGCCAATAAAATACGACTGTAAGATTCAAACCGATGCTTCTTGGGAATCTTGAAAAGCAGCATATAGCCACCAATCAGGACTACCGGTATAAGAGCGCCGTCAGCAATAATTCGAACTATTGTTTCGTAAGTCATATTACTATTATCATACTACGCTAGTCATTTTTTGGCAGTACATAACGACCGCGTTTGATTTGAATAAGTCCCTTGGTTTTAAGTCGTTGGACT
>Ga0302286_10000081_pt1 | contig 80849 bp, 60 predicted proteins | sample III_Fen_E2_3_FD_198765 | JGI IMG/M metagenome (GOLD analysis project Ga0302286, IMG submission 198765) | Peat permafrost microbial communities from Stordalen Mire near Abisko, Sweden - III_Fen_E2_3 | ecosystem: Environmental > Terrestrial > Soil > Wetlands > Permafrost | place: Sweden: Abisko...
ACTCCGGTTCCCAATAAATCTTCCTGTTTTTTATTTCCTAAAAACTTTGCCCAGGTTTCACCCGCACCACAAGCATCAGAACGGTTATACACGTGTATCGGGATATTCGATTGTATGCCCAGCACATTCCCCCAGGTTTTAGATTCTCCGGTTACAAATATTTTTGTAGCAGCTTCCTGAGTAATTCCTTTGGCCAAAAGTTCTTTTAACTTTGGATTTTTAGCATTGATCGTTGGTACCACGGCATCTTTAGCCACTGCTACAAACCAGGCACCTTTTGCGATTTCCTCAGGTTTCAATTCTCTCGAAACCATGCCCAAATCAACTACTTTAGCCAGTGCATCCGTTATTCCTTTTCCTGCGCCACCCCCCGAAATATCAATTTTTACCTTGGGGTGTAATTTTCTAAATTCTTCGGCCCATTTAACTGCCAATGGATAAAGTGCAAAAGCACCTGAAAGTGAAATCTGTCCTTTTAATTCTTTTGACTGTGCCTGAATCTGAATGGGTAATCCTATCAGAATAGCGAACAAGAAGGTAAGCGTTATAATCTTTTTCATATTTTCAATGTTTATTTGTTAGAAACTAAGTAATAGTTGAGCAACCAGATAGTCACTGTCAGCTTTTGAAGTATCCTTGTTATCTTTATGAGTATAATTTGCCTGAAGCCTTGTCTTTGGAGTTACCCAATAGTTTAGACCGGCTACATAGTTCGTTATTGAACTACTTCCTGTTGATTTATCATTTTGATAAAAATCATATTTTAAAACAGGTTGTAATTTTTCTGTTATAAAATATCCGGCCGAGACATAGTAACCTAATGCGTTTTTTAAATTAGCTTGAGTAGTTCCTATTTCTCCTGCTACATATTCAGCACGAACCAATAATTTACCATCGTCGTATCTTGCACCAAAACTCGTCCTGTTTCTGTCATATTTAGCAGTTTCAATTCCATATTGCCCTTTGTAGTAGGAAGCATCGAAAGTCAGGGCACTCAATGGATGAATCAGTAATATGCCAAAGACATCTTTCGTTTTATTGTTATCAGTGGTATTAATATTATTTCCGTTTAAGAGACCAACTTTATATTCGATCAGGTTGTAACTATTTTTTTGCAGGAAACTTCCGTTTAAAGCCAGGCCAATATCCCGTCCGTTATTGCTGTAATCAGTAACCAATTTAGTGATAACCTGTGAATTGTCTGATGTTTCCAGGGTAGCCGGTGAATATGGATTTTCTAATGTATAGGAAGTTTTAAACTGTCCTGCCAGCAAACCTATAAATTTAAATGGTTTCCATTCAACATAAGCATCCAATACTTTGGGGCTTGTTGCAAAGTCCAATTGTATCCGATAACTTAATTGTTTTGTTGCATTGCCTTTAAAATCCAAATACACACGACGCACATCAAAGCCGTTTTTGCCGGTACTATAATTGGCTGCTTCCGTAGAGTATTGATAACGTAGATTGACTAATCCAGTGATTTTAGGAAGAAAACTGATTGCTTTTTCAATTGTTTTTAAACGATCGACTACTGTCGGTGTAATCACCTTAACGCTATCCTGTGCAACTAGAATTTGAGTAACACTTAGTAAAAGAAATGAAATAAAAATTGTATTTTTAAAAGTCATGAATCGAATAATTAGTGAATGTTTTTAAATTGAAGCTGTTTGTTTTTGAGTTTAAGCTTTTCAACAACATCGACACATTCGACTATTTGCGTAATTCGTTAAACAAATTTCTTTACATCCGGGGAAAGAATAATTTTCAGGGAAAATTTTCTGATCTTCGTTTCTTTTCTTCATGTCGTTTTTCGTTACGTTAATTAAAACCATCTCTTCAACCCCTGTTTATTAGTAGTTAAATCAACGGGATTTGAATTACTTTATATTTGACATTGCAAAATTAGAGCATTCGAGGAAATTCTACCATACCGTTGAGGGGGTATTTATATACCATATACAGGGTATAAAACAGGATTATTTAATTTAATATTGCATATACATTCATAATACTGCATAAAAGTGGCTATCCTTAACAGGACAGACCCCTTTTATTCAAATAGATGATCCGCTTTAAATTTATTTATCTTTTACTCTCCTTTTCTCCGAACCGCATCTTGTCCAATCAGACCCGGTAGATTGTTGATTATCTGACTATTCCTATTTTATATATCAATGTTTTTCTTGCTATCAGAATTTGCATGTCATTCAAAACCCATATATTAAATCAATTCTGGTTGTTAATAAATCAGGTTCCTCTTCGCATGCTGTTTTATTCCTGTTTTACACCCGTTCTAAGGTAAAACTTAGATGTTCATATTTATATAGATATGTATAAGTATGTATTATGTAAGTAATAGGAAAGATTTATTGGAATATTTCTTTAAAACCGGAGCAAAAGGGGATTAAAAGGGGAGCGAAAGGGATAGTGAAAAAAGAATCTGTTGAAATTCCAAATAGATACGACATAATATGATCCATATTACTTGCAACGGACCAAAGATGAACCTGTAACAGAGTATATACGGGCCTAATTAAAAGGGGAGGGGGGTAAACCATTGTAAAAGAATAATCGGACAAAAGAATACTTGTACTTTAGTTTCACAGGCAAGGTGAAATATTTATCATGCAGTAACAAGTATTACAGATTTTAAAAATCATTGTGATTTAATCTATGTAGTTTTGTCTGTTGAATCTGAATTAACCTGCATAATATTTTATTGAACTTAATAACTATTTAATCTTGACTGCAATTTGAATGGCAGAACATAAAGTTACATTCAATCGATTGATGGCGGCTGTTGCTATTGTTATCTGATCCCGGGCTTCCTGCCACTGGGTCTCTTCGATAGCTTCCCGAATGCCCGGTAAGGTTTTAACTCCATAGCCGGTATAAAAACCGGGTGCATAAATAGCATGTTTATACCAGGACCGGCGAGGGAGACCATCTGGAATTAGCAATTGTTTTTCAGCTTGAAACAATGCCACATTAAGTTTTTCCTTTTTGTAGTCAGGAAAGCTTTTCAACTTAATCTGCCATTCATAAAGCAGGTTCGCTGATTTTTTAAGGGAATCAAGTGCTGTTTTCAGGGTGCTAAAGTCAAGAGCAGGAACAACTTCTGTTTCTTTGGAAGCAACAAATACTTTTTGCGGATCGGAAGCTAAAGAATAGACATTCGCTTTTACAAGTTGATTTTCTACCGCATTTTCTTCTCTTAATTGATCGCTTAAATGAATAACTTCGTCCAGATAGTTAGAAATTGTTTTTTGCAAACTACGAAAATCGAAAGGTAAAATACCGGCATCAGCTAATCTTAAGACAGACCGCCCTACCACTTGTGATAGTGCTACACCATACTTAAACCCCGGATCTTTAAAACGAATAAAATCATCATATGAATCGTAGATTGAATGATAATCGCCTCCCGCATCTTCACCCCCAAACACAAAAGAAAGGGTCGGAATGCCCAGGTGCTGTAAAAAGGCCGAATAATCGGATCCTGTTCCTAATGCCCCCAACGAATAATTGTTTTTTGCCAGGGCCTCTTTTTTTAGATTTGGGGAAGCTGCCCGGACAACATCAGCAGCCCGTCTGCGTTCAAAAACACTACTTTCTGTTTGTGGATCCTTTACATCTTTTGCTATTTCAGTAACAAAATTTTCAAAAGCATGTGACCCTTCGGCGCCGAAGAACCCACGGCCATTTCCATCCGTATTAATATATGCAACAGCCTTTTCAGACAACTCTTTCTGATGATCTTCCACCCATTCGGTCGAACCTAAAAGTGACTGTTCTTCTCCATCCCAGGCACAATAGACCAGGGTTCGTTTGGGTTTATATCCTGATTTAACCAGCTGACCAATGGCTTTTGCTTCCTCCAGCAAGGATGCCTGACCGCTAACCGGATCGGAAGCTCCGTTTACCCAGGCATCATGATGATTGCCTCGTATAATCCATTCATCCGGAAATTCCGATCCTGTAATCCGTGCAATAATATCGTATGCAGGTACAATATCCCAATTGAATTCAGTCTTTAAATGCACGTTGGCTTTTCCATTACCCCCAATCTTGTAAGTAATCGGCAAGGCACCTCTCCATTCGGGTGGAGCAACCTGGCCTTCAAGAGCCGACAATAAAGGTAATGCATCGTGATAGCTAATTGGTAAAACAGGAATTTTCAGAATGGTAGTTGCCTCTTCTCTTGTTAATCGTTTGGCTTTTTGCGTTGCCCCAATCCCAGGAGTCAATGGATCACCCGGATATACCACCATATCCATAACCGAACCCCGTTGAACGCTATATTCATTTTTAAAGGCTCCATTAGGATATTCATTCCCTTGAAAATACCCGTCTTCTTTCGGGTCCGAATAGATAATACATCCGATTGCTCCGTGTTCATATGCAATTTTGGGCTTGATTCCTCTCCACGAATGTCCATAACGGGCAATCACAATTTTCCCTTTTACATTAATATTAAGTCTCTCCAGTTGTTTATAATCTTCCGGTAATCCAAAGTTCACATACACCAAATCCCCAGAGACATCGCCGTCGGCACTCCATGCCACATAAGTTGGCAATTGACCTTCCTGTCCTGAAGTGCCATCTTCCGATACGGCTAATTCTTTTAATGTGGCTGAGAACCGGGTCGGTTCAGTTAACTCTAAAACTCGTACCTTGGGAGTTGGGAACAAAACATAATAGGTTTCAATCTTAGCTTCCCAACCATATTCTTTGAATTTTTTCAAAATCGAAGTTGCCACCTTTCTTCCACCCGGTGAACCCAAATGATGTGGTTCGGAGGAGAGTTCTTTGATATTCGCTCCAATAGAACTGCTATTCAGCAATTCATCATATTTCTGCTCAAGATCAGTTTGCTTTTGCGCTGAAACTGGAGAATATCCTTCCAATTGTTTGGATTGAGCCTGTCCCTGTTGTAATAAACTCAATCCACAAAGGCATACTATTAACAGATAATTTTTTATTTTGATATAAACCATACTCTTTTTGTTTGATTGAAGGTATAATTGAAATTAACTATTCTTTCTCTATCTGTCGGAATTTTTATTACTTACTATCTCCTGAATTACTGACCTAACTTTGGCATTATCCTCAGGGAGTCCAATACTAATGCGTATCCAGGTATTATAGGGTTTAAACTCGCGTCCAATGATGATGTCTGTTTCTTCCAGTTTTTTACGTACTTCGTCATAGGGTATCTTTGTATCAAAAAACACAAAGTTAGCACTAGAAGCTGTGTGCTGTATACCTGATTTATCAAGGAAAACGTTCCATTTTTCTCGTTCTTCAGCCACCAGTTTGTTGACATAATGTATACTCACCTGATCTTTCAATGCAGCCTCTGCAGCTACTATGGATAACCTGTTTAATGCATGGGTATCACCCAAACCATGAGCTTTCAGATAATGTGCCAGGTCCGTTGGTGCAATAGCATATCCTATCGATAAGCCGGCTAGTCCGTAAGCTTTTGCAAATGTACGGAATACGATAACCTGATCACCTTCCTTAATATTGTTAACAGCTGTTCGGCCAGCAAAATCATCGGTATACTCAAGATAGGCTTCGTCGACAATTACCAGTGTTCGTTTTGAGATCCGTTTCACAAAGTCATGAAAAAGTTGTTTATCGATGACCGTACCCGAGGGGTTGTGAGGATTTACAAGAAAAATCGCCTGCGTCTTAGCAGTAATATGTGTTTCTATAGATTCCAGATCATTTTCCAGTTTAGCGTTTAATGGAATTGATATTATCTTGCCGCCTACTGTTGCAGCAGCATTTACCAAAGCCGGATATCCGGGAATTGAATAGATGAACTCTCCTCCGTTTCCGCCCTTCAAACCAAGATATATACCTAATAAATCCAATATTTCACCGGGAATGATTTGGACAGTACTTACTCCTTCGTGTATGGCAAGTTGCTGAAGAAAGTTTTCTCCATCTTCGGCTGCATAACGACTTATACCGGGAAGTTCATTCAATATGCTCTCATTTACTTCTTTGGATTGAGGAAACGGATTTTCATTCAAAGACAGATTAATTACTCTCTTGATGTTATTGATGGATAAAACAGGTTGTTGGGAGAATGTTAAATTTGAAATTAAAAGAAATAGCTCCAGCAATGCATACTTTAATGTTACCTTTTTTATTATTTTCATACAATCGAATAATTATACATGTGGAAATAACTAAGTTGTAAAAAAAGGTGATAGGTTGTCTTTTTCTGATATCAACAATCAATCTCCCTGTTTGTTTCATATTGACATTCCCAAACCGCCATTATTTATGGTATTTTTTAACTTAAAGAGGATGTATTAGTTGATGTTTTAAGTGATTTGACGGGAAATCATATTAGTTATTAGTCTGTTAAATATAACGATTTAATCAGTTTTGTCTTCAACCTTCTTACAGGTATAATCCAGATTTTCAAATGCTTTTTTTAGTTTTTCTTCATTTGTTTTTCGTGGATCGTATTTCACTTTTACAGTCTTATGCTCAAGATCGACTTTAATATCTTTCACACCTTTTTCAAACGGAATAATTCTTTCAATCTTTGCCTGACAACTTTCACAGTGCATATTAACATTAAAAGTAACCTCTGCTACTTTCTTTTCTTTTGATACTTTTTGAACTTGAGCATTCAATGTAAATATGCCTGAAATCAATACGATAACAGACAACAGTAATGTTTTTATTGGGTTCATATTTTTATTTTAATTAGTGGACATCATGTATAACCCTCAATGTATGTGATACTGTCGGAGCAGCATTGTATAAATAATTTCCGGCCTGACTGGCTGTTATTATTACAACTTCCCCAACATTATTGCCGGCAATAGAAGCATAAGAGAAATTGAATATTAAAAAAGCAACAGCCTATACAGAGGAAGCTGTTGCTTACAGTCGAAATTTAAGATGATACTCTTATTGTATACATATCAATAGCTCCTGAAGGAGCTATTGATAATATAACCGATATTATTTAATTACAGCCAAAGCCTGTTCAAGATCCGCTTTGATATCCTCAATATTTTCGATACCAACTGATATGCGTAACAAACCCGGTTCAACACCTGAAGCTTTCTGTTCCACCACTGAAAGCTGTTCATGGGTGGTTGCTGCAGGATGGATAATCAGGGATTTGGCATCCCCTACATTGGCGAGATGGCTGAGCAATTTTACGTTGTTAATCAGCGTATCGGCATTTATAGGATCACCTTTTACTTTAAATGTCAACACAGCACCGGGTCCCTTCGGAAAGTATTTTTTTGCCAGTGTATGATATTTACTACTCTTGAGTCCCGGATAATTTACATATTCCACCTTGGGATGCTTTTCGAGCCATTCGGCTAATGCCTGTGTATTCTGGACATGTCGTTCCAATCTGAGCGACAACGTTTCTATACCCTGAACCAACAGGAATGAGTTGAAAGGACTGATGGTATTTCCCCAGTCACGAAGCCCTTCGACACGGGCACGGATATTAAATGCGATATTTCCAAATGGACCCTTAGCACCGAACACATCCCAAAACACTAATCCGTGGTAACTGTCGGACGGTTCGGTAAAGGCAGGAAACTTTCCATTGCCCCAGTTAAATGTACCACTGTCCACAATCACACCTCCAATTGATGTCCCGTGACCACCAATCCATTTAGTAGCCGATTCGACGACCACCGAAGCACCATGCTCAATGGGGCGAAACAAAAAACCTCCTGCTCCGAAGGTATTATCAACGATTAAAGGGATATCATGTTTTTTGGCGACCACTGCTATTGCATCAAAATCAGGCACATTCAGTTCAGGATTACCGATTGTTTCTAAATAAATGGCTTTGGTATTGGCATCAATCAATGCCTCAAATTCTTCAGGTTTATCATCTGTGGTGAAACGGACTTCAACACCCAATCTTTTAAACTGTGATTTAAACTGATTGTATGTGCCACCGTATAAATGCGGAGTCGAGATAAAATTATCGCCCACCTGCACAATATTATTCAAGGCAATAAACTGAGCCGATTGACCCGATGAAGTTGCCAAACCACTGACTCCACCTTCCAACGCAGCGATACGCTTTTCAAAAACATCTGTCGTTGGATTTTGCAGGCGCGTATAAATATTTCCGAACTTACGCAACCCAAAAAGGTCAGCACCATCTTTTGCATCATCAAATACGTAGGATGATGTTTGATAAATAGGTAATGCACGTGCATGTGTAGTACCATCCACTACTTGTCCTGCATGTACCTGCAGGGTTTCAAATTTCAATTCGTTTACTGCCATAACTTTTTGATGATTTAAAGAATTATTACTCTGGTCATTTGATTTGATATTCAATACTTTTGCCAATGCTTTTTGAAAAGCGATAGAAAAACCTGCCATAATTTTATTTTTAGGGGCAAGAAACAAATAGTAACAGGCTCGAATTATTTGCCTTTTAAAATCAATCCCTTGCGTTGTTAATATTTTATAAATTAAATAACTATAGTTGAAAAAATTTATTTTAGGTTGTTGCGATTCACATCGAAACAACCTAAGAATAAATTACTAAATAGAACTAACTAATCATCAACTAAAAAAAAAGAAAAATAGATGTATTATTATAAACTCAATTTCGACCCGGATTTACTGAACTCCTTTTAATATATTTGTGATTCAGAATTCTCTGTAATTCAAAGCTTCGAATCATTATCCAAGGTTCATGTAAAATAAAAAAAAACAGTTGACCGAATATACGACCAACTGTTCTACTATTTATTTTAATAAATACAAAAAATTGGTTCAACATCGTAACGACATGAAGCAACACATATTCATATTTATTTTTACAAATTTCATACTTATTCCGTTTAATTAAATTTAGTTCGAAGATTTTGTTAAAATTGAAATATTAACCACATTTAAACTATACAAAAATACAACAATCAAACAAGTTTCAAAATACCGCAAACAAGGCATTTTATATACCCTATTTATGGTATTTTCTGATAAATATTCATTTAAATATGACTAATTTTAACAAATACAGCATTTTTGGGTTTGTAAACCAACTTCGTGAATGGCAGTAGAGTTTAGCGTGATAAAATGATTTCGAGAGACATCACATAACTGCATCACTCTATATTTGATAGTCAACGAAAAAATTTTCGACCTGTCCAACGACTTTTGCTTCACCACCACAAAATCTTTTTATGAGAAACAACAACTCGGATACTGCATTTTCGATATATAGAAACGGGGTATTAGCATTTCCCTGAACGACAAGAAATATATTTTTTGTGTCGAGTGTTACTTTGGTTTTATCAATTTGCTTAACGTCCAGATAGCAAATAATTTCATTGCTATCGTCAATATACGAATATTCACCCGCCCGAATGTGTTTAGAATCTGTTTCTCCAAGGGGGATGAATTTTTCAGTTCCATCGGTAAAACGCAAATGAACATTTCCATCAATCCGGTCCCAGTCGTGTGCCCCTAAAGCAAGCTTATATTTAACGGAGATGGTATTGTAAATATCTACCAGCAGGTTAATGCGCGGGATATCCCCTTTTTTGGATAATAATTTATACAGGTTTTCTGATGCCGACAAGTTTTTGCGATTTGGAGCACCCACTGCGTCATGCAATTGCCTGAATCCTTTAAATACATAATCTTCTTTTATATCTACATGCTGGCGGATATAATTATAAGTCTGATACATGATTCTACGGCTGTAAATTTCGAAATCCGGATCAGAGGGTTTATTCAGGATATTCTCAACTGACAAATAAATAGCTGTCAAACCTATGGTTCGAACTTCGGGATGAATGATGAATTGTTTATCGACCGACATAATAGCAGGATTTAATAAATTATTTCAATTTTAGTAAGCATTTACAGCATCATCTCCACGCGAATCGGCTCCACCCTGAAGGAATCCTTCGGATGTAATTTCTACGGCATCGACGCGTCCGATTTTCTCTTTTGTGTCGAACTGATACCCCGAAGAGTTCATGCATTCGCGGACTTTCCCCTGAATGGCTTTCTCTTCAATAAAAATGGTATCGGGCAACCACTGATGATGGAAACGCGCAGCGTTAACGGCATCCTGAATGGGCATTCCAAATTCAATAACATTCAGAATGGTTTGAAAAACAGTGGTTATTATAGTTGATCCGCCGGGCGATCCTATAACAAGAAATAGTTTTCCATCTTTTTCCAGGATGGTAGGTGTCATGGAACTTAGCATGCGTTTGTTTGGTTCGACAGCATTCAGCACTCCTCCTACCAATCCATACTGGTTGGGAAATCCCGCTTTAATCGAGAAATCGTCCATTTCATTATTTAATAAAAATCCGGCTCCTGTAACAACCACGTGCGAACCATATGCTCCATTGAGTGTCGTAGTCACTGATACAGCATTTCCAGCTTTATCGACTATAGAAAAATGAGTGGTTTGCTCGCTTTCATTTGTAGTTAATTTTCCTGGTTTTATGTCCTTACTGGGTGTGGCTTTTTCAAACGATAACGAACTCATTCGTGATTTAATATATTTATCGTTGAGCAATTCTTTCTGATGAATAACATTAAAGTCCGGATCACCTAAGTGAATGGACCGGTCGGCATAAATCCTGCGTTCGGCCTCCACCATCAGCCTGACAGTTGAATCTTGTTGAAACCCCCATTTCGAAACCGGATAGGGCTCAACGGACTTTAACAGGCCAATCAGCGCTATTCCGCCACTGGAAGGAGGAGGCATTGTGATAATTTTATAACTTTTGTAATTACCGGTAACCGGTTGGCGCCAAATGGCACGATACTCGTTTAAATCATTCAAAGTTACGATTCCGTTTCCACGGTTCATTTCTGCCACAATGAGTCTGGCGGTACGTCCATTATAAAAGCCTTCGCGTCCTTTATTCCGTATTAAAATCAATGTTTTGGTCAATTCAGGTTGTTTAAGGACATCGCCGGCTTTCCATGGTTTAATTCTGGTAAAGACAGTTATTTTTGAGTTGTATTTGATAAAATCAGGCTGATGTTTATTCAGCTCTGATGCTTGCAGGGCTGTAATACGAAAACCCTTCGAAGCAAGCCGGATAGCCGGTTCGATAAGTTTCCGCCATGACAATTGACCATATTTAGAATGCGCTTCCACCATTCCGGCCACTGAACCCGGGATTCCGGCAGCTAAGGATCCATATTGACTCAAATTAGAAATCGGATTTCCATGCTTATCCAGATACATATCGCGCGAAGCTTTTGAGGGTGCAGTTTCCCTAAAGTCAAGTGCATCAACAGTACCGCCTGAAGCACGATAAACCAGGAATCCACCACCTCCGATATTACCGGCATTGGGATAAACAACAGCCAACGCAAATTCAACAGCTACCGCTGCATCAACAGCATTACCTCCTTGTCTAAGAATCGCAACTCCCACTTTAGAGGCCTGGGGATTGGCAGATACAACCATTCCGTTTTTAAATGTTTCGGCATTGACTGGAACCAGAATCGTAAAAATGGACAGAAGTATCAGGACCTGAAATTTCAGGAATATATATTCTTTTTTCAATTTTGCTATACAGTTTATTTGTTTCATCATAAATAATTCCTTGGGAAATAGTTAGTTGTACATACCCACAGTTCTTTTCATGAATATCGGTTGGATTTATAAACCCGACATCAACTCTGCAAAACAGGATTTGCTGAATCGATGCCGGTATTTTACGTAAGTTACCTGTTACAGGCAGATAAGATTACAACGTCAAAGCCAAACGACCGAATACAAATCGTCCATTAAAACCAAATTGCTGGCTGGTACGGGAGTAAAGAAAATATCCTGCACCGGTGTTTCCTCCGGTTGTTTTATCAGGATAAATGTCTAATAAATTATTGGCACCAATAGTTGCTTTTAAGTTACGGGTCAAAGCATAACTAACGCTCAGATCGGTAATTACTTTTCCGCCAAATGTCTGTTTGTCTGCCGCAATATTGGTGGCAGCATCAACAGGGCCAAAATAAACGTTTCTCAAAAATATATCCCATTTCTTAATACCATAATTCAACGATAAATTCGATTTCACACGTGGAACAGCCGATTCGATATACGTCCTGCTGGCATTGTCTAGATAAATAGATTCTTTACCCGCTAATTTATCAGAAGTATGAATATTGCCAACAATTGCTGTCTTCACAAATGTTCCCGACAAATCAGCATGAAGTACACCCGGTCCGACATGGTCTGTATACGAAAGGACAGCATCAATACCTTTCGTATCGGTATCAATGGCATTTGCAAAGAAGCGGGCACTCGATGCTCCGGCTTGATTCAGGATCGTATAAATTTCTTTGTCCTGGGCCGAGGCACTGGCAGCATTGCTTCCGGTGAATTGTCCGGTATATATAACCCGGTTATCGATATGGATAAAGTAACCATCCACGGTCAGTTTAAACTTTCCGAATTGTCCGGTTACACCCGCACTGTAATTGATCGAAGTTTCTTGTTTTAATTTGGGGATTCCCAACAGTTGTGCCAAACGGCTATCACTTGTAAAAGTTCCTGATTGAACAATCACACCGTCGGTAAACACACTGGAAGTGGCACTAAAATACCGTTGTTGCAAAGAAGGTGCTCTGAAACCTGTATTCGCTGCCGCACGTAAGGCCCAGTTGTCACTGAGTTTATAGCGGGACGCAATTTTCCAGTTTAATGTTGACCCAAAATCTGAATAGTTTTCAAAACGTAAAGCTCCTGTTACCAACCATGCCGGTGTGAAATTCAATTCCAGATCACCATATGCTGCAGCAGAAGAACGGGTTGCCGTTACTGCATTTTCAGGACGAAATCCAGGGAATGCCTGTGCACCTCCTGCATACGTTTTTCCATTTGCAGCGAATAAAGTCTGTACATTTCCTGCAACATCGGAAATAAGAATATCTTTACCGGTACCATCTACCCCTATTTTGACTGCTTTACCATAATCGCGGTATGAATTTTCTTGCCCGGCAATTATCTGGTATTTTTCATACCGGTGTTCGAACCCAAAAGCGGTATTTAAACCTTTCAGCACATCGTATTTCCGGTTGAAATCAAGATTTGTTGTGTTTTGAATAAAACGATAACCCCCATCCTCGAACCTTGTTGGAGATTTAGCCAACAGAGAAGCATTCAAGCTGTTTGAAGTAACAAAATCAATGGCATTTTGACCGTAGGTGTTCGATAAATCCACATTCCAGTCGGACACTTTTCCTCGTAAGCCGGTAGCAATGGACCGATCCTGGTTATCCGTATCAATCAACGGCAGGAAACCATCGGGATAAATTGAAGCAATATCTTGTGTCAACTGAGCCGGTTGTCGTCTGAATGCAGCCGATTCGCCATTCCTGTAATTCAATCCACCAAAAGCGTAAAATTCGCCGCCGTTCAACAACGGAAGTACACTATTGAAGAACAAGGAACCGCCGCTATTTTTTGATTGTCCGATCCGTGAAACATAATCGGCACGGGTCTTTCCAAGTCTGAGCAATTCGGCATTCGTTACATCAACACCTGTCGGGTTTGGATAAAGTGTCGGATTGTTGTAATCAAGAAAAATAGTACCGGTGAATTCTTTTTGTCGATTTGTTGAATTACGGTAATCGTATGAACCTGCAAAATTGATAAAACCGCCCTGTTTACCAAGTGGAAAACCAAGGTTAATATTAGCTTGCGAAGTGACTCCATCAATTCCATTTTCGGAATTTTTTGATAGGTAACCGCCGCTGGTTACTCCGGCACGAATCTGATCAACATTATCTTCCAGAATGATATTAATAACTCCCGCAATAGCATCCGAACCATATTGGGCGGCTGCTCCATCCCTCAGGATTTCTATTTTCTTAATTGCAGATGTCGGGATAGCATTTAGGTCAGTACCCACAGACCCTTTACCAAAGGTGCCGTTGATATTTACCAACGAAGTTGTATGCCGGCGTTTTCCATTTATTAATACCAATACCTGGTCTGGGCCTAAACCTCTCAACGAAGCAGGATCGATATGGTCGGTTCCATCACTTATAACCTGCGTATTTGAATTAAATGAGGGAGCCACATAGTTTAAAATCTGATTTAACGATAGCTGAGGCACATCCCTCAACACTTTTCCGTCAATAATATCAACAGGAACGGGAGTCTCCAGTCGTGAACGGGGCAGACCTCGTGAACCAACCACAACCAGTTCGGACAATTGAGTTTCTGTCAAACTAAAATCAACCGTATTAATACTTCCGGGTTCAATTTTAATCTCTTTTTCTTGTGAATTATATCCGGCAAAGCTTGCAACCAGCGTATAAGTCCCCGGTGATAGTTTAAGTTCATAAGTACCCCCTTCGTTTGCCGAAGCTCCAATATTAGTTCCTTTAACCCGGACGTTACTTCCAATCAAAGTTTCTTTTGAGGTCGAAATCTTCCCTTTAACAACAACTTGCTGGGCTTGCAAAAAAACAATGAATGATGCCAGCACTAAAATAACGGTCAATCGTTTATGTGTAAATAATTTTGTTTTCATATTTTATTGGTTTTAAAATGAATAGAGAAATCGGGTTGCCATATTATGACACCGGATAGACAAATATTAATAGTAGAATTAGTAGAATAAAAAATTGGGGAAAATCCTTTTTTTTAATATGATGTAAGTACACCGGCAAGAAGGATTAAAAGATACGGGTATGTGAGGATTAGCGTAATGTGCAACAACACATTCGAATAGAAGAAGGTAACAAAGTTGAAGATACGTAAGAATGAGTAATTCCTGCAGAAGAGGTTATCCTGTTGAAAATCGATTCAACCTTTTTTTGATACTCTAAGAAATAAGTCTGCAAGTGTTGTAAAATGTAGTAACTATTCTTTTGCATATTGTATCATTTTAATTGTAAATAGTAGTTCTTTATATCTTTGACAAGACAAAAAGTTAAAGTCTATTTTGATAATGCAAAAATAGAGGAACTATTTTACTCTTAAAATACCCTTGATATGGCATTTTTATACCCTGTTTGTGGTATAAAAACATTCTTTAAGAAATCGTCATGCAATTATAATATATGACAGTTTAATCAATTGAATCAATATTAAACGGTGTAACCTGATATACAAAATAGTTCAACCAATTGGAGAATAATAAATTAGCATGTGAGCGCCAACGTACTACAGGTGATTTATCAGGATTATTATCCCTATAATAATTTTGAGGTATCTCAATCGGTAAGTTTTTAGCTTTATCGCGTTTATATTCGTTGTCGAGTGTTTCGGGAGCATACTCCGAATGTCCGGTAATAAAGATTTCACGTCCTTCACGAGCCAGCATGGCATAAACTCCGGCGTCATCCGATTCGGATAAAATGGTTAGTTCAGGGACCTTTTCAATTTCTTCACGTCTTATACCGGTATGCCGGCTATGAGGTGCATAAAACAAGTCATCGAATCCCCTGAAAAGCGGATTCAACGGATCATTTACTTTATGCTCAAATGCTCCAAACATCTTTTTATCCAATGTATATTTAGGGACACCATAATAATGATACAATGCTGCTTGCGCAGACCAACAAATAAACATACTGGATGTCACATGCGTTCTTGCCCAATCGAAAATTTCAGTCAACTCCTGCCAGTAAGTCACTTCTTCGAATTCAAGAAGTTCTACAGGAGCTCCTGTGATAATGAGTCCATCATATTTGTGGCTTTTAATCTGATCGAAATCAGTATAAAATTCACGGATATGCTCAACAGGAGTATTTTTAGAAGTATGACTTTTTAAACTGATTAAATCGAGTTCCACTTGTAACGGAGAATTGGACAATACACGCACTAAATCGGTCTCAGTAGTTATCTTAAGAGGCATAAGATTAAGCACTGCTAAACGAATGGGGCGAATGTCTTGTTTAAAAGCACGTGAGGTACCAATTGCAAAAATATTTTCTTTTTTCAATTGCTCAATAGCGGGCAGTTTGTCAGGAATGTTGATTGGCATAATAGACAATTATTTTTAAACCGGTTTATAGTATTTTCCCAAAGTAATATTCAATCTGTTTATGCCACCAGGGCCAATCATGCACAGATTCCTCACCCCAAATGTCAAACCAGGCTGGAATCATTTTTTCTTCAAAAACACTCTTTAATTTGTAGGTATCTTCAAGCATAAAGTCCTCATATGCCCCTTGACCACAGCAAAAAATCAAATTACTGTTTCTAAACCTGTCAAGATAAAAGGCATCATTATTATTCTTTAAATAATCAATCGGCGAATTCAGATAAATATCAAGTGGTTTGTCATCTCCAAAAAAATAGTCGGTTGAATAGACTCCACTCAAAGCAACCACTGTGTCGATATACCAGGGATTCCTTAAGTAAAAATTAGCAGCATGAAAAGCGCCCATCGAACATCCGGTGACAGCTATCCTTTGATCATGACCGTTATTATTTTCCCGGCTTTTGGAGAGTATGTCAGGAATAAGTTCTCCGTTAATATAATTGAAATAAGCTTCATGTCGTGTAATTTTGGTGTGATTATCCTGTCTGTTAGAAAAAAAGGTTTCACCATCAATTCCATCGACAGTCCATACCTGTATTTTACCATCGTTAATAAACCCACTCACAGCGTTTATCATTCCGGCATCTTCATATTGGTAGAATCGTCCGTTTGAAGTGGGAAATACGAGTACCGGTTTACCCTGGTGTCCGTATACTTTATATTCCATTTCTCTTCCTAGTTTCCGGCTGTATTCTTTGTGGTAGGTTATCTGCATATTTTAGTATTCTTATTCAGCTTGAATATATTCAATAATTTCTTTTACTTCGTTGTACGTTTTGGATCTGAATTGATAGGCGAAATCACCCATTGCTCTGCTAAAAATCCGGTCAATTTTGTTGTAATGTAGTATCTTGTTATTGTATTTGCTCAATATCTGGTCATGTGAATTCTTATATTTCTTTCTTTTTTTTCTGCTGGCATACCCGGTAAAGTATCTCCCGGCAGGTGTGACTTTCGCATTATTATTCACAACCATGTTAGCCCATTCCTTATAGATATTTATGTCGTGTGAAAAGTTTATGGCATCCGTCATCCAGGCACCGGGAGGTCGCATATTCACCTCCAAGGCCACAATCGCATGATCCCGTTTTCGTTCAAAAAATTCAATATGGAAAAACTTTTCGCGGACATCAAATGCTTTTAATATATTTCGTCCTGAACTCCGGACCCTTTCATCCACATCGGGAAGACAAACATAGTATAAATTATCATCAGTATTGACTACCTCCATGATACTTTGTTCAAACTTATGACTATTTTCGAATATTACATTTCCATTTCGATCTACCAATCCATCATAAGTCAGAATAATCCCATCAACAAATTCTTCAATTATAAAATCCACATCAACGGGTTTATTCTTGAAAAAGTCATCAAATTCAGGCTGGTCATTTATTTTATAGGTCATACTGGCTCCTGAGCCTAAATCAGGTTTAACTACCACCGGATAACCAACCGATTTGATAAATTCCAAAGCACCCGGTTGATCCGTACATTTTAAGCATTTTACAGTCAACACTCCACTTTGTTCAAAAAACGCCTTCATTTTCGACTTCTTCTTTAAGTTGTATATGAAGTCAGTTTTAGTTCCAAAAATATCAAAATTTGTTCGAATGCGTGCCTCGATCTCCAGCCAGTACTCGTTCAACGATTCAAAACGATCTATTTTTCCATATTTATTTGTAAAAAATTCAACGGCATTGTGGATTTGAGTTTCATCTTCCATGTCGGATATTTTATAATATTCTGTTAGCGAATATTTTAACCTGTCGTTCAACGTATCGTATGCAGCATCACCAATACCCAGCACATTAGCCCCGGCTTCTTTGAGGTAGTAACAGAATTCTGTGCAATTTTGAGGAAAATGGGGAGAGAAAAATATAAAATTCATATTGTTCTAAAAATTTAAATTTACGTTGTTATGCTAAATGGGGAAATATCACTATTAACAGCTATTACTTTTTCAATATTTTTAAACCACAGAGAGCAAACTTCTCTGTTTTATTTTATCCAGGAGTTCTTTTGATGGTTTAAACGCAGGAATATTATGCGCAGGTACTATTAGCAGTGCATTTGTATGAATATTACGTGCCGTTTTTTCGGCTCTGTGCTTCACAATAAAATTACCGAATCCTTTTAATTTTATAGTTTCTCTTTTTTCAAGAGTCCCTTTTACTGTTGTCATGAAAGATTCAACAATAAGAAGTACTGATTGCTCATCAATATGTGTCGTTTTTGTTATTTTAGTAACAAGTTCAGATTTAGTCATTTCAAAGAAATTAAATGTTTTATAAAAAGTTTTATTTAAAAAGCCGTTATAAAGGTCAGAGTCCTTTTATCCAACCAATCAACGAAGTGCCCGTTCCAGATCGGCAATTATATCGTCGGCATCTTCAAGCCCAACTGAAAAGCGGAAAATACCTTCACCTGCAAAGTTATTCCACGAAGCCAACTGTTCCGGCGTATTCAACTTAAACGAGGATTGCATTAAATCCTTGCTGTTTAGGTAGAAAATCAGCGACCGGTGATGCCCCAACGAAACGGCATAATGAATAATTTGCAACTTTTCGGCAAATATTTTTGCCTGTTCACTTCCATTTTCAACCTGAAACGTGATGATTCCCGAAAAATTCTTCATTTGCCTTTTGGCCAGTTCATATTGCGGATGCGAGGGCAGTCCGGGATAAATAACCTTTATTACTTTTGGATGATTCTCCAGATAGCCGGCTACTTTCAGGGCATTTTCTTCGTGAACCCGCATGCGAATGGGTAATGTGGCAATGCCGCGCATGATCAGCCAGGCATTGAACGGGCTAAGCACCCCACCCAGGCGTATTGCGGTTTTCTTACGCAAAGGAGTTAAATCGGCTTTACTACCTAATAATGCCCCACCCAGTGCATCACCATGCCCTCCCAGGTATTTGGTTAGTGAATGGATGACAAAATCAGCTCCCAACAGCAAGGGTTTTGTGGCAATAGGGGTTGCAAATGTAGAATCGACTGCGAGCTTTATACCGGCTTGGTGAGCAATGGATGCTATCAGCTCTATGTCTGTCAACCGCAACAATGGGTTACAGGGAGTTTCGATGTAAATCAGTTTTGTATTTTGTTGAATAGCTCGTCGGATTGCTTCGGGATCGGAAGTATTCACCTTAGTAACTTCAATATTGAGTCCTGGTATCAAATCATTCGCCATTTCGGTTAATGCAGCATAAGTCACATCGCTGATTACAATGTGGTCGCCCGCTTTAAGCAAATGGAACAACAGGGCAGTGATGGCACCCATTCCACTGGCAAAAGCAATAGCAGTTTCCGACTGTTCCAGTGCTGCCAGTTTTAGTTCCAGTTGATGAATTGTAGGATTTCCCCAGCGGGTATATATCCATGTATCATTATCTTCAAAACCTTCTACCGAAAAACCCGTGTCAGCATCCACTACAAATGTAGTGGACATGACAAGGTTTGGTGCCGAAGCTTTGGTGATCGGATCAGGGATTTCACCTGCGTGAATAGCTTTTGTTTGCTCTCCGGTATGCGAGAAATCAGTTATGCTCATAATTTGTAAATTATCAATTTAGAAAAATTTCTTTCAATTAAATGCTTGTTCCAAATCGTCGATTAAATCGGCTACATCTTCAATACCCACAGAAATTCGGATAAGGGTGTCGGAAATACCGATTTGTTCGCGGATTTCTTTGGCCACCGAAGCATGCGTCATTAAAGCCGGAAGTTCAATCAGCGATTCCACCCCACCAAGGCTTTCGGCCAATGCAAACAAATGCAGTTTTTCCAGAAATTCTTTTGCTTCATCGATGGTTCCGGTTATTTCAAATGAAATTATTCCCCCGAATCCGGTTGTTTGCTCAATTGCCAGTTTATGTTGAGGATGGCTTTCCAATCCCGGATAAATAACCTTTTTTACTTTCGGATGCTTTTCCAGATAATGGGCAATTTCAAGCGCATTTTCGTTGTGACGTTCCATACGCAACGCCAGGGTTTTTATGCCCCGCAGGGTAAGGTATGAATCGAAAGGTGGCAGTACTGCACCGATAGAATTCTGATGGTATTGGATTTTTTCAAACAATTTCTGATCGTTGAGCATTACTGAACCGCCCAACACATCGCTATGTCCTCCAATGTATTTCGTTGAACTGTGAACTACAACATCGGCTCCCAGATCGAGAGGCTTTTGGAAGTACGGAGATAAAAAGGTGTTGTCAACAACCAATATCGCACCATGTTTCCGTGTTATCTCAGAAATGGCTTTTATATCGGAGAGCTTCAACAGCGGATTGGTAGGCGATTCAAGCCAGACAAGTTTAGTTGTTTCTTTGAATGCATTTTGAACATTTTGTGGATCGACGGCATCGACATAGCTCACTTCAAATCCGAAATTTGCAAAGACATGGTTGATCAACCGTTTTGTGCCACCATACAAATCATCGAAAGCGATTATATGATCACCCGGTTTAACGAGCGATAATAAAATGGTTGACTCGGCAGCAAGGCCCGAAGTAAACGCAAACCCAAAACGTGCATTTTCCAGACTGGCTAATTTTAGCTCCAGGGCATTGCGTGTTGGATTCAACGAGCGGGTATATTCATAACCGGCTGTGGGTTCATCCACTTTCTTTCGTGCAAAAGTAGTTGATAAATGAATCGGAATAACAACATCACCGGTTGCTCCTTCTCTAAAATCAGGCTGTTCGCCTACATGAATAGCTTTTGTCGAAAAGCCGTAATTTTTAATATTTGCCATTACGTAGATAATTTATTAAATCAATTTTAGTAATAATCCCCTGAAATTCGTGCCGGTCATTCTCGATAATGGCAACAAAGCCCTGGTTGAGAATATCAATCAATTTTTCGATCGAATCATTGGGCAATACTTTTGAAAGCCCAATGCTCATAACTTTTGAAATAAGGGTAGTCTGGAAATTATAGTTTTTAGCATAGATAGCCGATAACAAGTCCGATTCATCCACGATACCTACAATTTTATCATCCTCCAAAACAGGAAGTTGAGAAATTTCATAACTCTTCATTCTGTTATAAACGGTTTGTAACGTATCATCCGGAGTGACGAATACAGTGGTATTATCTTCAAAACGACGGGATATTATATCACGTAAGTCACCGTAAACTGCTCTCTTTTTTAAACCCTGGTCAAACATCCAACCATCATTATACATTTTCGACAGGTATTTATTTCCGCTGTCACAGGCAAAAGTAACCACCCTTTTAGGAGTGGTTTGTTCCCGGCAATACTTTAAAGCGGCACTAAGCAACGTACCGGAGGAGGAACCTGCCAATAATCCTTCTTTTTTTAATAATTCCTGTACTGTTTCAAAGCTTTCGAGATCAGTAATGGTGTAGGCTTTTTTTGTCAACGAAAAATCAGCTATTGAAGGCACAAAGTCTTCTCCAATCCCTTCGACCAGCCAGGATCCGGCTTCCTTGGTGATTTTTCCTGTATTAATAAATTCAGCTAATACCGAACCATCCGGATCGGCCAGTACCATTTCGGTTTTATCGGATACTTTTTTGAAAAAGTGGGTCAGTCCGGTAATGGTACCTGATGAACCTACACCTACTACCACCGCATCCACATCATGTTCCAACTGCTCCCATATTTCGGGACCGGTAGTAGTTTCATGTGCCAGTGGGTTGGCAGGATTCTCAAATTGATTTACAAACCAGGCTCCTGTATCATTCGCAATTTTCTGAGCTAAATCCTGATAATACTGGGGATGTCCTTTCCCGACGTCTGAGCGGGTTAGCACAATATCGGCACCCAGGGCCCGTAGATGGTTAATTTTCTCCTGACTCATTTTATCCGGAATGACCAACACAATTTTATAGCCTTTCATAAGTGCTACCAGTGCCAGACCAATTCCGGTATTTCCTGCTGTTGCTTCAACAAGAGTTCCACCCGGTTGAAGGAGTCCTTTTTCTTCAGCATCTTTTATAAGCGAAATCCCGATGCGATCTTTTATTGATCCTCCGGGGTTTTGATTTTCTAGTTTTAAAAACAACCGGCATAACCCGGTGTCTAACTTCGTAAGTTCAACGATGGGTGTATTCCCGATCATTTCCAATACATTTTTTGATATATGATGTTCCATTGTCAATGAATTAATTGAATGTTGCCCGAAAATTACAAATCATGGCAATTAGCCAGATGATGTTTCCGATTTCAGGCTTTGATAAATATTTAATAGCTAAATCACAACATAGTACCCTTCCAGTAAAAAAACCACACGACAAATGCAGGATACAGTTCGTTATCTTTTTATAGAAGAATCAATTTTAATGACAGGTACTGATTTAAGAGAAAACACGGTGAAATCAACAGGATGAAGATTGAACGATTTTATTGAATCTTTCCCAATTATAGTTGATTTCACTGACTACATTGACAGCAGCAGAGGAATTGGGAGATGGGAGATTTAATTCCGGAGAAATATTTCTTTACAAAATTACTCCTGACAGACTGTACGTTCAGATTAAAAATGGGAAACAACTTTCTTAAACCGGCATCATTTATACAAAGCGTTCTTATACTACCTCTCAGAAGAAAAGTATTAAAAAATAATTTATCTAAAACAGATGTTGATATATCGATGGTTGTTTCCATTTAATGAATTTTGATTTGAATTACTTTACAAAATTCGGTAAAATTCAGAGACTATGAAATACCGTTAATCGGTGAATTTTAATACCATGTTTATGGTATGTCCGGGTACTTTCATGAAATATTAAACAATAACCCACTATAAGGAATTCGAAAAATTGAATGATATGTTTTGAGTAGTTACCCCAAATTTCCAAAGGATGCATTAAGAGTGCATTCTCAGATTTAATTTACGGATTGGAATTATTCAAATACTGCACCTTAATGCCCCTTTTTGGGGTTTGGAATAAAAAAATGCAAAAAATTCAATGCTTTATATTTAACAAACACTTCAATATTTAATTTCGAATACTTATAAAAAAGGCGTTCGAAGAGTGTTCGGATTTATAGTTTGATTATTCCGGTTTGACAGACTAAAAAAATATTTCGGGGAAAGTCTTATTAACATATCGTTTTTGTTTGCTCCGCATTCCATTCACATCCGGTTTCGTAGAAATCAGTATATAATTAGTATATAATCAATATATAAACAGTATATAAACTATATTTATATAGATACTGATTATATACTGATTACTTACTCATTTCAAATTGTTTGTTTTTTATTTTATTGTGAATGGGATGCAATTGAGATCAGAACGTAATATGGAGAATATAGTTAAGGTTGTTGTTTAAACTGCTAAATTAAAGCGTTCTTAAGCTTCATTGAACTGACGACTTAACTTTTGATATTTAACGGAGAATCAATTATTCCTAATTTTACGTGAAAGTCAATACATTTAACCTATATTCACCTTAATTCATCGTTTATATATTTGTAAATTGAAGGTTAAAATTCTATTGTAATGTCAAATTAACCGACGATTTATTTCACACCTTTAATAGTTAGCATTCGATGTCAAAGGTTTGACGAGTAACTAATTTTAATTTATTTCAGAGAGCAAAATCTGATAAAGAATGTCCAAATCAACAGGAATACGAATCACAAAAAAAGAAAAAATAAATTCGGATATCACCGTATGTCAAAAAACTTTTGATATCATTTATCTGATTTTTTCCAGAAAACTCAGATTACAATTCAATTATTCTTTCTTTTTTTTCTCGCAGGTATATCCCAAATCGATAAAAGCATTCCGGAGTTTAGTTTCTGTTGTTTTTTGAGGATTATAGACAACGGTAACTTCTTTTTTTTCCAAATCAACTTTCAGGTCTTTAACCCCTTTTTCGAAAGGAATCTCTTTTTCGATTCTATCTTTACAACTCTGACAGTGCATTCCGACAAGGAAGGTGACTTCAGTGGTTTTCTTTAAAGATTTTTCTTTCTCTGACTGTGCATTCAGGAATGCAAATACAATTGCCATCATAAATAATAAATAAATTTTTTTCTTCTTATGAATTTTATTTTAATACATTTTTCCTAACCGAAGGCGTAAGCCGGCATAAATATAACGTCCTGCCAAAGGTCCCCATACCTGAGAAGCATCAAAACCTTTTACAAATGGATTTTCATAATTGATGATTGGATTTGACTGTCGGTAATTGGTCAGATTTTCTAACCCTGCATACAAATCAAAGCGTTTTGTGTTTTTAGTTACCTGAACAAAAAACATGGGATACGTAGGCGAGTATTGTGTTGCTCCGAAATAGCCGGCCTTATTCGGAAGCCGCATAGGACCATTAAGTTGTGCTGTGAAATCAAAGACCCATTTACGGTATTTGGTAGCATAGGCCAGGTTCAGCAAACCGCGATATCCCGGCATCAGAGGTTTCTCGGCCAGATAGGATTGAATACCATCGCTGTAAGTGACCATTGTGTGGTTATAACGGAAAGCTGCAGACACATCCAATCGGTTGAATGGGGAGAACGACACATCAGCCTGCCAGACATCTGCAAATGACTTTCCTCTTGAATTGTAAAACCAAACATCATTCGAATTTCTGTCGACATCAGCAATGGCCTGATTTACGAAATTGGTGTGGAAATAATCAATACTCACCACAATCTTCTCATTTTCTTTGAATGGAATATAAAATGTTGCATTTCCTCCATAATTCCATGCCTTTTCTATTTTAAGCTGTTGAATTCCTTGTACATCAAATAACCGGGTCGAAGCCATCAGGCCTATATTATCAGCAATAGCATTCGGTGTCCGGTATCCGCTTCCACCCGAAAGCCTGAAAATAATGTTATTGTTTAATGCATACCGCAGATTCGTTCGCGGCGTGAAAAGCCATCCGGCAAAGGTGTTGTAATCTTCACGCACGCCGGCAATCAGAGTGAATTTTCGTGTCGGTGTCCAGGTGTATTGCGCATAAGCTCCCGGTACTATTTCCAGCCTGTTGATATTCGTGAGCGGAATGTTGTTTTCGGCTAACCTGTCTTTAAAACAGGTATTGTAATTATCAGACTGAAAACTCAATCCGGCGGTATACTGATTCTTTTCATTTCCAATCAGGGAAGTGAACATCAGATTACTGTAGAAAGAGGTTTGCGAACCGTTGTAAAGTTTATAGGTCGTTGGTGAACCGAAATAGGAGTTCAGGTCATGATAAGTAACGCTATTAATCCACGCCACACTCTGACCGGGTTTTCCGATAAAAATTCCGGTTTTATTATAGACATTGAAGCTCTTGTTTATCACGTCGGTAACATAATAGACATCGGCTTTATGACAGAATGGAGATTGTCCGCCATTGATTTCTTCGTATAAAAAACGAATACCGGTTCTTGATTCCAGTTTTCGTGCCGGATCGATATACAACCAGCGATTAAATGCTGTGAGCTGATTACTTGTTGGCATATCCATGAAATGGTCACCATTGCTATCGTGTACATGCGTCTGAATATTACCATGTAGTAAAAGATTCGTCCATAATTTATCCGACACTTTTCGTGAACCGGTTATATTTGCTTCAACCATGTGTAAGGTTTTCGCATAATCGGTTACAGAATTTGCAAATACATCGGCATAAAATGATTCCACTTTGTCCGGTTTTTTAAACTCCAGATTTATTTGCCCGGTAATGGCTTCATACCCATTTAATACAGAGGATGTTCCTTTTGATATCTGAATGGATTCCAACCACGAGCCGGGAATATGATTCCAACCATATGGTGCCGAAAGACCTCGCAAGATGGGGATATTCTCGCCGAGCATTTGTCCATAGACACCCGACAAACCAAGTAATTGTATTTGTTTAGCTCCTGACACGGCATCAGCATATCCCACCGTTACGGTCGCACTGTTTTCAAAGCTCTGAGATAGATTACAGCATGGAAGTTTCATTAATCCTTCTGAATTAATAATCTCTGTTTTAGGAACCGAAAGCAGGGAAATGGTCTCATTGGTTTTAGTTGCTGTAACAACAATACTTGATAATTGAATACCTTCCTTCAGCACAAACTCCACTTCATCAACCCCGGCAGTTTCATAGATAATCAGGCTATCGGGTTTTAAGCCGGTATAAGCAGCCACTAATACAACATCCTTTTTGTTCTCCCTGCTTATTGTAAAAAAGCCGGTTCGATCTGTTACTACTTTTTTGCTGTTATCCGCGAAGTACACATTAGCACCTACAACAGGTTGTTTGTAGCCTTCATTGTTAAATAAATATACGTGTCCGTTTATATTTCCGGCATATGTCACCACAACTAATTGCAACAGAACGATGCAAATAATTTGCGTCCTGTAATAATTTAGGAAAGCCATATTATTGAAAATAATCATTCGAACTGAAATTTTTAATTCACTCATTCTACGCTCTATCTTTATAAATTTACTCTTTGCACCTGAAAATACATTGACAATCTGAATTTCGAACCCACAATGAGTTTATTTGCAAAAGGATTCCATTTTAATTTTCAACGAGCAGGATATAGCATCTCTTACTCAATGTTGTAACAATTTCGGACTATCATCGACAGTATCTCTTTCCCGAATTGTTTCTCCTGTTTATTAAATCAAAGACACTACATCAAACTGAAATTATCCTTTTATTCAGGGACCTTACTGCTTAATATTTCGAAAAAGAGTTTTGTCTTTTCAAATTTTGCCACTCCATTCAGATCAAAAAACCAGAAATTTTCATAGTCTCCATCATTGGTCAGGTTTTGTAATGAGCCTTGCGATTTGTGTTCCGCAATTACCCAATTCACAATAATCTTATAATTGAGTTTGTTTAATGGAGCAAAACCAACCGTTCTGTCAATCCGAAATGCATATTTACCTTGTGAGACTTTGGTAATTGGATACCTATCCAACTGAAAAAACGGCTTCACGGCTTCCCCTTTATTCGATGTAGTCACTGCGAGAATAACCGGCTTCACTTTTATATCTTCCACTGCTTTTAATGCAAGAACTGTAGCAGCTTTATGATGTGCATGAGTGATTGAATCAGGCAGCAGAGTCAGTATATAATCATATTTATTCGTGATGATCAGTTCTTTCAGGCGGGCACTTACCCAGTTTATATTCCACGCAGTATCCAACGGTTCTCTTATATCTAGCCCAAACTTAGCATCCATTTGATCAAGAAAATAATGATTTCGTATGCCTAAAATTTTACCTGCATTCAGCAGTTCCTGTTTCCTGATTTCAGGAAGTCTGTCACGGCCGACAGTTTCGGTAGCCAGTTTCAGTTTGTAAATGGGTTCTGATAATAATGAATATGAATAACCACCTTCGCCATTTGTAATGACAACCTGATCGACAAGACCACCTAACTCATGGGTAATCTTGTAAGTAGTAGCTGCCAGCAGTGTTTCATCATCAGGATGAGCAGTAACCAACAATACCTTTACAAGATGAGAAATTTGCTGTGTTCTAATATTATTTGGAAATAATATCAATAAGACAAATAGAATTAAGTAATGGTTTTTTGATAGACATAATTCTGGTTTTTGAACCAACAAGTTTAATTTTGCTGTCATATGTATTCCTTTTTTTTAAAGAAAGCTAATATTAACTTCAAGATTGTTTTTTACTGAAAAATGCTTTATCACGAAATCGTCAGATTTTTATTACTCCGGAATCAGGGATTAAAAGGAAGTTTCGGTTGGGCAGAAATATATATTGTATCTTAAAAAAAATATATCATAAAAGAAACCTTCGGTTGCAAAATACATTTCAGTTGTAAAATGATGTTGCTGTAAGCATTGATCAAATAGCTTCACCGACCCCACTGATATTTGGTAGCTCCAACGGATCGATTAACCGTGACGACCAATGTTTGCCTGCCAGTTCAAGCTTCTCGAGAACCTTGCGGCGTAGAATAATAAAATCATCATCGTTCCTGTCACGTTCCGACTTCAGGTTTACAGGTATCACTTCACTGATTCGTCCCGGTCGGGCAGTCATAATGGCAATACGGTCACTCAGAAAAATAGCCTCATCTACATCATGAGTCACCAGAACGATTGTAATGCCTGTCCTTTTCCAGATATCACGGATTGTATTCTGGAGTTCAATGCGCGTAAAAGCGTCCAGTGCACCAAGAGGCTCATCGAGCAACAATACTTTCGGCTCATTAATCAACGCTCGTGCAATAGCTACCCGTTGAGCCATACCGCCCGATATTTCATGAGGGTATGCTTTCTCAAAACCTGTAAGTCCAATCAGATCAATGTAATCTTTGATATTTTGTTTTTTCTCTTTATAGACATTTCGGGCTTTCAGACCGATTGCAATATTATCTTCCACCGTTTTCCAGGGGAACAGAGCTGCCTGCTGGAAAACAAAACCACGTTCGAATCCCGGTTTCTCAACAGGTTGACCCTCAATGCTGACAATTCCACTTTGAGGAGTATCCAGTCCGGCAATAAGCCGTAGCAAAGTTGTTTTACCACAACCGCTCGGTCCGATAAATGTAATAAATTCACCTTTTCTGATATCAAGGTTTACATCCTGCAATGCAATGGTTGCTTTTCCTGTTGTATCATAATACACACGGTTTACGCCGCTTATATTGATTAAAATTTCCTGTTTACTCATTTTGAGATTCCTTTTTTCCAGCGTAAAACATAATTTTTAGTCGAGTTCAGTACAGTCAGGATGATAGAGAATACCAATGCCATTATGACAATAGATGCATATACTTTATCATATGCCGACCATGTCTTTGCCCAGTTGATATACCATCCGAGTCCGGCTTTAGCTCCAATCATTTCCGACACAATAAGAGTAAGAAATGAAAATCCTGTAGCCGTAGTCAGTCCTGTAAAAATATCGGGGACTGCATTGGGAATTGCCACATGAGTCAGTAAAAACCTTTCATTAGCTCCCAGTGTCCGCGCTGCTTCGTAATAGACCCGTGGTGTTGAGGCAATTCCGACAGAAACCATGAAAGCTACCGGAAACAAAGAAGCAATGACAATCAGGAAAAGCCCCGCAATAAAGCTGTTGGGAAAAACAACAACGGCAATTGGAATCCAGGCAATGGGAGGGATAATTCCGATAATTTTAATGACAGGAAAAAGCCAGTAATACCATTGTCGGTACCAACCAATAAGTATCCCGGTACCAATTCCGAGAATAGTACCTAAAATTAACCCTATTGAAAATAATCGCAATGAATAATATGAACTTATCAGAAAAGTTTCCCGCTCACTGACAATCACACTGATTATCTGCGCCGGTCCCGGAAAGAAAGGAAGTTGAAGAATATTACTTTTTGTTGTGAGAATATCCCAGACAGATAATACAAACCCCACTGCAAAAATAAACTGAGCCTGATGATATAATATTTTTCTTAATGTCTTTACTTTGATTGAGATTATCCACAACACTATCAAAATTGCGATAAATATTCCCAGAAAAATCTGGTACGGCAATGTATTTACTGATTGGGAGTCGGGTACAAATACATCAACAACCAATGTAACCAGAACAGAGATCACGGCTACTAAATACCATAATCCTGATTGTGGTTTCCAGTAGGCAGTGAAACCCGTTACGGGTCCCTTCTTTTTTATTTTACTCATATGGAAATAAAATTGGAACATGTCACCTTACCAGATGACTGATTATTTATATAATTATTTTGATGATGATACTTATCTTTGAAACATTGTAACTGATGTGCTTAAAAATCAAATAATCCGGATTACATACCGCTCATCCCATGATTACCGGCTTCAGCATGTTTAGACACGCCGGTATTTTCAACTGGTAAATCAAAATACAGTTTTTCTACAAACTTCTGTGTATCGATGCTTTTGGGAAGAAACCCTGTCTTTTTCAATTCGTTGGTAAAGTAAAAAGCATCCTCTTTTGCTTTGTGTCTAACCGCGGAATTATGATGAGCATGGTATTTATAACTCTTTATTAATTCGGTAATCAGACCGGGATCATCACTGGAGATATATTTCTTTTTAATGATAATGGATGCAGTTTCTTCAGGATGTTGAGCAATCCATTCACTGGCATTATTGTATGCCCTTAAAATAGCCTTGATGCGTTCGGGATATTCATTTAATTGTTCTGTAGATGCAAACAGGAAACAGCAATACTTTCCTGCAAAAAGCGGATGTTTACCGATATCGCAAAGTACTCTATACCCCTTTTTCTCGGCCAGAGTTCCAAAAGGATCCCACAGGGCAACAGCATCAACCTGACCTTTCTCAGCAACAGTCTGCAACAGTTCAACCGGATATGCCAACCAGCTCACACCTGTTTTTGGATCGATACCTGCGTTGGCTAAATATACACTGCTGATTGCCATCGGAGTACCGCCTATTTCATCCACACCAATACGTTTGCCGGCCAGATCTTTGGCCTCTTTAATTTTCGATCCGGGAGGCACCACTAACTTTATACAGCCTTCATGAAGCCCTGCAACTAGTTTAATGTTAAGTCCCTCATTTACGGATGGAAAGAACTGGAAATCGCCTATTGCCACAGGAAATTTACCGCTAGATAACCCGGTTTTATTCGTTTCAAAGGTGCCACTTACCAAAGTAGCATCCAATCCTTCAGCAGCAAAAAATCCTTTTTCTTTTGCAATATAACCGGGAGCACCACACGCAGCTCCGTTCAATCCCTGAATTTCAATTTTCCCTAAAGGAAATTCGGCAGTAGCACCTTCTATTTTATGGGATTTCTTACATCCGGTGAATAACAACACGATAAGAATCGCAGGCAGCACTTTACTAATTGAAAATAATTTTTTTGTTTTTGTTCTCATATTATATTTATTTTAAATTTTAATTTTCAGATTAATAAATAGGTTCCTGCCTTTTCGGGGAATGTTATTCCAATCGGCGTAAGTGGAGTAATTCCGGTCGAATAAATTTTCTATTCCGGCTTTCAAAGTAGCACTTCTGCTAAAATCACCCAATTGCAATTCATATCCTGTCGAAACATTCAGTACATAATAGGCAGGCGTTTTATCTTCGCCATATTCAGAACTAAAATTTACTTGCTTTCCTGCACCCTGAAGTTCTACTTCCGCTGAAATGCGTTTACGTACATAACCGAGCGAAGAAGAATAACTGAACGGAGCAATCAACGGCAAGGGCTGGCGGTTGTCATCCTTTCCCAAACTGTAAGTCAAATGATTGACCCAATGAAAACTTTTCAAAAACAATACTTTTGTTTCCAACCCGGTATTGAAAACTGACGCATGTGACAAATTCCGATAAACCATTACTCCTGTCGCCCCATAAGTCATGGTTGAAAAACCATTATCCGGCTTAGCAATGATATAATTTGAAAAATTGAAATACGAAGCATCCCACGTAATACTATATTTAGGTTTACTCAGAATAAAAGCCAGATTAGCTTCTGCTGCCGATTCATTTTTCAATAGCGGGTTACCGATATTGTCATAATTATCAAAACTGTTGTACAAATAGAAACCATACGATTCAGTCGGTGAAGGGGCACGGGTTCCATAACCAGCTCCTATTTTCAATTGAACATCTTTCAGATAATGTGTGTATTTCACTGAAACATTCCCAAGTAACCGGTTTTGGAACTGAGTCATATCCGGATAATACATTTTCAATGTCCGGTAACCAAAATCACTTTGCAAACCATCCCATTGCGAGGAAAGTCTTGTCGAAATCTGAAAGGTGTTTTTTAAATCGATTACATATTTATCTTCTGCATATACTCCTACATTTAAGGTTCTTATATCCGGCCACGTATACATGAACATAGGGCTCTGGCTTTTGTCAATCGGATACATCGTCATAGAGGCTAAGGATTGATTGTAATAGGTATCCTGACTTAACACAAAATTATGTCTGCCTTTTCTGCCTTTTAACGTTGAATAATATCCACCCGTTCGGCTATTTCCCGGCATATCCATGTGTACAGGAACATTGGGTCGTTTGGTATCGTCCATAATGTGCTTAATATCATTATAATATACTTTGCTTTCCCAAGTAGAAAACGTATTTGAAATATTTTCCTGTCTGTAACTTACCGACGTAATTAAGCCTTTAGCTGTTTTTACATCCATAGTCAGAGCAGGATAACCTACATCTGTAGCCACATCATAAATTACTGTTGCTTCTAATATCTTATCCATAGAAAGCTTGTAACCTGCATTGGAAAAAACATTCACCTTCCCGAACTGCGAAAAATTGACTATCTGACTTCCTCCTGCCTCATAATTATCACTTTTGCGATAAAACATTCCTGAATTGATATAAAACTTTGGACTCGAGTATGCTCCTCCTATCCCTGCTACCCGGTAATTACCGTTTGTTTCGTATGCTGAATTAAACACCAGATTTAATTTTCTACTGTGAAAACCTGCCTTTTTTAACTTCAGGTCAAGGCCTCCGCCAATACTGTTTGATCCATGCTGATTTCCTCCAAGACCTGAACTCACATTGATATTATCCAGATTCAATATCTCGACGTAAGAAGTTACCGGATCCATTTTATCGGTACAGGCACAAAATATTTTCATCCCGTCCAATGTAACCGAAATACGCTCGGAAGCCATGCTATTCACCGTTGGCTCCCAGGCATACCCTCCGCGTTTAATCGTATTTACCTTAGGTAGTTTCTGAATATATTCGTCAATGGAAGATAAAGGTTTAGATTCATTGATTGAATCCAATCCTGTTTTTCCTGTAACGGTAACTTCCTTCAACTGCCTGGATTTTATTGAATCATTCCTGTTTTGAGCATGAGCTAAAGAAAAAAGGCCCAGATAAATTACAACAGTCAGTATCGATTTTCGCATAAACCGTTAGAATTCAAGTTCAAAATAAATACTACTGGCTGTTGTTGACCCTTTTATTGAATCCCCTTTTATCACTGTAGCGGCCGAATCCTTTACAATCAGGTTGATTTTCCAGTAACCCGTCATTGTCAGATTTAATTTGCCTTTATACAAATCGGCCGATGTATCGTACTTCAGATTCTCATTATAAGGCGATGTATGGTTACCCATGCTTGGATCGGGCATCCGTGGATCAATCTCGATGGTATAATTCCTGACCGGATTAAAGGTAAAGAGGTCCTTCTGCCTGTACAGACAAGCCGTTATTTCATTTGTTCCTACCTGGACATTGGACTCTGTTGGGTTAACCAGTGCTACATAATAATAGGCATCATCCGACCCTTTAAAACGTTTATAACGCAGTCTACCCATCGGATTTATCACATAAGGGCGGTTGGTGGCTACGGCAAGAGTATCTGTCCCTTTTACATAATGGTATGTAATTTCCCAATACTCCATTGCATCACTAGCCATAATAAATATAAAATGACCTTTATACAAGGTATTGGTATTCTTTACTTTACTAATGGCGGAATATGGACAGGCATGGCTCATGGTTTCCATATGCATCAGTGGATTCCAGGTCAGGTTAGCATCCTCAATGTATTTTTCGGTTGTGTTGTTTTTCAGCTGAATGTAGACTTCATTATATCCAACTTTAAAGTAACCTGTATCCTTTTTGAAAACATAAAATGTATACCCGCCATTTTTTAAGGAATCAACCTTAATCAGGCCTGCTGCTTCATCTTCAGGAGTTTTTACTTTGAGATCCTCTTTTCCGCATGAAACCAACAGAACTGTTGATGCCAGTATTAAAAGGAAAATATATTTAGAATAATCTGTTTTAAATTTCATTTGTTGATTGTTTAATTTAAAGGACAAGCTGTCATTAATCGCTTGTCCCTTATTATCATGCGAGTTACCTTTATTTTACTTCTGTATTATAACTTTATGTGTAGAAAGCTTATCCGCGTCATTAACAACAACAAAATACAGTCCAGCCGGTACATTTGCGGTGATACTATTTGTACCGGTAACCGAAACATAGGTTGCCTGTATCTTTCCTGTAGCATCAAACAATCGAATAGTACCCTGATTTTCAGTTACAACATTGAATGTACCGTTGGAAATGGATGGATAAACTGTAACCGTATTTCCAGGTGTCAGATTATTAATATCAGTTCCCAAATCATTCAAATAAAGATCCCAATATACTGAACTGCTTGTTTCGTAATCTGTCCCAATGTTTGTCCCGGCAACAAGAGTATCTGCAACAGCGTCATACAGTGCTAAATTAATCCTCCAGTCACCTTCCATGCTAAAATTGGTAGTGGCACTATAAACACTGTCGGAAGCATTCCATGCGAAGTTGGTATTTCCATTCGAACTATGCCCCATTGATGGCATAACAGGTATTTGTACGATTTTGAATACTTTCTTGGCTATATGAAATGGTTCTCCTAAAACAACTCGTTTATTTATATAAGCTTTCACAGTCTGACTTCCAACAGTTAGCTCCTGTGGAGAGACAAGAGACACATAGAAAAAAGATTTAGTACCATCTCCGTCATCATCATACTGAAAATTTGACAACCATTTATAAGTTGCTCCAGTTGGGTAATTATTAACAGCAACCGGAATATCCGTTTTAGCAAATTGACCTTTAGTTCCTTTGATAGTATAATTGAATCCGAAAGTCCAGGCTCCTGGCATTAGAAAACTAAACCAGGTTTTGTAAAGGTCTTTTCCATCCACTTTTTCTACTTTACCAACCGGAGTGGAATGAACCATCATTCCCATATCCATTAATGGGAAAAAATCACTGACTGAAAAATCATTTGAGGAGACAAACTCTCCGTTGTTATCCGTGAGAGCCAGGTATATATCATTGTAAGCATTATTAATTTTTCCGTCTTTTGTATAAACATGGAAAGCATATCCATCAATGGTTATAAGACCTGTCAGCGGAATTTGAGTAAGCGGGGAGGCAGGATCGTTTGTTACAGTCTCAGATTTTGCAATAACATCGTTTTCATAGACATCAACCCGATAACCTTTAACTCCAAATAAAGGGGATAATGAACTTGCAGTAATAGGTTTCACAAACGTCACATTGTAGCCGCTTTCAGTTTTAGTTGAGACTACATTTTTAGGCGCCAGATCATCCAAGGTCAGTTTAAAATCTTTATTAGCAAATGCCGGGTAACTACCGCTATTAAGGATAACACCTTTTACTGATAGTGCATGAAATCCTTCAATATAGTGGTCAGGTTCTCCTGCAATGTATGGGGCAGTGCTTTCGTCAGCATTTGTCGGAATTTGAACTTGATATCCGGTTACTTCCAATGACAATTTACCATTGGGTTTAACAGTTGCAGACAGACTGTCGTGTAGTTGAAAAAGAAAAGCTTTTAGTAATTCAGCACTTTCGGCATCGAATTTAATAAACTTTCCATTATCAGATGTTTGATTAGTTGGATTTATCCAAATTCCATGTCCATGTGCCTGGCAACCACCCAACATTGATGATCCGGCAAGACCTCCGGTTCCACAAGCTACCGAGCAACTACCTGTCAAAATGGTTTTTGCGTCCTTAGGAGCACAGTGATAATCCTTAAACCATCCGGTATAGGTAACCAGAGTCTCAGAAGTTTCACCTGATAATTCCGAACTCTTTTCAATTTTACTTGCAGTGTATAAAGCTGTTACTTTAAACTTGTAATTGTTCTTTGGTGTAAGTCCCTGTAATGACACTTCAGTCAATCCATTAGTTGGATCTTCCTGCGCTTGCATTGTACTGAAAGCCAGCGCAAATAATATAATTGTATAAATTTTTTTCATTGTAATATGTTTTGTATGTACCTAAAAAATTAAAACTCGAAATAGTCTGTAGTTATATTTAAACGAATAATCAAATATAAGTTGGTATGAATATTTACAGGAATGAAGAATCATTCCTTGTCCCGGGAGTTGCATTGGTTGCTTCCGGTCGAAGTTTAGCCTTATGCGCTTCGATTAATTCGAAATTACAGATAAGTATAAATTCCTGAATTATAGTCAGGAAAATTGTTTAGGTGGTACAAAAACATCGGAATTAAACCGGGAAATTTCGGTCGATTCCGGACAGGAATAGAGACGCTGAGTCTGCTCTGCTGGGATTAGTACGGCAATGCTAGCTCCTACAAACTCAATGACTTCAATGACTTGATTCTTTTTATTATTAGTATTTGTCGTGTTACTATTGGAATTTTCATCTGTCAACTTCATTTGTTTTCTCAAAAAACATTTTCCCTGACAGCAATTTCCTTTAGTGTCTTTTTTTATACACAGATTTTTTGCAATATAGCTTTTAAAAAGGCTATACTCTATCTGTGGTATTTGATATCGGCAGATATTAAATACCATTACAAATAATAGCGTAGAGGCAAAAATTCTATGTTTTAATATCATTTTTTTGTTTTGGTTTTATGAAATGATAAATGATTGGATCATTTCATTAAATCCCATTTATATGTTTATTTGCGATTTCCCGGATTATAGGCTATCCCATCAATTTGTACTTTTAGTCCTGTTTCACCACCTTCATGAGCAAACTCAGTCTGAATAGTTTTTCTTGCAGGATAATTCCCTTTAAATCTTCTTTTAAATACTTTTTCCATAATTGGGATATCCCATGCATCCCGCAGCAACACATCTACCTTTACAACAGACTCAAGTGTTAAGCCTGCATTTTTTAATCTATCACTCATATTGTCAAAAGCACCATCAACCTGATTTTCCAACGATTCTCCCACATTTCCCACACAGAAACTAAGGAATATAAATTCCCCGGCCTCAACATATCCTGAATAAGCATATTCCTCGTTAATATCATTTCTGAGTATTCCAGTCATCTTTTTCTTCTTAATTACAGGGTAATAACCGTTTAATAATTTGTATCCTAACAACCAAAAAACAAGTTAAAACAGAATACAAAAAAACATAACCAAAATTCCTTTCTCTTGTTCGCAACACTAAATTTGTGTTGTAATCCTCATTTATTCGGTTTCCAGATATACAGGTCATGAATCCGCACAGCCCTGTTAACATCACTCTCATTTTTAATTGGCAAACCACTATTCTTTTCAGCTTTAAATTTTAGAACTACATTTTTTGAATTAATTTTAACGGTAAATTTTTCTCCTTTTAGTGGGTTCGTCGGAACATATGTTCCTATTTTAACCGTATCAGTATCAAAATCATCCTTTTTCCACAAGGATACCCCAGCTGCATAATTAACTCCTGAATTGTCGCCATACGAAACAGTGAATTCAACATAGGAGACATCAGGTATGGGAGAAGTAATGACATCTCCTTTTGAGTAATGACCACAAGTATACCAGATAGGACACTGCAGAGTGATGTAACCAATACTGATTTCCGAAGTAGGAGTCGAACTTCCTTCCATGTTTCCACATTCAGGATTTACCGCAAAATCGATAAGAGAGTATTTCACTTTCAATGTGTCATAAATGACTGAAACATCTGTAGGAAGATAGGATACAATTCCTGCACTTTTCATTAAATCAGTTTCACAATCCTGTTTTTTCTGCAAAAGATATCCATCCCGTTGCCAATTCTGAAAATTTTCATGAAAGACCAACAATCCCTTAATTGAATCGGGTACAATTCCAATGCCCGGATTGATAATCGAAATATCGATGTTATCAACTTCGGGAATAATAGTCTTACAGGAGAAGAGGAATGCAGATAAGACAAACAGGGCAAAGACAATGTTTAATTTGTTGAAAAAAACCATTTTCTGAAATGATAAAATGGATTGTGCTTATTTCAGGTCAGATAGTTTCTTTAATCTCTGTCTGACCTGAAACCTGCACAATACAGTTATTGTTTATTATTGATAACTTGAATCATAAGCACTGGCTGTTGAGCCATCCCATCCATAATTTTGAGTCAGGTTAGGATTTACATCACGTTCGCTCTGTGGAATCGGGAAGCGATAATGCTTCAAGGCTATTTGCGATTTCTTTCTTACCTGTGTATAAGCTTCCGTATTTGGAGCTTTTGAAGCAACAGCTTTCACTGTTTTTAAAAGTATTTTCCAACGTACCAGGTTGAACCAACGTTGTTGTTCATATGTAAATTCATGAAGTGATTCTTTTTGTAACGAATCTCTGAATTGGGTTTGCGTCAGATTTTTATAGTCAAATGCATCTGCGGCAAGATGTTGTGAATCGATTGTTTTTTTATAAGCTCTTCTTCGAACCTGATTAATGGAAGTATAAGCTTCCGTGGTTGGACCACTCAACTCATTGATGGCTTCAGCTTTAGTAAGCAATACATCAGCATAGCGAATAATAGTTCTATCGATAGATCTTGTAGTTGCACTTGTATTTATATTCAACGTATCAATGTATTTCCGGTAACGGGGTACATTAAAAGTGAATACGCTGTTTGTATTCGGGTTGTACAGATACTTTGCATACGACCCACCTTTACGTTGGTCGCGGCTATCCCAGTTGTCGTAGAATTGCGCAGGATCCGAAACAATAAGGTGAGGGGTTTCCTGTGAGAATCCTGTTACAAACGAGCAATGGCACAAGTGATTGAATCCGTCGCCACTATAGAACTGACTGATTGTGTGACTGGCTTTAAATATATTCTCCGTATAATTGTTTTTCTTGCTGGTATCCCAGTTATCAAGGAAATCATTTGTCAATGAATAACCAGTCACTTTATTAGCAGCATCAATCGATTTTTGATATCTTACTGGTGCGTCAGCCGAAGCACCGGTTTGTGCCCAGGTAATATATGCTTTGGCAAGCAATGCATTCGCAGCACCCTGTGTAGCACGACCCAAATCCGTCGATGTTGAATAAGTAGCCGGCAAAGCAGTAGCATCGGTCAAATCAGTTACAATTTGCGTATAGAGTTCGTCAACGGTTGCCCTGACGGGTGTTTTACTATCTGTCGAATGCAATACCAACGGAGCATCTCCCCAGTATTGAACGATAGAGAAATAATACAATGCCCTTAGGAATTTAGCTTCGTTAATGGTTCTGGCCTTTATTGCTGAACTTATGGTCGTTGAAGCTGACAATTGATCAATCACATCGTTGGCAGTAGTCACTCCCTGATATAAATAGGTCCATCCCATATAAATCATTACATTGGATGGTGTATGATCGTATGTACCAATCGGAGCTCCGGCAGAAATTACAGCTTCTCCACATTGTTCTTCATCACTTGGTAAATCAGTCAAATAAGAAGTATAGGTACTAATTTCAGAAATGTCAACATAGGCACCATTTACTAAAGCAATAGCATCAGCGTCGGTTTTTGGAAAGTTCGCGCCGGTTAATGAGCCTATCGGATTAACATCCAAACTATTGCATGATGCAAGAGTAATAAGGATGGCAGATAGTATGGTTATAAATAAATATTTTTTCATCTTTGATCTGTTTTAAATTCAATTAATATATTTATGTTGTAAAATCAATGATTTACAATGTAACACTTGCACCAAAATTAAATCCAATGGAAGAAGGATAAGCTGTCAAATCAATACCCTGGTACAACCCGTTCGTTTCGTCACCTCCGTATCTGGAAGCTTCCGGATCATAACCTTTGTATTTGGTTAATGTCAATAAGTTCTGCGCAGATACAAAGATTCTAATATTTGAGTTTTTACTATTTGTAACTCTAAATGGCAAAGTATAACCAATGGTTAGGGTTTTCAACTTCAAAAATGAAGCATCTTCGATATAACGATCATCGAGGTAGATTTTAGAAGTTTCATAAGCACGAGGTATCGTTGTCGAAGGGTTTGTAGTTGTCCATCTGTCTGCTAAAATTGCTGAAGAATTATAGGTTGTCGAATATGTTTCAAGATTTTGACGAGTTGCATTGTATAACTTGTTTCCCTGACTTCCTTGAAATAATACGGATACATCAAATTTTTTGAAGCCGAATGAAGTTGAAAATCCATATGTAAAGTCAGGTTGTGAATTTCCCAACACTACTTTATCTGCTTCGGTAATCTTTCCATCATTATCCTGATCTTTCCATTTTGGATCTCCTGCTTGCACTGTCGAATACCAGCTTGGCACGGGAACTTTAGATAAATTATCTCCTGTTTGCACTACACCATCAAACTGATAGCCATAGAAAGTACCTAAAGGCTGACCAACTTTTACAATCAGAGGTAAAATTGTTGATAGCGGACTTGAACTGTTATCGGCGGTAAAGTTGGGTTGAAAAGAAGTGATAGTGCCCAGGCTGGTAACTTCATTAACATTACGAGCAATATTGGCTGAAAATGTCCAGTTAGCGTTTTTTGTTTTCAAAAAAGTACCATTTACTGCAAACTCAACGCCCTTGTTTGTAACGGCACCAATATTTTGCGTTTGCGATGTAAAGCCGGTAGTTATAGCCACAGGAATATCAACCAATAAGTCGGATGTTTTTTTTGAATAAACGTCTACAACAAAGTTTAGTTTATCTTTCCATAATCCCAGATCAATTCCGGCATTATACTGACTGGTTGATTCCCATTTCAAATTAGGGTTTGCTAATCTGGTTCTGGTATAGTCAGTTACCAGTTGTCCACCGAATGAAGCATTTGCGGCTGCTGAGTAAGTAGCTAAATATTTATAATCTCCGATTTCCTGATTACCAACCGTACCACCGCTTACACGAAGTTTTAAGTTATCGATAACCGTACTTTTGAAAAATGGTTCCTGATTAATATTCCATGCCAGACCCAATGATGGAAAGTAACCCCACCTGTTATTTTCGGCAAATCGTGACGAACCATCGGCTCTTAATGTTGCAGTAAGATTATATCTTTCTTTAAAAGAATAATTAGCCCTAGCAATGTATGAATTTAACACTGATTCTGAACCTCCTGAAGTAGGAGCTCCATACGTAGAACCTGCTTGCAGACTAGTGTATCCCAACGACTCATTTGAAAAATTAGACGAAGTAGCTGTAGCATATTCAATGGAATTTTTTTGGGTGGTATATCCAACAAGTGCATCTATCGAATGGTCATTAATCTTCTTGTTATAATTCAGGGTAAATGCCCCTTGCCAGGTATCTGATGATTTGTTACCAACCGAGCCCAAACCAGAAGGAATCAATCCTATTGCGGATGTTTTTGGAGCATAAAAGTTTTGTTTGGTTCTGTATAAATCGGTACCCACAACTGCTTTAGCCACTAAAGATGGAATAATAGTATAGTTTGCGTAAAAATTGCCAAATATGTTGGTTAGTTTTGTTTCTGCAGTTGTATTAACTATGTCTGAGATTCCATTAACTGTAGTATTGCCTAACCTTATATCACCTGTTTCGTAAGGGTTTGAATAATTGAAACTTCCGTCAGAATTATAGACACTAACTAATGGAGAGGTTCTTATGGCTAAATCATAAGATCCTGCTAATCGACCAGGTGCTGCTAAAGTTCCATAGTTCGACAATCCATTTTGTGTTGAATTACTTGCGCTAACATTTATTCCTGCTGTAAAGCTTTTTGAAAAAGTCCGGTCCAGATTTACACGACCGCTTATTTTTTTGTAATCAGTATTCTTAATAATACCGGTTTGATCGGTATAGTTTCCCGAAATCACATAGCGCGTTTTTTGGTCACCACCACTAAGTGTCAGTTGATGATTCTGAGAATTACCGTTTTGAAGAGCTGCGCTTTGCCAATCTTCTCCTTCGCCAAAACTATTAATCTGCGCATCAGTAAATCCGGTTTGACCATTATTTTGTTTTAGTTCGGTATAAAGCTGTGCCCATTGTTTCCCATTGAGTAAATCAAGTTTTTTACGTACTTTTTGAAAACCATATGTGGCTTGATAATTAATATTATCACTGCCTTTATTTCCTTTTTTGGTTGTAATGATGATGACCCCATTGGCACCTCTCGAACCATAAATAGCGGTCGCGGAAACATCCTTCAATACTTCGATGGATTCAATGTCATTGGAATTGATACTTGAAAGAGGATTCAGTCCACCATCAAAATTACCTGCACCGGTACGCGTATTGCTGTTGTCGTTGTATAAAATATAGCCATCTATAACATACAAGGGTTCATTTCCCCCTGTAATGGAATTACCACCACGAATACGCAGTGTCGAAGTAGCACCGGGCTGCCCTGAACTCTGAGTTACATTTAAACCGGCCACAGCTCCACCAAGTGAATTATCAAACGAAGTCGTAGACTGTTTGAAATAAGTACTTGGAATCGTTGAAATAGCACCTGTAATTTCTTTTCTTTTTTGGGTACCATAACCAACCACAACCACTTCATTGAGCAAATTCAAATCTTCTGAAAGAAAAATTGTAATTGGTTCAGTGTACTCGTAAATATCGGTTTCCAACTCTTTAGTCCCGATATAACTAACTGTCAGTGTAACTGGTAGTGACTTCACGTTTAAACTAAAGTTCCCTTTTCCATCAGAAATAGTTCCATTTAATTCTCCTTTCGCTGATTTCTTTACTTTGATAGTTGCACCAATAATAGCTTCGTTATTTTTTTCACTAAAAACTTTCCCTTTTACAACGATTTGTTGTTGAGCGTTAACTAATAATGAAGAAATCAATAAAAAGGTTAAGGTTACGACTTTCTTCAGTAACCAACTTCGTTTTTTTAAATTTTTTGATACTTTTGTCATGACTCTAATTCTGTTAGTGTTAAGTGTCCTTGAAGCCAATTGCCGTCGGATTAGAGGACACTTTTTTTATTTATAATTTTGTGTGTGAATAAAATTTAATCATACATTCTCTTCCCTGAACATTTCATTTCAAGTCAAGAAACTCTTACTCATCCCAACAATAATAGCTGCTATAAACTCCAAGAACGGAATACCTTTTTCGTTGTTTGTAAATTGATTTTTCTCTCATCGATTGATTTATTATTTTAAATATTTAATTACAGAATTCCCTGATTAGTTGAAACTCTGATAGACACTTGTAAAAATATCTTCCATCAATTTCAGTCCACCATGATAACCCACATAGGTACTGTGAAGGACAACTTTTTCTTTAATAGGGACACTGATACAAAGAAAATTCCCATCCAGTTGCCTGGCAAGTTTCTTTTCGAAAATGCTACCGATAATTAACGGAGCACCTGCAAATTCTTCCTGTTCTATTTGTCTGTGTATCAAATAACCATCGGTGGAGAAAACGACATTGGCTTCAATACCGTAACTAAAGTCTTTAAAGTATTCCAGAATCCTTGCCTGATGTTCTTCGGGAACGCCTTCCGTAATAAATTGGGTGTTAGGCATCAATCCCAAGTCATTTACCAGAAATTTCGAAAAAGCAAGAGCGTTGGCTGCATCGGTTACGGTGGTAAACATTTTAGAAGCTGTACGGTTTTCGAAGAAAATATCTACCGAACGTTCCAGATAAAAGTAATATTCCTTCTCATGTTTTTCAATAAGTGTATCTACATGTCTTTTATCAACATTTGCAAATTCACCAACAGCCCGAAGGAAAGCAGATGTTTCGTGCGCACCTATTGGCAATGTGGGATAATGCAGATAGGGTGTTCCAAATGTTGTCTCCAGCAGTTTTACGCTTTCCAGACCTACCCAGGGCGAAACCAATAGATTGAATTCTGCCAAAGGCACTTTGTTCAGATTTTCAATGCCGCGAAACTCTCCGAAAATACTGTTGGGTGTTAGTCCTAATTCACGAACCAGATTTTCCAACTCACGTATATTTCCTAACCAATGGGGATCAAACGATGGAACTGAAGCCCAGATATTAACTAAGCCAATGATTTTTTCTTCTTTAGGTAAGCGAGTCAGATACTGATTTATTATTCCATTGATTACCCATTCGTGTCCTTCTACATTTGTACCTTTGAAACCGGCAGTTGGTACTGAAATAACAGGTTTTACGGCATCCTGGAATTCACTTACCACCTGATCTATGTCATCTCCGACTATTTCCGTTGTACAACCTGACAGCACAACAAAAATGTCTCCGTCCATTACTTTGAGAGCATTTTCTATTACATCGTGTAATTTACCTTCACCACCGAAAACAACTTCTGTTTCGCCAATATTCGTACACGGATAAGTTTGAGGATTCAGGTAACCAGAATCACCGGTAGTTCCTGCAAGGCTTCCTGCCAGCTTCCCGGCACATCCGGGACCGGCATGTATCACCGGGATAGCTCGGTAGATTGCTTGCACCGTTTGCATGGCGCCTAATGCACAAACATAGCGTGGTTCATCTAAAATTTTTGTCATTCTATTTTTAATTAGTTATTTATGATTCAAGTAAAAAAGCATCTGCCGGTTGTTCCATCCACCAGTTGGTATACGGAAGCCGGACATGTTTTGCCAGGTTTGTTGAGAAACTACGGTTTATAATTATGTTCAGGAGGGTTTGTGCGAAACGTAACGTTCCTTTATATCCAAACGAATTGTATTCATCATAAACACAATAGGCAGGAATACCTAACTTCATAGCCCAGACTGTAGATCCTGGATGACGTGAAATAAACACATCCGGATTCACTTTATTCAAAGTATTCATAAATTCGAAGTTTTGCAGATCATTCACAGAATATGTAAAATTGTTTGGTGAATTATCCATCAGGTATTGAAGGCCTGTAGGTCGCAAACCATCATCGTATTCTGTATCTAGATGCCATGCTGACACATGTTCCACTATGATTCCAAATTCTTGCAAAATACGGGTGTAATTGGCTCCAAATCCCGGACCCATGGCTATCATTGCACGCTTACCTTTGAGAGTCTCTTTTATTTTCTCCAGTTTAGGCAAATAAAGTTCGGCTTCTTCCTTCAGATATACTTCAATTTCAGCTTCTTTACCCACAAGTTTGGCTAACTGCCTTGCATAATCATTAAACCCGATAATACCATGAGGTGGCAACGAGCGAAGAAAAGGCACTCCGTATGTTTTTTCAAGTCCGATACCCAGATAAGAACCCAGGGTACTACAGGTCGTTACGGTCGCTACAGCGTCCGAAAGATGTTCCAGCTCTTCCACCGTTACCGATGCCGGAAGATAAGTTGGTTCCAATCCGAGGACATCGAATAAACGCTTAATATCTGCACGTGTATTCCAGGCCAGACCTTGTGTAAAGCCATAGATATTTACTTTGTTGGTTTTTACCTTAGGTGGCTTCACAATATACTTCAGGATTGCATGTTGAGCCAGATCAAATCCGGTTGCCCATATTTGTGATTTAAAGCCTTCGCAATGAATGGGTGCAATCGGGATATTTATCTCTTCACTTAAATCATCCAGAACACCTTCTAAATCTTCTCCTATCACACCACTTACACAGGATGCACCAATAAAGATAACTTTTGGATGATAACGGTTAAAGGTTTCGCGGATGACATCTTTCAAATTGTCGACAGCTCCTAAAATAGTATCAGCTTCATTCATATCTGTACAGGTATATGCAAAATGATCCCTGTCTCTGCCCAGCGCTGTGGCCAGTAAATTGTAACCACTGGCTATTCCAATTGCCGTTGCAGCGCATCCCGAAGGTCCGTGATGAACTATCGCGGCATCGTTAATGCCGGATAGCTGTCCTAATGCACAGGTTGAAGAGCAACTGGAGGCCTGTGAAAAACATCTTTTCCTGTCGCTCAAACAGCCACTGCAGGCTTTCTCTTTCAGGTCATTCAGAGTTCCTGAATATCCTGTTATTGATTCTAAGCGTGATTCCCTGGAATCACACACACTTGATTTTAAATCTACTCCCATAATGTAATTTCTTAAACAATATTCTTTCGGAATATCATTAGTTGTTTTTTCTGAATTTAATAGTGTGGAAAACCATTTCTTACCGGTATTTTATTCTCAAAGAATTTTCACTCTACTGTTTTGTCTCTTTATAAGGGTAGTGAATATAAAATTTAATGAGAATTTTACTGCAAAGCTTTTAATCCCTTTCACTAACAGGTATCGAATTGCTCTTTCACCTATTTTCTGTACAAAAACGGCTTTACAATCTTCCAAGAGAATTGTGATTCGTTCAAAATTGGCATCCGACTGTAATTCTTCATCGGAATTTACTGTGACTTCCCGATCCTCAATAAAATCTACCTGTCCTTCCGAGATTTCATAAATAAGAAAATTCCGGGCTTGTCCAAAGTGTTGATTTACGGATTCTCCGTCACTGCTTGCTATTGCTATTCTGTATGCCATATTGTAAGATTAATATTATGAACATCCGGTCCCGGCTCCGGAACATTTTCCTCCTATTCCACAATTACCGGCTAACCTTAACGATTCCGGGAGTATTGCTTTGCCAAAAAACAGAGCTTCAACATTCTTTTGCACTAATCCGTCAACAGCTTCAACAAAAAGGCCATTTCCTTTTAATATATCCAAAGGTGTTGGTCCAATTCCATTCACTAATAAAGCAGCACAATCCGATAATGTCTCTGAGATATCTTCCCATCGGTTATTTCCGGTGAACACCACAGGTCTTTTTTCCAACAATTCTACATTTCCTTTGTGTAACCGATAAATCCTGAAATTTGAAACTTCTCCCAAATGCTGGTTTATCGATATGCCATCTGAACTTGTAACAGCAATATAGGGTCTTTCAACAAAAGTCAACTTTTTTGCCTGAGTGATATATTGCTTAACTTCGGCACTTTTGTCATCACCCAACATCCCTACTGCATCCGCACGACACCGTGCACAATGTGTCATTTGTTTTATATGCACCGAGGTCTTTGCCCTTACGGTACGCATAGTTGAAGCAGAAGGTTCATATAAGACTCCGAATGGAGTTCCTTCAACAGGAATGAGTGGAATACAATTTTGTACATCTGCACCAAGTTTTGCAACATATTGAGCAATTTCATGTACGTGATGCTCATTCACACGGGGCACAACAACAGTATTAATTTTTACCGTGATACCATATTGTTTAAGCAATTTAATTGCCTCAGTCTGTCTTTGCAGTAAAAGAGTTGCACCTTCGATACCAAAATAAGTTTTCTTGTTGTAATGAATCCATTCATAAATCTGCGAACCTATTACCGGATTAACGGCGTTGACAGTAATCGTTACATGCGACACATTCAGCTCTGCCAAACGCGGTATATATTCAAGTATGGATAGTCCATTGGATGAAATACACAACAGTTTTTCAGGATACCGGGCATGCACCAGTTCAAGTGTTTCCATGGTTTCCTGAGGATTTGCGAATGGATCACCCGGTCCGGCAATACCGACAACAACAAGATTGGAAACCTTTTGCTCTACCTTTTCCAGGTAATCTAAAACCTGTGACGTTTTTAACACCCCGGTAGTAACTCCCGGACGACTCTCGTTGGTACAATCAAATTTCCGGTCACAAAAATTACATTGCACATTACATCTCGGAGCTACCGGTAAATGAATTCGTCCTGTTTTATGTCTTGCCTCTGCATTGAAACAGGGATGGTTGTTAATATCCATAAGATGTCTTTTATCAATGATACTTTTTGTAATTGAATTAAATGATCTGGGACTAATACAAAGTGTTTTAATACTCCAGTACTTTTTCTGCTACCACAGCAGCTTCAGTGGTTTGATCGGCTAGTTTTTCAAATGCTTGTTTTAAATCGTCGATTAAATCAGTAACATCTTCCAAACCTATTGATAAACGGACTGTCTCAGGTTTAATACCTGCAAATTTTTGTTCTTCTTCATTAAGTTCTCCATGTGTAGTTCGGGCAGAGTTAATAACTAATGAACGGGCATCACCAACATTGGCGTGATAAGCGAATAATTCCAGACTGTCGATAAATTTATCGGTTTCCTCTTCGGTACCGTTAAATCCGAACGAAAATGTTCCACCTGCACCCTTTGGAAAATACTTATCTGCCAGGGTCTTGTATTTGCTTCCCGATAAAGTAGGCAAACTAACCCACGAGACTTGAGACTGGCCGTCTAAAAATTCCGCAATTATTTGTGCTGATTCTGTTTGTTTTTTCACTCTTTCACTCAGAGTCTCAATTCCCTGAAGAACCAGATAAGCATCGAAAGGTCCAAGACTTGCTCCCAATAAAGGAAGATGATTGATACGGATCCGACCGGTAAAAGGAAACTGAGGTAAAGCTTCAACCACACTTCTGTCCTGTAAAGTGTATTTCTTTTCAGTAAACTGAGGATGACGACCGCCTGCCCAGTTAAATTTACCTGATTCAAGAATAATTCCTGCAATAACAGAACCATGTCCACTTAATGATTTTGTAGCCGAATAAACCACTACATCAGCTCCGTATTTAATCGGGTTTAATAAGTAAGGGGTTGCGAAAGAGTTATCAACAATCAATGGCAGTCCATATTCATGTGCCAAATTTGCGATTGCTTCAATATCGGCAATTACATTTATGGGGTTACTAATGGATTCAATAAAAATGGCTTTCGTGTCATCCTTTATTAACGAACGAATGGCATCAAGGTCATTTACATCCTCAACTATGTCGACTTGTACACCCAACTTAGGGTAAGTGTTTTTATAGGCATCATACGTACCTCCGTAAATCTGTGCAGCAACAATAATTCGGCCTCCCTCAGCGGCATTCAATATTGCAAACGAAACAGCCGCCATGCCCGAAGCTACAGAAACGGCTGCAGCTGCACCATCCAACGCTGCAACGCGTGCTTCAAGTGCTGCCAATGTTGGGTTTCCTACGCGGGTATATACATACGCAAGTTCTTCGAAACTCAAAATCCGTTTTGCTCGTTCAGTTGATATTAAATCAAAAGCTGCTGTCTGATAAATCGGTACTTGTATCGAATTGTTGTGCTCTGCCGGATTATATCCTGCCCGTACCTTCAATGTGTCGAAATGATAATTTTTTTCACTCATAATAAATAATTTTAATGTCGTTAATAATTTTAATAGTAATCTGTTTTATAGTGAATCTTTTATCTGATGAATGAAGGAACTCTGAAGACTCGCTATACTAATAATTGAAAGCTTATTATATGGCCATCATAAAAAACATCTTCTTTTATCAATATTGACAATGAGTACATTTCAGCCTTCTTAGCATTACATACTTAAGAATTGTTTTCAAGTTTTATAAGCACTTATAAAATCAGGTTTATTCCCGATCCTAACGTTTTAGATTCCAACCTTCTCTCCTTTTATCTCACCGGCCTCAATAGCTATTAATTGATCGGCCCAGGCAGCAGACCATTCGCGTAAGTCATCAATCTCGAGAGGAGTCGGAACCCTGGATTCGGTATGGGCAGCAATTTTACGGGCCAGACTGCGGTATATTTCAGCCTGAACTGAATTAGGAGCTGCTTCAATAGTTGTGCGACCAGAAAGTTCCGACTGTGATACAGTGATTGAACGAGGTACATACTCTACAACCTGAGTCCCTGTTTTACTGACAAAATCATCGATGATTGATTTTTGATATTGATTGTTGATAGAGTTGGCTATAATACCGCCAAACAAAGCTCCACCTTTATTTGAATATTTTTGAATCCCTTTCATCAAATTATTTGAAGCATAAATCGACATAAAATCGGAAGATGAAACTGTGAATACATGCTCTGCAATGCCTTCACGAATTGGGACTGCAAAACCTCCACAAACCACATCGCCCAGGACATCATAAATCACATAATCAAGATCTAATTCAGCAAATATATTTTGTTGTTTCAGTAATTCAACAGCCGTAATAATTCCACGTCCTGCACATCCTACACCAGGTGCCGGACCTCCGGCTTCGACACAGTATACTCCTTGAAAACCCTGGAATATGGCATCATGAGCATCTACTTTCGGATTTTTTCGTAGCAAATCAAGTACTGTCGGAATATACCTTCCATTTCGCAATGTATTTGTGGAATCACTTTTCGGGTCACAACCGAATTGCAACACTTTATAACCAGCTTCCACAAGAGCAGCACTAATGTTTGAAGTAGTGGTGGATTTACCAATACCTCCTTTGCCATAAATAGCAATCTGTTTAATTTTTTTAGACATTTTGATTAAATTAATTAGATATAAAAAAATTTGTTTAAATGAGTTTCAGAATTCTGTTTGGTTTTTATCTATCCTTTGAATCCTGTTTTGAAAATTTTATAGTTGTCAATCTGATATGAAAATCTTAAAGTTAAGTACGACTACTCAGAGTCGTACTTTCGCTTAAAATAGAATCAAATTATGTCGGCGATAATTTGATTACTCACAGATAAATCAAGTCAGGGTTGTTAAGTTTTAATTACTTTCCCGGTTAATCTTCAGTGTAGTATTCGTAAAATCATTATTCCGTTTTAGGCGATAGAATGACAATGTGACAATGATAATTTTGTTCTGATTTTTGAAGGATAGTATAAATCGGGAATGTCAGTTCATAGAGAAAACAAGTATATAAAAGAGATATTTGAACCGGCATTTGTGTTAATTGCCTCTTCGAATAGTGGATGAACTTTTGAATCAGGGGGGTGTTATTAGTTCCGTAACTCATCATACCGGATTCGGGTACAATGAGTTTAGAGCCGTCAATGGATGTGTGTTCGATAGCTGAGTTCGAAGAATTAATCTCTAACAATTTGATTGTTAGGAGATTCTCTTTATTCAAGAATGGCGATAATTGATTGAGGATATAAGACAACAGGTCTGATACAGTACTACCCGTTCTTATATACGTTGGAATTATATTTTGAAAACTTTTTGTAGTCTCCAAAAATAGAGGTATTTTTGTCATACAATTTTCTGAATTGTAGTGGGCGTTGCCTCAATCGGTTTGGCGACGGAGAAGGGGGAACGCTCACTTTTTTGTTGATAAATAAAGAAAGAATTTTTATTTTAAAGACAAGAATTTCTCAGTCAACCTGGTGCTTTGTTCTGCCAGTTCCTGTTTATCTAAATTCAGAAATCCTTCCGTGTGATTATAGTTCTGCCCATCAGTCAATACCCATTTTAAAAAATCAGATATTTCTTTTCCGGCTGTTTGTTGCGAATAAATAAAACCAATCTTTTCTACCGGGATGGTTTCCACTTTGTTTTTTTCTAAAATTGATATCACATCGTCCAGATCTCCTGTATTTATATTCTTGGTTTCTTTCTTCAGTTCGAGGGGTAATAATGCGATACCTTCTTTTAGTTTCCGTGAACCTGTATCGAACAAATAACCTAAATTATTGAATGTTATCCCTACCGAATCTTTGCGGATTGCCGACAGTAAATAAATATCATCACCCAACACTTTCTTGCCTCTGATCTCCGAAGTTACATGCCCGAAGTAACCGGCTAATGCGGTTGATGCGCAGGCTTTATTTTCACGGGCATAAATAGTTGCTCGGAATTTAGGTTTTTCGATTACCTGATCATCATCAATATCTATAACTTCAAAAAATAATTTATCAATTTCTTTTTTTGTCAACCCTTTTTTTGAAGTATACAATAACGGATTATTTCTATTGGTAACAGGGAGCAATCCATACCGTCCAATATAAATGATCTCCTGATTTTCTTTCAGTTCCTCTTTTACCGGCTGATGAGCTATAATATTTAAATCAACCGATTCTGGTCCTGTTGATTTCGCTGCCAATTGGATATTGACAGTCGGATTTATCTTTGCATATTCTGCAATCCATTTTTCAACTAATGGGTAAGTGAATTTTGTCCCGCTGATAGTTATAGTTTTATTTTCAACGTGTTGAGCCTGAATATTTGTTGCAGATATAAACGTAACGAAAAGCAACAGTAAAAATTGATTTGTTTTCATATTCTTATTTTTTTAAACTGAATATAATTATTAAACTGCCACATCCTAAGGATCCGGCAATACTGTAATTTCATAAAAAATATATTGGTTTTATCCATTCATAAACGTTGCTTTAGGCAAGCTGTAATGGACTACGAGTTGGATATAAAATCAGCACGACATGCTACAACAGCACATTCGCATGATTGAAGAGGGGGATGAAATAAATTCAGGAGAGAAAGTAATATTTTCGAATGTCAATTGTTGATTCTCATTTAACGGCAATACAAATTGCCTGACCTGCTTATAATGTAAGTCTCTTTGCGGATTGTAATAACTAGCTGGGTTCATATATTACTTGTTTTATTAATGAATGTGTATAGGATTTGATACCTGAACTTTCTAATAAATAAAAGTTTCTTTCTACAATGCAAAAATAGTTAATGAGTTTCATACCCGAAATACCCAAAACAGGGCATATTATATACCATGTTTAGGGTATATTGCATGCTATTTTCATTTTTTCTATTCAATTTGATTGTATTTTTATGTATCTTTTATGCTTATTTCAATAATACACAGGATATTGGAAATAAAACGAATAAAAAAGAGGTCGTAATTTGTCAATATTATTTTCCCAACGACTAAACATCTACCCCATTAAAGCAGCATTTGGAAATTTTTACATTTTCAAAATCCCTTGCAGTTGATAAATATCCCCACAAACCCTATATAAAAAAATGATGATCAAAATACCGCCCTTAATTCAGCCAACTGATTTTTCCGGTTGATCATAGGTAGTGGTTCAACAATGCAACTGATAATACTCACTTAGGTTGAAAATTGATTAAACAAACCATGGAAAGTTTACTGAAAAAAAAGATGCAATATCGATTTTGTGAATCAATAGATCACCTTTTTTGATCTCTTACCGGATTTCTTTTAGGAATGAATCCCTGAATAATCAGTTTTCTGTATATAACTTCTTATTCTTTAGTCTGATTCAATTTACTCTTTTTCTTCCCATACGAAAAATAGAGAATTAACCCGATTAACAGCCACACGAACAATCGTATCCATGTATCCAAAGGCAAGGCTAACATAAGCACCACGCTGGTAAGAATACCCAGAATAGGGACAACGGGTACAAACGGAGTTTTAAATGATCTCGGAGCATTGGGCTGCGTTTTTCTTAATATCAGTACGCCAAGACAAACCAGCACAAATGCCAGCAATGTACCTATACTGGTCATTTCGCCGACAACCCGGATTGGTACAAATCCGGCGAATAAACATATAAAAATACAAAGCAGAACGTTTGATTTATATGGGGTCTGAAATTTTGTATGAAGCACTGAGAACATTTTTGGAAGCAAACCATCCCGGCTCATGGTAAAGAACACCCGTGATTGACCCATTAAATCGACAAGTATCACAGAAATATATCCGATTAATATAGCAAAAACAATTAACTGGACCAACCATTTATAGGGCGTTTTAGCTATGGCAATAGCTACCGGTGCTGCACTGTTCTTAAACTCCGAAAAGTTAGCCAGTCCGGTCATTACATAAGCGAACAGAATGAACAGGATGGTACAAACCACCAGCGAACCGATAATACCAATGGGCATGTTTCGTTTTGGGTTTTTAGTTTCCTGTGCCATGGTAGCAACAATGTCAAAACCAATAAACACAAAGAAGATGACACCTGCTCCTCTAAAAATGCCGCTGATTCCAAACTCTCCAAATGTTCCCGTATTCTGTGGAATGAAAGGGTGATAATTAGCCGGTTGTATGTAATTCCATCCGACTGCAATAAACACTAATACGATACTGACCTTTACAACTACTAAAATCGAAGTTACTATAGAAGACGTTTTAACCCCCCGGATGATAACCACCGTTATCAGGATAACGATAAGAATGGCCGGTAAATTTATAATACCGTGTATTATTGTACCATCAATAGCCTTTAAACTTTCAAAAGGAGAAAGCAACAATTGCGGAGGAAGGTGAATATCAAAATAGCCAAGGAATTTAACTAAATATTGTGACCAGCTAATGGCTACCGTAGCTGCACCGACTGAATACTCCAGGATTAAATCCCAACCGATAATCCAGGCAAAAAGTTCACCTAGGCTGGCATACGAATAGGTATAAGCACTTCCGGCAACCGGAACCATGGAGGCAAACTCAGCATAACAAAGAGCGTTGAAGCTACAACATATGGCAGCCAATACAAACGATAATATGATAGCGGGACCGGCATTATTAGCAGCAGCTATGCCCGTTAGTGAAAACAAACCGGCTCCAATAATTACTCCAACTCCAATTGATATAAGGCCAAAGGGACCTAATCTTCGTTTTAATGTTCCACTACCTGTTTCTGAAGCTTCGGTCAATAAGGAAAGAATTGTTTTTTTTCGAAATAAAGTACTCATCTTTTTGTTTTACGATTCCGCATAATGTTATGGGAAACTATTATTTTACATTGTTGATTATTATTGCTGTTTAAGATTTACCTATTAAAGATTTACCACACAAAACACGAAAGAATAACAAAAAGAACACTTAACCACAATAGGCAGATAGAACACAAAAAAAAAACAATAGTAATACCTGAATGATTTTAAGAATTTAGGCTTTAGAAGAATCCTAAAAGCATTATTAAAGATTCAACCACAATAGTTATCAATAAATAATGGAATAATACCAGATTTTATTTCCAATCTTGTTGTTTATAAATTCATAAAATTTGTCAGGCATTTCCCTTTTGTTCTATGAGTCTTCGAAATATAGTTTGTTTCTATTGTGCTCTTCTATTGTGTTCTATGTGCCTATTGTGGTTATATATCTTGTATTCTGCTATTGTGCTCTTCTATTATGTTCTATATGCCTATTGTAGTTATGTATTTTGCATTCTTGTATTCTTTTGCTTAGAAATTAATCTATAGTTTTCACAATCAAATGTGACTTATTCTCGCCCGATGTATAAATCCGGTGAGTTGCTTTTTTGTAATCGGACTCTTTGGCATGGTAGATATCTATGAACTGTTGCGGATTTCGATCGACTAACGGGAACCAGGAACTTTGTACCTGTACCTGAATTTTATGACCTCTTAGAAAAGTATGGGCAACATCACGCAATTCAAATTTAACTTCAGTCACTTTCCCCGGAACGATTGGTTCAGGATCAGTGAGACTGTTTCTGAACTTTGCACGGATAACATCTGCACGTATTAGCTCCTGGAATTCACTCAGTTGAATAGTTGGTTTTGTTGCCGGATTATTTTTCATGGTATCAGGGAAAACATCAATTATTTTCACAACAAAATCGGCATCTGTACCGGTTGTTGATACAAACAGATCGGCAATTACAGGACCGGATAATGTTTTATTTGTATCCAGCGTTTCGGAAGTATAGACCAATACATCCGGACGCGTTGAAACAAAGCGTTGATCCTCTATCATATATTCACCTCCCGGGTTTGTTCGGATTTCAGAAGTAAAAGGCACCGGTTTTTTAGGGTCACTAACATATTCATCGTACGTATCACTATCGGTTTTAGTTGCTGAGAATGAAAGTTTCCCTTGTTGATTTAAGTAGATATTTTCATTACGGGCATCTCTGGGTGGCCATTGCTGATATTTCTTCCAGATATTGGTTCCGGTTTCAAAAATAAGTGCTTTTGGTAATTCAAGAGTTCCTTTATCTTTTAAGTAGTAATTAAAAAAAGGCAATTCAACTTTCTCGCGGTAATAAACGGATGTTTCCGACCCAAAGTCAATATTTCCTAACGAACTACCATTGCCCCGGGCAAATCCCCCGTGCGACCAGGGACCTATGACCATGCGGTTATCAGCACCCGGATTATTTTTATTGATCGCCTCAAATGTTTTCAATGGTCCGTATAAATCTTCGGCATCAAACCAACCTCCAACTGTCAAAACAGCGGGTTTTACATTTTTCAGATAGGGCAATGGGTTACGGCTTTGCCAAAACGAATCGTATGTACCGTGATTCATAAAGTCAATCCAAACAGGAATTTTATTCTTAAAGTATTTATCATTCAAATCGCTGAAAGTACCATTTCTCAGGAAAAAATGGTAACCATCTTTTGTTCCCGGTTCAAATCGACCGGCAGGTGTGGTAGTCGGTTCGGGACGTACCTGCCCAAAGGTTGAAAAGAACAGAAAATTTCCAAGAAAGAATGCCCCGTTATGGGTAATGTCGTCTCCGACAAACCAATCGGTAACCGGTGCCTGAGGTGAAACCGCTTTTATAGCAGGGTGCCCGCTCAGTAGAGTCTGGGTAGCATAAAAGCCCGGATATGAAATACCCCATACCCCTACTCTTCCATTATTATTTTCTATATTCTTCAAAAGCCAATCAACCGTATCATACGTATCGGAGCTCTCGTCAATATCTGTTTTACTTTTCTTGCCGGGGTTGAATGGTCGCGTATCAACGAATTCACCTTCTGATTTCCATTTACCTCTGACATCCTGATAAACAAAAATATAACCTTCCCTGATAAACAATTCCGAAGGACCTAACGACGTCTTAAAATCCGAGGCTCCATAAGGGGACACAGAATAGGGTGTCCTGCATAGAATAAATGGGTATTTATGTGATGTATCTCTTGGTATATAAATAGAAGTAAACAAATTAACGCCATCACGCATTGGAATCAACTTTTCAACCTTGATATAATTATCCCGAATATAAGCGGAGTCTTCTTTGTTTAAACCCCTGCCATTCCGGTGATTGGCAGGGGTTATTTTTGATTGGCTTTGTGCAAAGTTCGTTGCGACAAATACCAATGAAAGTAACAAAGGTAATACAAATCTTGATTTCTTCATTTACAATTTACATTTAATCAATTAACTCAATCAACCAATTAACCAATTAACCAATTAACTTAATCAACTATTTATTCCCTTTGAAATTATCCCAGTTTACTTCACTGATTGGTTTGGCTAATTGTGTAAAAACAACTCCATCATCCAGCCCCACAGGTATTTCATTCAACCGGTTGTATCTGCGAAGGTCAACCCAACGGTGTGTTCCCGGTTCAAACCATAACGAATAACGGCGTTGAAACAAGATTTCAGTAATTAAACTGTTCAAATCTGTAGCACCCGTATAAGCAGCTAAATTTGCCGAAGTACGAATAACATTGATGGCTTTCACAGCATCTGCTGTATGACTCAATTGGACTGATGCCTCAGCATAAATCAATATGAGTTCTTCATTCCGGATATACTTAATCGGGGAAGTCGGATCTGACCATCGTTTATCCTGATATTCACTCGACAAGGGTACTTTTCCGGCCGTACTCACTAAAGGAGATGTACGATGAAAGAACTTAGAGGTTACTCTCGAGTCACCCGGAAGGGCATCTGTTATCAACGAAGGATGTACTACCGCTCCACTGTTGTAGGAAGCATCCAACACATAATAATAAGGATTGTATGTATCTGGTGAATTACCGTAAACGTGGGCCGGCCCGTTATTAATGTCCCCGCTCAAATCGAAAAATGATTGAGACAATGCATCCAATGCTCCTTGCCAGTCCTTTTGATATATAGCCACCCTGGCAGCCAGTGCCCTGTTTACTTTTTTTAAACCTGCTGGGGTATTAAAGCCTGCATATCCTTTTGTCAATGTGAATGGCAGGGCAGTTCCCGCATTTGAGAGAAGACTATCCGCCTGATCAAGTTTTCCTTTTATCGCTTTTAGGGCTTCAGTATAGCTCACAAAAGGTCCGGGGTTCAACGGATCGGATACGTCAATACGAATACCGTTTTGATACAATGAATTAGCAGGTATCAGATATTGGTATCCCTGTATCGTTTCAGCAAAACCAATGATTGCATTTTTTTGATTTTGAGTGACCGATGATGTATTATTAACGGCACTGATTATTACGTTCGCTTGTTTTATGGCCGAGTACGGTCCTGTATAAGCAGCATCTACTCCATAGAAAGTTGAGCTGGGTATTGCTTCAGCCTGGCCTGTCCAATATTGTACATTCCGTGGATCGGAACCATTAAAATACCAGATCTCTCTTCCAAAAGTTCCGAATGCATTTGACGCAGTACCAACATAGACTTTGCTTTGGGATTCGAGTCCTGTAACCAGGTTCTGCAACTGACCAACGGTTGCATTTGAAGTAACACTTGAAACCGAAGGGTTATTCGGATCCTGGATATTTTGTAATTCGCAGGATGTCAGCAACAACAGGCCGACTAAAAGGATATAAGTGGATATTTTGTTATGAGTCTTCATTATTTATTTTCTTTAACTGTAAATAATTATAAATCGATCTTTAAATTAAACAAGATCCGTTTCGAAGAAGGATATTGAAATAAATCGGTACCTGAATTAATAGCCGATTCAGAGCCAAAACTTGATACTTCAGGGTCATATCCTTTGTACGGAGTAAAAGTAAACAGGTTGGTTGCCGATACGCCAAAACGAATCCGTTCAACAGTTTTGGCAAAGGTATATTGAAGAACCTTCTTTGGTATCGTATAATTTAAAGCAACTTCCCTTAACCGGAGGTAACTTGCATCCTGTATATATTGAGCTGCAGTCTTTCCAAGATCGTTTTCCCTGACTGTATGATTTTCATTCCAGTCAGCAGTAGTTTCACCGGCATCGGTGTTGTACAATGTCAGGTTTAGATTCTTACCTCCTTTTTTCCAATCCCACAAAGCGGAGAAATCAAATCCCTTTAAAAAAGAGAAATCATTAAACCACGATGTTTGAAAGTCAGGTTGCGAATTTCCATAAACCGTATAATTTCCGGATGAGGTTAATGGTAAACCGACTATGGTAGTGGGTGAATATCCTTTCTTAATAAGATATGTTCCAAATGTCACCCCATAAACTCCTGTAGTGTACGAGGGCACATCTAGTTTTGTAATTTCAGATATGTTCCTTGCAAATTGTATCCGGCTGTTCCATGTAAAGTTTTTAGTTGACACCGGTATTGCTGATAAAGACAATTCAATTCCTTTATTGCTTAATGACGCTGCATTCACTTTTTCAGTACTTAGTCCTGTTGATTGTGCAAGTGTCAGATTTTGAATTAAATCACTCACATTTTTACTATAGTACGTTCCTTCGAATATCAAACGGTTATTAAACAAACCAATATCTGTACCGAATTCAAGTTCTCCGGCACGTTCAGGTTTAATATTCGGGTTCCCCACAATGGTAGAAACAACCGAACCTAAATTACCTCCGACAATCACCGGGGTCAAAGAGCTATAAATACTTCCATAAGGTGGCAATCCACCGGTTTCACCATAGGCAACCCGAAGTTTAAACTGACTGATTAGATCGGCTTTCCAAAAATCGAATTTTGTAAGGTTCACGGCTAATGATGCTTTTGGGAAAGCATAAAATTTATTGGCATCACCGTTCAGTGTTGATTTATCAAGTCGCAACCCAAAAGTCCCAATAATCTGGTCGTTGAAGTTAACTTCTTCCTGACCAACGGTACCAAAATCCTTAACCAGTTGAGTATTCTGTGTAGTCACCGATTGAACACGTGCCTGACCAATCGATTGCTGGCCTGAAACCAGTCCTTGTCCACGGTCAAATAATGAGTTTGATTGTGTTTGCAGACTTACTGCACCGAGTTGAGTTGTAAACTGAAATTTATTGGCTTTTTGTCCGTAGATAAGAAAACCCTGAAAATTTGTATTGATTTGCTCTGTGGTTCCAAGAAGCAGATCGCCTGGATTTGCTGAACTAAGTTGTGATTGTAAAAAATCCGGATAATACTCCTTACTATTCTGGTTCAGATAGTCGACACCACCTTGCAACGACAATTTCAAGGTCGTTTTTTCTTTCTGTATAAATTTAAAATTGACAATACCGGATTCAATAAACCGGTTGATCTTTACATTATTGATCGCTTTATCCCTTAACTCCAATGGATTTTGTCCTTCCGAATATGGATTAGTCGGATACACACCATTTACAGGATATGGATTATAATAGTTTGGCAAAAATGCGGCGATATACCCCAACGTAGCACCCGAGTTATTTTCATTTCCGGTAAACCCACGATCGGTATTACTATTCAAATAATTGGAATTAAGCGAGAAATCAATCCATTTATTAAACTTATGATCCAGGTTCAACCGCAAGGACAAACGGTCAAAACCGGTATTTTTAATGATTCCACCTTCATCAACCAACGATCCGGACACATAGAACGTTGTTTTATCATTTCCTCCCGACACTGTCAGGTTGGTATGTCTCAGTAAAGGAGTTTCTCCATAAAGTATTTTTTCAAAATCATAGACTTTCCCATTGGCAGCGGCAAGACTTTGTAATTCCCGGGCTTGTACACTAGCCGGGAAAGCTTGCGCTATTTTAGCGGCATCCCACGACGCACTTCCTATATACTTTGATATAGTTGCAAAGCCAAGATCCTGACCAAAACTAATTTTTGTTTTACCACTTTTTCCTTTTTTAGTCGTAATAATAATAACTCCGGCATTTGCACGGGTTCCATAAATGGCAGAGGCAGAAGCACCTTTTAAGACTTCGATTTTTTCTATATCGTCTGGGTTAATATCTGCAATCCGGTTACTGACATCATCTTCACGCGAAGTCCCGGCTGCTGTAAGTGTTGATTTACCTGTAGCGATAGAGTTATTGTTCAGATAAACTCCATCAATAATATACAGAGGTTGTGAATTTCCCTGTAACGTACTCAATCCACGCAACAGGATAGCAGTTCCTCCACCGGGAGCACCACTATTGGAACGAATACTTGCACCGGGTATTTTGCCGTATAACGCCTGGTCCACAGTTTGAGGGGGTGTTATTCCGGTGAGTTCATCACCGGAAATGGAAGTAATCGCATTTGCCAGATTCGATCGTTTTAAGCCGGAAGCCAGGCCGGTAACAATTACTTCATTCAGCCTACTTTGTCCTTCCGCAAGATAAATAGTGATCGGTTCTGCTTCATAAACATCAATTTCCTGATTTTTATAACCCAGGTTTGATATTAACAGGGTAACCGGAAGGGTTTTTACAGATAACCCGAAGTCCCCCTTTGCATCGGATACAGTTCCGCCTTTTTGTCCTTTGAGCCTTATGGTGGCTCCTATGACAGACGTTTTAGAACCCTCTTCGAGAATTCGTCCTCTAATTTCAATATTCTGTGCCAATGCAGAGTTTATTGTTAGAAATGCAAACAGGAACAGTATTCCGGATTTGCGTACATAAGACTTTAGAAACGTTTTGTTGTTTCCAAAAAGAAATGCTAATTTTGCCATACAATTTTTGAATTGTAGCGGGCGTACCCTCAATCAGTTGGCCGACCGGGAAGAGGGAACGTTCGCTTTTGTTTATAAATTAGAGAGTTTTTTATTTTAAAGACAAGAATTTCTCAGTCAACCGGTTGCTTTGTTCAGCCAGTTCCTGTTTATTTAAATTGAGAAATCCTTCCTGGTGATTAAATTTCTGACCATCCGTCAATACCCATTTCAGAAAGTCCGAAACTTCTTTTCTTGCATTCTCCTGCGAATAGATAAAGCCTATCTTTTCCACCGGGATCGATTCTACTTTATTATTTTCCAGAATGAATATCACTTCATCCAGATTTCCGGTAGTAATACTCTTTGTTTCTTTCTTGAGATCAAGGGGCAATAATGCGATTCCATCTTTTAATTTCCGCGAATTTGTATCATATAAATAGCCCAGGTTATTGTAGGTTAATCCAATTGTATCTCTTTTAATTGCCGAGACCAGGTAAATATCGTCACCCAATACTTTTTTCCCCCTGATTTCGGATGTTACATGCCCGAAGTATTTTGCTAATGCCGTTGAAGCACAAGCTTTATTATCGCGGGCATAAATGGTTGCCGGGAATTTCGGATTTTCAACAACCGGATCTTCATCAATATTTTCAACTTCAAAAAATAATTTATCAATATCTTTTTTAGTCAATCCCTTCTTTGTGGTCGACAGTATCGGATTATTTCTGTTGGTAACAGGAAGTAACCCATATCGTCCTGCATAAAGAATATCCTGATTCTCTTTCAATTCATCTGGTGATGGTTGATGAGCTATAATGTTCAAATCAGTGGATACCGTACCGTCTGATTTAGAAGCCAGTTGAATAGTGACTGCCTGATTTACTTTTGCATATTCGGCAATCCATTTTTCAATTAACGGATAGGTGAATTTTGTACCACTGATGAATATCGTTTTATTTTCAATATTTTGAGCCGAAATAGCCGTTGCAGTAATAAACAGAACGGATAGCAACAGATGAAATTTATATGTTTTCATATACTTACTTTTTTAAAAATGAATATAATTGTAGTAGTGCCACATCGTTATGATCCGGCAATATCTGTGAATAGAATTATTTTTTGAATTTGTCCATTCATAAATGGTGCCTAAAGCGAGCCGGAATGGACGAGGTGTTGGAAATAGAATCAGCAGAACATGCTACAACAGCGCATTCGCATAGTATGGGAAGGAGTAGAAAGAATTTCAGAAGAAAAAGTAATGTTCAATAATGACAATTGTTGATTTTCATTCGATGAAAAAATCAGTTGTTTGTCCTGTTTACGAAGCAGGACTCTTTGCGGATGGTAATAAATTGCTCGTTTCATATTATACCTGTTTTTGTTGAAAAAGTATCAAACTCCATATTTGAACTTTCTAATAAACAAAAGTTTGTTTTGACAATGCAAAAATAGTTAATGCGTTTCAACTACAAAATACCCTTAACAGGGCATTTCTTATACCCTGTTTATGGTATATAAAATGATGATCCCCAAAGACGCCTAATCAGAAAGACTATTTCATGGAATAAAATTCATACTTTTTATATTCAGATTTCAACTACTTTTGTATTCTTATTCGCAAGAATATTGTTTACATCTCATTTTACTATTAATCTATAATTGGTTTTCAATTGGTTTTGGAATGGTTTTGGAATCGATAATACGTTCATTTATTTCCAAAATATATGCCATATATCTTTATAGATATATGGCATATATAGGATTGATAAATGATTGTTAAGTGATTGATATATCGAAATAGCCTCGGATCCAAAACCAATCCAAAACCAAACCAAAACGATTCAGTATCAGATATGTATTTAGCATACAAATATAACAAGAAAATACAATAATCCGTTATTCTTCAAGAAATAAATCAGGGAACTCAAAATAGAATAACAGAATTAATTTTTTGAAGGTTTAGAAACTTTTGCGGATAATCATTTAAAATAATAAGCGAAGAATAAAGGATTTTTATTAAAATATCATTGGTTTAAATTGCCGGATATAAAACACCGAAATCAGAATAACAGGCATCACATCACAGAAAGACAAGAATTAAATTATTGAAGATTGAAGACATTAACCCTAAAACTGGTGAACGATGGTTCAACGATTGAAAACCGGGAAGTGTTAAGTGGCTTCCAGTTGCTTCCGGAATAAGATTTAGATCCCGATTAAAAGGTTTTGAGCCGGTGATTAAACAATTCCACCTAAATTTAAAAAGCCCGCAAAAAACAGAACTTAAATCTGTTTTTACGGGCTTTTCAATTTTAAGGTTGTACTATGCCGAAAGATTACTTTATTAGCACCTTCAGAATGCCATTTTTCTTACACGACATACATTCTTTTTTTTCAAAGAAACCTTATCAGATACGATTATTTTAAAAGTTCTTCCAATTTCTTATCCAACTCTTCACCCATTAGGTTTCGGGCGATGATATTGCCTTTTGGATCAATAAGGAAATTCGATGGAATATTCCGGACAGCATAGATTTTGGCCGGTACACTGTCCCAGAACTTCAGGTCGGACACATGTGTCCAGGTCAGATGATCATTGGCAATAGCCTTTGTCCAGTTATCCTTTTTCTGATCGAGTGAAACGGCAAAGATATGGAAGCCTTTTCCTTTGTATTTATTGTAAATCTTAACCAGGTTCGGACTTTCTTTCCGGCACGGTGGGCACCAGGAAGCCCAAAAGTCGAGCAACAGATAATGACCGTAGAAATCGGATAATTTAACGGTTTTACCATCAGGGGTAGTACCCGAAAAATCGATGGCAGGAGAACCATTTTCAAGCTTCTTTTTAACGGCAACAATGACCCTGAGCTCTTTGATAAAAGAAAGATCGTTGAGTGAAGCATCAAACAAAGCCAGGTTAGCTTCCAACTCTTTGGCCGAAAGACCGGTGGAAAAATTGCGGTAAAGAATATAGGCCGCAACCGGTGACTTGGGATGTGCTTTGATCAACGAATCGATTTTGAAACCATCCTCTACTCTTCGGTAACTTTCAAAAAGAGCATTTGCTTCGGAGCCGGTGATGGTGGCTGAGCGGGTATTGGTGGTATCTATATTAACCTGTATGGTTCCGTTTTCAATAAAAATGTAATACGGGCTAAATGTTTCATTTCGGTCAATAGTCAATCCAAAAAGTTCAGGTCGTTTTACCGATCCTTTAAAACTAAATTTACCGTTAACGACTTTCGCTGAATCGACGGTATAAAACATTTTGTTTCTAAATCCTTTCAGATAGATTGTTGATGAGTCGACGTTGATTTTACCCTCAATAACATAGGATGTTTTATGACTAAAATACAGATAGGCACCTGTTAAAATGATCAGTACCAGTGGAACTGCGATAAGATATTTCTTCATATTTTTGTAGTTTTTATATCCCGATCCGGCAACTTTCCAACGGTACAGATGGTTGGATCGTACCGGGAAAGTTGTCAAATCAGGTTAGTTATTATTTAATATCAAACCATAACCTGGTAGTAAGCAAATCCTTGCCCTGGTTTTTGATAGCAGCCAGGTAACTGTTTCCGTTTAGAGACTGCTCTGTGCCGGGATAAAAGAAACGTGTTGGTATTTGTCCGTCCAACACAGTCGCCGGGCCTGCCACCAATACCGGGTAATCTAATCTCCGCCATTCAGCAAAAGCATCCAATCCCTGACCATAAAAAGCAATCCATTTCTGTTCACCAATTGATTTAGCGTAGTTAGTGGCATCAAATTTTACGGCAGGTTGGTTCAGATATCCGTCAATAACACCTGCATCGGTTATACCAAATTGATTGATCGAAGCAGTAATGGCATTTTTGTACAATTGTTCTGCATCGCCGGTTATGTACCCACGGGCTACAGCTTCAGAAAGACCAAAAAGCACTTCCGAATAACTAAAAATAACAGCCGGTGATTGTGACGTCAGAAAATAAGTTCCGGGCTTGGAAGTGTTGGCAAAGCCCTGACTGTTGGCGTCACTGTTTGAAAGTCCATTGGCGGCACCGGCATATTTTCCGATAGCGGCATTGGAAGGCAACTGGGCATATACCGGTAAACGGGGATCAGACAAACCTGCCAACTTGTCGACCAGTGTTTTTGAAATGCGATAGTCATCACGGGTTTCAAACCAGGCGGAGGCCGGATTTTGTTGAGGAGAACTGGTATAAACAAATTTAAATATCTCACTGTTACTGCTTATCAATCCGGCAGCATCACCTGTTGCTTCAATGACAGCCTGTTTAGCCAGTTCAGGTTCCCTGTCCGAAATTCTTAAAGCGATACGAAGACGAAGCGAGTTTACCAGTTTCTTCCAGGTAGCAATATTGCCTTTATACACTAAATCACCGGTTACTGCACCATTGGCAGTATTCAACAACGTCTGGGCTTGTTTCAGGTCGTCAAGCAATCCTGTATACACTTCCTTTTGGGTGTTATAGGCCGGCGTTACTTTTGTTCCGGCTTCTTTATACGGAATATCACCATACGCATCTGTCAAAAGTAAAAATGTCCACGAACGCAGCGTTAATGCAATGCCTTTATAGTTCGGATTAGCCTGTTGGTCGGTAAAATTCAGGATGGTGTTCATATCTGTAATCAGGGTTGAATAACCGGTGTTCCACAACGTTGTAAAACCTGTATTTGAAATATCATACCTGTCGGGTTCGGCATATTGAATCTTAGCCCATTGCTGAACAAACAGCAGTGATGAATTAAAATTACTTTCAGAGCCCCAGTATAAATCAGCACCCTGTTTAAGTGTACCGGTCAGCAAATAGGCTGCTGATGGTGTTTCCGTCGCATTTGGATTTTTGTTTACATCATCCAGTTTATCATTGCAAGCGCTTAATACAGATGCAACTAAAATTACATAGAATATATTTTTAATCATGGTTCTGTTTTTAAAATTTTAAATTGATATTGAAGCTGTAATTCCGGGTAGTTGGTAAGGCAAGACTTTCCAGACCCTGTGCATTTCCGGTAGAGAATGCAGTTTCAGGATCGATATTAGGAACTGCTTTGTAAATAAAGAACAGATTCCGTCCTGTTGCAGAAACGCTCAACCCTTCCAGTCCTATTTTTTTAATCAGTTTCCTGCTAAAATTATAGGCCAGTTTTATTTCCCTGAGTTTCACAAAGGTAGAACTGTAAATGTATGCTTCACTTATGTTATAGGATGCTTTATAATATTCCTGCGCACTGATAACCTGCCAATTAGCTGACCCATTGGCTTGTACACCCTTAAAGATCATACCATCATCATAGACAACTTCCCCACCCGGGGCGGTACTACCTGTGAGTAATACTTTCGTAGCCGAAGTATTATTGCCAGGGTAATAATAGTTTAATCCTCCATTTGCAGCATCGCGTCCGGGAAGTGTTTGAGCCAGTACCCCGGTGTAGTTACCGGTCCGGTTGGTACCTGAAAAGATCTTACCACCCACGTTTGCATCAATCAGGAACGAAAGATCCAGTTGTTTGTAAGTAAAAGTATTGGTAATACCGCCCAGCCAGTCGGGTGTATAATGACCGAGTACCTGATTTTTGGGATCGGCTTTCGGCAATCCGTTTGCTCCAACAACTATGTTCCCGTTGTTATCGCGTAAATAAACGGTACCAAACAGGGTACCATAAGCCTGACCTACAGAAGCCAGCACATCCACCCCACCTGAAGATCCAATTGTATAATTCTTTATTTGTCCCGCATAATCAAGGATCTCCACCTTGCTTTTATTGCTTGAATAATTCAGTCCGACATTCCATTTGAAATTACGGCTTTGTACAGGGGTTACATCCAGTTGAACTTCAATCCCATGATTATTAATTCTACCGGCATTGATTAGCTGGGAAGTATACCCACTGGCTGCAGTAGTTTTAATTTCAAGAATCTGATCTAAACTAATGGTGTTATACCCGGCAACATCCAAATGGATTCTGTTGTGCCACAGGCTTGCTTCGAGACCAAACTCGGTTGAACGTGTAGTTTCGGGTTTCAAATCCTGATTAAGCTTTCGTTGTGACGATGTTTGAATGGGATTCCCGTCAAAGGCTGTCTGAAAATTATAGACTGTAGCTAATTGATATGGATCGGCATCATTCCCTACTTCGGACCAACCGCCCCGTAATTTCAAAAAATCCAGTATATTACTTTTAATTTTTAAGGCTTCCGACAACACCAGACTTCCGCTGACCGAAGGATAGAAATAAGACCGGTTGTTTCGTGGTAATGTCGACGACCAGTCGTTTCGGCCTGTTATATTGAGGTATGCGTAATTTTTATACGCCAGCTGTGTCGACGCAAAACCACTGTAGACCAACAAACTTGAATAGTAGTTAGAGGAAGTAAGGGCATCACGTGAATTAGTCAACGTATATAAATCGGGCACAGCCAGACGTGGTGCTTTTTGATAGTTGTTTGCATAAGTACGGGTACGCACATTGAAACCTGCCAATCCATCAAAACTGAAATCAGCATTCAGCTTCTTCGTATATTGGAGTATAGCTTCCGTATTCTTTTCATCAACCGTATAGGCATCTTCGGCATACGATCCGTAAGGGGTACCGTTTGTACCATATTTAATGGTGTACTTTCTGCGATCGTTGTAGTAATCGGTACCTGAACGGAATCTAAAATTAAGACCATCCAATATCTTTGCTTCCAGATGAACATCTCCGATAAACCTATTGCGTTGCTGGCTGGTCGTATTGTAATTCGCATTCCAGTACGGATTGCTGTAATAGCTATTGTTCCAGTTTATGTTTCTGTTATTCTTCAATTCGTTTACGTCGACCTGACGCCCAAACCATAAGAATTGCAACATGACACCGGCAGCCCTGTTCCCCGACGGACCACCCGGAAGAGCCGGAGCATCCGTAACAATATAATTGCCCGTGATTCCTACTTTGATATTTTTGGTCAGCTGGTAATTCGAATTGATCGTAAAATTAGTTTTGTTGATTTCCGAGTTCGGTACTGTGCCTTTTTGTTTTTGATCATTCACACCCAACCGGAAGTCATATTTACTATCCGATCCGGCAATGGAAATACCATTATCAAAAGTCAGGCCTGTTTGAAAGAAATCTTTCACATTGTTGGGATGAGCAACAAAAGGAACCGCAACTCCATTTGAAAAGAATTGAGGGATTAGGCGTCCATCCATTTTAGGACCCCAGCTTTCATCAACACCATCATTGATGCCGCCGCCTTTACCGTCAACATAACTAAATTTGCCATTTGATCCCTGTCCAAAAGTATTTTGATAATCGGGTAACGTAGTCACCTGTGAAAAGCTGACGCCTGAATGGATCGAGACTCCCAATCCTTTTTGACCTTTTCCGGATTTAGTGGTGATCAGAATAACACCGTGAGCAGCCCTGGAACCGTATAATGCAGCTGCATTTGGTCCTTTCAGGACACTTAACGATTCGATATCTTCCGGACTCAGGTCGGCAATGGCATTTTTAAAGTCACGGGTAGCACCACCTGAATTTAACTGTGAATTGTCAACAGGTACTCCGTCAACAACAAACAAGGGTTGATTATTTCCGGCAATCGAAGTTTCACCCCGGATAACAATTCGGGATGATCCCATATCTCCCTGTGAATTGGTAATTCTGACTCCCGCCAACTTGCCGGTCAGGCTATTAAGCACATTGGTCTCATTCGAGTTTTGAAGATCTTTATTTTTCAATTCCTGCATGGTATACCCCAGCGATTTTTTTTCTTTGGAGATACCCAATGCAGTTACCACCACTTCATTCAGACGGTTTATTTCTTCGGTCAGATAGAAAGTAGCCGGAACGGATTCATACACATCAATTTCCTGATATTTATATCCGATAGCAGTCACCAACAATGTTACGGGCAATGTCGATACTTTCAGACTAAAATCGCCTTTTGAGTCAGTGACTGTTCCACCCTGCTGACCTTTGAGTTTGATGGTTGCCCCGATAACAGAGACTTTGGTCCCTTCGTCGAGAATAGTACCACTGATAGTATGTTGCTGAGCAGACAATGCAAGTGTTGTCAGGATTCCAAACAGGATAAGAAGTCCTGTTCTTCGTAAGTAATAAACAGAAAACGTCAATTTGTTTCTTAAGAAATTTGATAATTTTACCATACATTTTTTTGTATTGTTGCAGACGCTCTCTCAGTCGGTGTGACAAGAGAGTGCTTACTTTTGTTTATAAATAGAGTGTTTTGATTTTTTTCCCTTATGGAATGTAGCTCTGAGCTAAATCCGAAGGAGTATGCAGAAGATTAAAATCAGCAAGACAGGCTATGACAGTGCATTCGATTTGAAAAAGCAGGATTAGGACTAATTTTTGTTGAGAGAGCAAATTTCATCAAAGACGCTTGTTGTACTCGTGCAGAGAAAAAAAACAATGCTATATCCGATAAAATTCGTGGTGTAATGTAATAACTATTTTTTTTCATTTATTCCTTTTAATCATTTAACTTATAACAATTGGGAGTCAAGAACTTTGTCATCTTTAAAAGTTCCTTTCGGGAATACAAAATTAGTTATTGAATGCTGTATCCAAAATACCACCATTAGGGCATTTTATATACCATGTTTATGGTACTTTTTGATCAGGTTGTAAAATCGGGGTAATCGTCTACACAAAATAGTATGACAATTAAATCTCTGTTTCACAGACACTAAATAAAATATTCCCGGCTAAGAATAAATATCTATAACCGGGAATTCAAATTGTAAAGATCTGTATGATTATAATTTATCTTTCTTAAAAGTTTCTAATCCACTATCCGGATAATTAGTAAACGATGTTGTAACCGGTTTGCATGCTCAGTTAAATTGAGAATACAGATACCAGCCGGTATCCATAGCAGCAATTAATATCAGGTTAAACTCTTTCTCTTAAAACGGTTTATTTGAAAAATTCCATGAAACGGGTTTCTGTATCCCGGCTGATATGCCAGGTACACAACCGAAAAGTTCATGAGATTGAATTACATTCTATCTCATTTTGAATATGTGATCTGTTGTTTTTTATCCCATTAGTCGTGTTGGTCAAAATTATCGTACTTTCGGTTTCCGGTGATCCCTATCAACCCTGTTTGAATATAAATAAAGATGGGTTTTCAATGTCTTCAATTTGTATCTACTGATAGAAGTTATTATTTAATTCACCTCCTTCAATTTGGAAACTTTTAATATTTCTTCATAAAATAAAACTTCTCCACCATCCCTCCTGCATGGAAGTAAAATGGTGGAGAAAATGTTATGAGAAGTATTCAATAAAACTATCAGACTTTATTTTTAATCAGGGTCTTTCTATTTTAATATCTCGGATAATTTTTGCAATAATTCATCACCCCGCAAATTTCTGGCGATGATCTTTCCATTGGGATCGATCAGAAAATTGGCTGGAATAGACTGAACAGCGTATAGCTGCGCTACTTGATTGTCCCATCCTTTTACATCCGAGACATGTGTCCAGGTGAGTTGATCTTTTTGTATGGCTTTTAACCAGGAGTCTTTATCTTTATCCAGTGAAATTCCCAAAATAGCAAAATTTTTATCTTTAAACTGGTTATAAGCCGTTACAACAGTTGGATTTTCCTTGCGGCAAGGACTACACCAGGATGCCCAAAAATCAACCAACAGATATTTCCCTTTGTAATCAGAAAGTTTCACTTGTTTATTGTCTGCATTTGTCTGGGTAAAATCAGGAGCAATTGCTCCAACAGCAACAAGTTTCAGTTTAGCAATCTTTTGGACAAAATCTTTAGCAGAAGCTGTCTTTTTAATTTTATCGGATAATCCATTAAACAGGGTTTCTATCTTTTCTACATCAGGGGCAGGACCACCGATGCTTTTTATGGCATCCAATGAAACAAAGCTGGCAGGATTTGCCTGAACGAATTGAATCTGAGATTTTCTTAATTCATTATCAACAATATCAAATCTTTTTTCGATATCGTCCTTCGCAGTTTCATTTTTAGCTTCACGGGCTGCTGCATATTCAGCAGATAACCCTTTTTGCTTTGATACAGCCGGTGCAATCAACTCTTTGAGCCTTTGATACTCATTATTAACCGGCGAACCGGTAATTTTTGCCCGGAATAGGGAGTCAGGTGAAGCAACTTCAGTCAGACCATCTTCAAGATAAATTTCGAGTATGTCAGCCTTTGTTAAATTTTTGATTCCAACGCTGTTGTGATCTAAAAGAATTCGGGCTTTGACAGGATCAACAATCTGACCTTTCAATACAAAAGTTCCATGATTGATCACCGTCGAATCGGTAATTGTCGTTTTCCCGGTCCGATACGTAAGGTATACTTTTGCCGGAGTTTTCAGATTTCCGATTTTACCGGTAATCTGATATACCCCTGGTTGGGCAAATGCAGATACTGGTAACAAAGCTAAAACAACTAATTTAAAAAGTTTCATATTTATTTATTTATTTTAAAATTACAATTACACTTGAATTATTGGATAAGAAGCGGTAAGAAAAAATCTCACCGCTTCATTTTTAGTTTAGTAAATAGTCATCACACTTATTTTTAAATTTAAGGGATAGCTTCTACATACGTAAATACTTCAACGATATGTGACCTGTGTGGAGTAATTACAGTCGGTTGATTCATCCAATAAGAGACCTGGATAGTCCTTGTCTCAGGATCAAAAGTATTTATCCCGGATGGATCGAGTTCTGCCGATCGGCTATTAGCGGCAGGTTGCCCATAATAGTTAACCACCGAGGTGATTTTATTGGTAGTTTTATCAAATGTAAATACCGGGGCGAAACTCCCAAAGTATGTTCCGGAGGTACCGTTCAGGAAATAATAGCCGTATCCGTCCAGTTCAGAATAATCATAATAGCCTACAGAAGTCGGATCCTGAGTTTTTAGATAAATCGTTTTAGGATATCCGGCTGCAAAAGCAGCATTAGCATAATCGACAAAGGTTCCGGTTACAGTATACACACCATCATATTTGTTTTTTATACCTATCCCAAAAACAGCTTTACTATAATTTCCACTAATGATTCCATGCGATGCAGTTTCTATTTTAACTCCCAATGCATAGGGCGTTGTAAAGTCACTGACAGAAAATCTCGGTGGGTAAATTTTAATAGTTAGTGTAGCCTGTTTTTTCCCTTTAGGAATAACTATATCATAACCAGCCACACTATATAAACCAGAAGGCAAATTTAAATATTCTGTTTTAACACTGTCGTTGTATAAAGTAATCAGCGTAGAGTCAAGTGATAAGTGAACAGCAATGTCCTCAGGTGCACCGTTTATACCGGTATAATTTACAACTATAGGCAGTTCAACAACATCAAGAGCATCAAATGCAGTTGATTTAAACGAAGTCGGAGTTGATGAATTTCTTGCAGGCACATTGAACAGTTCTACAATCCCACTCGATCCATTGTCATGAAATACACTTTCAGCATCGTTAACACAAGAAGCAAGAAAGATAGCCGAAAAGGCAACTATCAGGCTAAATAATTTGTTTATATTTCTTTTCATATTTATTTTATTTTTTGAATGTTATCGATCACAGATTAGTTTAAATCCCAAAAGATTGGATCCGAAAATGCATCTTTCACTTTAGGAACATTTGTATTCAGGTTATACTCTGCCTGGGGGTAAATCTGACGAACCGGTAATTTATCGGCACGTGTTGATTGTGTCCGTGTAGCTACAAAGCTGGTTGTAGGCGATGTACCGCTTATCCGGGGATAGGTGGTTCTTCTGAATTCATTCCAGGCTTCATGTCCATGAATATAATTCAGAGCAATATACTTCTGAGTAATGATGGCTTCAAGACGTTGCGCATCTGTCGTGGAGGCATTATAATCGACAAGGTATTTGCCTGAATTATCCGCTAAATAGGTTGCCAAATCAGTGGCAGGATTAACACCAGAAATAAACGTTTTATTTGCTTTTTCTCTTAAGTAAGTGAACGAAGCAAGAATTCCTTTTTCGAAATCAGATTTTGCATCACCATCAAGCACATGTCCTTTCAATGCAGCTTCGGCTAATAAAAGATAAACTTCGGAAGCCAGAAAAACAGGTTGACCCTGAGTACGGTCTTTAAAAATACCTGTTCCATCACTTTTACCTGACCAGGCATAACGAACCGATGTCGGATTGTTTGTTTCGTCTCCCAGTTGTCCGGCGACAGTAGTAGCCGGGTAACCTTTGTAAACTAATTTTGCTCTGGTACTGTCCTGTAATACGGCCCCGGTATAAAAAGTCAATACATATTTAGATGGGATGTAATAATTGGCTGCTTGTGTTATTGAACCCGCAGTGGAACTATTCAACAAAGTCCAGGCAGGATTCTGTGTTCCCGAAGTACTGTATCCCGGATCGATTAAGGCATCTTCTTTCAGGAAACCATCGGCACTGAATGTTGCAAACTCACTTTGAACAAATGCGTCGATAGATGTACCGGATGCTTTTATCAATAAACGCAACTTGATATTGTTGGCATATTGTTTCCATTTGGTCAGATCACCTCCAAACAAAGGATCTGAAACTTCAGTAAGTCCGAGTAGTGTAGCACCAACTTTACTTTCATTGCTTGTAATATCCGCAATGGCACTATTCAGTTCTTTAACCAAGAGCTGATAGGCAGCGGCATCATCATCAAATGCAGGGGTTAAATTCGCTGAGCCTTTTAGCCCATCTGTCCAGGGAACATTTCCATAAGCATCAATCAACAGTTCGTAATTAAACACTTTTTGAATACGCGCAGCAGCGGCATACAACTCATATTTCGGATTACTTACTGCCTGATCAATAATGTACTGATAATCCCTTAAATTTCCATTCACATCATTCCACAAGGCTGTGTTGTCAGTACTGGTATAATTATAGGTATAAGCACTCCCGAATCCGGAGAGCCCGGCTCCCGGAAGTTGGTAACCTACAAGAAAAGATCCGTATGAATTATAGGTAACAATGTTAGTTGCTGTCGATGCCAAAGCCGCAGGCAAAACAAAATCGACAGTAACGGAAGAGGCAGTAGCAGTGTTCGGATTATTATTGATATCCAAATCGCAAGACTGCAATAAGATAACACCTGCTATTAATATAAATATTATTTTCTTTTTCATATATTTAATTATTATAATGTTAACGAAAGAGTTGCTCCAAAGTACCGTGAAGGAGGAGTTTGACTCAAATTAGATACACCAATTGCATTGTTTCCGTTGGCACTGTAATCAGGATCGGTATATTCGTTGCCCGAAGCAGCCCATAGGAATAAGTTACGTCCCTGCACACTGATTGAAGCAGCCTGTAATGGTTTCAGTTTTTTTATCAATAACTTGGGCAAGTCATAAGTCAGCGTTAACTCACGCCATTTCCAATAAGCTCCTGAATACACATAATTACTGTAGATTCCCCTGTTGTAGGTGGCTGAAGTCCAGAAACCGGATCCTCCGTCGGAAACTGTAATGCTGTTGTTGGCAACATATTTACCGGTTTCAGTATCCAGATAACTGGAATTCGGGAATACAAAACGTTCACGGTTATAATAAGCACTACGTGCCGACGAACCGATAAAGTCAAGCGTATTTCCCATACTAATCGCCGCAGCATAATATCCTCCACGGTACTCAAATAAGCTGGTCAGAGTAAAATTCTTATATTTCAATCTGAGATCAAGTCCTAAGCGATGCCGGGGAGTTGTATTCCCAATGATTTTGGTTTCACTGGCTTTTGACGGGTAACCTGTATTGGCATCTACAATCACTCTTCCCTGATCATCACGGGCATAATCGCTGACAATGATCTGATTTAATTCATACCCTTCCTGTGCATAAATCACACTACTTCCATTAATAGCAATACGATCGTTCGGATTACCGTTGTCGAACAGAGTTTTAAGCAGGTTCTTGTTGTGGGTATAATTTCCACCTATTGTTAAGGTCCAGTCTTTTGTTCGTATAGGTGTCACATGAAGTGATGTTTCAATTCCCTGATTTGTGACTTCGCCCGCGTTGATCAGAAAACGGGTATACCCTGATGATGGGGATACACCTGCTTCAACAGCCTGTCCGGATGTAATGGTTGAGTAATAATTAAACTGAGCATCGACTATTCCTTTGAACAGTTTGAATTCTGCTCCTGCTTCCAGACCTTTCGTGATTTCAGGTTTCAGATTATCCGACACAATCGTTGGGCTTTGTGTGAAATAAGTGCCTTTTGAATAGCCTGTCACCGAACTGAAAGTTGCATTAGTAGCATAAGGTTCTAAATTCACATTCCCTGTTTTTGATACTGACCCCCTTAATTTCAGGTAGTCCAGTACCGGGTTATTCGTTAGTCCTTTAATCGCGTCGGTGACAACAAACGATAAATCGGCTGAAGGGTAGAAATAGGAACGATTCTCTTTCTTAAGTAGCGAAGTATAATCTTTCCGCCCTGTTACATGAAGGAAAAGGTAATTTTTATATCCTGTGAGAAAATCAGCCCAAAGTCCATAGTTTCTATATTTCAATATCGAATTTGAAACGGTTGCTTCCCCGATCCGATTGCTGATATTATAGAGTTCCGGGATCAATAATGCACTGGCGCTTTCTGAACTATATTTTATATTCCTTTCACTATAAGAATATCCCAAAATCAGATTTAAAGAAATGTCCTTAACCTTTTTGTTGAATCCTGCCTGAAAGTCATGATTAACACGTGATGAATTGTACGTAGAATCAGAGACTGAGCCCGATCCGCCGGATTTACCCTCAACATCAACAGAATATTTACTGTATGTCAATTTGGGTGACCATGATTTATCCTGATAGTTTTTCTCGCTCAATGCTCCCCGGTATAAGAAATAAACCCATGGAGCAGGAGAGTATTTTAAATCAATTTTCCCGGTAATAATAGTATTTTGTGCATTCTGCCTGTAATTATCGGCAAGCCAATATGGGTTTTCATACCAGGGGTTAAACCAACCATCGGGTGTTGCCCATTTGTTATTTTTCCAGTCTTTATAACTTGTTAGCGGTATATTCGCCGGAATATTAATTAAATCGTCGTAGACATAATCCGTCTGACTGGTTACATCATAATTGTTTTTGACATAATTAGCCGAATAGTTAAGTTCTAAATTCGATAAAACTTTGCGGGTACCATTAATTCGAAAAGATGTACGGTTGTACTTATCCCCCGGAGTTGTTCCTGTTGCGTCAAGGTATTGTCCGGAAATATAGGTGGTGGATTTATCATCTCCAAAACTGACTGACAAGTCCGATTGATTTTGTATCCCGGTATTCCAGAAATTGTTCCGGTCATTCACGGCACTATACTTAACTGTTTGTTGGTCTCCGTTTTCAAGCGGATATCCCAGATTACGGGTTGAGCCATCAAATGCAGGACCATACTGCTGATTTTCTTCCGGTTTATAAACCTGAGCATCTGCAGTAGATCCGCCCCCGAACTTATTTTGCAGCTTAGGAAAGAAATTTACTTGCTGTGCAGTGGTGGTGTGTGAGAATTTGATGACAGTTTTACCTGCTTTCCCCTTTTTTGTGGTAACCAATAATACTCCATTTGAAGCCTCAGAACCATATAAGGTAGCTCCGGAAGCTCCGTTGAGTACCTGAATTTCCTCGATATCTTCGGGGTTTATGTTGTTCAGGATATCGGCTGAAACGATGGCATTATCCACAACTATTAACGCTTCATTGTTTCCTGTGAGTGAACGATTTCCTCTTAATACCAACCGGTAGTCCGGATTTACACCACTGCTGATGGCATTGACCTGCAAACCGGGTATTTTAGCAGTCAATCCGCCTGCAATCGAAGTAGATTTACCTGCTGTCAGTTCCTCTCCGGTAATTTTCGTAGTAGTATAGCCCTGTTCTCTTTTGGTACGTCTGATACCACCGGCCACAACGACCACTTCATTAAGCTGATTCAGGTCTTCAGAAAGGTATACAGTAATTGGGTCTGTCTCGTAGACTTCAATTTCCTGATTTCTAAAACCGACACTTGAGACAACAATGGTGGCCGGTAAAGATTTTACTTTAAAACTAAAGTTTCCGTTTATATCGGAAACAGCTTTCACTTTTTGACCTTTAATCCGAACGTTAGCTCCAATGACAGAAGATTTAGAATTCTCTTCAAAGATTTTACCCCTGATTTCAATCTGCTGAGCAAAAGCAGATAAGGTAGTCACTACAAACAGGAAAAGAATTCCAAATTTGCGTACGAAATACTTGGGAAACATGTTGTTGTTCCCGAAAAAAAATGGTAGTTTTGCCATACAATTTTTGAATTGTGCGGGCGTACCCTTGATCGGTTTGTCGACAGAGATAGGGGTATGCTCGCTTTTGTTAATAAATATGATTATTTTCCTATTTCAGTGACAAGAGCTTTTCATTTAAATGATTTGTTTGTTCTGCCAATTCTTGCTTTTCTAAATTAAGAAACCCTTCCGAGTGATTATATTTCTGCCCATCGGTCAACACCCATTTCAGAAAATCAGAAACTTCTTTCCGCACATTGTGACTTGAATAGATAAACCCGATCTTTACAACCGGTATCGTTTCGACTTTATTATTCTCTAAAATTGAAATAACCTCATCCAGATTTCCTTCGGTTAATGCTTTTGTATCTTTCTTCAAATCCAGGGGTAATAATGCGATTCCGTCTTTCAATTTACGGGAATTTGTATCATACACATAACCCAGATTATTAAAGGTTAATCCGATAGTATCTCTTTTTATTGCCGAGATCAGGTAAATATCGTCACCCAACACTTTTTTCCCTCTGATTTCAGAAGATACATGGCCAAAGTAGTTTGCCAATGCCGTTGAAGCACAGGCTTTATTATCACGGGCATAAATGGTGGCAGGAAATTTAGGTTTTTCAACTACCGGATCTTCATCAATATTTACTACTTCAAAAAATAATTTATCAATATCTTTTTTAGTTAATCCTCTTTTTGCAGAAGAAAGTATTGGATTATTTCTGTTGGTTACCGGAAGCAACCCGTACCTTCCGGTATAAATTATATCCTGATTATCCTTAAGTTCATCTGTTACCGGTTGATGAGCGATTATGTTCAAATCAGCCGACCCCGGAGTTTCAGGTTTGACCACCAGTTGAATGGATGCTGTTGGATTTACTTTTGCATATTCTGAAATCCATTTTTCTATTAACGGATAAGTAAATCGGGTACCACTTATGACTACAGTTTCATTGACAGCATTTTGAGCTGAAATATTCGTAACCGAAATAAACAATGCTAGTAGCAAAGGATAGAATTGAGTTGTTTTCATATTCTTATTTGTATTAAAATGAATGTAATCGTTGAAATGCCACATCATAATGATCCGGCAATATCTGTGATTAAAAAAAGCAAATTGGATGTGTCAATTATTAATTTTGCCTTAAACAAACAATAATGGACAGGGAGTTGGATGAAAAATCAGTAAGATATGCTACTGCAGCGCATTCGCATATTAGAGGAAGGGATGGAAAGAATTTCAGAAGAGAAAGTAACGTTTAATAACGACAATTCTTGATTTTCATTCAGTGAGAAAATCAGTTGTCTTTCCTGCTTATGTAGCAGGACCTTTTGCGGATTGTAATAAATAGCTTGTTTCATATATTATCTGTTTTAATAGGGAATTGTATCAATTACGATACCTGTACGATCTAATAAACAAAAATTCCTTTCGACAATGCAAAAGTAGTTAATGAATAATGAACCTAAAATACCTATAATAGGGCATATTATATACCATAAACAGGGTAGATAAAATTGAATCTCTTTGAATTTTATAAGACTGATTGATAATACAATTCCTTTTATGATGAACATATGTTCATTACTATTGTTATCTTTGCACTTTCAACTTTTAAATACGCAATACATGCCACGTCCAAAACAAGACCGTAAGATAAGTAATCCACCTTTGATGCAAGGATTTAAGCCTTATGGTATTTTACATAACACGCTAAATCCACTTTCATTATTATTCGACGAATATGAGGCTGTCCGGTTACTTGATTATGAAGGAATGACTCAGGAACAGGCTGCCGTAAAAATGAATGTATCGCGTCCTACATTGACCCGTATCTATGAGAAAGCCCGCAAAACGATTGCAACAGCTTTTGTAGAAGGTAAAATAATATTAATTGAAGGAGGGAATGTAGAGTTCGGGCAACAGTGGTTCCGTTGTAAACGCTGCTATAAATTGGTAGGTGGACTTGAGAATCATGTCCGTTGTAAGAATTGTCAGTCATTCTGTAAAGATGAATTGACCCCGATAAATAATGAAGAAATTCCGTATTCAGAAAAGAAGTCTGAATTTATAAAAACCACAATTTACCCCGAATAACATGAATGATACTTTTATCTCTAAAGCAGCAGATTGGGATAGTCCCGATAAAATTGACATGACAAAGAAATTTGCCGATGAATTGATTCTCCGTATAAACCTTTTACCAACCTGGAGAGCATTGGAAATAGGTACAGGAACCGGATTAGTCGGTTTACAGATTGAGCCGTTCGTACATAAAGTCGTGTTAGAAGATACTTCAGCCTCTATGCTGGAAGTATTAAAACAGAAACTTGATGAAAACAGCAAAGTCGAAATATTAAACGGTGAAGTCACTGACTATACCTCTCAGGATATTGACCTGATCTTTTCAAACATGGCGTTTCATCATATCACAGATGTTGAAAAAACACTGAAACATTTAGCTTCCATTACTAAAGTAAATGCATGGGTAGTAGTTGGCGATCTTGTTACGGAAGATGGTTCTTTCCATCGTTTCGAGCCCATACCTCATCGTGGATTTGATACAACCATTTTATCCGGACAATTCACGCTGGCAGGTTTTGAAGTTAAATCGATCAACATATTCAATATCATTTCACGGACGGTTGACAGTATTACAACCAATTACGAACAATTTATGCTGATTGCTCAACGACAATAAACTCTTATAAATTACTGAATTATACTATTTAAAATATTCAATTATGAAAATTGCAGTACCAACAAAACAAGACAACCAGATTGATGCCCATTTCGGACATTGCGAATTCTATCGGATTTACACAGTTTCAGATCAGAATCAAGTGATTTCAGATGAACGAATGGATTCACCACAAGGTTGTGGCTGTAAATCAAACATTGCACAGGTATTCGAGGATGAAGGCATTAACACGATGCTGGCAGGTGGCATTGGTGATGGAGCCGTCAATGTCCTGAATGCACACGGTATCAATGTGATCCGGAACTGCCGGGGTGATGCATCCGAACTTGTACAACAATATTTATCCGGATCTGTACATGACAGCGGTTCAAATTGTGCAGCTCATACCACCGGACACGAAGAAGGACATGTCTGCAATCACAACTAAATTGGATGGATTATGATTGAACACGAATACAAATTCAGAGTTGCCTACCCGGATACGGATAAAATGGGGACCATGCATCATGCCAACTATGCAAAACACTACGAAACAGCCCGTTGGGAATTATTTCGCAGCATTGGGGTTTCGTATCAATCGGTGGAAGAAGCGGGAATTATGTGCCCGGTAATCCGCATGAATTTCAGGTTTATAAAAGCAACCCGTTACGACGAACAGCTCACTGTAAAAACAACATTGAAAGCCATTAAAGGCGTACGAATCTGGTTTGAGTACAAGCTATATAACGAGCTAGATGAACTGATTAATGAAGTTGAAACAGAACTGGCATTTGTGGGCAGGGATAATTGGAAACCTTGTACAGCTCCCGAATTTTTATTATCGGCAATTGCCGACAATTCACGATTGAAATTAATCAGCAAATAACAATACACTATGTTTGATTTCCGCTTAAAAGTTTTTCATACAGTTGCCA